>Ga0247814_10000010_pt1 | contig 343498 bp, 291 predicted proteins | sample UWRJL179409R1_FD_179947 | JGI IMG/M metagenome (GOLD analysis project Ga0247814, IMG submission 179947) | Plant litter microbial communities from Arlington Agricultural Research Station in Wisconsin, United States - UWRJ-L179-409R-1 | ecosystem: Environmental > Terrestrial > Plant litter >...
CTTCGCTTGGCTTTGTTTGCCTACCTAAATAAGGTTAAAGACGTGCTCTCTCTTCTGCCCTGATAAATCAGGGACTTTGCTGTCAATCCAATATGTCTATGAACGTGTCATTCTGTTTTCAATTCCGCCATCCGTGTTTCAGGAAGCGGGTGCAAAAGTAGAATTCTTTTCCAAATCCTGCAAGCTTTTTTCGAAGTTTTTTTTTAGAAATTTTCATTTCCTTTTTCCCTTCCCAATCACTCACCCAATCTCTCAATGAACTCCCGATCTTGCGGGGCGCAAAGGTAAAACCCTTTTTTATTTCTGGCAAGCTTTTTGAAAAATTTTTTTTAATATTTTTTCTCCATTTTCGCCTTCGATATTTTTTAAGAACTTCGCCGATGTTGCGGGTGCAAAAGTAAAACCTTTTTTCGTTTCCTGCAAATTTATTTTGAAGAATTTTCATCCCCTTTTCCCTCTGCTTTCTTCCGGTCTTTCCTATGAACTTCGCCTCTGATGCGGGTGCAAAAGTAAGCCCTTTTTCCGCCTGTGCAAGCTTTTTTTTAATCTTTTTTTAATCTTTTCTTCGCATTTCCCTTAACACGCTGGGAATGTTCGGTTTGGATGGGAAAGTTTTTTTGCGCGTTTGCTGCCGGGACACGAAAAGAACGGAAAAGGCCGTGGAGCGCGGCGGTTTTTTTTACCATGGAAGGCATGGAAGGGCATTTGAGCTCGGCTTGGCGGCAAAGGCTGGCGCGCAATACAGGTCCGGAAGCTTCCTGGAATGCGGGGAACTTTCTCCCCTAGCCCCGATGGCGCCGCTGTCTGAGCTCTCCCGACACCACCCAAAGGTGGCGGGAAGCGAGCGGCGTCCAGCGGGAATTGCATCTACTGGTAAGTCACCGGCCGTTCGCTGCTGAAAAAAACTATTCGAAACGGATGGCTTTTACAGGAGAAATTTTTGTTATAATATAGGAAGGGATTAAAAGTACGGCCAGCGCGATGATTGCGGTTCCAATATTTAAGAGTAAAATATATGTCCAATCTAAATAAACTGGGGCGACGTTAACGTAATAGCTTTGCGGATCGAGGGTGACGATGCCGAATTGTTGCTGGATAATGATGAGCAGAATGCTGATGCCATTTCCCCAGATGAGTCCGCGAAGGATTAAATGGAAGGCGTTGTAAAGGAAAATTTTTCTGACTGTCCAGTTATTTGCGCCTAGTGCTTTTAATATTCCGATCATTTGGGTGCGCTCCAGGATGAGAACGAGAAGTGCGACTACTATATTAATGGTAGCAACGATGATCATGATTATTAGAATGACGATGATATTGAAATCAAATAGCTGGAGCCATTCGAAGATGTATGAATATTTTTCAGCGATGGTTTGCGTATCTAATGTTTTTGATGCATCTTCTTTGTTTTGGGTGTTTTCATAAACTTCATCGCCTTTTTGTTCTAGCTTGTCAAAATCATCGATGAAAATTTCGAAAGAACCGACTTGGTCTGGGCGCCATTTGTTGATTCGCTGTAAATGACGAATGTCTCCTATTATATAGGTAGCGTCAAATTCTTGAAAACCGGAATCGTAAATTCCTGCGATTTCGAAATATCTTCGGTTGGGCAACTTGTTATTGTCGTCTTTCATGAAGAACGTATTGAACTTATCACCTACTTTTAAATGCAATCTGTCGGCAAGGTATTTTGAGATCAATACTTGTGCGTTTAGATTTTTTGAAACATCTGGTAATTTTCCGTCAATTAAATATTCCTGGAGATTGTTCCATTTATAATCTTTGCCTACTCCTTTAAATATAATTCCTTCAAAATCGGTTTCGGTTCTGATAATGCCACCTTTTGTAGCGACAGCTTGGATATGATTTATTCCGGAAACGTTTTTGAACTTCGGATAAAAGTCTTGATTTATAGAAATTGGTTCACGGCTTACTTCCGATTGATTTCCGTCATAATTTGAAATCATGATATGACCGTTGAATGCTGCCACTTTTTCACGGATTTTTTGCTGCAGTCCAATTCCTGTAGCAACAGAAATAATCATCATGATCATTCCAATGGCGATGGCTGCGATGGCGATGTTTTTTATGGGTGCCGAAATACTGCTTTTATTCTTGTCAGTTGCCGTAAGTCGTTTTGCAATGAAATATTCTAAATTCAACTTTCTTCTGTTTGATTCAAAACAAAGATACACAAAGTTATTTGTGCGTGATTATAGAATTTTCGACGAATTGTCTTTCGTTATTAGTACTATTAAATTTTTCGGCTTAATTTTGGTTATACAGATTTCAGACTAATTAATCCTACCTTATATATATGTATACATTTTTCAATTATTCAAAGCTTTTGGCCGTTGGGATTTTTCTAATTCTTTCGTGTGGCAATTCAGTTTCCTCAAATATGAAAGATAAAAAGGAAACAATTTCTACAGCAAATGAAAATCCTGTTGAAGCAATTAAAACTGGAGCTGACAATTTCAATGCTTATTTGCCTTTATTGAAAAACAAAAAGGTTGGGATTGTGACGAATCAAACTGGAATAATAACCAGAGAAACAGAAGAAGTTGTAACTAAAAACGGAATAACAGAATACAGAAGAGCTTTCAATAATCAACATCTTGTCGATTTTCTTTTGGATAAAAAAATAGACGTTCTAAAAATCTATGCGCCAGAACATGGATTTAGAGGAACTGCCGACGCAGGAGAATTAGTTAAAGACGGAAAAGATACGCAAACCGGATTGCCGATTATTTCCCTTTATGGCGATAATAAAAAACCAAAACCCGAACAATTAAAAGGAATCGATGTTTTGGTTTTTGACTTGCAAGATGTGGGAGCGCGTTTTTATACTTATATTTCTTCGTTGCATTATGTAATGGAAGCTTGTGCAGAAAACAATATCCCTTTAATAATTTTAGATAGACCAAATCCGAATGGAGGAATTGTGGACGGACCGATTTTAGAAAAAGAGAATACAAGTTTTATCGGAATGCATCCGATTCCGGTTTTGCACGGATTGACAATTGGTGAATATGGAAAAATGATCAACGGTGAAAAGTGGCTAAAGAACGGAATGCAATGTGAGCTGACCGTAATTCCTTGCTTAAATTATAAAAGGGAACTATTTTATGCGCTTCCTGTAAAGCCTTCACCGAATCTTCCGAATGACCAAGCGATTAATTTATATGCGAGTTTGTGCTTTTTTGAAGGAACAAATGTGAGCTTAGGAAGAGGAACTGAAAAGCAATTCCAAATTTATGGCTCTCCGTTTTTACCAAAGAAAGGATTTAGTTTTACGCCAAAACCAAACTTCGGAGCCAAAGATCCTTTGCATAATGGGAAACTTTGTTATGGAGAAGATTTATCTGAAAGTCCGAAAGTATCGAAATTGGAATTGAAATGGTTGCTAAAAACTTATAATGAAACGGCTGACAAATCGAAATTCTTTATTCCGTTTTTTACAAAATTAGCCGGAACTAAAAAATTGCAACAGCAAATCGAATCTGGAATGTCTGAAAATGAAATCAGAGCTACATGGAAGAAAGGTTTAGAAGATTTCAAAAAAATAAGAAAAAATTATCAAATTTATTAATTGCCATATTCTTAAAATTGACTATTTTTAGGTATACCAATTAAATAATTCACAAATTAACTATTAAATCATAACCACCATGGCCGCATCACAAATGCTTTTAGACTATATGGACAAACTTCAAGAATTTTTCGAAATGATAAACTCTTATGTTGACCAAGCCATTGAATTGTTTCACAAAGCAAAAGAATGGGTTGAAAAAATATTAAATTATATAAAACAAGGAATCGATTATGTTGTCGATGCGATTGGCGGCAGGTTTGGTGAAGAAATCGAACTTCCGGAAGATTATATTTTCGTATAAAACCAAAAAAGACCTTATTGATTAAGGTCTTTTTTATTTGTATTCGATTTCAATTTGCTTACTTGAGAAAAAGTCTTCCTGAAAATATAATATAAGACTAGCAAAATGATGTAAATAATGAGCGTCATAATGCCAACTTCCATCAATTTTGTGAATGTGCTTGATACAACAACATCTTGGTCAGAATAGATTCCTAGTAATGACATCGCAAAAGCAACCAAAAAAAGCAAGAATAAGATTTTTCTACGTTTCATAAATGATGATTTTATTTTTGCAAAGATATTAAAGTGGCATTCTCTTTTTCATTTCTTCTACAATATTATATGCGGCAGGACAAATTGCTACGTTTTGCAAGGTAAGATTTGAAATCTGCTGAAACTTTTTTCTATCCGTATGCGGAAATTCACGACATGCTTTTGGGCGAACATCATAAATCATACAGTAATTTTCAGCATCTAAAAAAGTACAAGGCACACTTTGCAAGACATAATCATTGTCTTCATCAATCCTTAAATATTGGTCAATGAACTGCTGTGGCTTTTGTCGGAAGTGTTTTGAAATTCTTTCCACATCGGCAATCGTAAAAAGTGGCCCAGTCGTTTTGCAACAATTAGCACATTTCAAGCAGTCGGTTTTCTTGAATTCACGATCGTGCAATTCTTGCATTACATAATCGATATTTTTTGGCGTCTTCTTTTTCAGCTTATCGAAATACTTTTTGTTTTCGATATGCTTATCTTTGGCAAGCTTTGGAAGATTTTTTATAATTTGTTGCAAGGCGATACTTTAATTTGACTGCAAAATTAAACTTTTTAATTTTGAATGTTGAACTAAGAATGTTGAATTTTGAAATTTAAAACATGAAAGACCTTTTTGGCAAAGCAATATTAGATTACCAGACCCATAATTCTCCCGAAGATTTAAGTACCGAAACTTCCATTTCAGAAACCGATGAAATGAGCGTAGCTTATCTTTTCAGAAATTTTTCGGCAATGCCAAAAATCGAACAGAAAGCTTTGGAAATTTCTAAAGGAAAAATTTTAGACGTAGGTTGTGGCGCCGGAAGCCATTCTCTTTATTTACAAAACGAAAGAAATCTAGAAGTTGTTTCCATCGATATTTCTAAAAATGCGATTGAAGCTTGCCAATTAAGAGGTTTGAAAAATGCAAAAGTCCAAGATTTGATGGAAATGGATGCTGAAACTAAATTCGACACCATCCTTTTATTGATGAACGGCACTGGAATTTTCGGAAAATTAAAGAATACGCCAGCATTTCTGCAAAAATTAAAATCTTTGCTTTCGCCAAACGGACAAATCTTGATTGATTCTTCCGATATAATTTATATGTTTGACGAAGATGAAGCAGAAGATTCCGAAGGTGGTTATTGGATTCCGGGCAATGTGGATTATTATGGTGAAGTCACTTTCACGGTTTCGTATAAAAAAGAAACGGAAGAAACTTTTGACTGGCTTTATTTAGATTACAATACTTTGCAAAACGCTGCAATTGACAACGGATTAAATTGCGAATTGATTCAAGAAGGCGAACATTTTGATTATTTAGCCCGCCTTTCTTTATAATTTAAATCGTAATCAGATTTGTAGTTTCAATAATTTCTTGTAAAGCTTTGTATAAAATATCCAAATCTTCTTGAGAATTATAGCCGTTTATAGAATATCTCAAATACACTTTTCCATTCAAAGGCATTACCGGAACTTCAATTTTATATTTTTCAAATAATAATTCTTTCAGTTTAGCTGGTTCTTCGGTTTGAATTTGGATGCTTGCCATTTGTCCTAAAAATTCTTCAGAAATTGGACAAAGCGGTTTTGTATTCAATAAGTCGCAGAAACGCTGATAATTTTCCCGAACAATTACTTTGCAAGCTTTAGAAATTTGCTTCCAATTGTTTTCTTCTAGAAAATCGATAACTTTTGGCGTACATAAAAAGGCAGAAATATCTCGAGTTCCTTGATGTTGATGGTAATCTAAAAACTGACTTTCAGAAATTACATCATTATCATAACCCCAACTTACAACCAAAGGATCAATATCATTTTGGAATTCTTTTTTTACATATAAAAAAGAACTTCCTTTTGGGGCCAACATCCATTTGTGCACCGTTCCGGTATAAAAATCTGGATTTAATTCTTCGATATTTAAATAAGTATGACCTGGAACATGCGCTCCATCGATAATTGTAATCAACCCTAATTCTTGTGCTTTCTGGCAAATTTCCTTTACAGGAAAAATTAATGCAGTTGCGCTCGAGATCTCATTGATGAAAACAACTTTGGTTTTTGATGAATAGCCACTCCAGAATTCTTCTAGCAATTTTTCCTTTGAAACAATCGGAAGCGAAATTTCTTGATCAATATATTTTGCTCCTGTTTTTCTGCAGAAGAAATTCCAAGTTTTGTCCATTGCACCATATTCATGATTGGTCGAAAGTATTTCATCGCCATCTTGAAGATTCAGACTTCGAAGAATTGTATTTACAGCAACTGTTGGATTTGGCGTAAAAAAGAAATCTTCTGGCTGGCAACCGATGTAATTTGCTAATTTTTTCTTGGCTACTTTTAAATAAGCAAGTGATTTCTTGGTTATAAACTGAACTGGTTCCTTTTCAAGTTCCAATTGAAGTCTTTGGTATTCCTCAAAAATAGGTTTTGGGCAAGCTCCGAAAGAACCATGATTTAAGTATGTAATCGATTTGTCTAATAGGAAATTGTTCTTCATAATTTTTTTGCATAAAAAAACCCAAACTAATTACTAATTTGGGTTTGATTTAATTTTCATTAAATTATTGTTGCATGTATTTCATGATAATTGCTTGCAATTCTGTGCCCCAAGTTTGAGCAGCTGCAATTGTCATTTCAGCCATCGGACCAGCTTTTGAATTGATTTTCTTTCCAACAGGAGATTCATAGAATTTCAACATTGCTTTAACATCGTCATGCGTATATTCTTTTTGATAAAAATCATAAAATCTCTGGAAATAAGCGGGCATTGTAGCGTCAAATTCTTTCAAGAATTCTGCTTGTTTTGCTTCTGGAATCATTGTAATGATTTGCTTTTTTGCCACATCAATTTGTGCAGTACCTCCAGAAACCTCTACTAGTTTTTTTACATCGTTTTTAAAAGCGTCTTGTGCAAAGCTAATTTGAGTAATTGCAATAAATGCAATTGTCAATACTAATTTTTTCATGTTTTATATTTTGATATAGTTAAAGGTAATTGTTTTATAAATACGATGCAAATACAATAGAAATTTTCAAAATTAGCTATTTATGGAATATTCAAGTATTTATGGGTCTGCAACGAAACTCTCCATTTTGGATTTTTCATTACGTAGTCCACAATCAGCGGTGTCATTTCTTCTTTTTTGCTCCATTCAGGTTGCAGAAACAAAATTGCATTGCCATTTACTCTTTCAGCTTGTTCTTCTGCAAAAATAAAATCGTGTTTATTGTAGATTATGACTTTCAATTCGTGTGCATTATCATAAACCGTTTGCGTCGGAAGCTTATTTTTTTTAGGAGAAAGACAAATCCAATCCCAAGTTCCTGAAAGCGGATAAGCGCCCGAAGTTTCGATATGTACTCTTAAATTTTCATTCTTTAATTTTTGGGTCAACGGTCCCATGTCCCAAGTTAATGGTTCGCCTCCTGTGATGACAATAGTATTTGCTTCACGTTTTGCATTTTGTACAATTGTGTCAATTTCTGTTGGCGGATGTAATTCAGCGTTCCAGCTTTCTTTCACGTCGCACCAATGACAGCCAACATCACAACCTCCGACTCTAATGAAATAAGCGGCTGTTCCGGTATGGTATCCTTCGCCTTGAATTGTGTAAAATTCTTCCATAAGCGGAAGCATTGTTCCTTTTTCAACGGCGGTCTGCATTTCTTTCTTCAACATCTTCTTTTAAAATAGTGTGCAAAGATACGGATTTGATTTTGGATTTTAGAAGGTATGGGGCACAAGGTTTTTGGTGTAGGTTTTAGAAAAAGTGGACATAAAAAAAACCGACAGTTTGTGGCTGTCGGTTTTATATGTAAAATAAAATCTAATTATTTTTTCAATACGTCAATAGATTCTTTGATGTATTTGCTTGTTGGATCAAGAACCAAAGCTTTTTCAAAATTTTCTTTTGCTTTTGCTTTGTCAGAAATCGCATAGTGAGATCCGATGTAAGAATAAGCTCCGATCAAACCAGATTTTACGCTTTCTTTTGCCAATTCAGCTTCTCCTTTTGCATGTACAACATCGATGTAAGTTTGGTAATGTGCTACAGCATTTGCTTTTGCTTCCTCACCAACGATAAATCTGTTGATTTTTGCTCTGTTCAAGTGTGCATCTTGTGTTGTTGGCGAACCCGCAACTACGTTTGCATAAGCTGCATCTGCTTTTTTAAGCAATTCTTGAACTTCTGGCTTGTTTCTTTCAGCATCAGTTTTTAAATCATTTGCAACATAAAATAAAACTGCATTTCCTAAATAGAAATTATCTAGTAAAGCGTTGCTAGAATTTGGAGCTTTAGTTGCTGCTTCAAAAACCTTAACTGATTCAACGTACAGTTTTTGTTTGTATAAAGAAACTCCTAAGTCACTGAATTCTCCACCAATTGCTGGATCAATTTCTGTAGCTTTTGTCAAGTCAACCATTGCATTGTCAAATAAAGCTTTGTCAGTAATTGCTCCTTCTGGAGAAACTGCTTTCGCTAATTTTGCTTTTGCAAGGAAAAGATAATCTCTTCCGCTTACTCTTTTTGGATCTGCTTTTGCAACGAAATCATTTAAAGCTGTAATACTTTCATCATAATTTTTGTTTTCATAAGCTGCATATCCTAAATATCTCAAGATTCTTGGATTCACTTTATCCAATTTTTGCATCGCTTGTGCCTCTGTTTGCAAAGCTTGGTAATCTTTTGCCAAGATCAAGAAATCAGCATGACGCATTCTTGACTCTAAAGAATAATCTGTAAGGCTCATGTATTTTTCATAATATCCAAGCGCTTTTTTGATATATTCATCACGTTTTGTTTTATCTCCTGTGCTTGCGCTCCAGAAATAATACGTTTCAGCAAGTTCACGGTAAACCGGACCATAGCTAGCATCTAATTTAGTTACTTCATCAAAAGCAGCAATTGCTTCTGGGAAAGCTTTAGCATTTTTGGTAATTACACCTAATTGCATTTTTGCTCTCAACAAAGATTTGTCTAAATCATAAGCTGTTCTATAAGAACTGTAAGCACTATTCACATCAGAATCTCCAAATTGTGCATCACCAAGACTCAATTGAACTTGAGCATTTTTTGGATCAACAGCAGCTGCTCTCTTTAAAGTAGTAATTGCTTTTTTAAAATCTGGATTTTCAGAATGAATGTAAGCCTTACCAACATATAAAAATTGGTCAGTGTCTTTTTTCTTAACGTCAGCCAATGCTTTATTGAAATTTGCTTCAGCTTCAGTAGTATTTTTATTGTCTAAGCTGATTTCACCTAAACCAATGTAATTGAAAGTTCCGTCACTTTTAGCCGCAATCCCTTTATCGAAGTAAATTTTTGCTGAATCGTTATTGTTCAATGCCAAGTAAACTTCTCCAAGGTGAAAATAATTTCTCCCTTTATCAGGACTTGATGCGATTAAACTTTTTAAAATAGTTTTGGCTTTTTGATACTGCTCAGCATCAATTGCTTTTTTAGCCTGCTCTAAGTCTTGTGCAAAGACTGCAGTTCCAAAAAACAATAATGATAAACTGATGAATTTGATCTTCTTCATTTTTTTTGGTCTTTTTGATTTATTAATTTTCGGTGTTAATCTTATTTCTAACTTTCACTTCACGAAGTTCAAGTCTCACGGGAGCAAGTCCGGCTGCTGTCACAATCTTCTGACCTACGTCTCCTGCTACAAAGCTTGCAAAACTTGTACCTAAACCGCGCGATCCTTCATAATTTAACATATAGATTTTACGCACTAATGGATAAAATCCTTCTGCTAGATTGACTTGGCTCGGCTTATAGTAACTCGATGAGTTGGCGGCACTTTTAACATTTTTTACTGCCAAAATACTGACAGCATCTGTAAATTGTCTCATGTTTGGCATTGGTTGTGTAATCCAATTCACACCTACCACACCAATATACCCATCTTTTTCACTGACATATTTTATTACTTCATTACTCGTTTTTAAGGCAAAAACATTTTTATTGTCAACATCTCTTACCGAAGCCAAAGATTTCATGTAATTGATAGTACTTGAATTTGGATTATCAAATACCAATCCTTTGATAGACGGCACTGATTTTCCTTGGATAAAATCAATTATGCTTTGTAGATCAACGACAGAATCTGTAGCTCTTTTGTTTACAATCAAAGCTATTCCATCGATGGCAATTTGAGTAATTTTTGGTACAATCTTTTTATTTGTGAAAGCTCTTTGTTCTCCTTCAGTCAGCACTCTTGACAACACTAACAATCCATTTTCTCCCTTTTGAATTTCACTTAAGATTTCAGTTTCTGCTTTGGGGAGCAATGTTATCTTAGCTTCTTTTTGACTTTCATAAATAGAAACCTGATCCTCCATGAACGGAAAAAGAGTTTCATCAACTAAAAAAGTAGCTTTCGTTTCTTTTAAAGCAGCAGTTTCGGCTTCTTTTTTATCCTTGCAAGAATTGACAAAAATAATAGCAAAGATTACAACGAAGAAAAGAAAGATTATTTTTAAATATTTTGGCATCTTGAATAATTTGTAATTATGAATTTTTAGCTTTTGTATAAAAACGAGTGGCTCTATAAAAGGCGTACACAATTAAAAGCAACCCAAAAGCAATTCTATATTTCATTTCCATGTCTAAAGGAAATTCTTTGTTTGGATAAAATTTCTCCCAAAAGATAATTCCCATTCCCAAAACAAAGTACAACATAAAAAACAAAAATCCTAAAATAAGAAGAAATCGCTCTAGGAGCGATTTCTTTTCTTTATTATCTGTATTTCCTCTATCAATCATTAGTTTGATTTAATCACTAATTTGATTGGAAGATTGTAAGAAACACGAACTGATTTACCATTTTGGATACCTGGTTTCCATTTTGGAGCAGCTTTCAACATTCTGATTGCTTCTTTACCTGTTCCATAACCTAAGTCTCTAACAACTTTGATATCAGTTAAGCTTCCATCTCTTTCAACAACGAAGTTTACAATTACGTTTCCGCTAACATCGTCATCTACTTCTGGAACTCTGTAGTTTTTTTGAACATATTTGTAAAAAGCAGCAACTCCACCTGGAAATTCTGGTAATACTTGTACAGAAGTATAGATCTTGTTTGGATCTTCTTCAATAACTTCAGCATCAACTTTAATTTCACTAGCCGTGTTATCTAAAACGATTTCTCCGCCTTCTTTCGCTTTTACTGTTTCAGAACCTGTTTTTTTCAATTCAGTAACAACTGCTACTTCTTCTTTTACAACTTCTTTATCAACGATAACTGGCGGTACATATTTTTGAATGTCCACGTTAGATTGCGTTTGCTTTTGAACAACTGGCTCAACTATGATTTCTTCTGGCGGTTCAACTGGAGTAGCCATGTTGACTAAAACCACTTTCTCATCTAACACTTGCTCTTCAGCAACCATATTTTCAGAGATAAATTTGGATATAATTGGTATGAAAACCAAGAATATAAAAATAAGACCACCAATAAGCAACGCTTTTAAAGTTCTTTTTCCGCTATTAGTACGTAGTTCATACGCTCCATAACTTTTATTTCTTCCTTCAAAAACATTGTCTATCCAGCTTTGTTCGAATAAGTCTAATTTTGAACTTGACATATCTTTTCTTTTTAAAATTAATGAATCAGACTAGTAAATACTGTTAGTTTCTAACAATTTAATGTCTGCTGGAGTAATGTCAACAGTTGCATATTTCTTAACACCTGTAATTGCCATCTCATCAAGAATATCTACGAAATTCTTATAATTTGACTTTTCACTAGGTTTCAAAATCACGGTAATTCCTTCTTTTTCAAGATCTTTACCCATTGATTTATTTCTATCATCAACACCTTTTTTCTTGTTGATAATCAAATCTCTGATTCCTTTTTTTCCATATCCTGCAACAACTGGACCATCAAGTGGCTCTTCAGTTCTTCCACTATACCAAACCACTTTATCGCCTGCACCTAAAACAATTGTCAAGGTTCTCCAAGCTGGAGTTTCTGGTGGAACTGGATCATCAATTTTCGGTTCATCTGGCAAAGCCAAATTCATCGATTGAGGTTTTGACAACGTCGTAGTCAAGATAAAGAAAGTAATCAATAAAAATGCCAAATCCACCATTGCTGTTAAGTCAACTCCAGGATTTGATTTTTTACTTCTTACTTTTCCACCGCCTTTTTTACCACCGCCGTCGCCTGTATTTAATTCTGCCATTTTCTTACGAATTTATTTTATTAAAAATCTTCACTTCTTAGACCAGTAACCAAGAAGAAATTGTTCTTGCTTTGTTTCTGTAAAATGTCTAAGACTTTTTTGACAGTTGGATATTCTTCTTTAGCATCACCTTTGATAGCGATATCTAAATCTTTCGTATGCAAATCTTTCGTTACATTTCTTGAAATCTGAATCCAATCTGTTAATTGATTGTTGATAGAATCATAAGGAATTCCGGGTTGGGTTCCTTCTTTCATTCTGTCTTCATTTTTCATATCGATCAATTGTTTCATTTGACGAATGTCAACACCAAAACCGTCAATCAAAGCAAATTTTGTCAAATCTGCTTCAGAAAATGCAACTTTATATTTTTCGCCCATTCTTTTTAAAGTCTCAGATCTGATATCTCTTCCAGTAACTCCGTAAAAAACTTTTCCTTTAGCGATTGACAATGTGCCAAGATTTTCATCTGGCAATTTTGTCTGGTTCGTTGAGGCTGGAGTTTCTACTGGCAAAGCTTCAGGGACTTTAGCTGTAGCTGTCATGATAAAAAAGGACAACAATAAGAACGCCATGTCACACATAGCAGTCATATCGACTTTTGTACTTTTTTTCGACATTTTTAATTTAGCCATTATATATCTTATTTTTTATTCAAAGTCAAGAAAAAGCATTGAGTTTTCTCTTGACTTTAAAATATTATTGAACTTATTTAATTAGTCACGGTTTGTAGCTCTTCTGTAAGCTTGAGTGATTGTGAAGCCAGCTTCATCAATAAAATAAGTCAATGTATCAATTTTTGATGTGAAGTAGTTGTAAACAACAACTGCAAGAGCTGAAGTCGAGATACCTGTCAATGTGTTGATAAGTGCTTCAGAGATACCATTTGCCAATTCAGCTTGATCTGGAGTTCCAGAAGTTGCTAATCCAGCGAAGGCCTTGATCATCCCTGATACAGTTCCCATCAATCCTAATAATGTACCTAAAGACACTAATGTAGAAAGAATAGTTAAGTTTTTCTCAAGCATTGGCATTTCTAATGAAGTTGCTTGCTCAATTTCTTTTTGGATAACTTCTGATGCTTTTTCAGTATCAAAGTTTTCTCTTTTTACTTCTTGGTATTTGATCAAACCTGCTTTCACAACATTTGCAACTGAACCTTGTTGTTTGTCACACTCTTCTAGAGCACCGTTGATGTCTCCTGCAGCGATTTGAGTTTGTACTTTTTTAACGAATTTCTCAACATCTCCTTTTCCTGACGCTTTAGAAATAACAAAAAATCTTTCGAATGAGAATACTACTGTCATTAACAATAATCCCATCAATACAGGAACGATAACTCCTCCTTTGTAAACCATCCCTAAATAATCTCCTTGTAATGGTTGTCCTTCATTGTTTCCACCTTGAAAGTGAGAACCGTCTCCCATTACGAATTTCCATACTAGAATTCCGATGATGATACAAATTACGATAGTTAATCCTGCGAATACATTAGAGCTTTTGCTTCCTGCGTTTTGTTCAACCGATGCGTTTGATGCCTTTGCCATTTTTTTAATTTTTAGTTTTTTTAATTTTTAGAATTTAATTTTGGTATAGATAATTTATTATCAGAACGACAAATTTATATTTTTAGTGGATAAAAAAAAATAAATTACTACTTTTTATTCTCTCTTAACGATATATTATCATTACGTTAACGAATAAATAATAAGAATTATATTTTTTTTTATACCCAAACAAAACATTAATCAACTGAAATATAAAAAGTTAAAACTATTTTTCGCAGTATATTTTGTAGTTTTTCTATGTTAAAAATAAATTACCTACAACGATATATATAACTCGTTTACGATAAATTTATTTTCTTAAGTATAAAAATCATTCTTTTGTCAATATTTGAATACTAATATACTCCTAAAATTAAAAACAATACTAAATTTGTATCAATAGTTCATATAGATCACTAAAATAAAACAGCAATATGGCGTCAACAGAAGATTTCATTAATCATATAAATTCAGGTTACACTTCGAAAGGAGAAAGCATAACTCTTGGTGGTGCCATTTTAAATGGAGAACCTTTGCCAAATACACTTATCAAAGTTCCACTAAAGACCTTAAATCGCCACGGACTAATTGCTGGAGCGACTGGAACTGGAAAAACCAAAACAATTCAAGTACTTTCTGAACAACTTTCCTTAAATGGAATTCCTGTTTTGATGATGGACATCAAAGGTGATTTTAGCGGTATTTCTAAACCAGGTGAAGCACTTCCTTTTATTACAGAACGCCATGAAAAAATCGGAATTCCTTACACAACCTCTGGATTTCCAGTCGAATTAATGACTTTGTCAGAACAAAACGGAGTCAGACTTCGGGCCACAATTTCTGAATTCGGACCCGTTTTATTTTCTAGGATATTAGATTTGAATGATGTTCAAGCTGGAGTCGTTTCGATAATTTTCAAATACTGCGATGACAACCAAATGCCTCTTTTAGATTTAAAAGACATTAAAAAAGTCATTAATTACATCACTGAAGAAGGAAAAGCAGAAATCGAAGAACATTATGGCAAAATTTCTACTTCCACAACCGGAACAATTCTTCGCAAGATTATTGAATTAGAACAGCAAGGCGCCGATCTTTTCTTCGGAGAAAAATCTTTTGAAATTGACGATTTAATGCGCATCGACGAAAACGGAAAAGGTTACATTAATATAATACGCCTGACAGACATTCAAGATAAGCCAAAATTATTTTCCACGTTTATGCTGAGTCTTTTGGCAGAAATTTATCAGCAGATGCCAGAACAAGGCGATTCAGGACAACCAGAATTGGTGATTTTCATCGATGAAGCGCATTTGATTTTCAAGGAAGCCAGCAAAGCTTTGTTAGACCAAATTGAAAGCATTGTCAAATTAATCCGTTCAAAAGGCATCGGGATTTATTTTGTGACGCAAAACCCGATGGATGTTCCGAGTGCGATTTTGGCACAATTAGGTCTGAAAATTCAGCATGCGTTGCGCGCTTTTACGGCAAATGATCGGAAAGCGATTAAGATGACGGCAGAGAATTACCCGATTTCTGAGTATTACAAAACGGATGAGACACTGACAAATCTTGGAATCGGAGAAGCTTTGGTGACGGCCTTAAACGAAAAAGGAGTTCCGACGCCACTTGCCGTGACGATGATGCGCGCGCCCATGAGCCGAATGGATGTCTTGACCGAAAGTGAAATTCAGGAAATTAATGTCAATTCAAAATTGGTTAAAAAATACAGCGAACTCATCGATCGTGAAAGCGCTTATGAAATGCTGAATAAAAAAATTGCCGAAGCGCAAGCACAAGCTTCTGAAGTCGAAGAGAAAAAACAGCAAGAAAAAGCAGAGAAGAAATCTGCAAATGAACCTATGAGCCAGACGACAAAAAGTGTAGTAAAAGTTTTAACAAGTGCCACTTTTATTAGAGGTGTTTTTGGCGTTTTGTCTAAAATCTTTAAAAAATAAATAATCCGATTTGTAGATTTTTAGATTGTTCGATTTCTCGAAACTTCGAACAATCTAAAAATCAATTTCTTTCGAATAACGCAATCGTTTTTCTTTAAGAAAAGTTAATAAAGACTAGTAAAAACGATATATGTGGTAACTTTACGTACAAACACTTTTGTATGGAAACCAAGAAAAGAATCATAATCGTAGGCGCCGGTTTTGCTGGATTAACGCTTGCCGAAGACCTCGAAAATACTGATTATGAAATCTACTTAATAGACAAACACAATTACCACCAATTTCAACCTTTAATGTATCAGGTGGCGACCGCCAGACTAGAACCTTCAAGTATCGCATTTCCGCTTCGAAAGGTTTTTCAAGGCTCAAAAAATGTAAAAATCAGGATTGCAGATGTGGAAGCAGTCGATACTACAAATAAAATATTAAAGACTTCGATTGACGATTTTTCTTATGACTATTTGGTTTTTGCCTTTGGTTGCAAGACAAATTATTTTGGAAATAAAAATCTAGAAAAACTGGCTTTTCCAATGAAATCTGTGCCAGAAGCGATTCAGTTGCGAAACAGAATTCTGGAAACTTTTGAAGATGCTGTTGCTACAAAAGAAGAAAATGCGCAATATCTTTTAAACTTCGTAATTGTGGGCGGCGGACCAACAGGCGTTGAGCTTGCCGGAGCTTTAGCAGAAATGAAGAAGAATGTGCTTCCAAAAGATTATCCGGATAAAGATTTTTCAAAACTGACTATTTATTTACTCGAAGGTTCGCCGAACGTATTAAATCCGATGAGCGAAGATTCTAGAAAAATGTCTAGAAAATATTTAGAACAACTTGGAGTTATCGTAAAAACCAGCACCGTTGTTGAAAATTATGATGGCCACACGGTTCAATTAAAAGAAGGCGAAACGATTGAAGCCAAAAATGTGATTTGGGCCGCAGGAGTTGTAGGCAACACTGTTGAAGGAATGCCTGAAGAATCCATCACTAGGGGAAGCCGTTTTATCACTAATCGTTTTAGTGAAGTTCAAGGTGTTGATTCGATTTTTGCCATTGGCGATATTGCTTACATGACTACACCAAAATACTTAAATGGACATCCTCAGGTGGCAAGCGTTGCTAATGAACATGCAAAAGTTCTGGCAAAAAACTTCAAATTGCAATTAAAAAACAAACCCCGAAAAGAGTTTGAATATCATGATAAGGGTTCAATGGCAACTGTCGGAAAAAGAAAAGCCGTAGTTGATCTGCCAAGTTTCAGCTTCCAAGGAAGATTCGCCTGGTTCACTTGGATGTTTGTTCACCTCATGCTGATCTTAAGCGTGAGAAATAAGCTATCGATTTTTATAACTTGGGCTTACAGTTATTTCAGCAATGATTCAACGTTGCGTGTTTTGATTAAGCCGGCGAAGAAGATTAAGAATTAGCTTTAGGCTTTAGGCAAAACTAAAAGCTTGGAATTAAGATCTATTTAGAAATTAATTTCAAGCTTTTTTATTTATAGTATAGTAAAGCTTACTGCTTAAAGCCTATTACCTAAAGCCAATAAAGAAAGAATTCTCTCCTCAACCTCATCGCTTTCCCAGTTTTTTTCAATGTCATCAAGGGCTAGGATCTCCTCCATAATTTTATTTTGAAAATCGCCTACTTCCAAAGCTTCTGAATAAGGATCAAGGCTGAAAGTTACACGACTATATAAAGGAAGCCATTTGTCAGGATGTTTTTCTGAAAACCACTTTTCTATTTTCTTTTGAAGCAAGAATTTTTCATCGGCGGTTTTGGAACTCATTTCCATGAAATTTCTATACGACAGCTCAGCAATGGCATCTGTATTTGGCTTTCTGCTATTTTCATATTCCTTGAAAATTGTTGTCCAGTCGTCGCCATATTTTTCTATGAGATTATTTAAAACCGTGATATCTTCGAAACCAGCATTCATTCCGTGTCCATAAAAAGGAACGATTGCGTGACAAGCATCACCAATCAAGGCAACTTTATCTTCAAATGTCCAAGGAAAACATTTCATCGTCACCAAATAACTTGTTGGGTTTTTGAAGAAATCTTCCACTAAATTCGGAATTACTTCTTTGGTATCAGGAAAATGTGCTGCAAAAAAAGCAACCAGCGTTTCCTTGTCTTTCAAATCTGCAAAAGAATTTTCGCCTTCGTGTGGCATGAAGAGCGTGCAGGTAAAACTTCCGTCGAGATTTGGCAATCCCATTAACATATATTCACCTCTTGGCCAAATATGTAGGGAATTTTTATCTAATTTATGTGAACCATCTGCATTAGCCGGAATGTGCAATTCTTTGTAACCAATCCTTAAAAATTCTTGCGAATAATTGAACATGCTTTGGCGTTGCATTTTGTGTCGCACTCTTGAGAAAGCACCGTCTGCTCCAAAAACTTTGTCGTATTTTAATTCTTGCCACTCGCCTCTTTCTGTTGCTCCGATGTGAAGAGAAGCTTCTGGCAAAGTCACATCCCAAACTCTTTGGTCAAAGAAAAATTCGACGCCAGCTTCTTCCGCTAGATCAATCATCTTTCTGTTTAGCAAACCTCTTGAAAGAGAGAAAATCGCTTCGCCGTCTTTGCCATAATTTTGGTAAGCCAGTCCGCGGTCTTGTGTGTGGATTGCCCTTTTTTCTACAGGAATTCCGATTTCTCTAATGGCATCGTCAAGACCGATATCTTCGAGTGTTTTCCAGCCTCGGTTTGACATTACTAAATTTATTGATCGCCCAGAAAATTGAATTTTTCTGATATCAGGACTTCTATCGTAAACATGAACGGCATGCCCTGCTTTTTTGAGGTATATTGCTAATAAAGAACCGACTAAACCGGATCCTACAATAGCAATATTTAAAGGATTTTGCATTAAAAAGGAAATGTAATTTAAGATATCAAATTTAAGGAAATAAGATTACAAAAATTGTAAAAGAAGTATTTATTTAACCTTTTGCAGTATCTGAAACCTAATATATATTAAATAATTTTCCTTCTTTTTTCTATTTAAAAACTGCTTAAAAACAGAAATCCTTAAACATTACGTTTAAGGATTTCTTTTCTATGTGACCTATTAAACGCCACACTCAAATTATTTTAATTTACTTTTTAATTAAAGTTTTTACATCTACAATTTTACCATTGCAAACTAAGGCAATTTGGTACAACCCTTCTTTATACCCAGAAATATCTATCGAAGTTTCTTCACTATTCAGGTCTAAGATGTAATTATTAGAAGATTTTGCTGTTCCATAACTTCCAACAACCATTAAATAAGCAGAGGTAGCATCATTAAGTTTATAACTTACTCCAACTTTATTTTTAGCAGGGTTTGGAGCAAGTATGCCTAAAGAACTTGGTTTCAATTTCACCTCAACTTCAGCATAATCTTTAAATCCGTCAGACAAAGCAATTACCTCCAGTTTGTATTTTTTGGCCATATCAACTGAAATTGTCATGTCTTTTCCTTGGAATACTAGATTTCCTTTTGCATCATACCAATTATAAGTCGCTGCTTCACTTGCTTGAGATGCGCTTAACGTAATCACATCGTTTTTATCGGCGATTTGCGTAGCTCCAGCATCAGCAAGCATTCTTGCATTCTTGCCTTTTTTACCTCGATTGATATTATATGTTTCTCCTCCGACAACTTCTCCTGTTCTAGCGTCTCTTTGGACGATATGACATACAAAATTCTCTTGATCGATGTCTTCACTTAAGAATCTAACAGTAAAGTTCAGCGTATTCAATTCATTAGGTTCAAAAGTAATATTTTTCAAACTGGCCGCTTCACCTCTAAGAATTTTAGTTCCTCGCTCTCGTCCATCTTCAAATCCGCCACCTTGGCCACCGCCTCGCAACCATTTTTCATTAAGTCTGGCATCCATTTTAACTATAACTTCAGCCTGCTCAAAGATTGGTCTGCCATTCGTAGGGTTCTCTGCAATAAATTCTAAATTGTAAGCTCTAGTTAATCTTGTTGGATTTCCTATACCGATAACACCGCCGACTGGTCTATTTGGAATCGCATCCACAATAGTGATATTTTTCCAAGCGATATTATTGTTGTTCTTCACGTTTAGATTAAGATCCGTGGTTTCAGGAAAAGTCATAGGATCACTTGTAGCATCTACTCTTGCAAGCAGACAGAAATGCCATGGCTCAGGATTAATGCCAGAATAATTGCTTGGATTAGGCATACTGTTCCATGTGAAATGTACTATTGTTTCTTCTCCAGGTTGCAGAGCTGGAACAGTTACTGTACCGATTTGGTTGCCCATAAGAACGCCGCTTATAAAATAAGTTCCGTTCCAGCTGTTAGGCCAGCCTAAGGATGTTCCCGCTTTTGCCCAATATAGTTTTACTGTTTCATTTCCTAAAGAAGCAACGCAGCTTTTATTTTTCACACGCACATAAACATGGTTAGGCGTTGATGGGCTATATTCTGGATTTTGGTGAATCAAGCCATTATCAGCACTATTTCTAATCCAGATATCTTCACTGGCCCACATATATGGAGATACTGTGTTTGGCTCAATACCACTATCAGCTGGCGTATCTTTTATCAACAAATCAACCGTTGGAGAATATAGTTGTTGTGCCATCTGCACTGCCGCATAAGCATTTACTAAACCATATCCCATTTCGTTGTTCCAAGTTCCATTTGGTCTTCCTGCGGTTGTAGTATAAGAATAACCACCTACTTTTTGAGATGTCAATTCAATGATATCTCTAACTTCTTGGCTAGTCAAGCAAGGATTCGCAGAAAGAATCAAAGCGCAGACACCGGCTACTACTGGACATGCAGAAGAAGTTCCATTGAAAGCCAAATTATAGTCTGTCAAGGTATATCCAGAACTTCCTTGTCTGTCTGTAGTTGCCATTTTTACACCCGGAGCAACAACGTCTAGTTGCGTTCCATAACAGCTTCCCCAACCCTCTCCATCACATGAAGTAGGGCTTTTTCTTTGACCGCAAGGACTCATAGCACCAACTACTAAAACATCAGGAAGCGCACTGCCTGGATATCTAATAGTTGTATTATTTTCATTTCCAGCGGCAAATACCACAACGCAACCTTTACCACCTCTTCCAAGGTTTATTGCATCAGTAATTGCATCAGTGATAATTGTTGATGGCGCATAGCCACCCCAAGAATTGCTAATAACATCTGCTCCATTTGTTCTTGCCCAGTTAAAACCGCTAGCCAATTGAAGAGGTGTATCTGCAAATACAAGATTAATACTTATGGACATCAGTTGTGTAGTTGGCGCGACACCGCTAGTTCCTAAACTATTGTTTTGAACTGCACCCGCAATTCCAGCGCAAGCAGTTCCGTGGTTTCCTCTCACCACAGATGGTGGACTTGCATTGATTGCATCAAAACCAGTTCCAAAGTTATTGCCCGCTAAATCAGGATGGTTCATTTCAAATCCATGATCAAAAATCGCGGTTTTAATACCAGTTCCAGTAGCTAAAGTCCATGCCTGTTCTGCTTTAATATCAATGCCAGTGTAAGCAGAACCATATTGTCCAGTGTTTTTCAAACCCCATTGGTCATTGAATAATGGGTCAACACTAGTTTGCAAATCATGGTAGGCAAAAGCTGGCTCTGCGGTTGCGAACTTCTTAGATTCATGAAATTGGTTTGCTAATTCCACAGCGTTTTTTGGGTTCTCTTTGGTGCATTTGACAACATACCACAAAGGCATGTAAGGATCTTTTCCTAAAACTTCTAAACCATTAGCTTTTGCAGTTGCATACAAAACATCGGCATCGGCATCACTTTTAAGTTTTACATAAAATTTATCAGTAAGTCCCAGTCTTTTGCCTCCGTTGGTTTTATAAGCAGGAGAAGCTTTGGAAATTTCTGAAACAGTGTTAAGCTTTTCTAAATAGCTTGCATACTGATCTTTATCATTACTAATTGCTTCTGACAATTCAATTTCATAATAATATGACTTTTGACTTGCCTTAGTGCCTGAAGCGTTTAAGTATTTTATAACATTGTCTTCAACAATTGGGCTGATCCCAAAATATTCAACCGACGCTCTTTTCAGATAGTCTGTCGTACCGCTACTCGAATTTATGGAAATGAATTTTGTGTCTACTTCAATATAAATCTTTTCATTGTTATAATAGTAGTAATCACTCTGAGCGTTCATTCCTAGAATTCCAAAGAAGAACACTACCAAAAGGTATAATTTATTATTCATGATTTTTATAATTTAAGTTTATATTTATGGGGGTACTGGAAAAATTGGGCACAAGTCAAGGCGGATGAATAGATTTTAAATTCATCTTAAAGAAGGTAGGTATATGTAGTATTTGTGTCATAATATATCGATGGGGCTTCTCCTTATTATAACATCTTCAGTCTAACTGCCTAAACAGCAACGACTTTACCAAATTTAAATAATTAAAACTAATCATTTACATTTTATAATAAATTTGTAAAATTATTCTGGATTTCCTTGTAAAGTCTCATTTTTAACAAGTCGCTTTAGTACCAAACACTATTTTTGCATTCGTATTTATCCTACAATTATTTCTAAAAATAATCGTGCAACATCCTTTTTTGAAAAATTTAATCTAACAGCTTAAAAAATTACAAATACTTTAAGATTCGCTTTTTTGACTTCGCTTTTATAATTCTTAAATTAGTCAGCACGCAACTAAAAAAGCAATTATGAGTACAACAAGACGTAGTTTTTTAAACACCGCCGGCAAAGGAATCGCTGTAGCATCACTTTCTCCCTTTTTGACAGACGCTTTTGGAGCACCTATAAAAAATACTACCGAAACACCGCCAATCTTCAATACCATTGTTACTGACACCACCAGCAAAGAACATTACCGTCCGCCTTATAAAATTGGAATGGGTGGCGTGGCCTTGGGCAATGCTTTTAAAGAAACCAGCGATGAAGAAGCTTTGCAGGCAATGCAAGGTGCTTGGGACGCCGGAATTCGTTATTTTGACACCTCTCCTTGGTATGGATTAGGTATGAGCGAACGCAGAATAGGGAATTTCCTTCATGGAAAAAATCCGGATGAGTATGTAATTTCTACGAAAGTGGGAAGATTGATGTATCCAGATGCCAATTTCAAGCACGACATGTGGAAAGGGAGATTGAATTTCAATTATAAATATGATTATACAGCCGAAGGTGTGCGCCGTTCTGTGGAAGCCAGCCTTTTGAGAATGGGCATTCCGTCACTGGATATTGTTTTCATCCACGACCTTTCACCAGACAATAAAGATTTGGGTGAAAAATGGCTCGACTATTTCAAGATTGCCCAAAATGGCGCCATGAAAGAACTGACCAAAATGCGTGAAGAAGGACTCATCAAAGCTTGGGGACTTGGCGTAAATACTATCGAACCTGCCATGAAAACACTAGAAGTTGCTGACCCAGATATTTTCTTGTCTGCAACGCAATACTCAATGATCAAGCACAAAGACGACCTCAACATCCTTTTTCCAGCTTGTGAAAAACGCGGTGTTTCAATTGTTGTTGGAGCTCCTTTGAATGCTGGTTTCTTAGCAGGCGTGGAACGTTATGATTATGGAGGAAAACTTCCGAAAGAACATGTTGAAAAAAGAGAGAAGATTAAAAAAGTAGCCAAAGCGCATAACGTAGATTTGAGAACGGCCGCACTGCAATTCACCGCTGCGCCAAAAGTAGTTTCTGCAACGATTCCAGGAGCCAGAACTGCACAACAGGCAAAGGAAAATGCAGTATCGATGAAAGTAAAGATTCCTGTTGATTTCTGGAAAGAGCTAAAAAAAGAGAAATTGATTGAAGAGAATGCTTCCGTTCCTTCTTAGATTTAGATAGTTTGATATACAATAAAAAACCTGCAACTTAATTGATGTAGGTTTTTTTATTCAATTATTTCAATAAAACTGAATTAGGCAAAAAACATATTGACCTTTATCACTAAAATTACACTTTTAATAACCTAAAATTTTCAGCAGCAATTACCTTAAGTTAATTCTGCTACTTTTCTTTTGGATGAATTTTGTACTATAAAATTTAAACATTTACATCATGAAAGAAATTAAAAAAACATTTCAGCAACACTTTTTAAAAGTTCTCGTATTAAGTCTAGTATTTACTTCGGCTATTGCCCGCAACAATGACACCGCATTGCCCAACCACAAAAAAACTTTTGTTTTGGTACACGGTGCTTGGCAGTCTTCTTTTGTTTGGAACGAAGTAAAGCAAAAATTAGAAAAACAAGGACACCGCGTTATAGCTGTAGAATTGCAAGCTCACGGTCAAGACCAATCACCAATTGCGGATGCTACGCTTGAAAACTATGTTACAAAAGTAAAAACAGCCATAAACAGCGTCGACGGAAAAGTCATTTTAGTAGGCCACAGTCTAGGTGGCGCAATCATTACACAAACTGCCACGCAACTGCCTAATAAAATCGAAAAGTTAGTTTATATTGCTGGATTTGTGCCTCCTAGTGGAAAATCAGTGAACGACCTTTCTAAACAAGATAGCGCTCCAGAAATCAAACTTGAACTGCTTGTGTTTGCCAAAGATTATACGACAGTAACTTTTGCTAACCCAGAAGTAAACGTTCCTTATATATTTTGCAATGACGGTTCAAAACAGCAGAAAGCACAACTTGTCAAAAGCTTAAAACCTGAACCGACGGCTCCAATGGCAACTCCTTTAGCGTATGATTCTTCTGTTTTTGCTGGCCTTGATAAATATTATATTTATACTACGCAAGACCACGCTATCAGTTATGGCTTTCAACAACAGATGGTAAAAGAGGCAGGCATCACCAATACATTTGCCTTAGACGCAAGCCACAGCCCATTCCTTTCAAAACCAACAGAACTAGCTAAAATTTTACAAAACCTAACTAAATAAATCATGGCAAAAACATTGAACATCGGAGAAAAGGTACCACATTTTATACTGCAAGACCAAAACGGAAATAATTTTAGCGCTGCTGATTTGCAAGGCACTACTACCGTAATTTATTTTTATCCAAAAGATGAAAGTGGCGTCTGCACCAAAGAAGCCTGTGCTTTTCGCGACAGCTACCAAGAATTTACAGATGCTGGTATAAATGTGGTGGGCATTAATGGTGGCGATATTAAAAGCCATAAGAATTTTGCAGAAAAGAACAGGCTGCCTTTTAGGTTGCTAAGCGATCCTGGCAACAAGGTCATCAAGCTTTTTGGAGTAAAAAAGGCATTATTTTTAACAGGAAGAGAAACATTTATAGTCGATGCTGCAGGCATTATAATTTACAAATTCAGAGATTTTTTTAAAGGAGATGCTCATGCAAAAGAAGTATTGCAGTTTCTAAATCCTATAAAGTAGTATTTAATCATTAATTTTAAGCCCGGCCAATCAACCGGGCTTAAGTTATTGTTATGGAAGATAAAAAGATATTATTTGATTTTTTGCATGATTTTTCCAGCCTTTCAGAGGTAGATTTTGAAAAAGGCAGACCCCATTGGTATTCCAGGACTATTAAAAAAGGAGAATTTTTCAACATGCAGTCATTTGTGTGTACCGATCTTGGTTTTATTCGCAGTGGGATTTTCAGAATTTATTATTTCGACGAAGAAGCGATGGAAGACCGAAATATGTTTTTCTTTTCAGAAGGCCAGTTTATCGTGTCTTTTAAAAGTTTCATTTACCAATATCCATGTATTTATTTTATCGAGGCGCTAGAAGATGCAGCACTCTATGCCATAAAATATAAAGACCTCCAAAATTTGTATGCCGTCAATACCGGATGGTCAAACACAGGCAGGCTTTTAGCAGAATTGTTCTTCACCTATGCCCAGTCCCGAATGGAAACCTTGTTGTTCAACACAGTAGAACAGCGTTATTTAAAATTACAAAATGAAGAACCAGCAATGCTCAAGCGCATTCCGCTTTATCATATAGCATCTTATCTTGGCATAACAAGCCAGTCATTAAGCAGGATAAGAAAAAGGCTTGGGTAATAATTCACTAGTAAGCTTTATAACTTCACTTCAGACTTCTTACTTATTCAAACTAAAAAAACCTGCACCAATTAAGATGCAGGTTTTTTGCTATAGTTATTCCGTTAATGGTTTTAAAAACGGATAATCTTGATAATTAGTTTTTGATAATTTTAAATGTCTGCACAGCACCGTCTGATATGGCTTTTACAACATAATTTCCTGATGATAAAGCCGAAAGATCAACCTCTCCTGAAGTAGCTCCAATAGATTTTGACAAAACTTCCTGGCCCAGCATATTGAAAACTGATACTGATCTGATTGCTGTATCTGCTGAAACAGTAAGTATGTTTTTTACAGGATTTGGATAATATTTGAAGTTGCCTTTAGCAAAACCTGGCGTACTTAATGGCGCTTCAACAATTAAAGTATAATCTTCAATTTGTCCATAACCTGAACCAGGATCACAAGAAGATTCAGCAGGAAGTTCATATGTTTTTACAACACGCAATACTGTAGTTCCAAGCAATGCATCTTCTGGAATCATTAGTGTTCCTGTTCCCTGAATTCCGTCAATTCCTGTTGAATTGGTGATATATGCTATTTCTGTAGCTTCCTCTATAGAAAATACTCCATCATGATTCCAATCACCAAAGACTGTAATGACATTTGTATACTCACCTGCTGTATTACCTTCAAAAACAGCCGGATAAGAAGATCCGGCATGTACAGTTCCAGAAATCAAAGTAAAGTTTTCATAAGCTTCTGCAGAATCAACATCAGAAACATTGTTAATTCCGGCCACGTTAACTAAAGTTATTGCTTCTGTGTTTTCAAGAGTCGGAATGCAATAGTAGTCGTTTATTGTCACTGTAAAACTACAAGTGCTCAACACCGTTCCGCCTGGAGCCACAAGATTGTGAACGACCGTAGTTGTTCCATAAGGAAATAAAGCGCCAGATGCTGGTCCTGAAACCAAAACAATCGTCGCATCTGGATGTTCAGAACAATTGAAATTTAAAGCATAATTGATCGCTTTTGGCCCATTCAAACTTACGGCAACAATATCTTGCTGGCATTGGATATAACAGCTGCTCAACAAAAGATTATTGAAATTAACTGCCCAACCTGGCGCATTTCGGTACGATCCGTTTTCCCAACCTGATACATAATTTCCATCAGGCGAAATGGCAATGGCAGTTCCGAGTTTTCCATTAGTTGAACCAACTGTAATTCCGTTTGCTGTAAGGATTTCGGTAATCAAAATCGGTTGCAATCCAAGAGAAGGATGGTAAACGATGGCATCACGAACTCCTGTTCCAAAACCAATCTGGCAATATCCCACAGCCACTCCGTTTTCAGAAACGCTTGTAAAAGTAGCAGAATCATATCCTGCAGGAACCTGAAAAGCAGTAAAAGTATTAGTAGTCAAATTGTACATAAATGGAACTCCGTCACGATCTCCGACCATTAAATTTCCATTTGTAATCGCGCTGACCTGATTGATCGAGCTAATTTGTGGCATTTCAGCCGGAACACTGTGAATTACAGAACCGGTCGACATATAAGCTGGAACACGCAACGTACTTCCTAGTGGTTCTTGATCATACCAACCGCCAATAATTCCAGAATTATTTACAGTATAACCTGCAGAATAAGGTGTATTTGCTGGAGCAATTCGTTCAAGATTTCCAGTAGTCACATTGAATAGAAATGCTTTTTGGTCACAGCATAATGAAGACATCTGGCCTGTGATATAATTTCCGTTTTCAGAAATTTGTCCCAAAGTAAATGAAGCTTCTAGGGTTGACCCCACAGGAAACCCTATTTCAGTCCAAACACCATTTTTTTTATAACCTGGTTTTGTGTAAGTTTCCCCGTCCACAATCCATGGCATGCGACCAATCAGGTCTCCGTTATTATTGATTCCTGACAATTCAACGGCTGCAGCATCAATCGGCTGCGTCGTGTTTGTTGCAAAATCATAAACGCCTGCCGTTTTTATGGCTTTCCCCGAATCATTAATGTCCATTAATGCTGATCCAGAACCCGTCTGGCGTCGGTATTGCATCTGAGCATTCGAAATTCCGCAGCATAACATAATTAAAGTCACAGCGAAAACCGTTGTAATTTTTAAAGTAAAATTTCTTTTCATAATAGTTTTTATTAGTCAGCTGCAATGTAGTTGTATAATTATCAAATTAAAAACAGTTGTCTTTGCGATTTCACGAAATTTGAAAGCAAAACAACAACCTAAAAAGCTATTTTTCAAATAATTATAGACAAAACAGAAACGTGTAGTTATTTGCCTTCCCTAGAAAATTCTTGCAAACTTTTAATCGTTTTCTTTAGATTTTCAATAGCTTTTTCAGACTTTTTGTAGTTTCTGACGATAAGAAAAACTATAAAAATCAGTACGATTAAAAGCACACCAATCAGAAAAAGATACTTTGTTTTTAATTCTGCCGCCTGAGTGTCGAGAATTTTCTGCTGTTCGTTAAGCGAAATTCCAACTGATTTTCGTTCTGATTCAGTAATTTTTTGCTGTGTTTCTAAATAGAGGTTTTGGAATTTCTGATAATTTTCCCATTCGTTAATGGCCAGATAATTTTCAGAAAGCTCTTTATATAATCCCTGATTCAAAACAAGATCGCCGACTGCCGCTGAAATGTTTACAGCTTCCGTCAATTCTGAAATAGCATTTTCATATTTTCCTTCCAAAGTATAGACTTGCGCCAAGCCTTTTTGGGCAAATGCTAGCAAACTCTTGGCGTCGATAATTTTTGCATAAGCGATGGATTCCTCAAAACTTTTTCGTGCCAAAACATTATCCGAAAGTAAAATATAGCAATTCCCTTTGTTATAGCTTACGATACTTAAATTCGCATTTTTTATTGGTGTCTTGAGTTTTTTATATTCTGTAATTCCCTTGTCAAAGTAACCGATAGCGATGTCGCAATTAAGCTGTTCCTTGTAAATAAGCCCTCTGATGCTATAATTGGTTCCCAAAACTGACCGAATAGAATCCTTGTCGGGATAATCAAGGCTCAAAGCTCTGGCCTGATCTAAATACTGTATGGCTTTGTCATAAATGCGCAGTTGCTGGTATTGCGTCGCGGTCTTTGTCAGAATCTGGATTTTAACGATGGTGTTGTCAATCCGGTTTGACAAGTTTTGTGCCTTGATCAAATATTCGACTGATTTTCGGTAATCGCGCTTTGAAGAATAGGCATCAGAAATCATGACAAACCCTTTAATTTTTAGGCGAATGCTGCTCTTTTCAGAAACCACAATCTGCTGTCCGATTTTAATTGCCTTGTCTGGATGTTCATAAATTTCTAACGTACCCGATTTGAGCAGGCTGTCCATTTCATTTTGCTGCGCATGAGAAACCATTCCTGATAAGAGAAGCAAAAAAGTAATTTTCTGTATGATTGCTGCGACTATTTTCATCGTTCTCCTTTATTAGTTGCTACTTCTTCTTTGACAAATTCAATAAAAGTAGTGGGCGCAATTCCTGTAATCGACTTGAAAATGGTAGCAAAACTGCTGTGGGAAGAAAAGCCGCTTTCTGCAGCGAGATAGCTTATCTTGTAATTTCGGTAATTCGGTTCGTTTTTTATTTTCTCGATAATGTAAGCGATGCGGAGCTTATTGATATAAGTATTGAAATTATCGTTACTATGCTTGTTGATGATTTCTGACAAATATTTGGTGTTCGTGTCAAATTGTGCAGCCAAAACGGCAAGTGACATTTCCTTATTTGTAAATCGGGTTGATGCTTCAAATTTCTTGAGTTTTGCTAAAATGTTCTGCTCTGTTTCCACCGGAATCACTAAGTTTTTGGCAGGCTCCTTTTTAGTTTCGATGGCAATTGCTTGAGTTGATTTCAGTCCAAGCTCCAGATAATTCCTGATTTCCTGAAAATGGTTGACGCGTGCTTTATTTCTGAAATACAATACTGTGAAGCAACCGATGACCAGCACTACTATTCCTAAAGAAATATATAAATACTTTGCAAATTCTTCTTCCTCAGCAATTAAATCAAGTTCCTGCTCACGGCTGATGAGGTTGAATGCGACATTGGTCGATTCGCTTTCTAGATTATCAACAGCATCGCTAACTTCGAGGTATTTTTGATTGTAAAAATGATAGCGCTCCCGATTTTTCAAGGCAAGACAATTGAAGGCAAGTTGCTTATTGATGCTTTCTTGTAAAGGCATGTGCTGGAGCCTTTCTGAAATTGGCAACGCTGTAAGCAATAAATCCACGGCTTTCTGATGCTGTTTTTGTTGGAAATAAACTGTTGCAATTTCATTTAAAACTGTTGCGTATGGCAGTGAATTTTTATTGTTTTTCTCTAGCAATTCAAGACTCTTCGAAAAACTAATTGCTGCTAGATCATATTGTTTTTGCGAGAGATAAATTTCTCCTTCAGCAAGAACTATTTCTGATAAGACTTTTTGATTGTCTTTGGGAAGTTTAGTGGCAATTTTCTTCGCTTCAGAAATCCTAGCCAAAGCTGTATCATAATTGTTGTGATGCAAGTCTAATAAAGCCTTTATATTTAAATATCGAATGAACAGCATATTACTTTCATCTGATTTCTTGGAAGCTTTTAATTCTTGCGCAGCAACTTTGAGGTATTTTTCAGACTCATCCTCTAATTGCAATGTTCTCAAAACAGTGGCAATCAAAATTGAAATCGTGGCTTGTTTCTGGTTTGATTTACTAGTTGCTGCAAGTTGCTTAGCCCGAAATGCCGCTGTCAAAGAAGGTACGAACTGGCCTTTGCTAAACCAGCCTTTTGCGATGAGAAACTGTACATCAGAAAGTTCTGAATCTGACAGCGGACTCTTTAATAGATGCTGCCCGATTTTAATTGCCTGCCCTGGATTTGTGTCGGTTAATTCGTGCGCCTTACCAATCAGCACTTCCGGATCAGAATTAATCTGAGCCCCAGCTTTGAAGCCCAGGCAGAGGTAAAACAAAATCAGGATCTTAAAATGCATGCTGCTAAATTTAAAAACAAATGTATGTATAATCGGTTTACCAACCTTGCTTTTCAATTCATCTTTAAGACTTTTCATATGCGGTGCTGCTCAAAACAAAAAACCTGCAACATTGCTGTTACAGGTTTTTTTTATGTTAATCAAATGATTGAAATTAAATACCCTAATTAAGAAGCATCGCCTGTTGCACTTCCTCCAGAAGCTCTCATTCTAGAAACCAATTTTTAAATTACGTATTCATCGCGCTTTCCTTGTCCGGCATAAATGATTTTTCCTGCGGTGGCGATTGTGCTGATGTATTCGTAAAGCGCTTTATAGACTCCTGAATTATTTTCTGCCAATTGCCCTCTGTCGTCCATCAGTTTATTTTGCAAAACATTTTTAGCAAGCAGATCAATATTTTTAATATTTAGCTGACTGCTGTAACCGCTTTTCATTCCTTTTGATTCTAATGCTTCTGTTTTTGAATCTATCATTTGAATGATGGCTTTTATTTTAAGATTGGCGCCTTCAGCGTTTCCTTTTGTCAAATCTTTTTTAGCCTTGGTTATGATTTTAGTATCGAGCTTGGCACGTTTGAAATGAAACGCCAATACATTTAGTTCTTTGCTCATTGCACCTGATGCAGCATAAAGGCTTTTTGTCACGCCTTTCTGCTCCTCGGTTAAAACTAGCGAATCTTCCAGTTCTGAAACAATATGCAACTGGTTTTTAAAATCATTCTCATACGTTTCTGTGAATTCACTAAAATCTTCTTCTAATTCTGCCCTGTCTCTCGAAAAACTTGTTTCAAGGAATGACCCGACTGGCAAATACTCTTCAATTCTCAACTTAGTACTCATAATTATTGGTTTTTAATATTAATTACTTGGCTTGTGGTGGTATTATGAGGGGAAATATTTTTTTGCTTTTTTAAATTGTTATGGGACTAAAGTAAGAAAAAATAAGGTTCTAAGCTATCCTGTTTTATATTTTTTCAGCATTTGCTCAGACATCAAGTATAATGTCCCCCTAGTTCTTGAAAGTGCTACATATAATTTGTTTTTAGTTAATTCTGCAGAATTGCGCAATGAGGATTTTTTATATAGATCAAATGATGTTTTATTAAACACTACACAAACATTATTATATTTATCTTCACCTTTGCAATCACCCCAATTCTTAGAATAGCATTCATACTTATAGTGCTCTCTGTAAAATAATTTTACTATATTATTATCATTAAAAATTTCATCTATTTGTTGTAATGACAATTCAATTACAGAACTAATATCTAATCTGTGGGATTCTATAATTACTCCTAAATTATCTGTTATAAATTTACATACGGTTGGTCCGCATCTATGACTTTTTATAAGACTCGATACATCAACAACAAAATTCATTTTTCTAAAAAAATTTTGATAATCTGTATAATCCTTATGCAGATTTTTATTCACAGTACCGTCTCTACTGGTATCAAAAGTATGTTGATAAAAATCTCCAACAAATAACATCTCAATTTGAGCGCTACTTATATTTTTCAAAAAATTAAAATCATGCCCTCCAAAATCTTGAATTTCATCGATAAATAGAATATCATAATATTTCGCCAGCCTCGCTCGAATATCACTGAAGATTTCTTTTTCTTCTAACAACTTAGCTATTCTATTACTATAAAGCCTTCTATTTTTATCAATATATCTTGCATCATCTTTCGCATAAAAATTTAAATTTGGGTTCCAATTAATTCCACTAGCAGGGAGATCATAAGATAAAAAAGGTTTATAGCAAAATGAATATAAAAATTTAAAGTAAGACAGTAATCTAATATTATCAGGCATGTAATTAAATTTTTTAATTATACCATGCTTTAAATTTTCATAATTACTATTTGTATAAGTAATTATTAGAGCTTTTTTTTCTAAATTTAATTGATTAAGAATATGGCTTGTTTTTCCTGAGCCAGCCACAGCAAAAATCACTTTCTTATCCATTCTATTGCTTCTTTGATGTATTGAGGTGCAATAATTTGATTTGATTTCAAATCAAGAATACCATATGCAGATTCAGCCTTATTAGAAAGCATATAATCTAATACTGTTAGTGTTTTTCTACCTTTTGAAAATAATTCTTCACAAATACTTTCATTATCTTGATGCATACAGACTTCAAAAGTATATCTTAAATTATTTTCGTCTGAAAAAACTTTAATAAAATTCTCTGTGTAGTCAAGATAATTATCTACACAGTTTTTTGCAAAATCTTTGTCATTATCTCTAATGATTGCTGTTTTAATCTTTAACAAACGAGCTAAATCCATATACCTTTTAAACCCTGTCCCTCCAACAGAAATTATATGTACATCTGAATTTTCTAAATTAGTAAGGGTAATGTTTTTAAAAAAAGCTTCCATTAGAATATATTCAGCATCTCCTTCAACTAATAAAACTTTTTTAGAAAGTACAAATTCTAAAATATTATTATCAGGAGCCTTTATAAAAAATTTTGCGGTTTTTTCTGGCAAATCTTTTAATAAAATTGGTTTGGAACTATTACTATTCAATAATATGGCTTTTCTTAAATCTAATCTAGTACTAATTAAATCACTATGTGTGGTAATAAATAACTGCTTTTGAGTAGATTCCCTTATCTTACTAATCAACTTTTTCATATGTATATGACTTAAATGATTTTCTGGTTCCTCAAGCATTATTACATCCATTACATTATTACTTTTATTCAAAGCAAATGAGGTCTTGATAAAACATTGTTTTCCTTTTCCTTTATTCTCAATATTTATATTGTCTTCTGTCAGAGTTAAATCTGTTTCAACATTTGCTTTTGAATTATTTCTAATTGAAAATGCATAGTCAGTTATTCTGGCATTCAATTCTTTTAGGTTATTTTCTCTGAATAATTCTTTTTGTTTTCTGTATTGATTATGATGCTGAAATCGTTCTGAATCTACTATACTACTATTATACATTGCTTTGACGTATTCTTTTGTTGCATATTCATTACTTATCTGTGAACTATCGATCAATATGTGTTTAAAATATTTTTTATATCCTGAATAGTTATCCCCCGAAAAAGTCTTAAAACTTAATGTATAATACTCATATGGAAAATTTGGTTCTTCATTTGACAAAATTTCTTTTATATCTTTTCCCCACTCGTCGTTAGGCTCACATAAAAATCGAAAACCATCACAAACAACATTATCGGAATTAATTTTTCCATTTAAATCTGGATTATGCTGCTCATTAAAATAAAGCTCAACAAATAAAACAGGAAGATCTTCATATTTTTTTTCAGAAGATAAAAAGGTATCTATAGTATTTTGATTGAATAAATTATCAAGCCCATGTGTTTCGATCTTATTCCGGCTTCCACTTAAAGCAATATCAATGGCTGTTAATATTGAACTTTTACCAGCTTCGTTATCACCAATAAATAAATTTATCTCACTATCAAAATCAATAGTAAATGTTTCAAATTTTTTAAAATTCTTAAGTTTAATTTTTTTAATGTGCTTCATAAAATTATTTATATTGGTAATATATTACATCTGATTTTACTTGAATCCCCTCCAAAATCGCATACCATAATTATCACTCCATACACTTTTCAAAGGCAAAAATTCTCGAGAATGTGCTTCTCGCTAATTCTAAATTTCCAACTACAATTTACTTAAATCGTATCTTTATTTTTATAATATTCATAATTTTTATCGGACTGCTATTGTCTTAAAATCTACTAAATATAAACAAACTTACTCCTTCCCTTCCAAGTAGTTTTACGGCTTTCCACAAACCTAAAAATAATCTCGAACTTCTTTTAATCAATTCGAAACCCGCACATAAAAAAAGAACCGCTCGCCTGAACCCGTCTCAAACAAATAATTATTTTCCGCGTGCGCAAAATAGCCCGTATTGTCAGGAATCAATGGCATTTTTATTTCAATTTGATACGCAGAAACAGTTCCTTTTGAACTTAAAAAAGCATCGATGCTGTCAAAAACCTTTTTATGTAGCGCCAGAAGATTATGATCTTGCGCCTGCTTTTTAAATTTCTCTTCCCCAACTTCTAAGGGATATAAACCTCCATTTATTTGCATAATTACGAGTATAAAATCCCAAAGCGTGTCCTCGGTTACGGTCGCTTTCCAGTCATCCATTTTCTGAAAGCCGAAAGTCCAATTGGGGGTTTCCAAGTAATTTTTTAAAGAATCTTCTCGGCTTTCATTGCCAGAAAGCGCTACAAAGCCAAAATCCAAATCATGATTATGTATTGAATTCAGCGTGCCCACAGCATCCAATAAGCCATTTATGTAGGCTATTTTTTCGCTATCATTATTTGTATTATTCATGATATCAATTTATTACAATCCAAATATACTCAAAGTTACAATCCCTATTATAAGTATGATTATGATTTTTAGCAAACTGTGCAAGCCATCCTAAACACTACTAGGCCGACTGCCCGCTGCCATAGGCCGGATGGATTTTATAGTAGGCCGGATGAACTTTGCTATAGGCCGATTGCCTTTTTATATAGGCCCGATGAGCTTGTAGGTAGGCCGAATGGGTTTTGACATAGGCCCGTTGCATTTTATGGTAGGCCGGATGAACTTTCACATAGGCCGGATGGATTTTTTACTACTCCTAACAGCAAAAAAAAGACGGACATCACGTCCGTCTTTTCAATTATTTAATGCTTTTTATTACCTGTTGAATTTGATCTTCTCGCCCACATTCAGTCCGTTATTTTTTGCCAAAACACCACACATGTGGAAGAGCATTCTGGCGCCCACGTTTCCGTCCCAGTCGTCGTCGCCTGGGGCAACTTCCACTAAATCGAATCCTATGATTTCTTTGCCGCTTTCGCCCAGCTTGCTAAAAAGATAAGCAGCCTGTTCAAACGAAAATCCCCCTGGTACCGGCGTTCCCGTGTTTGGGCAATACCACGGATACATGCCGTCGATATCAAAACTGATGGCTACTTTTTGTGGCAAGGCTGAGATGATGTGCTCGCATTGCTGTTCCCAAGTCTTTCCTGTGAAAGTTTCTGCCTTTAAGTCGGTGTCGGTGTGAACAATTACGCGATCGCCTTGTTCAAAAGCAGTTTCTACTTCCTGCTGACAGAAATCACGAATCCCAACCTGAACGATTTTTGTCAATTGCGGAATCTGCAAGGCATTGTACATAATTGAGGCGTGGGAATAAGTGAAGCCTTCGTAAGCAATTCTCAAATCCATGTGCGCATCTAAATGCAACAATCCGAATTCGCTGTGCTGTGTTGCCAAAGCTTCGTAATATCCAAGTGGCGTGGAATGGTCTCCTCCTAACAGCACGACTTTTTTGCCTTTTTGTGTCCAATAAAGCACGCGTTCTTTTACTTCGTCTTTTAATTGGGCGCAAACTTGGTTGATTTCGTCAAGATCGGCTTTCAAATCTTTATCGGCTTGAATGTCTTCGCCTGCTTCTAAAGCTTCGATGATTGGCTGTGCCCAAGCTTTGTATTTTGCGCTGTCGTCACTCCACTTTGCGGTTTGCTCGTTTAGGTCTAAATACATTCCTAGTTTCCACAATTCAGGAAATTCTTGGTGGTGCAAATCTACTTGGAAGGATGCGTCCAAAATTGCTTCTGGCCCTTCAGATGCTCCTGCGCCATAGCTTACTGTTACTTCCCAAGGCACTGGAATTATTATTATTTCGCTTTCTTCGGCTGTAAATGGTAATCCGAAAATGCTTTGATCTGCTAATCCTGGTTGTGAAGGATCGAAGGAATTTATTTTTTCTTGTTTGTTCATGACTTATATTTTTAGGAATTGTCATTGCGACGAAGGAAGCAATCACATAATCAACTTCCACAATTTTATTTTCTCTTGTTTCTTTCTTCTTTTTTCCACTAATTTTTTAACCGTGCGCTTGAATTCCCGCCTTCAATATTTGCCCAAATTCATACATATCTTCAAAAGAACAATACAATGGAACTGGCGCTAATCTAATGACATTCGGTTCTCTCCAGTCTGTGATCACTCCGTTTTTCATTAAGTAATCGAACAGGCTTTTTCCTTCTCCATGTAAAAATACTGATAACTGGCTTGCTCTTTCTTCTGGATTTGCTGGCGTAATTATTTCAAATGTGCTGTTTACTTCTTTATCAATTTCATGCAGGATGAATTCTAAGTACGACGTAATCTTGTCTCTTTTTTCAATCAAAGCCTCCATCCCGATTTCTGCAAACATTTCTAATGAAGCCAAATAAGGCGCCAATGTCAATACCGGAAGATTGCTGATCTGCCAGCCGTTTGCGCCTGGTTCTGGGGAGAATTTTGGTTCCATCAAGAAACGCTTTTCTTTGTTTTGTCCCCACCAGCCTGAGAATCTGTTCAATTCATAATTATCGTGGTGGTCTTCATGGATGAAACAGCCTGATGCATTTCCGGGTCCGGAGTTCATGTATTTGTAACTGCACCATGCGGCGAAATCTACGTCCCAATCGTGCAATTCTAATTTGATGTTTCCTGCCGCGTGTGCTAAATCCCAACCTACATAAGCGCCAACTTTGTGTCCGGCTTCTGTGATGGTTTTGATGTCGAATACTTGGCCTGTGTAATAGTTCACGCCTCCGATTAAAACCAACGCCAATTCGTCTCCGATTTCTTCGATTTTTGCCAGAACGTCTTCTAATCTGATGTTGTGTTCGCCTTCTCTTCTTTGGATTTCCACAATCGCATCGTCTGGATTGTATCCGTGGAATTTGACTTGGCTTTGGAACATATATTGGTCACTTGGGAATGCTTTTGCTTCGCAAAGTATCTTGAATTTCTTTTCTGTCGGACGGTAAAACGATACCATAAGCAAATGCAGATTCACGGTCAAAGTATTCATCACAGTTACTTCGCTTGGCAAAGCTCCGACGATTTTGCTTAACGGCGCTGCGAATCTTTCGTGGTAATCCCACCAAGGCTTGTCTGAATAAAAGTGGCCTTCTACAGCTAGTTTTGCCCAGTCGTCCATTACTTCGTCCACGAAGGCGCGGGTTCTTTTGGGTTGCAATCCTAGTGAATTTCCGGTGAAGTAGATTACTTTTCTTCCGTTGACTTGCGGGAAGAGGAATTCATTTCTGTAGTGGTGTAATTTATCTTGTGCATCGAGTTCTTGTGCAAACTCGCGGGTGTTTTGAACGGTCATTGGTTGTTTGATTTGCTTGGTGGTAAAATTAAGAAAAAAGATTGAAATGGTTTTTGATTTTTGAACCATTAAGATGTTAAGGGAATTAAGCTTTTTTATTCTTTGCTTGTGTGATGGAACGCTGATTTGCACGGATTTCTTTTGGTGACGTAATTTTAACAAAGTTTGTCGACAACGATTGGTCCAGAAGATAACAAAAATTCAAATAGTTTCTAAAATAGCCCTGATGGTGCCATTGTTTGAGCTCTTTCACGGCTGATCAAGACGTGAAAAGCGAGTGGCTCCAGCAGGAAAATGGATGGCTGGAAATTACTGGTTTTTCGCTTCAAAAAAAAATCTCGCCATTGCTGACGAGATTTAGTATTTTATATCTGAATTCAGATTAGATGATCAACATTGCGTCACCGTAAGAATAGAATTTATATCCTTCTTTGATAGCTTCTTCGTATGCTTTTTTCATTAAATCGTGTCCGGTAAACGCTGAAATCATCATCAAAAGTGTTGATTTTGGCGTGTGGAAATTCGTGATCATGCAATCTGCAATGCTGAAATCGTGCGGTGGAAAGATGAATTTATTCGTCCAACCTTCAAACGGATTTAGCGTTCTTGCTGAAGATACTGAACTTTCGATGGCACGCATTGAAGTCGTTCCGACAGCACAGATTCTTTTCTTTTTCTCTTTTGCGTTGTTCACGATATCGCAAGCTTCTTGAGTGATTTTCAACTCTTCAGAATCCATTTTGTGTTTTGACAAATCTTCAACCTCAACTGGATTGAAAGTTCCTAAACCTACGTGAAGCGTCACTTCTGCAAAGTCGATTCCTTTAATTTCCAATCTTTTCAAAAGGTGTTTTGAGAAGTGCAATCCGGCAGTTGGCGCGGCAACAGCTCCTTCTTCTTTTGCATAGATTGTTTGGTAACGGTCAGCATCTTCTGGCGTTACTTCACGGTTGATGTATTTTGGGATTGGAGTTTCTCCAAGTTCTGTCAATTTGTTTCTGAATTCTTCATAAGAACCGTCGTAAAGAAAACGAAGTGTTCTTCCTCTTGAAGTCGTGTTGTCGATTACCTCAGCAACTAATGAATCGTCGTCACCGAAATATAATTTGTTCCCGATTCTGATTTTTCTAGCTGGATCAACTAAAACGTCCCACAATCTTTGTTCTGCGTTTAATTCTCTCAACAAGAAAACCTCGATTCTAGCTCCGGTTTTTTCTTTGTTTCCATATAAACGTGCTGGGAAAACTTTAGTATTATTCAAAACCAATACGTCACCTTCATCAAAATAATCTATAACGTCTTTGAACATTTTGTGCTCAATTGTTTTATTTTTTCTATCCACAACCATCAAGCGAGATTCGTCTCTGTTTTCGGCTGGATATTCTGCAAGAAGTTCTTTTGGTAAATTAAACTGAAAATGTGATAATTTCATTTATGAAAGTTATGAGTTATGGATTATGAATTATGAGTTTGAGCTTCATAATTTTAAATCGTTTGCAAATATACGATTGTGAGATAGGCGTTGTCAAGTGTTTTGACGTTTATTTAGTTACAAAGTTGCAAAGTCGCAAACTTGCAAAGTGCAAAGGCTTGTGTTTACTAGACTTTTAACTATTTTTAATCTTGAATCCGATGTGCTTTAAATCTTTCCAAAAGTCTGGGAATGATTTTGATACGACTTCGGCATCGTTGATGATTATGTCAGTTTTTAAAGCCAGCGGTGCGAAAGCCATTGCCATTCTGTGGTCGTTGTAAGTTGCGATTGCTTTGTTTGGATTTATTTCTGAAGAAACTTCTAAAGTCAGGCTGTTATTGGTGATTTTGATTTTTGCTCCTAGTTTTTCTAGTTCGCTTCTTAGAGCTTCTAATCTATCTGTTTCTTTTATTTTCAACGTATGCAATCCTGTTAAGTGGCAAGATATTCCTAAACCGAAGCAAGTTACTGCGATGGTTTGTGCAATATCTGGAGCTTCGTTTAGATTTAAGATTATTGATTTTGGATTTATGATTTTGGACTTTGTTAGCGTAATTTCATTATTTCCGAATTTGGTTACTACGCCAAAATCCTTGTAAATTTCTGCTAAAACAGAATCTCCTTGCAAGCTGTTTTGTTTGTAGCTTGAAAGTTTTATTTCTGTTCCAATTTCTGATAAAGCGACAATTGAGTAGAAATAAGAAGCAGAACTCCAATCAGACTCAACGGTTAAAACTTTTGACTCTTGGCTATTTGCTTTTGGCTTCACTAAAATTATATTTCCTTCAAAAGAAGTTTCTATTCCGATTTCATTTAGCAAGGCCAAAGTCATTTTGATGTAAGGAATTGAGGTGATTTTTCCTTCCAAAGTCAATTCTAATCCGTTTTCTAATTTAGGCGCAATTAATAAAAGTGCTGAAATATATTGACTGCTGACATCTGCCGGAAGCGAAACTTTGCTTTCAGAAAGTTTTTTTCCTGTAATTTTTATAGGAGGAAATCCTTCATTTTCTTCGTATGAAATTGTGGCTCCGAGTTGTTGCAATGCTTCCACCAAAATTTTAATCGGGCGTTCTTTCATTCTTGGCGAACCTGTAATGATTACTTCGCGGTTTTCTTGGGTGGCAAAATAAGCTGTCAGAAAACGCATTGCGGTTCCAGCGTGATGAATGTCAATTATTTCGGATGTTGGGTTTTGCACCAGCGCTTTCATCATTACTTCAGAATCATCTGAATTGGAAGTATTTTCTAAAGAAATATTCGAAAAAAGTGCCTGAAGCAATAAAAGCCTATTGGTTTCAGATTTGCTTCCGGTGACTGCAATTTCTGATTTTTGTTGGATTTGAGATTGGTGGAGTTTGATATTCATAATCATTGTATTCAAAAAAGAAGCGTTGAATTTTGAGTTCCAACGCTTCTTTCTATTATTTTAATTTTTCATTATTCTTGTGTCGGTCTTTGTCGCGATTTGACTTTAAATCGAGTTTTTTGTCAAATGCTTCCTGAAGATTTATCCCAGTTTGATTTGCCAAACACAAAACTACAAAAACTACATCGGCTAATTCTTCTCCGAGGTCTTTATTTTTGTCTGATTCTTTTTCAGATTGTTCGCCATAGCGACGAGCAATTATTCTGGCAACTTCGCCAACTTCTTCAGTCAACTGTGCCATATTTGTCAATTCATTGAAATAGCGAACGCCGTGTTCTTTAATCCAATTATCAACTTCTTGTTGTGCGTTTTTGATATCCATGACTTATACTTTTCGCAAAACTACTTTTTCATTTTGTTTTTCAATCATCGTTTTATAGAAATTTTTCAAGGTTTCATAATAATTCGATGGAATGCTGGAGTAATTTATGTCTAAGGAAACGATGAGCTGAATCTGTCTTCCTGAATTAGTTATGTTATATTTGAACATGCCTATATCTCCTTCCATAGAAATTGCGATTGGTTTTGGAAGCGATTCTACTTCATATCCTTCAGGAATTGTAATTGTGAATGAATATTTATCTTGATAAGGAAATTGAAAATCTACAGGATATTCGCGAACCTCATCTTTAAAAGGATTTTCTGATCTTGCATAATATAACATTGGTGAAAAATAAATTTTATTCCCGATGCTTTCTGTAATATTGCCATGCTTGAAATTAAAATTTTCAATCATTGGTTTTGACAGATCTTTATCATTTAAGGTTGCATATTCTTCAATTTCAATTCCGTTATAACGTTTTTCAGTAATTTCTAGATAAGAATCTTTTGACATCGTCAAATAATTTTCTCTAAAAACATAAGCATTGTAATCAAAATATTGATCTCTGGCTTTGCCTGTTATATTTCCATCAGCTTCAATTGAAGCGATGACATTGATAATTTCTTTTGAATTTATTTTTGGCATTAGGTCAATTTCTTCGGAAGTTTTATTTGGCCTGATCATTCTTCCTGTCCAGTTTAAAACGCGCATTGGCAGAATATTTGGAAGCGCATTTTTGGTTGTCGCATCTAACAAAAGATATTGCTTATTATCTAATTCTACTGCTGCAATCACATAATTGTAAGCTGTTCTATTTGGATAAAGAGCAATTCCGTTTGCACGTGTGCTGACCAAAACTGGATTTGCTTTTATTTCTGCGTAGCGCAACATTGCCGTCAACATTAAATTGATTTCTGCTGTATTTCCCACTTTTTCAGCATATGCTTTTTTAACGCCAACATTACAATAATAACTATTCTTTTCATTCCAATTCATTCTTGATTTCACATAATTGAAAATCAAATTTATTCGCTCTTCGCGGGAAGAAACCGTTTTTAAAAGTGGCTCAAGGTCTTTTTCAAAATAAGATTTATAATTCAGCTCATCTCCAAAATCTTTGTCATCATAAATGGTTTTTGCAACAGATTCCCAGTCGGTAGAATATTTCTTTACGCCACTGCTTGGAAAATCAGTTGAAGCCAATTCATACTGTATCATTGCAGTATAATTCTCGATATTGTTCACATGCGATTCATCTTTCAGCGCTTTGACATTTTCGCCTGAGAAAACGACTTTTGATTCATTATAATTGCGTACTGTGTTGCGAACAACTGTCTCTGGAGTCATTGTTATTGGAAAATATCCTTTCATAAATCTCCTGTAAATAAAATATTGCGGAATCTGAACAGTAAACTGAACATGATCCACCGGAATATCTCTTTGGAAATAAAAATCAGGAAATGCTGTAAAATAAGGAGTTTTCAATGTATAACGATATTCAATCACGCTTCCTTCTTTTACATTCGGCAAAGCAATTTTTTTATAGGTATAATCTTCATTTACAACTTCAGTGAATTCTCCATCGCTTTTCAGCTTTGTCTTTTCGATTTTTCCTCCAACTAAATTGTAAGTTACCGCATCATCAAAATACAAGCGAACCGTTTTTCCTCCTGTGTAATATGGAATTTGAATTGTGGCATGTTCATAACCTTCTTTTTTATAGATTTTCACACGCTGTCTTACTTCAGAAATAAGCACGAAATAGCCTTCTGAATCGATGTCAAAATAAGTTTTTCCTACTTTAAACAAAACTGCCGCTGTAGCCGAACTGTCTTTTGGATGTGCTTTTTGGCTTAATTCTTCTACAGTTACTTTTCCTAATTCATATTTTTGGGCGAAACCGCTCCAGGAAATTAAAAATAATAAAACTGCAATACTCGCTTTTTTCATATTTGGTGTTTATTTGTTTTTTACTAAAACAATCTTGGCATTATCATTCTTAGCAACCTGCTCTCTAAATTTTCTGAAATTCTCGTATTCCTTTTTATCAAAAAGTCCTGAATTTGACTGGTAAGTTCTTTTGTAAAGAATTTGGTTTTCGTTTAAGATCATGTATTCTGTTTTATAATCACCAAATTTATCTTTCAGTTCAAAATTTTCTGGTTTGGCTTCAATGGCAAAACCTTTTGGCAAATCGATTGTAATTTCATCATAATCATAAAATCCTCTTGAAATTTCAAACGGATTTATTCTCGTTCTATAGCGTGCCGGAACTCCTGAAATCGGATTGTAAGCATTTAAAGCAAAGATTAATCTATCCCCAGATTTGTTAGCATATTGTGCTGCTTCTAAAGAAACTTCCTCTGAAAACTCGACATCTTCCTTGTTGTTGGATTGATTAATTTTCTTGAGTTTCAAGTTATTGATATGGCTGAAATATTTCTTATAAAACTTATTCAGATCATCTGTAGATTTTCCATAATTCTCAGATTTATTATCATACTGAGTTCCTTTTGACTTGATAAAAACAGAACCAGAAATAGCGCCCATTTCATCAATAATAAAAGTTCCTTTTGATAATTGCGTATTTTCTTGAGTACTATATTCATGCGTTCTCAAGATTTCCCCACCTTCTGGTTTGACAATTAATGCAAGACGATTATCTGTAAAATCTCCTTGAAACGCAAAAGGAATCGTTTGGTTTGTACATTCTAGCCAGTACATTTTTTCATTGACAGGAAGTCCGAGAATAGCGTGATTGCCTTGCATAGAAACAAAATCTTGGTGTAAATCACGGGGTTGTGTATCGCCATAAATAATTGTGTAATAAGAAGGAACGCCAACAACTTTTAATAAAGCTCTGGTGTAATTTGTCAACGCCTTGCAATCTCCATATCCCAAACGGTCAACATCTTTGGCAAGCATTGGTTTCCAGCCGCCGATTCCTAATTGGATGCTTATATATCGTGTTTTATTTTGAACATATTGATAAACGATTTTCGCCACTTTTATTGGATCTTTTTCATTCCCGACAAGCGTTTTAATCTTGGTTTGAGTTTCAATTGAAAGCTCGTCAGTGCCATTTAACAAACTTGAATAAATCCAAGCGCCAAAGTCTTTCCAATTTGATGCATTTCCTTCAACTCCCTCTAAATTAAAAGTTTCTAATCCAAATAAAACGTGCGGAATAAAGTTTCTATATGATGGAGAATATTCTTCACTTTTTAATGCTATTAAATTTGAAGCGGTAAAAGAAACGCCGTTTGGCTTATCTTCCTTTACAATATTTTGATTATCCTTGAGGTTGAAATCTTTGTATTTGAAGCCTAAATTTGGCACACAAGAAATGTTGATTATCGATTTTTCAACACTTTCATAAGGACCTTCAACGGAATTCCAAACCGGAATAAAAGCTGTATTTGAGCTTTCTACTTCACTCTGAAAAACTACTGTAAAAGGATATTCTGTTGGAGTATAATCTAAATAGAGAATTTTATTATCTGTTATTATTGAACCTTGCGAAACTGAATTTTCGACAAAATCTTTTCTTTTTATTTTTTTAATCTCTTTCCCATAAGCATCTAAAATAACTGCTTCAATGGATTTTATTCTGGTCGAATTATCAAAATATTCTGAAGCGCCAATGTGTGATTGTCCTTTTTCATTAATAACTGTGACCACATTTTTAGAAATAATAGTCATTGATTTTCTAGAAGTGATAGCTATATCGCACTGTCTGAGACGAACAATAGCATTCACATTTTCTTTTAGTTCTGGAGTTATAGTTGCAAAACTGTAATCATTGCTTTGCGCAAGTGAAGTAAAAAAGGTAAAAAACAAGGCTAAATGGAGGAATACAGTCTTCATAAACAAAAGTTAAATTCCTCCCAAAAGTACTGGTTTAAAATTAAAAAACAATTGTTATTCTTTATTTTTTGTATCAATCGTAATTGTCACAGGACCATCGTTTAAGAGCTGTACTTTCATGTCAGCGCCAAACTGACCTGTCTGAATTTTCTTTCCCAAATCAATTCCCATTTGGATTACAAATTTTTCATAAATTGGAATTGCAGTTTCAGGCTTAGAAGCTTTGATATAAGAAGGACGATTTCCCTTTTTTGTGGAAGCGTGAAGTGTAAATTGGCTGACCACGATTATATCGCCGTCGCTATCTTTTACAGATAAATTCATCACATTATTTTCATCACCAAAAATTCTGAGATTGACAATTTTTCCAGAAAGCCAAGCAATATCTTCTTGCGTATCTTCATCCTCAATTCCAACCAAGACGAGCAATCCTTCTGAAATTTCACTAACTTTTTTTCCATCAATTGTTACTGAAGCTTGAGAAACTCTTTGGATTACGGCTTTCATTTTTTAGGTGTAGGGTTTTGGGTGAAAGGTTTATAGGGAGAAACTTTGCAACTTTGAAATTTAAAAGCTTAGTAACTTACTACTTATTTCTGTTTTCGTCGCTTTCTGCTCTTTCATCTGCATAATCATCGGTGCGGTAATGTTCTTCATCGCCTTCTAAGATTTTTAAGTAGCTGTTGTAACGCGTCCATGAAATTTCATCTTTTTCTAAAGCGTCTTTCACGGCACATTTTGGTTCGTCTTTATGCAAACAGTTATTGAATTTGCATTGGTCTTGCAGTTTAAAAAACTCTGGAAAATAACCGCTTATTTCTGATTTTTCCATATCCACAATTCCAAAACCTTTGATTCCAGGCGTGTCGATAATTTGGGCTCCGAATGACAAATCATACATTTCAGCAAAAGTTGTCGTATGTTGCCCTTGCATGCTTTGTTCCGAAATTGTTTTGGTTTTTAAGTGCAAACTTGGTTCCATTGCATTAACCAAAGTCGATTTTCCAACACCAGAATGCCCAGAAAACATGGTCGTTTTACCAATCATCAATTCTTTCAATTCCTCAATTCCTTTACTTTCCGCAGCTGAAACTCGCAAACATTTATAGCCAATTTGCTGATAAACATGTTGCATGTAAAGCTGTTCGTCAAGCGTATTATCCTTTAAAGTGTCGATTTTATTGAAAACCAAGATCGTTTCAATGCCATAAGCTTCTGCTGTAACCAAAAATCTATCAATAAAATTAAAAGTCGTCGGAGGATTATTTACGGTAATCAGCAAAAAAACATAATCTAAATTGGATGCAATGATGTGCATTTGGTGCGACAAATTCACTGATTTTCGAACTATATAATTCTTTCTTTCGTGAATGTGGTGGATGGTTCCAGTAGTTTTATCTGAAGATTCTTCCAATTCATAATCTACGATATCGCCCACGGCAATCGGGTTTGTACTTTTAATTCCTTTCATGCGGAATTTCCCCTTGATGCGGCATTCGATGAATTCGCCCGCATCAGATTTTACGGTGTACCAACTTCCTGTAGATTTGTAAACGGTTCCTGTCATTCAGATTTATGATTTAAAACTAAAAAATTAAAGAGGACAAAATTACGCTATTTACTTGTGAACAGCGTAATTTTACCCTCTAAAATTAAAATTCTAAACTGAATTTGAAAACTTTACCAAACAATCTCTGCCAAAATATCATTCTCCTTGATTTTGCCTAATTGAATTGTTTTTAAAGTTTTTGTCGTTTTTCCAGCTTTAGTAGTATAAATTTCAACCATCACTGTCGCCGGACCGTTTTCTGTCAATTCGCTTTCGCCAAAATAATTCGTCTTGATTTGGTATTTCCCTTTCACGGCATTTCGAATCAAATATTGCTCAGGACCATAACCTTGCGTGAAATCTTTTGAAAATCTAGCACCAGCTTGCGTATCTTGGTGGCCATAATAACATTCTTCGCCAGTCGGTTCAATAATATGCAAATCTAAATCGACATCCATTAAATTCCAGTTCATGATAATTCTAATGTCTACTGGCATTTTTGCTAGGTATTTTTTATCTAATTTATCTGATTTCAAACCTGAATGTTCTGCCATCAATCGATTAATATCCATTAAAATTATATCTTCTACGCCTTCATATTGACCGCTCATTTCTCCATAATAATTTACTTCCAAAGCTTTAATCAATTGGTCAGAAGCTTCTTGATAGTTTCCTGCATCTTCTAACGCTAAAGCATAATCTCTCAAACTTTGCGGTTCGTGAGCACGCCATTTTGCAATTTGTTTTGCTGTAAATAAAGCATCTTCAAAATCTTCCCATTGGCGCAAAGTGTAAGTCAAAGTTTTATAAAGCTGCTGGTTTTCTAATCCCAAATCAGCAATATTGCTGATTACTTGCAATGCTTTTTTCGTATCGCCTTGATTGTAGAAAAAATGCGCTACGTCAAAATAAAAACTCGGATTTCTTTCTTGAGATTTTCTCAATTCCAAATACAAATCATATTGTTTTTCCTTTGGAACCGAAGCCAAAGATTTCAAATACAATCTATCTGGATTCCAAGATTTTTCTTGATTTTGGGCTATAATTTCGTTGTAAGTCCCTGATTTTGTTTTCACCACAATCACTCCGTTTGCGCCTTGATTTCCATAGATTGCTGTCGCCGAAGCACCTTTTAACACCTCCATCGAAGCAATTTCTTCTTCCCCTATTTCATCAAGATTTCCGTCAAAAACAGCGCCGTCAACAACCATCAGAGGCCTGTTAGATTCAGTCACACTCGTCATACTTCTAATCGCAATCACATCATTATTCGGCGTTTGTTGCACTTCAATTCCCTGAACTTTTCCTGAAAGCGTAACAGAAATATCTTTGAGTGGCGCTTGTGAAATTTCTTCCGAAGAAACGGTTTGGGTTGCATATGAAACGGATTTTCGAACTTGCGCATAACCCTGAACAACAAATTCTTGCAATTCTTGCTTATCATCATCGATAATCTCCGAGTCTGCTTTCACCTCTGACGCTGTTCCGTCGAAAAGCACCTGCGAATTTTTCTCCTCGGCTACTCTTTCAACAACCGGAGTTCCATTTCTCCCAACCGCTTTTTTAACTTTTGGTTTCGGTACTGGTTTTGGCTTCACATATTTTATATCTTTCTTCCACCAAGAATTTAATTCGGCAAAATAACTTTCCACATTTTGCCAATTGCTTTTTTGCTCTGCCAATCGGCTTTCGTTTTCCTGTTTTTTAATTCTATCAAATTCAGAACGCAATTCTGTCGGAGGAACAATATCATAAGAGATATAATCTCGGATATTTTCTAAAACTATCAAAGAAGTATTCTTCGTAATGATTCCATATTTTTTACCTAAAAGTTCAATTTCTTCGGCATTTTTGGAATATTGTAAATCAAGATTGGCGATTTTTTTCTGTGCCCAAAGTTTCTCAATATTGACATCATTTGTGTTTTGAACTGAAGCATCTAAAGTGATTTTTTGTTCCAAAACCGCTCCGTTGCCATAACCAAATAACAGCGTAATTTCATTCTTCGGATTCAAAGAAATTCCAGAAAAAGAAAAACTTCCTGAAACCGAAGTTCCAATCATTGGAAACAAATCTGTAATCGTATAATTTTCTTTTATTCCAAGAAATTTTAGATTATTGTTCGTCAATTTATCCAAAGCATTTTCTAAATTCAGTTGATTCAAATTGATGAAATTGCCACCAGTTTGCATCGAAGCAAAATTCAAAAAAGCAAAATCTGCAGAAACGGAAGATGTAATTGTGTAAATCGGTTTTTTAGTTTTAGGTAAATTATTCTCGCTCAAAGAAGACAATCCGTCAGAAAAAAGCAAGTATTCATCGTGGTTTGGAAGACTTATTTGAGAAAAACGAGTTCCACCGTCATACTTTGTATTTTGCAAAACAGCTTTTAATTCTGACCAATTCCCATTTGAAATTACGTACTCTTTTTGCTTTTCAAAGGTGTAATTTAAAAGGTATAAAGTGACTTTCGTATTTTTTATTTTTTGGAAATATGCATTTAACAAATTCAATTCTTTTTTCAAGTCACGTGTTTTGGCACTCAAAGAATTATCCCAAATCAATCCGATAGAATTTGGATTTTTCTTCCCAATTTTATTGCCGTCAATAAAAGTATTTCCATAAAAATAATGCTGTCCTCCCACATTTTGCATCAAAACACTCGGCACATTTTCCTGAATCGGAATTTTAAAAAGCAATTTCTCCGAAGGGTGATAATTTTCTTTTTTAACTGAAGCTTGAAACGACTGGTTCCATTTTGAAAACGTAATTTCTTCTCCAGAATTTTCAGCAACAGTCGGTGAAGAAGCACTTCCCAAAACTGAAACATTCATCTCAAATTTATCCAACTTTTTAGGATAACGGCTCACCAATTGGTACGTCAAATTATTTTTATCAAAAGCTGAAAGTTCTTCTTCATAACCAATAATTACGATGCGTTCGCCATTTGGAAGCAGCGGATAAATTCGAGTTCTGAAGTTATTTCCATCGACTTTTTCCAACAATCCCGGGTCAACTCTTCGATGTTCAATCGCCTCAAAAACCTGTTTCCCTTTGTTTTTATTTACCGGAACTGCTTCGCGCATTTTTCCGTTGATATCAATCGCATATCTCGAAACCGAAACATTTTCAGGCAACGGAAAAATCAATTCCGCTTCCATCTGACGGTTGCTAGAATTGAAAAAATGCATTTCGGCAGTCGTGTAAGCAATGTTTCCAACGACTTTTACATTGACCAACAATTGGCTCATTCGAACTTTTTCAGAACCTTCGCCTTTAACTGTAAATTCCGGACTTTGCGCAAAAGTTTTTGTTCCTAAAAACAATAAAAAGTAAAATAAAAATTTCAAATTAGATTGAAAATTTCTGGCTTCGGATGGATTGATTTTTGATTTCATAACACGAACTTTAAGGTGTATAGTATAATAGAGCACAAAAAATCATAAAAGGTTGGGACGAAGTTAATTTATTTTCAAAAAAATGGCCTGCAATTCAAAACTGCAGGCCAAATATTTTTTCAAAAAGGTTTTACTGGTTCAAAACTTTTTCTTGATGACTGATACTTTCTTGGTGAATCGCCTTGAAAATTCTTAAGATAAATTCTTCACTCAAGCCTTTTTCTTCGCCTTCCAAAATCATTTTGCCTAAGATTTCATTCCATCTTTTATTTTGTAAAACCGCTACGTTTTTCTCTTTTTTCAACGCTCCGATTTTGTCAGCGACTAGCATTCTTTTGCCTAAAATCTCTAATAATTTCGCATCATATTCGTCAATATCCACACGAAGACGGCTCAAACTTTGATTGTAATCAGAACCTTCTTCCGTTTCTTTTCTTACTTTTAAATCTTCAAAAATCTGTTTCAATTTCGTCGGAGTTACTTGCTGCGACGCATCGCTCCAAGCATTATCTGGATCTGTATGCGTTTCAATAATCAATCCGTCGTAGTTCAAATCTAGCGCTTGTTGCGAAACTTCCTGAATCATATCGCGCTTTCCAGTAATGTGCGAAGGGTCGCAAATCAACGGCAAATCTGGAAAACGATTTTGCAATTCAATCGCCAATTGCCATTCTGGAATATTTCTGTATTTTGTTTTTTCGTAAGTTGAAAATCCTCTGTGGATTACTCCTAATTTCTTGATTCCGGCATTGTACAAACGTTCCACGCCTCCTAACCACAACGCCAAATCAGGATTCACAGGATTTTTTACTAACACAATTTTATCTGTATTTTTCAAAGCATCTGCAATTTCTTGAACCGCAAACGGATTCACGGTCGTTCTTGCGCCAATCCACAAAACATCTATGTCGTGTTCCAAAGCCAATTTTACATGCGCCGCATTCGCCACTTCTGTTGCCATCAGCAATCCAGTTTCAGCTTTTGCTTTTTGCAACCATTTTAATCCGATCGCGCCAACACCTTCAAAACCACCCGGACGCGTTCTTGGTTTCCAGATTCCTGCTCTGTAAATGCTGACGTCAGAATCTTTTAATTCGTGTGCGATTTTCAATACTTGTTCTTCGGTTTCTGCACTGCAAGGTCCTGCGATTACTAGTGGATGCGATAAATTGAAATCATCTAACCACGTTCTTAATTGTTTTGAATTTTCCATTTTTATTTTTGGTATTTCTTTGGATTTCCAAAGTTAGTTATTATTTAGTTTTTAGTTTTACCGCAGATTTTATGATTTTTTAATCTGCGAATCTGCGGTTCATTTTTTAAAGCCGTTCAATTGCTTCTCTGATTTTTTCCTCCTTAATACATAATGAAAATCTGATGTAACCTTCGCCGTTGCTTCCGAAAATGGTTCCGGGTGTGATGAAGATATTTTTTTCTATCAGAATGCTGTCTATAAATTCTTCGGAAGATTTTATTCCTGCTGGTAATTTTGCCCAAACGAACATTCCAACGGAGTTTTTATCAAAAGTGCAATTCAGTTTTTCGGCTAATTCAAAAATCAGATTTCTTCTTTTTTCATAAACTTCGCTTTGGGCATCAAACCATTCTTTCCCGCATTTTAAAGCTTCAATCGCGCCTTTTTGGATTCCGTAAAACATCCCGCTGTCCATATTGCTTTTTACTTTTAAGATGGCATCGATGAATTCTGATTTACCAGAAACCATCCCAATTCTCCAGCCAGACATATTGAATGTTTTGCTTAAAGAATTTAATTCCAATGCAATATCTTTTGCACCTTCTACTTGAAAAATCGAAAGAGGTTTTTCGTTCAACACAAAACTATACGGATTGTCATTGACCAAAACGATTTGGTGTTTTTTTGCAAACGCAATTAATTTTTGGAACAATTCTAAATTCCCATTCGCTCCCGTAGGCATATTTGGATAATTAATCCACATCAATTTTACTTTGGATAAATCCTGTTTTTCGAGCAATTCCAAATTCGTTTGCCAATTGTTTTCTTCCAATAAATCATAAAAAACTGATTTTGCTCCAACCAAATTCGTCACCGAAGAATAAGTCGGATAACCAGGATTCGGAATTAAAACTTCGTCGCCTTCGTTTAAAAAAGCTAGTGAAATGTGCATAATTCCTTCCTTCGAACCCATTAAAGGCAAAATTTCAGAATTGATATCTAGCGAAACATCAAATTGTGTTTTATAGAAATCGGCAATCCCTTTTCGCAATTCTGGCAATCCTTGATAGCTTTGATATTCATGCGCCTTTTCGTCATCCATTGCATTTTTCATCGCTTCGATTGCAGTTTTCGGCGGTGCCAAATCTGGACTTCCGATTCCCATATTGATGACCGGTTTTCCTTCAGAAATCATCTGGCGCACTTCACGCAGTTTTCTTGAAAAATAATATTCTTCCACCGTATTCAGGCGATTGGCGAATCCTTTTCCAAAAATCAAATCGGTATTTAAAATTGTATCGCTCATAATCTATTCTTTTCTTCCATTTTTATATTCGCCCAAAACCTTGAAATGTGTAGTCATTAATTCCAAAATTGATTTTGCTTTTTCATAATGTTTGTACTTTTCAAAAACCACATCCACGAAAAAAGAATACTGAAACGGACTTTCAATTATCGGCATCGACTGGATTTTAGTCAGGTTCAATTTGCAGTTGTTCATTACGTTTAAGATCGTGGCCAAACTTCCCGGTGTGTCATCCAATTCAAATTTTATCGATGCTTTGTTGATTTCTTCTTTTGGCAAAACTTTGTTCTGAGTTTTTAAAATCACGAAGCGCGTTTTGTTGCTTTTTATCGTATGAATTCCCGCTGCCAAAATATCCAAACCAAATAGTTTTGCCGCAATCGGGCTGGCAACTGCCGCGATATTTTTCAACTGATTTTCTTGGATTCTTTGCGCTGTTTCTGCCGTGTCGCCACTTTCCACCAATTTGATATGCGGATAATTTTTAAAGAATTCGCCACATTGCAAAAGCGCGATCGGATGTGAATGCACTTCTTTAATATCCTCAATTTTCTGCCCTGGTAAAACCATCAAATTCATGTGAATGTCCAAATAATATTCGCCGATGATGTGCAAATTGTTTCTGTCAATCAACGCATAATTTGGAATAATCGAACCCGCGATTGAGTTTTCCAAAGCCATCACGGCTTTCTGCGTTTTGTTTCCGACAAGGCTGTTTACCAAAGCATCAAACGACATACATTCATCTAATTCCAAACTTTCGCTGAAATATTCGTTCGCAACTTGGTGGTGAAACGAACCTTTGATTCCTTGAATTGCAATTTTTGTTTCCATAATTTTGGGCAAAAAAAAATCCCGATTCTCATCGGGATTTTTATATTGATTTTTTAAATATTTTCTATTTAGATAACAACACGACAATCCCTTTTCTGTTTCCAGAAATAAAAAGAATTGCTAAAATAAAAACGGTTGCTTTGCATTTTTTGTTTTGTTATTTGGCTAATGTAGAAAATTTTGTTTTACGTTTTACAAAAGATTTGAAAATTTTAGGAAATATTTAAACTACAACGTTTAAGAGACTCTATTAATTTTTCGTCTGACACAATTCATAACTCATAACTCCTAATTCATAACTCATTTTTATTACTTTTGTTCAAAATCACAACTTATGTCAATCGAAGTTACATCAATTTCAAAAAATTACGGAAGCCAGAAAGCCTTGGATAACATTTCTTTTTCGATTCAAAAAGGCGAAATCGTTGGTTTTTTAGGTCCGAATGGCGCTGGAAAATCTACTTTGATGAAAATCTTGACGACGTTTATTACAGCTGATTCTGGAAAAGCTTCTGTGAATGGTTTTGATGTTTCTACTTCTCAAAAGGAAGTTCAAAAATCGGTTGGTTATTTGCCAGAACATAATCCTTTATATCTTGATTTGTATGTTCGTGAATATTTGGCGTTCAATGCCGATGTTTATAAAGTGGCAAAATCTCGAATTGAGGAAGTGATTCAAATGACGGGATTGACGCCTGAAAGCCATAAAAAAATTGGGCAATTATCGAAAGGTTATCGCCAAAGAGTTGGATTGGCAACGGCTTTGCTTCACAATCCTGATGTTTTGATTTTGGATGAACCGACGACTGGCTTGGATCCGAATCAGTTGGTTGAAATTCGTGAATTGATTAAAAATATAGGAAAAGACAAGACGGTTTTTCTTTCCACTCATATTATGCAGGAAGTGGAAGCAATTTGCGATCGCGTGATTATTATCAGCCAAGGAAAAATTGTGACTGACAAGAAACTGAATAACTTGATGAGTGAAAGTGAGCAAGTTATTGAAGTGGAATTTGACTATAAAGTGGAAGAACAATTGCTAAAAACGATTCCGAATTTGACTTCTCTTTTGAATACGCACGACATGATTTGGGAGTTGACTTTTTCTACTTCAAAAGATATGCGTCCAGCGATTTTTGATTTTGCACACGATAACGGATTGAAAACTTTGCAGTTGAATTTGAAAAATAAAAATCTGGAAGCTATTTTTAGAGATGCTACTCGTAAATAAACACAGATTTACACAGATTTTTTGCCCCGAATTCTATTTTAAGGATAAACTAAATGTCCACGATATAATTGATTGACTTCAATTGTCGGTGGTGTGTTTTTCAAAACAATATTTCCGGTGCTGTAAATGGTTCCTGAAATTTTATTTATCGGATTTACGATGATGTCATTTGAACTTCTTTGGAAACAAGAAACTTCATTTGCAATTAAATTTGAACCTTCAAAACGCGCATTTCCATCATAAAAATTCACATTCAAACTTTGCGTATTTCCAGCAATTTTAAAGTAAGTTGATTCGTTGTCTTCGATTGTCAAGCTATTGCAATTTACTTCCAATTCAAAAGTTCCAGAAGCGGTGTTAGTGAACATTCCGGATTGCAGGCTTAAAACCGGAAAGCTTAAAACTCCATCTGATTTTACCGCGAATTGTGAGGACGAATAGACGTTTACTAATGTTGGCGTTGTGACATAAACTTTTGTATCGTTGTAATTTCTAGCCCAATTGCAACCATTTGAATTTCTTAAAAACAGTTGGCCTTCAGATATTTCTGCGGTAATTCCGTTCATTAAATTTTGCCCTGATTCTACGGTGACTTTTGTTTCTTGTCCTTCTTTTATGATTAATTCAATTCCTTCAGAAATATTGATTTTATTGAAATTTTCTACTGTAAATTCTTTTGTAATTATTGAACCAGAAGTTTGCAAACAGTCGCTTGCATTTTCTGAATCACAAGAAAAAAGGACTATTAAAAATAGAAATATTATTGCTTTAAACATTATTTTTTTCATCATTCTAGCATTGATTACAATCGAATTCCTATTCCAAATTCCAATCCTTCGGCTTTTGCACCATGTGTTTTTAAAGCCATTGAACTGAAAATTTTATCGGTAAAATAATATTTCAAACCGACTCTCTGATAAAACGGACCCAAATAATCAAAGGGCGAATAGACATAATAGCCAACTTGCGTTTCAATTGAAAATCGATTTACAAAGAGTTCATGACCTACAAAAACACCGACTCTTCTATAATCTGTGTCTTTATCAATATTTTCATTTGGATAAGCGACAGATTTGAATTTTATATATTCTTCAAGATATTTTTGCATAAAAAAATCGGTTCCGAATTGGAGTGCGCTTTTTCTTGAAAGGCGTTTATCAATATTTGCAGAAAGCACATAAAACGGAAATTTACCACTGCCGATGATGTCGCTTTCATTGATTCCTGATCGGAAAGAAATATTGAATTTAAGTGGCTGTTTCTTGTAATTTATCGTATCGATTATCTTTGTCAAACGTTGATTTTGCTCGCTTTTTTCTAGAGAATAATTAACTCCTATGTTTATTGCTAAAGTATTTGTACTTGTATTTGGTGATTCAAAATTGGCATTTGAATGATGAAAAAAGCTGAAACCAGCTTGAATTCCAATGTTTTTATAAAGGTTTTCTTTTCTATAATTCAGCATAAAATAAGTCGACGGCATCCATTTTGAACCGTAAGCTAAATTTCGGAAATTGGTTTCTTTATCGTAAGGATTTGTGTTGTAAGCAATTCCCTGAGCGATTCGAAAAGTCAGATTTCGATTTAAAAAGTAAAAATTATAATGGCCGTAAAGTCCATACAAATCACCTAAAGTTTCATTTTTCGTATTTTCATAATGGAAGGAACCTCCATAATCTGGGAAATTATAAGTGGATTCCCATTCTTTGTTGCCAAAAGTTTTCTTGTTGAAACTGATAAGAATTCCTTCGGGATGTTCCGTAATTAAATGGCGGATGGTATTATTGTGAGGCAAAATACTTCCGTAGAAATAATCAGCATCAATAGTGTATGAACTATTTTCTTCTTGTGAAAAAACATTCACAGAAATCATTAATAACAAGATATAAATTCGGAATTTTGGCACTTACAAATAAATTTTCAGTGCCAAAAATAACCAAATAAAACTATATTGCAAGCAGATTAGAAAATAGCTGACGCGATTGCTTTGATGTTTTCAGCTTTTCCCATAGAATAATAATGCAAAACCGGAATTCCTTCTTTGATTAATTCCTTACTTTGGTTGATGCACCACTCGATTCCGATTTGCTTTACAGCTTCTGGAGTTTCTGCACGAACAACTGACATAATCAGCTCGTCTGGAATATCAACTTTAAAACGGTGTGGCACTAAATTCAATTGTTTTTTTGTAGCAATTGGCTTTAATCCTGGAATAATCGGAACTGTAATTCCTTCTTTTCTGCATTTCGCAACGAATTCGAAAAACTTTTTGTTGTCAAAAAACATTTGGGTAATTATATAGGAAGCTCCGTTTTTAATTTTTTGTTTCAGGAAATAAATATCACTGTCTAAACTTGGCGCTTCCATGTGCTTTTCAGGATATCCTGCCACGCCAATGCAGAAATTGGTAGCCGAAGAATTTTGCAATTCGTCATCCAAATACATTCCTTTATTTAGGTTAGAAATTTGCGTTACCAATTCTGTTGCATAATGATTTCCTTCTTTTTCTGGTTTGAAATAGGTTTCGTTTTTAACGGCATCTCCTCGCAAAGCAACTACGTTTTGAATTCCTAAAAAGTCCAAATCGATCAAAAAGTTCTCTGTATCTTCTTTCGTAAATCCGCCACAAAGAATGTGCGGAATCGCATCGACTTGGTATTTATTTTGGATTGCAGAACAAATTCCTACCGTTCCCGGACGTTTTTTTACCACTTTTTTCTCTAATAAACCGCTCGGTAATTCTTTGTATTCGTATTCTTCGCGGTGGTAAGTCACGTCAATAAACGGCGGATTAAATTCCATCAACGGATCAATGCTGTCGAAAATCGACTGAATGTTCTGTCCTTTTAATGGAGGTAATATTTCGAAGGAAAATAATGGTTTCCCGTTTGCTTTTTCTATATGTTCGGTTACTTTCATTTAAAAAGTTATGATTTATGATTTATGATCTGAGATTGTTAATCTGCGATGTTTGGGTTCAGCCATTTTTCGGCATAATCGTATGAAACACTTCGGCGTTTTGCGTAATCTTCGACTTGGTCTTTTTTGATTTTTCCTAGTCCGAAATACTTGCTTTCTGGGTTTCCAAAATAATATCCTGAAACGGAAGAAGCTGGCCACATTGCCATACTTTCGGTCAAGGTCACTCCTATTTCTTTATCTACGTTTAATAATTTCCAAATCGTTGGCTTTTCCAAATGGTCTGGACACGCCGGATATCCTGGCGCGGGACGAATTCCTTTGTATTCTTCCTTGATCAAAGCTTCATTGTTTAAAACCTCATCAGAAGCATAACCCCAGATTTCTTTTCTTATCTTTTTATGCAAATATTCGGCAAAAGCTTCGGCAAAACGATCTCCTAAAGCCTTTATCATAATGGAATTATAATCGTCTAAATTTTTCTCAAATTCCGCAGCTTTTTCGTCAACTCCAAAACCTGTCGTTACACAAAAAGCACCCATATAATCTGTAATTCCAGAATCTTTTGGAGCAATAAAATCAGACAAAGCTATATTTGGAGCGCCTTTTGTTTTTGCAGATTGCTGTCTCAATGTCAAAAAAGTCTGCAAATATTTTCCGTTTTCATCAGATAATTCAATGTCATCATCGTTGATTTGATTTGCCGGAAAAATTCCGTAAATCCCTTTTGCTTCTAGCCAATTTTCTTCTAATAATTGCTTCAGCATTTTTTGAGCGTCGTTGAATAAAATCACGGCTTGTTCGCCAACAACTTCATCCTTCAAAATATTTGGATATTTTCCGTGTAAATCCCAAGTTCTGAAAAAGGGTGTCCAGTCAATAAAATCAACCAATTCATCCAATTTCATTTCGATGGTTTTCGCTCCAATAAAATTTGGCTTGACCGGAGTAAAATTCTCCCAATCTAATTGTAATTTATTTCTTCTAGCTTCCTCTATATTCAGAAAGTTTTTATCTCTGGTTCTGTTCAAATAACCTTCACGGAGTTCGTCATATTCTAAACGAAGACTTTTGAAATAAGCTTGATTCGTGTTTTTATTGATCAGATTTCCAGCAACAGTCACCGCTCTCGAAGCATCGTTCACGTGAACCACAGTTTCTCGATATTCTGGCGCAATTTTCACAGCCGTATGCGCTCGTGAAGTTGTCGCACCGCCAATCATAATCGGAATACTCACATTCAACTTGTCCATCTGCTTTGCCAAATAAACCATTTCGTCCAAAGATGGCGTGATCAAACCACTTAAACCAATGATATCCACATTTTGTTCAATGGCCGTTTGGATGATTTTTTCTGGAGGAACCATTACGCCAAGGTCAATAATTTCGTAATTATTACAACCTAAAACAACGGATACAATGTTTTTTCCAATGTCGTGAACGTCGCCTTTTACGGTTGCCATCAAGACTTTTCCAGCCGAACTTGACTTCCCATCTTTTTCAGCTTCAATAAAAGGCAGTAAATATGCAACGGCTTTTTTCATAACTCTTGCCGATTTCACTACTTGTGGCAGGAACATTTTTCCACTTCCAAATAAATCTCCGACCACGTTCATTCCTGTCATCAGATTGATTTCGATAACTTCGATTGGTTTTGTGGCTTGTTGTCGTGCTTCTTCAATATCAATTTCAATGAATTCGTCGATTCCTCTAACTAAAGCGTGTGTCAATCTTTCTTGAATTGGAAACGAGCGCCATTCTTGGGCTTGTTTTTCGGTAACTTCTTTGGTATCGCCTTTGATATTTTCAGCAAAAGTCAGCAATCTTTCGGTTGCGTCGTCTCTTCTGTCGAGTAAAACATCTTCAACGTGTTCTAATAAATCTTTCGGGATTTGGTCGTAAATCTCTAGCATTTCTGGATTTACGATTCCCATTGTCATTCCGTTTTGAACTGCATAATATAAGAAAACAGAATGCATTGCTTCACGAACTCTGTCATTTCCACGGAAAGAAAACGAAACGTTACTTACACCACCGCTGATACTTGCGTAAGGAAGATTTTCTTTAATCCATTTTGTAGCACGGAAAAAATCAACCGCATTTTGGCGGTGTTCTTCCATTCCGGTTGCGACTGGAAAAATATTTGGATCGAAAATAATATCTTCTGCTGGAAATCCGACTTGATCCACCAAAACATCGTACGATCTTTTGCATATTTCAATTCTTCTTTCATAATTATCGGCTTGACCAACTTCGTCAAACGCCATCACGATTACCGCGGCGCCATATTTTTTAATCAATTTTGCCTGACGAATAAAGTTTTCTTCACCTTCTTTCAAGCTGATAGAATTGACTACGCTTTTTCCTTGGGCAACTTTTAAACCTGCTTCGATAATTTCCCATTTGGAACTATCGATCATCACAGGAACACGAGAAATATCTGGCTCCGAAGCAATTAAATTTAAAAAAGTGGTCATTGCGTGGACGCCGTCAAGCATTCCTTCATCCATGTTTATATCGATGATTTGCGCGCCACCTTCCACTTGAGCTCTGGCAATATCTAAGGCTTCTTCGTATTTTTCTTCTTTTATTAAACGCAAGAATTTTCGAGAACCGGTTACGTTTGTACGTTCGCCGACGTTCACGAAAATACTTTCGGAAGTTATAATTAATGGCTCAAGGCCTGATAATTTTAAATGTTTCTTACAATCGACATCTGCCATTTTCTGTTTTTCTTCTTTATCCTGCAAGGTTTTCGAAACCTTGTAGGTTTGTTTTTTCTTGGAATTGCTATCCTATTTTGTCTATTTAATACCTACAAGGTTTTAAAAACCTTGCAGGAATGCTATACTGGTTCTACGATTCTTGGTGAATATTCTTTTGCGACTTCAGCAATCAGGTGAATGTGTTCTGGATTTGTACCACAGCATCCTCCTATTATATTAATCAAATTGTCTTCAAGATATTCTCTGATCAAAACCTGCATTTCTTCTGGAGTTTGATCGTATTGCCCGAAGGCGTTTGGCAAGCCCGCATTGGGGTGCGCCGAAATATTGAATGAGGTGTTATGAGAAAGTCTTTGCAAATAAGGTTTCAGCTGATCAGCTCCTAAAGCGCAATTAAATCCGACGCTTAATAACGGAATATGCGAAATTGAAATCAAAAAAGCTTCGACGGTTTGACCTGAAAGCGTTCTTCCGGAAGCATCTGTAATTGTTCCGGAAACCATTATTGGAATATTTAAATTTCGTTCTTCTTTGACTTCTTCGATGGCAAAAAGTGCAGCTTTTGCATTTAAAGTATCGAAAATAGTTTCAACCAATAAAATATCTGAACCTCCATCAATCAATGCATTAACTTGCTGTTTGTAAGCAATTCTCAAATCGTCAAAAGTCACGGCTCTGTAACCTGGATCGTTCACGTCAGGCGACATGCTTGCCGTTCTGTTTGTTGGTCCGATGGAACCTGCGACGAATCTTGGCTTATCTGGATTTTTTGTGGTGAATTCGTCGGCGACTTCTTTGGCTAATTTTGCAGATTCGTAATTTAATTCGTAAACCAAATCTTCGAGATGGTAATCTGCCATTCCGATTGTGGTTCCTGAAAAAGTGTTGGTTTCCACGATGTCGGCACCGGCTTCAAAATATTGGCGGTGTACATCTTTTATTGCTTGCGGTTGGGTTAGAGACAATAAATCGTTGTTTCCTTTTAAGGGATGCGGAAAATCTTTGAACCTTTCGCCACGGAAATCTTCTTCAGAGAAATTGTATCGCTGGAGCATTGTTCCCATCGCGCCGTCGAGGACGAGGATTCTTTCTGAGATAGCTTTGTGTATGTCTGACATTTTTTCGGTACTAATTGTTACGCAATGGTTCTGATGAAACCAAAAGTTCAATACCTTTTCTCAAGTAGCCCCGATGGTAGAAAATATCCTTTCTTGCCGGGGTTCGGCGAGAAAGATATTTCTTCCAGCGGGAAAATGGATTGCTGCAAAAGCAACGACCATTCGCTTCTAAAAAAAATTATAAATATCGATATGTTGTCAGGAAAGTGAGGAAAAACCTAGGTTTTATTCGCTTGTTATCTTTTCCGCAATGCGGATAGAATGTAGCACCTTCTTTAAGTTAAAGGGTTGCTAAGGCTTCATCGGGTCTATTCCCTCTGCCTTTCGTGATAACTGTCAATATGTTTATGAACACTGCAAAGTAATGCAATATGTTTGGGTTTTGCAATAGCTGGAGAAATTATATTGCAATTTTTAATTCTGGTTTTTCGGCAATTTGTATGATTTTCTTCAGAATAGTTTCAGAAATCGTCTCTTTTTTTGCTGGATTTACGAAGAAAAAGTCTTTTCCGAATTTCTTTAAGCTGGCGTTTATTGATGCGTTAAAATCTGCCGGAAGTGTTTCTATTGTTGGATTTATGCTGATGATATCGAAATCGTTTTGAAGCAATTCGAAGTATTCTGGAAGCAAATCATCCGTTTCTGTAGTGTCGATTGCGATTAGATTTTCAAGTTCATTTTCTTGAACGAAATTGATTATATCTTCCACTTTGAAAGGAATTCCGAATTGGATGAAATTGGCTTCCCAGGAATTTTTGACAGTTGGTTTTTCGAAAAAGGCAACTGTTGAATTGGTGATTATTGGAAGTCTTACTTCAAGGTTTTTATTTTCAAGGAAGGATTTTTGGTTGGCTAGCACTTGGTTTATCAAAGAACTTCCGACGGTTTCGATTCCGAATAAGATGATATTTATTTTTTTTGTTGACATGAATTTTTGATTTTGAGTACAGATTTTACAGATTATCACAGATTTTTTTTTGCCACGAATTGCTCGAATTTTCACTAATTTTCTTTTAGATTCTTTGCCAAACTTTTGCCTCTTGGCTAGTTTCTATTTCCTAAAAAAAGTACTGCTTTTGACTGGCGATCAAAAGCAGTCTTTTCAACAAACAAACAAACAAACAAACAAACGATTGTAACTTATGCGTTAAGCAGCATAATTATATTCTTTGAACAAAATCAATTCGACTGGCGTGGGATTGACTAAATTGTCATAAATAGGGCACTTTTGCTGGACTGACTTCAACCATGTTTGGAGTACTTTCAGAGAAACATCTGTACTTGGTTTTAATATGATTTCAATTTTACTGAAACCGATTCTCTCTTCCTGGCTAATGGTTCCTGTGATTTCTACTTGTAAAGATTTTAAGTTAATCCCTAATTCTGCAGCCACATTTTGGCCAACGGCGTTGATGCATCCTGCTAATCCTGCAAGAATATATTCGAATGGATTTGGCCCTTCAAGTTCTGGAAATCTTGGGTTATTGCTGATTCTCACATCTGCATTTTGTGTTTTCACAACGAATTGTTCGTTGTTTCTTGAGTATCCTAAGACATTTATAGCTTTCATATTTTTGAGTATTGAGATATTAATATTGAGTATTGAGATTCTAGTATTGAGATTTTGATAAAATAAAAAAAGTCCTTTTGGCTGGCTTACCAAAAGGACTTTACACATGAATATAAACAGAGATTAAGTCGTTGTCTTTTGGCAATGGAGTTTTAGGTGGCAATAAATCCACATATGTTTTTTACAGCAAATCATGTTCGTAATGTTCATCTTTTTATTTTTTTATCCTCCTCAAAATTAATCTTGAGGAGGAGAATTGAAATGGTTTGAGTTAGCTAATAAAATTTCAATTCTAATATTTTTAAATCTTTTTAAACTTTTCTAACTCTGAAATAAATTCAGAGCAAAAAAAAGCCTCTGCGTTTCTGCAGAGGCTTTTGCTATATATTTTAAAAAATTAAAATTTGGCAATAGTACGCTCTGCGGAAATTTTCCACATTTTACAGTACATATGACAAATAATAGTTTTCATTTTTTGTTACTTTTTGATGGTGCAAACTTCAGAACTATTTTTGGATTTGCAATACTAAATTTAAAACTTTAACATTTATTTTATTTTTGAGCATAAAAAACCTGCTCATTTCTGAGCAGGTTTTTTACACATAACTATTTGATAATTAGTTTTTCATAAGTTTCATAGAACCTGAACCAGCGTCAGTTTTTACGCTTACAAAATACATTCCTGCTGTTAAGTCAGAAACGTTGATTTTTGTTTCAGAAACACCATTTGCTTCAAAAGATTTAACGATTCTTCCGTTCAAATCTGTAACTTGTACTGAGTTGATTGCTGTAGCATTTTTAGAAGTCAATGTTACAATTCCGTTAGCTGGGTTTGGATACATTGAGATGTTTTGAGAGAAAAAGTCTGAAGTTGATAATGCAGTTGCAGTAACTTTAAAGTCATCTACAAATAATGCAAATTGATCATCAGAAACACATTGAATAGCGATGTAAACATTTTGACCTGCATAAGCATCAAGATTAAAACTGTGCTGAGCCCATGCATTAGGTGACGGAGTTACAATTGTTACAGGATTAACTCTAGTAAAACTTGTTGTAGTAGTATTTGTTGTTGATACTAATACATTAAATTTTTCTAGACCATACAATGCGTTTAGAGGCTTAACCCAAAAACTTACACTGTTACCTGAACTACCTAATCTCATTTGTGGACTTATTAACCAATCATTATTTACTAAAGGAGCTGGTGTACTTACATTAAAACACGCCATAGATTTTTCTCCAGTTCTTGCTTGGGTCTGAGTTGAAGTTGTTGCCGGAAGTATTCCTGCTCTATTAAAAACGATAAACGCTTTAGGAGTACCTTGATTCGGAAAAGTAGATCCATTAAGCACGTATGAGCTTTTAAGATCTAAATCCACAAGCGTCCAGCTTCCTACTGTTCCAGTAGTATATGCAAAATCATCATACAATTCAAAGCTATCTTCAAAAATGGTAACTTGTGCACTTGCTCCTATAGTAGAAGCCAATAAAAATAAAGAAAGTAAAGTTTTTTTCATAATATAAAAATTAATTGATAATTGGTCAGTCAAATATAAATATATTTTTTAAAACGTAATTGCATTGCATCTTAAATTTTTAATTTTAACTTTCATTTGTTTTCTTAAGTTCATTGTTAATTAAAATAACCTTTCATACATTTGCAATCTAAAATCATAGAGGAAAAATTTGAACTGATTGCAACCTCTGATATTGAAGTATTTTTCAGTATCTTAAAAAATGCTAAAGCAGAAACTCTCCTTTAGCTTTTCTTGCAATTATTTTCCTTAAAATTAAAATAAAAATTTATGGCTTATTTATTTACGTCAGAGTCTGTGAGTGAAGGACATCCAGATAAAATTGCTGACCAAATTTCAGATGCATTAATTGATAATTTTTTAGCTTTTGATCCTGATTCAAAAGTTGCTTGTGAAACTTTGGTAACAACCGGACAGGTTATTTTGGCTGGAGAAGTAAAATCAAAAATATATTTAGACGTACAGCAAATCGCGCGTGATGTAATCAAAAAAATTGGCTACACAAAAAGCGAATACATGTTTGAGGCAAATTCTTGCGGTGTATTATCTGCAATTCACGAGCAATCTCAAGACATCAATCAAGGTGTTGACAGAGCTAGCAAAGAAGACCAAGGTGCTGGTGACCAAGGAATGATGTTTGGTTATGCAACAAATGAAACAGAAAATTATATGCCTTTGGCTCTTGATTTATCTCATGCTTTGTTAAGAGAATTAGCAAATTTGAGAAGAGAAAATTCTGAAATTACTTATTTGCGTCCAGATGCAAAATCGCAAGTGACTTTAGAATATTCTGATGATAACAAGCCACAACGAATTGATGCGATCGTAATTTCTACACAACATGATGATTTTGCTCCAGAAGCAGAAATGTTGGCTAAAATCAAGACTGATTTAGTAGCTATTTTGATTCCTAGAATTAAGGCAAAATATCCTCAATACGCACATTTGTTTAACGACGACATTACGTATCACATCAACCCAACAGGTAAATTCGTAATTGGTGGACCTCATGGAGATACCGGTTTGACTGGAAGAAAAATTATCGTTGACACCTATGGCGGAAAAGGCGCTCACGGTGGCGGTGCTTTCTCAGGAAAAGATCCGAGTAAAGTGGACCGTTCAGCGGCTTATGCAACACGCCACATTGCTAAAAACTTAGTTGCCGCCGGTTTGGCAGATGAAGTTTTAGTTCAAGTTTCGTATGCTATTGGCGTTGCAAAACCAACTTCTATCAATGTTGTTACTTATGGCACTTCAAAAGTAAATTTGACTGATGGAGAAATTGGAAAAAAAGTAGAAGCGATTTTTGACATGAGACCTTACTTCATCGAGCAAAGATTGAAATTAAGAAATCCAATCTACAGCGAAACCGCAGCTTACGGTCACATGGGAAGAAAACCTGAAACGGTTACAAAAACATTCAGAACTCCGAATGGTGAAGAAAAAACAGTTACTGTTGAATTATTTACTTGGGAAAAATTAGACTTCGTTGACAAAGTTAAAACTGCTTTCGGACTTTAATATTATAAAGATTAGACCTAAAAAAAACCTTCAGTTGACGCTGAAGGTTTTTTGCTTTTAGGAATTTAGTAAGTTCCGTTTTTCATTTTCTCTAGAACGCTTTCTAAATCTGCTTTTGTCTGTTCGTCCATTTCTGCAGAGAATTTTATAGCTTGTTCTTGCGTAGAAATCGCTTTTTGTTTTTCACCATTTTTGTAATACAACTGCGCCAAAGTATCTAAATAATAAGGATTGTTTTTCTCAATTCTCAAACTTGACTCTGACCATTTAATGGCTTTTTTAACTGATTCTGTATTCTGTGATTTTTCAACTACAAACCACGCCGCTTCATTTGATGCGTTTGAAAAATAGTTTTTAAACATTGTCCATTCTTCATAAGCTTGTCCGTTTTCAGTTTTTAAACCATAGATTTCATCTAAAATTTCAATATCATTATTTCCTTTAAAAATACTATTGAAAAAAGCATCATATTCGTCAACATAATTTTGTTTTGAAGACGCAAATGAGTTAAGCAATCTGAAATAATCAATTTTTGATCTATAATCTCCAGTTTGTTTTTCAAGCACTTTTTTATAAACTTCTAGGATTCTGTTTTTGTAGGCCACAGAAGCTTGTTCGCTAAATTCTAAAATGTGATTTGAAATTGCGCCTGGCAAATCAACATCAATCTTTGCGGGATAATCTCCATAATAATCAACAACATTCGCCTCTTGCCCACTCAACTTTTGCTGTTCGACAAGTATAGCATCATAATGTTTCAGCAAATAGTCAATTGCCTTGAAATTGGTTTCGTCATACATCCTTTCTTCATTGAAAATATGTCTATAAAAACCCACACCTTTTACTTCGGCTAAAGCTACATTTACAAAATCCATGTTGGGTTTCGTATCTTTTGAATGCGATTTTACTAGCGATTCCCAAGCGGCAAGCACTTTCTTTTTGTCAAAATCTAGTTTAGCAAACACGCTCTCATTCGGCGTATAATTATCATACGGTTCTGAAACATACGTAGAATCTGCATAATCTGAAACTACTGTAGTATCTGGCGCCGCAACAACATAATCAATCTGACTGTCATAAGAAATTTCCAGTTTTGACAAAGTCGCAAATCCTTTAAGAACTTGTGTTTCTTTTGCTTTTGAATTAATGGCTTTGCTAAGGTCAAACAATGTTTTAGTTTTCAATAATTGATCCTTATTTTGACCATAACTAAAGAAAAGCGTTTGGTTTTTCAACAATGTTCCTTTGGTCTGGCTCAAAATATTTCCTTCTCCATCAGTTACAATTACCGACGGATTGTCACTAACTTTATTTTTAGAAAGCCAACTTTTATCTTTTGATGAAGCCGAATAAAAATTATAATTATTAGAATCTGTTTCGGGATTGTAACTCATATTACTCGAAACTTCATTCTGCTTGTCAATTACAAACTGGTCAAATTCATTTTTCGCATTTTTACTTTCAGTATCATAAACGATGACTAAAAATTTTGAAGGTTCTTTTTTTGTAGCTTCTAATGCTTTTTGCAAATTATCTTTAATATCAAGCTTGAAATCTGAAGCCGGATAACCAGCAACAGTATCAACTGCCACCATATCATCATAATATTTCTTTTTTCCGGCAAAAGTCCAATGCAGTTCTTTTTTTGTTTCGATTGGCTTTACTGAAGCTGTATTTTTTGTAGCATATAAGTTTTCGGGAATAAAAACCAGCGGACTCAAATTGCTATTTTCGCTAACGACCAATTCTTTATTTTCATTCAAAAATCCTTTTAATTCAATTTTCCCTAAATAATTTGGATTAAACTGAATTTGGATTTCGTTGGCATCTCTTGGAAGAGAAAATTTATGAATTTGGGTTTCGCCTTCATGACTTTCATTTACCAAATAGAAAAAATCTTCACGATTGATTTCAAAAACCAGCTCATTTTCATTTGCTTCAGGGTTTGTCGAAAATTCTGAAAAGTTTTTATACACAGGTGTAGTTTTACCTGATTGTGTGCCGATAAACAAACGACTATAATAGTAAGAAATATAATCGCCAAACAATTTCACCTTTACTTTTCCTTTTACAGGATTGGCATCCGGTGAAAAAGCAACTATAAATTCTGAGTCGCCAGCACTTTTGTTTACAAAGCGAATCGTATCATTATCAACCTTATAATCACCATAAAAAATCGCAACTTCATAGGTATTATTTTCGTTGATATTTAATTTGATTTGCTGTCCTTTTGCATTTGAAAGGTAAGATCCTTTTTCAATTTTATGCTGAGAATAGGAAATTGTGGAAAGAAAAAGCAAAGATCCGAGACATAATTTATTCTTCATTTTTGGCCTGGTTTATATTGTTTGTTACACAAATATAAGTTATTTCAAGGCAAAATAAATGGCAAATTAGGATTCGGAAATTATATTATTATGAAGAAATTTCTTAAATACGAAAAATACCTTCTCCAGGATAATTCTTTATAAATTATACCTTACAGAAAAAATCACATATCTAGGTTGTACTCGATATTGCGAAGTTCTGGTGTAAAATTGGTCGAAACTGTCGTCATTTAATGTTCGCGTATTTAAGATGTTTGTAGCTCCAATTTTGTACTCAAACTTGCTTTCTTTTTTTTGATAAGAAAAGCTTGCAGAAAGAAAATCATATTGATTATCAACTGTTTTTGAGCGGTTTGTGTATTTATTATATTCATATTCAGCCTTGAAAGAAAACGCATCCAAGAAATAATATTCAAGGTTGGCAAATGGCGAATTGTTGTAAAAAACATCATCTTGATATTTATTAATTGTCACGGCATAACCAATTTCAAGACTTGGGAGATTTTTAAAATTCGTAGAAAAACTAAAGTTGTAATTCTGCGTAAAAGTTTCATTCGACGTTGGAACCTGCGCATTTGTCAAGCGGTCAATTTGGATATTATTCTGCTTTGCCCAATTCAAAGTTGCTCCAACGGAAGCTTTGTAATAACGCGCAAATGAACGACCATAACGCAACGCACCAGAAAGCGTTTCATCAGCAAAATTAGAATTAAACGGCGTAGAAGTTTGGTTAATTCCGTCAAATGCTGCGATTCTTTTTACCGCGTCAACTCTCTTATTATAATTGATTCGTCCAGAAACATTCGTCTGGTTGAACATATTAAATTTGAAATAAGCCAGCGTATGATTTTGACTCAAGGCATTTTCAAGATTTCGCTGTCCTTGAAAAAGGCTTCTGTAACTTGAGAAAATCGTTCCTTCGGCAAGTTGCGCGATGTCTGTAAAATCATTTTGCAATGTAAAATTATATGTCAGTGTTTCTGATTTTTTAATTTGGTACAATGCATAAACATCTGGCAAAACTCTAAAGAAACTTCGCTTGAAATCAGAATTCAGCTGTTCATTATTCATCGAATAACTGTGAAAACTCACGCCCGGATTAAAGGTGAATTTTCCTGTAATAAATTTGTAATGCAAGCCTAAAAACACATCGTTGAAAGCATAATTCACGTCGTTATTATTTGCCGGATCATTCAAATCATTTTGGGTTCCTGAGTCTAAAATCTGAAAAATATGCGAGTTGAAATTTTGATAAGAATACGTATTTCCTAAAGTCAGATTGATGTTGCTTTTTGGCGTAAGCATATAGTAATAATCAAGCTTTGCATCCACTTTATTCGTTTTTATAAATCGGTCTTGGCTGATATCGCTACGATTTTGACCCGCAATAAAGCCTGACAAATCAAACGGCTGCAACTGCAAATTTGCATTATAAAACGGATCTTCCTCCTGATAAACGTGCTGCATTTCAAACGCAATTACATTTTTATCATCCAACGTATAATAATAATTCAGATTTTGGTTTATTGAAAATGGATTCTGCTTTTTATTCGTATAAATATTCTGGTCGATCGTGATTCCGTTGGAAGTTTCAGAATTCAGCAAACCTAAATTTTCATCTTGTTTTGACACTTTCAAAAGCACGTCATAATCAAAATGCAATTTCTCGTTTGGCACATAACTCGAGCTCAATTTAAAAAGTCCGAGGCTTGATTTCTGTATTGATTTTTCTTGAGAAATCTGTTGGGTTTCCACATTTCCTTCGGCGTCAAGATAAGTATTTCTCGAATCGGTTTCCATTTCTGTATCGCTCGAATTAAGAATTCCAAAACCGCTGATTGTCCATTTTTTCGTTGGATTATAACTGAAATTCGCTGCGCCAAAACGGGTTTCTATTTCTTTCGCGCGGTTGTTTCGCATCATTGAAATTCCCAAATCATTTGAACCAACATTGAAATTGGTACCGCCTTTTTGCATGATTCCTCGAAAACCTCCCGTAAACTTGAAATAATCTTGAATGGTAAAAGGCAATTCGCCGATGTTATTAAAATTTCCTAATAAATTGATGCTATATTTCGGACTGTAATAAAATAATTTTGGGTTGGCAATATATCTTGATTCTTCGTGCCCAACGCCAATGCCACCAGTTAAATCTCCAAACCAAAAATTCTTTTTCCCAGCTTTTAACTTGATGTTCATGGCCACATTTTCTTCATTATTTTCAAGTCCTTTCAGTTGGCTGACTTCGTTGTAATTTCTTAAAACTTGCACTTTGTCAACCGCGTCAGCAGGAATATTTTGAACGCCTAATTTGGTATCGCCGTCAAAAAAATCTTTTCCGTCGATCATTAATTTCGAGACCGTTTTTCCTTCTACTTCAATCTGCCCGTCTTTGTTGACTTCCACACCAGGAAGCTTTTTCAAGATGTCGCCAAGTTTTCTTTCGGTTCCATTTGTAAAGGAATCAGAGTTGTAAATTATGGTGTCACCTTTGATGGAAACTGGCATTTCGTGAACAATTTCCACTTGATCTAAATCAACGCCTTCCTGCATCACAATATTTTGAATGATATTTTCAGAAGCCGTTTTGATCTCGATTTCCTTTGGCTGAAAGCCGATAAAACTGACTTTGATTTTATATGAAGAATTACCCTTTAATGACAATTGGAATTTTCCTTTATCGTTTGTAATCGCATACGAATCCATTCCGTTTGTTACTTGATTGATTGCCATGACATTTGCCATTTCCAGACCTGCAGCATTCGAGTCTAAAATCAAACCTTCAAACCGGATATTTTGGGATTTTGCAACTAAAGAAAAAAGTAAGAAAAAAATGAGGGAAAGTATTTTTTGCATAATGGGAATTGTAAGGGGTGAAGATATGAAATTCTTTTATTCATAAGTGTTAACCTCGAACTTGGATGTTGATATTTCCTTTGGAATCTTTCATGCTTTCCAATTTATCTTTGAAAATTTTGTCATATTCTTTCTGGTTCACTTTTTTGCCTTTAATCGGTCTTTTGATCTCCGTTTTTTCCTTCGGATTTAAAGTGATTTTTGAACATAAGAAAATTGTCTGTCCGTCATTCGCTTCCAAAATCAAACCTGGCAATCCCCAATAGCGATCTGGCCCTTGACTCACCGGAATTTCTGGCGTATACCAAACTGTAATATTATGATCTTTTGGCTCTAACGCAGTAATAAATTGCGTTTTGCCATCGCCTGTATTCTTCTTATTTTCTTCATATTCTTTTTTAGCTTCCTCTGAAACCGGAATTAGTGCAGTCGCTTTGTAACACGTATAATTTCCGATTTTCTTGGTTTCATTTTCTAATTTCCAATTCCAGACTTCTAGAGAATCTACTATTAAAAAATCTTTTCCAAAAATATCTTCTTCTGAAATTTGAATTTTTTCTTTCACATTTTTATACTTTTTACCGTCTCCATTACTTTTAAAAACCATCACATTCATTGGAGAATTTGGTTTTGGCGCCTCTAATTTTTCCTCTTGCAAATAAATCGATTCTTGCTTGTTGAAATTTAAAACAATGGTTTTCTCAAAAGCTTTTTTCATTGTTTCTTCAAGTTTTTGGCGCATCGTTTCGGTCATCGATTCTGAATTATTGATTTGAATCTTGTCATTCATCAAAATTTTTGATTCATAAACTGCCTGACCGTAAAAATCTTGTGCGTTTGCAAAACTGAAGCAAAATAAACTTACTGCTATTACGAATGTGGTAACTACTTTTATCATCACTATTTATTTTTAAATTACAATGCAAATTACCTTACCTAAAATCACATTTTCAGTTAACCAAAGTTAACGATTGTTAATGGTGGCTTTTGAATGAAATTTGTTCCTACTTTTGAAAAATGAAATCAAAGAATTACAATTATATCTTACTTTTTATAACCATTACAATTCTGGCTACCATCGGCTTACAGATTTATTGGAATATAAAAAACTATGCCGAAAATGAACGTCGATTAATTACCGAAGTCCAGCTTGCTTTTGACAATTCCATTGAACATTATTATGTGGAAGACGCTAGAAACAATGTAATTTCTTTCGTTGGAAATGACAGCATAAAAGATCCTGATTTTATTACAAAAACACTTAATGACACTGCTTTTATAAACAATATTCCTAGAAGAAAAGGCATTATTGAAAAGCGCACAAAGGCTTTTGCCACAGCATTTTCAATTAATGATTCGCTGACTTCTGAATTAAAAGAGGGGAAATCAATTCGCATTTCAAAAAAGAAATCAAACGCCAGTGAAATTACTTCGGTAAGAGTTTTCAGAGGAAAAAAGTTGGCCGATAGTATTTCAAATATTGAAAATTTCACTAATAAAATTATTATTTCGATGTTTCAAGATTCTATAGAATTGCAAAAAGTGGCTAAAGCTTTTGACAAAGAAATACTTCGAAAAAACATGAAAATTGATTATGGAATCCAGCAAATTAAAAACGATACGATCTTACAAAAATATTATCTAGATAAAAATGCCAGTTTGCCTCTGTGCACGATTGGAAATTCAACTTTTCTGCCACAAAATCAAAAATTGAAACTTTTATTTTCAAATCCGGTGCTTTTGATTTTGAAGAGAAGTTTGGTTGAAATTGTGCTTTCGTTGCTTCTTTCGCTGTCGATAATTTTCTGTCTTCTTTATCTTTTGAAAACGATAAATCGCCAGAAAAAAATTGATGAAATTAAAAACGATTTGATCAGCAATATTACGCACGAATTTAAAACGCCGATAACGACGGTTTCGACTGCCATTGAAGGATTACGCAATTTTAATGATGTAAATGACACTGAAAAAACGAAACGTTATCTTGATATTTCGAGCAATCAATTGAAGAAATTGGAAATTATGGTTGAGAAATTATTGGAAACTGCTTCGATTGATACCGACAAATTAATTTTGGAAAAAGAAACTGTAAATTTGATTCCGTTGCTAAAAAATCTTATCGAAAAGCACAAGATGATTTGTCCGCAGAAAGCGATTTCTTTCAAATCTGAAATGGAACAGCTTCCGTTCAATGCCGATGTTTTTCACTTGGAAAATGCCGTTTCAAATTTGATTGACAATGCTGTAAAATATGGAGGAAATACGATTTCAGTAAATCTGACTTACGCCAAAAATCAAATCCAAATTAAAGTCGAAGACAACGGAAATGGAATTGAAAAAAGCCAGCGTGAAAAGATTTTCGACAAATTTTACCGAATTCCAAAAGGAAATATTCACGATGTAAAAGGCTTTGGAATCGGATTATATTATTCAAAAAAAATCATCGAAAAGCACGACGGGAAACTAGAACTTATTGCCTCTGACCTGACCACATTTAAAATCACGCTTCCTGATGTCTGAAAAAATAAAAATAATTCTAGCCGAAGACGAACCTGCGCTTGCCCAAATCATAAAAGAGAGTTTGGAAACCCGCAATTTCGAAGTTGTTCATTGCAAAAATGGCGAAGAAGCTTCACATGAATTCTTGAAAAACAAACCTGATATTTTAGTTTTGGATGTGATGATGCCGAAAAAAGACGGATTTACTTTAGCCCAAGAAATCAGAAAAACTGACAAAAAGATTCCGATTATTTTCTTGACAGCAAAATCACAAACGCAAGACGTTGTCGACGGATTTCATTTTGGAGGAAATGATTACTTGAAAAAACCATTCAGCATAGAAGAATTGATTGTCAGGATTCATGCGCTATTAAACCGTATTTCCAATAATAAACCTGAACAAAATCTACAAATAGGAAATTATACTTTCAACATAATTAAGCAAACTTTGCATCACTCAGAAAACATAATTCCACTGACCCATCGAGAAACTTCTTTGCTCCAGCTTTTGATTGAAAACAAAAACGACATTCTAGATCGCTCTATTATTCTGAAGAAAATTTGGGGTGACGATGACTTTTTTAACGGCCGAAGCATGGATGTTTTTATTACGAAACTTCGAAAAAAATTAAGCCTTGATGCGAATATTCAGATTATAAATATTCGAAATCAGGGTTATAAATTGATTGATTAGAATTTAATCAGGAGTTGTTTCTGTTTCTTGGAGTTCATCATTTTTCTTAAAAACAATCGCGTCATATTCTTTTTGCGAAACAATTTTTCCTTTTATCAATGGTTTTATCGGTGATTTTTCTTTTGGATTCATGACTATTTTTGTACATAAAGTTACTGCATTGCCATCATTGATCTCTAAAATCAAACCTGGCAATCCCCAATAATTTTCTGGACCTTGACTCACCGGAATTTCTGGCGCATACCATGCGGTTACTGTTCTTTCTGTGATTTTTTCTTTCACAAAAAAATTGGTTGATTGTGCTCCTTCATCTTCATAAATGAGCTTTTTAAAAGGAACTATTGCAGTCGCTTTATAACATAAATATTCACCGATTTTTTTTGTTTCTGATTCTAGTTTCCAGTTAAAATTTTCAAGTGGCTCTTTTATAGTAAAATCTTTACCATAAAACTCTTTTTGAACAATGAGTTCTTTAGCTTTTACATCCTTAAAAGAAGCTATATTAACTCCATTATCAGAAATATTTGGCACAAAATCATCGCCAGTTGCTGTCATTATTCGCTCTTCCTTGTAAATCGAAGTGGACTTGTCAAAATCAAGAGCATATATTTTATGGAATATCAGCTCCATTTTCCTCTCTAGAAATTTTTTCATTTCTGGTGGCATATCGGGCTGAATTGTATTATTTCTAAACTCTTCAGAACTGGCTTTCCATTCATAAGTCACTTTTCCTTGAAAATTTTGAGCGAGAATAATTGTAGGAAACAGCAAAGCTATAATTACTGCGATTGTGTTTTTCATATTTATATTTAGAAGATTTATTCAATAAAAAAAGGCATAAACTGCGATCGCAATCTATGCCAATTATTTTAAATATCTTACAAAAATTAATTCCCCATCCTAAAACTTGGTCGTCCGCCACTGGTTTTGAATTGCTCTTTCATTTCTTCCATTTTTTTGGTTACGGTTTCGTCATATTCTTTTTGGGTAATGACTTTTCCTTTTGTTGGTGCTTTTATGACTGCTTTTTCCTTTGGATTCAAGACGATTTTTGAACACAAGATTACGGTTTTTCCATCGCTCACTTCCAAAATCAAACCTGGCAATCCCCAATAACTTTCTGGCCCTTGATTCACCGGAATTTCTGGCGCATACCAAGCTGTAATTGCAACTTCTTTTGGCATTTCAAGATTGTCCATCAAATTTGTCGCTTTGTCTTCTGATTTTTTTTCTTCTTCTTTTTTAGGCCTGAAATTTCTGAAATCAGATTGGCTTACGGGTTTTACTGCAGTCGCTTTGTAGCAAGTATAACCGCCGATCTGCTTGGTTTCGCTTTCCATTTTCCATTCTAATTTTGGCAATGAATCTTTTACTAAAAACTCTTTTCCCATAAATTCACGGTCAACGCTGTATGTTTTTTCTTTTACATTTTTATAATAAGTGCCACCGCCGCCCATCATGGATGACATCATTCGCATGCCACCATTTTGCTGACCTGGCGCATCTAATTTTTCTTCTTCCTTATAAATTGAAGCCGTTTTGTCAAAATTCAAGACAAATGTTTTTTCAAACGCTTTTTTCATTCGGTCTTCAAACATCTTCTGCATTTCTGGCGTAATATCTCGATTGCCACCAAATCTAGCTTTCAAGTCAGTTGTGCTGGTTTTTGATTCATAAATTGCCACGCCTTGAAATTCTTGGGCCTGAACGTGCATTGAACCTAAAATTACTGCTAAAGCCAAAATTATCTTTTTCATATCAATCGTTTTTGAATACTGCAAATATGAATAATACACATTATTTTTTTACAAAGCTTATGTTAAAATAATCGTATTATAAAGGTTATTCGTAAATTGGCTCTCGATGAAAAACGCTTCCTTTATATTATTACTATTGCTGTCTGTGAAATGTTTAGCGCAACTTCCGGCTATAAATCCATTTTTTTCTAAAGCGGAAATATGGGAACTGGGCGAATTTGCAGGACAAGACAATTTTGGAAACGTCTACTCTATCTATGAAAATGAATTTCGCAAGAAGACAAAAGAAGGAAAAACTTCCTTTTATAAAAATGTTTCGCTGGGCAAAATTCACCAAGTCGATCTTCAGAATCCGCTACAGATTATTTTATTTTACAAGCAATTTACGAGTGTTGTTTTGCTTGACAATCAATTGAATGAAACTACGAAAATCAATTTTTCAGACTTGCAGATTCCGTTGAATCCAGAAGCTGTTTCTCTCGCGTCGCAAAACAAATTGTGGCTTTATGATATGCTTTCGCAGAAATTGGGACTTTTTGATGTCTTGAAAAATACATTTCAGCCTTTGACACCTTCTTATAAAGACAATTTAAAATTCTACCAATCAGATTACAATTATTTTTATTGGGTGGATGTAAAGCAGAATTTATATGTTTCAAATATCTTCGGAAAAGTAAATTTCTTAGGACAAGTTCCCGAATTCAAGCAATTGCAGGTTGTTTCGCCAACCGTTTTATTTGTAAAAAACGCTAACGGATTGTTTTTATATAATTTAGAAAATGCTACGCTTTCGCCGATTGCAATAAATGAAAAAAGCTTTGTCAGTTTTTTCTATAAAGACCAAATTTTATCTATTTTTACAGAACAAGAAATAAATCATTATAAAATTACTTTACCATAATGCACATAGCAGTAGCAGGAAATATCGGAGCAGGAAAAACGACGCTGACGCGTTTATTAGCCAAACATTTTAAATGGGAACCACATTTTGAAGACGTTGTAGACAATCCTTATCTTGATGATTTTTACCACCAAATGGAACGCTGGTCTTTCAACTTGCAGATTTATTTCTTGAACAGCCGTTTCAGGCAAGTTTTGCAGATTCGCGAAAGCGGCCAAAATATCATCCAAGATCGAACGATTTATGAAGATGCGCATATTTTTGCACCAAATCTTCATGCTATGGGATTGATGACAAATCGTGATTTCACAAACTACAAATCGCTTTTCGACTTGATGCAGACTTTAGTCGAAGGTCCGGATTTGTTGATTTACTTGAGAAGTTCTATTCCGAATTTAGTGAATCAGATTCATAAAAGAGGTCGCGAATATGAAAATTCCATTTCTATCGATTATTTGAGCCGACTGAATGAAAGATATGAAGCTTGGATTGAAAGTTATACGAACGGAAAACTTTTGATTATTGATGTTGACAATATAAATTTTGTGGATAATCCTGAAGATTTGGGAGATATTATCAATAGAATTAATGCGGAGATTAATGGATTGTTTTAGAGTAGAAATGAGATTTCAGTATTGAGAATTGAGATAAAAAAATGCCTTTCGATTGAAAGGCATTTTTTATATAAGCTAAATTACTTCTTTTTAAAATCGTCAATCTTGGCTTTCACCTCAGCTTCAGTTCCTTCAAAAACTTGAACGTCTTCTTTAGAGTCTGTGATTGTTGTTATAATTGCTTTCACGTTTCCGTCAGCATCTTTTGAAGATTCGATTCTTACTTCTTTCGAAGTTTGAACTGGCGTCTGCGCTGCTTCAGCTTCAATTGCTTGCACAAATTCTGTAGCCGTTACTTCTTCAGTTACCGCTTTTGCATCGTGTCCACCTAAAATCGGAGCAATTACCAAACCAATCAAACAAGTCAATTTAATCAAGATATTCATCGAAGGTCCAGAAGTATCTTTAAACGGATCGCCGACAGTATCTCCGGTCACGGCCGCTTTGTGTGCGTCAGAACCTTTGTAAGTCATTTCTCCGTTGATCATCACACCAGCTTCAAAAGATTTTTTAGCATTGTCCCAAGCACCTCCAGCATTGTTTTGAAAAACTGCCCAAAGCACTCCAGAAACGGTAACTCCGGCCATATAACCGCCAAGCATTTCTGCAATCAACTGGTTGTTTTCTCCATAAACCAATTTTCCTAGAAGCACAATTGCGATTGGAAAACCGATCGTCAAAATTCCCGGAAGCATCATTTCTCTCAAAGCTGCTTTTGTGGAAATATCAACACATTTTGCATATTCTGGCTTTCCGGTTCCTTCCATGATTCCTGGGATTTCACGGAATTGTCTTCTTACTTCGTAAACCATATCCATCGCCGCTTTTCCTACGGAATTCATTGCCAAAGCTGAAAATACCACCGGAATCATTCCTCCGACGAACAACATTGCCAAAACTGGCGCTTTGAAAATATTGATTCCGTCGATTCCTGTGAAAGTAACGTAAGCTGCAAATAAAGCTAAGGAAGTCAACGCCGCAGAAGCAATTGCGAAACCTTTTCCGGTTGCTGCAGTCGTATTTCCTACGGAGTCTAAAATATCAGTCCTTTGGCGCACTTCTTTTGGCAATTCGCTCATTTCTGCGATTCCTCCGGCGTTATCAGAAATTGGTCCGAATGCGTCGATTGCCAATTGCATTGCCGTTGTTGCCATCATTGCTGAAGCCGCCAAAGCTACTCCGTAAAATCCTGCAAAAGCATACGAAGACCAAATGGCGCCAGCAAATAATAAAACGGTTGGGAAAGTTGAAATCATTCCCGTTGCCAAACCTGCTATTATGTTTGTTCCAGCTCCTGTGCTTGATTTTTGAACGATTGCCAAGATTGGTTTTTTTCCTAAACCTGTGTAATATTCCGTTACGGATGAAATTACTGCTCCGACAAATAATCCGACTAAAGTTGCGTAGAAAACGCGCATTGAAGAAATATCTTGAAGACCTTCTCCGAAGAATTCCATTTTCATGGTTTGTGGCAACATCCAAGTTACTAGGAAATAACAGGCAACTGCGGTAAGTGCGATTGAAACCCAGTTTCCTACGTTTAATGCACCTTGAACTTGGGCTTCTTTTGCGTCGTTGCTGCTTATTTTCACTAATAAAGTTCCAATGATCGAGATTATGATTCCGACGCCGGCAATTGACATGGGCAATAAAATTGGTCCGATTCCTCCGAAAGCATCTGAAATACTGCCGCCCATATCCTTAATTACGTAGTTTCCTAAAACCATTGCCGCTAAAACTGTTGCTACATACGATCCGAATAAATCGGCTCCCATCCCGGCAACGTCTCCAACATTATCTCCGACATTATCGGCAATTGTAGCAGGATTTCTTGGATCATCTTCTGGAATTCCAGCTTCGACCTTTCCTACTAAATCTGCTCCAACATCGGCGGCTTTTGTATAAATTCCCCCACCGACTCTGGCAAACAATGCGATGGATTCTGCTCCAAGAGAAAATCCGGCTAAAGTTTCTAGAAGAATTGTCATTAATTCGCTGGCCGTTTTGGTTTCTCCATTGTAAAGTCCGTCAACCCATTGGCCATTCATGAAAAAGTGGAAGAAGAAAATGAAGAAAGCGGTCAGACCTAAAACTGCCAAACCTGCAACGCCAAGTCCCATTACGGTTCCGCCTCCGAAAGAAACTTTCAAAGCTTGGGGCAAACTAGTCCTTGCGGCTTGTGTTGTTCTTACATTAGTTTTGGTTGCAATCTTCATACCCATATTTCCTGCAAGGGCAGAAAAAAACGCTCCAAAAATGAAAGCGATTACGATGGATAAATGAGTGGTTGCTCCCGGTAAAAAAGTAATTGCAGCTAATGCGATGCTGGCTCCAATTACAAACAAAGTCAATAATTTGTATTCTGCTTTCAGAAAGGCCAAAGCTCCCTCGTAAATGTAATCTGAAATTTCTTTCATCTTTCCATCTCCGGGATCTTGTTTTAAAACCCAAGATCTCTTTACTGCCATAAATAATAACCCTACAACTGCCAGAATTGCGGGTACGTAAATCATAAGTGACTCCATATGTTTATGTTATTGGTTTGTTAATAAATATAAAAGTAACAAAACCAATAAACAAAAAAGCAATATCCAGTAAAGAATATTGCTTTTTTCGTAAAATATTTGCGTTTGAATTATCTAATGCTGAATAATTCGTGTGGACGGTTTTCGATAGCTTCAAAACGATCAACGCATTGTTCGATGATTTCTTTTGCTTCAACAACGTCTCCCCAACCTCCAACATCAACTTTCTTTTGTTCAAGATCTTTATAAACTTGGAAGAAATGCTCGATTTCTTTCAACAAGTGCGGGTTCATGTCGCTCAAGTCAGTCAATCTGTTCCAAATTGGGTCAGAAACTGGCACACAGATAATTTTCTCATCTGGTCCTTTTTCGTCTGCCATGTGGAAAACTCCGATTGGCTTCACTTCCATTACACATCCTGGGAAAGTTGGCTCAGTTACCAAAACCAAAACATCCAATGGATCTCCGTCTAATGCCAACGTTTCTGGAATAAATCCATAATCTGCTGGATACATCATTGACGAGAATAACATTCTGTCGTAACGAATTTTCTTTAATTCGAAATCGTATTCATATTTATTTCTGCTTCCTTTTGGTATTTCGATTAATACGTCAAAAGATTTTTGCTTTGCTGCACTCATTTGTTTTTCTGTTTCTATACTAATTTAGCGGGTGCAAAAATAAGTATTAACAACCTTCCAAACAACTAAATACGTAAGAAACAATGAAGAAATATCATTTTCTTAAAAATAGAAGCCAAAAGATGCTTTGACTGCAAATTTCTTGGCGTCTGGCATGTCCAAATAGCTTCCTCGCCATGCAAAATCGATACGAAGTACTTTAAAGATATTGCCAATTCCGGCGTGATATTCCCAATAAACGTCGTCTGGAGCTGTGTAAGGAATTTCTGTTTGGGCATTTATGGCACGATTTTCATCTGAAATAGTTCCATATACTCCTTTTATTCCGATGATTTCTCGCCAGTTCAACTTACGAAGAAATGGAACTCTGGCAAATAATCTTCCGTTAAAATTGTGCTCAAAATGAAGAGAAACATATTCATCGGCCATGAATTCATAATAATTCATCAAATTGTAAGTATTGTCAATAATAAAGAAAGACTGATTTCCAGGAACAACGCCCATCAAACCTAGCGGCACAGCTCCAAAAATCTTTCCTGCTTCAAAGGTTGTAAAAAGTCTTCCAAATCCGCCTACCAAAAGTGGCTGTTTGTAATAAAACTGCAACTTTTCATAGTCGAAATCACTGTTTGCAATTCCTTTAATTCCTTGACTAAAACTGAAGAACAATCTTGAATAGTTTGAATCAACATCACTTCTTTCAACGCCATAACCAATTGATCTTCTGCCTGGCATGTAATCGATGGAAGCGTTAAATTCATATTGTTTAATCTCTGTTTCAATATTTCCGTTTTCGTCAAAATAATTCAAGCTAAATGTTTCTGGCGAAGCTGATTTTAAAGTTCTGTAGGAAACTCCGGCTTGTAAAACCAGATTCTTCACGGGTTCAATTTCCGCAGAAAAATTTGTAAGATTTATGGAAGTCAGCTTGCTATTGTCACCACTAGAAAATAAGGACGACGATGCAAAACTTCTTCCTAATAAATCATTTGAAGTGGTCAGGCTTACTCCGATTTGTTCGATATCGCGCCTGTTTCCGCCTGAAATAATCAGTCGGTTTTTTTTGTTCAGCAATACTTTTCCTGAAAGACCGTATTTAAATTGATTGTCATCAAAACCATAGGCAGTATACCCTTGAATTCTCCAAAGATCGTTTGGCCCGAAGTAAGTTCTGCCGCCGGTTCTTATTCGAATTCCCTCTACATCATTGTATCCAAAAGTGGAAAATATCGGCCCATAATCAAAGCCGTCAAATTCGACATAACCGCTTCCTAAGATGGAAACCGCATTGTAAATCTGCTTGAACTTTTTGACTGTTTTTAAAGTGTCGAGCATTTTATAAACTCCTTGCTCGTCTTTGTTCAACCTTTCGAAGCGATTCTCATCCCAGAATTCATCTGGTTTTTCATAGACGGTTGGATCAAAGTAATTGACTTCCTGTTTATAAAAACCGTCTTCTTTTTTGATATCAAATTTATGGTCTTTGAACAAAGTAGTCCTTTTTCCATAAACGCCTCTGGATTTGTCTTTCTTAGAAAATGAGAAATCTGACATCATGTGATCGCGCGTCAATAGGAAGACCGAATCGTTTAAAACCTCAAACTCTTGTTCGATATAAATTTCTTTAACCCAGTTGATATTTGCGCTTCGGCTTGCAGTAAGATTTATTTTCTTGATGGCAAAAGTCGTATCATTTACCCAAAAATCTCCTTTGAATGTTAGCTCATTTTTACGTCTTGGATAAAAAACGATGTTGTAGCACCATTTGTTATCAATGAAAGTACTGTCGCTCAAAACATAGTTGTAAACGTTGATTCCTGTTCGGGAAAGCGGACTTACGAAGTCTTTGTCGAAGAATTTTAAGTAGTTGTCGTAAATATCATAATCGGCATACAAATCTTTTACGAAGGCAATGATTTGCTGGTTGTTGCTAAATCCTGAGTTTTTATTTGCTTTGGTAATTTCCTTTATTTTTCCGGTAGTGTTGTCGCCATAAACTTTGCTCAACGCTTCATTTATGAATATTGGAAGATATGATTTTCCGGTAACGTCAGAGGTGTCGACTTGCTCGAAAACAAATTCCATTCCCTTGAACAATTTGCTTTTCATCAAGGCGCTGTCGATTGTATTCAAGTCAAATTCGACTTTCTCATACTTGTCGTATTCGTATTGCTTGAATTGGCGCAGGCCATTTTTCTTTTTGCGTTCCCAAATCTTACGAAGAATATCAATCGCCGGATTATTCTTTTTGGAAGTTTTTCCTGTATAAATTACAACTTCGTTCAAGGTTTTTCCTGCGCCCAAATTTACTTCTAAATTATAATTAACCGGTTTATCCAACGGAATTTCCTTTGGCTCCATTCCTACGAAGGAAACTAAAAGCGCGGTCTGCGTGTTCTTTGATTCCAGATAGAACTTTCCTTCTTCGTTGGTAATAATTCCTTCGGAAGTACCTTTGAAATTAACACTTGCATAAGGAAGAGGTTGCTTGAACTCGTCATAAACAATACCGCTGACCTTAGTTTGGCCAACGACAATATTTACAAACAACAAGAAAAAGCCAAGGCTTAGATATATTTTATTCATATAGGTTGCAAAAAAAAACTTCATCAAAGGTATTCTGATGAAGTTTCAAATATAGTTAATTACGGAATTAGATGTTTAGAAAATTTGTTAATTAGATAATGTACAATTAGCGAATTGAGTAATTCGCTAATTCGCTAATTTTCTTATCTTTTATTATCTAATTCTTTTTGTATGCTACTTTTTTTACGGCTTTGATAACGTCTTGTGCATTTGGCAACCATTCTTTAAGTAAAACTGGAGAATATGGTGCTGGCGTATCTGCTGTAGTAATTCTTTGAATCGGTGCGTCAAGGTAATCGAATGCTCTTTCTTGAACGATATAAGTGATTTCTGAAGCGACACTTGCAAAAGGCCAAGCTTCTTCTAAAACTACCAAACGGTTTGTTTTCTTAACTGATTTCAAGATTGTTTCATAATCCATCGGGCGAACAGTTCTTAAGTCGATGATCTCACAAGAGATTCCTTCTTTTTGCAATTCGTCTGCGGCTGCGTAAGCCTCTTTGATGATTTTTCCGAAAGAAACGATTGTTACGTCAGTTCCTTCTCTTTTGATATCGGCAACACCTAGAGGAATTGTGTATTCTCCTTCCGGCACTTCCCCTTTATCACCATACATTTGCTCAGATTCCATGAAGATAACTGGGTCATTGTCACGGATAGCGGCTTTTAACAAACCTTTTGCATCATAAACATTTGATGGAACAACTACTTTTAAACCTGGCGTGTTTGCAAACCAGTTTTCAAAAGCTTGAGAGTGCGTTGCACCTAATTGACCTGCAGAAGCTGTTGGGCCTCTGAAAACCATCGGCATTGGGAATTGACCTGCAGACATCTGGCGCATTTTAGCTGCGTTGTTGATGATCTGGTCGATACCTACCAATGAAAAGTTGAAGGTCATGTATTCTACGATTGGACGACATCCGTTCATAGCTGAACCTACAGCGATACCGGCAAAACCAAGCTCAGCGATTGGCGTGTCGATCACACGTTTTGGTCCGAATTCGTCAAGCATTCCTTTTGAGGCTTTGTAAGCTCCGTTATATTCGGCAACTTCCTCACCCATCAAATATACTGATTCATCACGACGCATTTCTTCGCTCATTGCCTCAGCGATTGCTTCTCTAAATTGAATTGTTCTCATATTATGTTTTATTGTCTTCTTAATTTTCGAAACGCAAAAATAATTATTTTAAATAACTAAATGGAATAAATTGTGGTTTAGTTGTGAATTTTGGGTAAGAAAGTGATTTAAGATTTTTATTTATTGAAAATCATACACTCCCATGCTTTAAGTAGGCTTAAGATATGGAGGAGATGTACTTGATTTAACTTACATTATACCTAAGCTATTTCAGATGACATCATAACAATTCCAATCTGCTATTTCTCATTTATAATTCTTCTATTGCTGATAAATTTATTTAGTGGAACAAAAACTAGATCCATATTTAAATCATCCATCAGTTTAAATAAATTGTAATTTGTTACAAAAAACCAATTATTAATATTTTTAGTTTTTATTAAGAAATGTTTAATACTTTTGATCCGATTTATTTGTAAGTTTTTACAGATAGATAGTTATTCTAAGATTTAGAACTATTGATGACATTAAAAACAATAAGCTATATGACATTCCAACCGTTATTAAAACAGATTATCGTAGCAACTACGCTCTGTCTTTCTCCTCTACTACATTCCCAAGACATCCTTTGGGAGAAGTCCTACGGGGGCAAGCATGCCGACTACCTTTTCGATGCCATCGCCACGCCCGACTACGGGTTCCTCCTTGCGGGAAGCTCGCTTTCCAAGAAGACGGGCAACAAGACGGCCGAGGCGCAGGGCGGGCTCGACTACTGGGTCTGGAAGATGGACGAGCACGGCGAGCTGGACTGGCAGCAGGGGTTCGGGGGACCGGGATCGGACCTGCTGCAGGCCGTGCGCCTTGCCAGGGACGGGGGCTTCCTGCTTGCCGGGATTTCGGATTCGCAGGCAGGAATCCAGAAAAAGGACAGCTGCCGCGGGCAGGACGACCTCTGGATCGTCAAGCTAGATGCCCGCGGTGCCGAGCAGTGGCAGCGGACCATCGGCGGCAGCGGGCAGGAACAGCTCAGTGCTGCCTTCCCTACTTCGGACGGCGGCTGGATCCTGGGCGGCTCTTCGTCTTCAGAAAAGAGCGCGCTCGTGAAAGACGCGAAGGACCCTTTCGGGAAATGGGAGGACGGCTTCGGGAATCTAGACTACTGGGCGGTTAAATTAGACAAAAAAGGAAATATGGAATGGCAGCGCACCATCGGCGGCGAATATGCCGACCAGCTCCGAAGCGTCATCCAGACTGCTGACGGGGGCTACCTTCTTGGCGGCTACTCGAATTCTCCGGAATCCGGCAACAAGACGGAGAAATGCTACGGCACGGGCGACTATTTCGTGGTCAAGCTGGACAGGGACGGAGAAACGGAATGGCAGAAATCCTACGGAGGAAGCGAGGACGACCAGCTCTACGCGGTGCACCAGGCTTATGACGGAAATTATATCCTCGCGGGAAATTCCAATTCGGGAACCAGCGGGAACAAGAATGCTTCCAACGGGAAAGGGACCGATTTCTGGGTGCTGAAGACAGACCCGAAGGGAGAGATACTGTGGCAGGAGACTTATGACCTCGGGCAGACCGACCTGCTGACTTCACTGGTGGAGAACGGCGACCATACTTTTCTGCTCGGAGGCTACAGCCAGCCGCCGCCGCAGTCTTCCAAAGGGGGAATCGTAGCAAAGGCAAAGAAAGAGGAAGAGGGCATCAACGACTACGTGGCCATCAAGATAAATGAGAAGGGTGAGCAGCTGTGGACCACCTCCGCGGGAAGCAACGGCGAGGACATCCTGAGAAAGGCTGTAGAAACCCGCGACGGGAGCTACCTGCTTGCCGGGACCTCGAAGGGCGCTCCTTCCAGGGACAGGAAGTCCGGAAAGGGCGGCAACGACTTCTGGGTGGTGAAGCTCAGGGACAAGGAAAAGAAAAAGGAGCCCAAGAAATATATCGAAGCATTCCCGAATCCCGCCTCGCAGTTTACCAATGTGGTCATCGGGTATGACTTTACAGGCGGGACTTGCTATGTGTATGACCTTTCGGGAAGGCAGCTGCAGGTGTTTGCCGTGAAGGACAGGACCGTTCCGGTGGACCTGGGTGGGTATCCTGAGGGGATTTATCTGGTTAAGGTCAAGACGGAGGTGCAGGAGGATAGTGTTAAGGTGATGAAGAGAAATGAAAAAAAATAATAACGATACAGACATGAGAAAATTTTTAAATATTGTACTATTTTATTTTACAATAAATAATATAGTAGCACAAAATCTGCCTTCTTTTCAGGCACCTGAACCTTCTAAAGTATATGAGTTTACTAAATACGACCAAATTCCAGTTGGAGAATATACTGGTGTGCCTGGCATTAGCATCCCGATTTATGCTATCAATTTAGATGACGTGAACCTACCAATTGACCTTATGTATCATGCAGGCGGAATAAAAGTTGAGGAAGAAGCAAGCAATGTCGGATTGGGATGGAATATGAATTTTGGACTGGTTACCCAGACAATCAATGATGAGGACGATCTTGATACGAGGTACACAAAAAAATTACTAAAATATCAAAAAGCGGTCTACCCGATCATTTATGAATGGCCAATGAACTGTAGCCTGTCTCAAGTAATTTGCCAATCATTGCCTAATCCAACATCTTGCACTCCTGAGCCAACTTTTCTTGCTACCCAGCCCTCTGTCATAAATTCAATATTTATAGCAACCAATGGATATCCTATTGAAGGAAAATCATTTTGCCAAATGCAGGATTGGGATATGAACAATTATCTCTTGGATACAGAACCAGACATCTTCAGGGTAGATTTTTTTGGGCATTCATTGAAATTTATCAAGCGGTTTGATGTACAATATAATCCTATAGAAATTCTTAATAATAAAGGCTATAAGGTAGAAACAGTTGCAGACACTGCGAATCCGAACGCCGTAAATTGGAAAATTACTACCCCGGACGGCAACCAGTATATTTTTGGCAAAATGCGTAAAGACTATACTTCAACAGGCACAGAATATGTTAATAGTTCCCTTGATTTTTTGCAGGGAGGAGGAAACAGCTATACCAACAACTGGAGCCTAGTAAAAATTATAACTGCAAAAAACAAAATTATCGATTTTGAATATACAGACTATGGGCTCACAAAAACCAATTCGTTCTCGCAAAAAATGAGAAAAATATCACAGGTAAATGTTTGGAACATGTGGGATGGAGATACAGGTTTAGGAAGAAATTATGGAAATTTAAGCAATGCTATAATTGAAAATGAAACTGGTGCACTATATCCTGTGACTCATAGTGGCATGTATGAGAAAATGATGTACGTAAATAAAATAACTACCCCCAACGAAACCATCACATTCGAATATTCTGATAGGATTGACAGACTGAATGACAAGAAAATGGATAAGGTGGTAATAAAAAACTTAAAAAATGCACTTATAAAATATTTCAATTTTTCCTATTCTTATTTTATTGCAACAGAAACGGGAAACACATTTGTTACGCCGACCCCAAACAATCCCAATTATAATCCGATTTATAATTCACACCGGCTAAAGCTCCTGTCCCTGCAAGAGGCAGGCAGCAATCCCTATTTATTCCAATATGACGAAACCTCTCTTCCAAGAAAAATTTCTGTAGCGGTTGATTTCTGGGGATATTATAATGGAAGATTTAACAACATATCACTTGCTCCAAATCCTGCAACGATAGGCTACCCCGCATTTGGCAATAACGGAAATGACAAGTCTGGATACGTTAATTATACCAAAGCCTCAACTTTAAAAGCGATACAATATCCTACTGGAGGAAAGATAGAATATGAGTACGAATTAAATGAATATGGGAGAGCCTCTTTTGAAACTGTCTTAACTAATGCAGGAAACAGTATAGGCGATTTTGTCAAAGGAAATGGTATCCGAATAAAAACCATTCTTTTGACTGATAACGGCATCCAGCAAAGAAAAACAAATTACAGCTACTCGGATGGAATATCGCTAGTTCCTTTTGAGGTTTTAAAACACTATACCGCAACAGTCTATAGGTATACACCTGGAGAGGGTCAATTTATGGGCTTGTTTCATGGCTCTAGTTTCAGTGTTGATGAATTTAATAATACTAATTATAAAAGACCAGCCTTATTGAGTTCTTACAATTCAGTTGGCTATAGCAAAGTTACTATGTCTCACGAATCGTTAGGTGGCAATGGAAAAACAATTTATAGCTTTGCCAATAAAAGAGATGAAAAATCATACCACCAGCACGACTATAAAATCGGGATAGAAATGCCTTCATTAATGGATATCAATGCTACAGAAAATGGCAAGATCCTTAGCAAAGAAATTTATACAGAAGCAACAACTGTTCCTTTGAGTAAAACAGAATATACCTATACCACTAAAAAATCGAATATTTCTTATGGTAATACGATAGTAGGATTCCGTAATTTATTTGGATTTAGTGGTGCTCTGGGAAGGGTAGATCCTTATACCATTCCTCAACACCTTGTAGGCTACTATGCCATCTATGGAAAACAGAGCCTAATGTCAACAGAAAAAACGACAGAATATTTTCCGTCAGGATCCAAATGGAACATTACTTCCTATTCTTATAATGCCAACAATCTCATCACCAGTATTGAAACCACAAACCAGTTTGGAAACGCAGTTGGACGCGAAAGTACTTCCTATTACAGTACTCCTAATCTAATTGCCAAAAACCTCATCAATCTTCCACAGCAGAAAACATTTTTCAAGAATGGCCAGACAAACAGCCTCAGCTATACTTATCAGACATCAGGCCTTAATCTGCCAGAAAAAATTGAGCTTATGCCTAGTGGAAATCCTTCGCCTAGTTTTATAAAGCGAGTGTTTTATGACCAGTATGATGATTTGGGGAACTTATTGCAGTTTCACCTTGAGAATGGAGTAAACACCTGCATTATTTGGGGATATAACATGACCTTGCCTATTGCAAAAATTGATAATGCTGTTTATTCTCAGGTCTCTGCTTATGTCGCTAATCTTCAGAACCTGTCGAACACAGGAACAGAAGACAACCTAATCAATGCGCTCGACAACTTGAGAACCGCACTTCCTAATGCAATGATTACTGCTTATACTCACATTCCTGGAATGGGCGTGAGTTCAATTACAGATGCCAAAGGCAGTACCGTATATTACAAATATGATGTTGCGGGACGCCTTGAATCAATGAAAGACGAAGATAAAAAGTTGCTTTTAGAATATGAATACCATTTCAGACCACAAAACTAAGACACTCAAGATGAAAAAAATAATATATGCAATTCTATTACTTCCTTTTATGCTCTGCGCCCAGAGCGGAGAGCAAAATTATGTAAAGACTAAAAGTTATAAGGAAGAAACTCTTGAGCCTATAACCTCACCTACTGCGACACAGGTTAAAACTGACCTTGTTTATTTTGACGGGCTTGGAAGGCCCATCCAAAAAAATGCACATTTGCAGTCTTCTACTGGGCATGACATCATTACCCATATGACTTATGATGCACTTGGAAGGCAATCTAAGGAATACCTGCCTTTTTCGAGCCAGCAACAAAATATGGCTTTTGATTCAGATAGTGAAAACAATACGCTTAATTATCAAGCATATAATGGTGAGACAAATCCCTACAGCCAAAAATTTTATGATTTTTCTCCGTTAAACAAGGTGCTAAAGCAAGCTTTGCCAGGAAATGACTGGATTGGCAATGAAAATGACGATAATGATCATGCGGTGAAATTTGTATACGACACCAATGTTGAACAGGAGAAGGTTTGGAATTTTTATGTCCTTTCCGGACAGCTTGCATCAAATGGCTACTGCAAGACGGGGACGCTTGACAAGACAATTGTAAAGAATGAAAATTGGACATCGGGCACCATAAATACGACTGAAGAGTTCAAGGATTACCTTGGACGCATTGTCTTAAAAAGAGATTATGAGTCTAAAAATGAAATGCTAGATACTTATTACGTCTATGATGCGAGTGGCAATGTTGCTTTTGTGGTTCCTCCATTGGCTTCCCCAGATATCGCCACGGTAATTGAGTCTCAGATTCCTTATCGCTATAGTCAAGACATCAATATTAGCGGTTTACTGCTGAACTATACGAGCGGTGGTGGCGGTTTCACGATTATTATAGAAAACAATACAATTAAGGTGGCATTCAGTGCTGGATTCAACGCCACAAAAATAGATACCTCGAAAAGCTTTACTATTAATGCCAGCAGGCCTGTTCCCGATATGACGGTGGGCACGCTTATAGGCGGACTGTATACTGTATACATACAAAATAATCAGCTCAAATTTATTGACAATTATCCAAATTATGGAAATATTACTTCACTTAACCAAACAATAACTGCCCCGTTAGATACTTCGCAATTTGGCACACTGCCAGTATATACAACAGTCGTTGACCAATCCATCATTCCTGACCTCTGCTACCAATATAAATATGATGCAAGATTTAGGCTCATTGAAAAAAAACTTCCTGGAAAACAGTGGGAATTCATAGTCTATGACAAGCTCGACCGAATTATAGCAACTGGCCCTACACTCCAGCCTTTCGGGAATGGGGATGAAGGCTGGCTGTTTACAAAGTATGACCTATTTGGGAGGCCGGCCTACAGTGGCTGGTATAATGGCCACCAGGCGAATGCTGCTGAACGCAACAATTTGCAGATTCTGATGAACAGTGCCACGACTCTGTATGAATCACGAGCTTCAAATACGATTGACAATGTCAATATTGGATATAGCAATTCAATTTTCCCGACAGCCAGCTATTATCTTTTAAGTGCCAATTATTATGATACTTATGATTTTCCAAATGTGGGATCCCTGCCTACCTCCATATTCGGCATACCTGTTCTTGCAAATGCAAAGGGATTGCCGACAGGCTCATGGACAAGGGTACTGACTAGCGCAATAGAATTTGCAGGCGACCAGTCTGTAATATTTTATGATGCCAAGGACCGCCCTATACGCAGTTACTTGAAGAACTATCTGGGCGGCTATACCCAGACTGACAGCAGAATCGATTTTTCTGGAAAAACGCTTTACACCATAACAGAACAGAGAAAAGGAAGCAGCGGTACCCCGATTATCATAAGGGAAGATTTCTCTTATACGGATCAAGACAGGCTTCTGGCCCACACCCACCAGATCAACGGAGGTATCGTGGAAGTGCTGGCAAAAAACGAATATGACGAAATTGGCCAGCTTATCCGCAAGAATGTTGGAAGAACTGATGGAAACCCATTGCAGCAGGTAGACTACAGCTACAATATCAGGGGATGGCTGAAAGAAATCAACCAAACAGAAGATTTGAATATGCCTGGAGAAATTGCCGATCTTTTTGCCTTCAAAATTAATTACAATAGTGTAGAAAACACCCTGCACAACCAGATAAAGCCACTTTATAATGGCAATATAGCAGAGACCTATTGGAAAACCAGCAGTGACGGACACCTCCGGGGATATGGCTATACTTTTGACAATCTTAATCGTTTAAACATGGCTTTTTACCATAAGAACGGAATGTCGACGGGATGCTATGACGAGTCGCTGTCTTATGACAAAAATGGTAATATCGAGTCCCTTTTGCGTTTTGGAAATTCAGACGGACAAAACCTGTCGCTCAAGATCGACGAACTCACCTATGCCTACCATCCAGACAAGAAAAACCAGCTGCTAAAAGTTTTTGACAATACTAATGAGCCTCTCGGCTTTGATGACGACAGCGACGGGATTACTGACATTGAAGATGATTATGACTATGATGCCAATGGCAATATGACAAAAGACCAGAACAAGGGAATTACTTCTATCAGCTATAACCACCTGAACTTGCCGGTAAGCATCCTATTCAACAATGATCTGAACACCAAGATAGACTATTTTTATCGTGCTGACGGCTCAAAAATCCAGAAAAAGGTATTCTCCTATAATCCGCCACCGGGTGCTCTTTTGCCCATATCTACCGTTATTGAATATATGGGCGGATTTCAGTACAGGCAGGATGTCCTTCAGTTCTTTCCGACTGCAGAAGGATATGTCAACCATACTTCTGGTTCATACAGCTATGTCTACCACTATACAGACCATCTGGGCAACATCAGGCTGAGCTATGCGCAAGACCCACAGCATCCAGGGATGCTTAAAACAATAGAGGAAAACCACTATTACCCGTTTGGGATGAAGCACACGAATTATAATGTTGATACGTTTGAGTTTGGAAAAAATAATGGTAATTTGCAACTTAGGGCGCCGGTTGGCGGATTAAAGGCACTGGCATATCTTTATAAGTACAACGGGAAGGAGTTCCAAGACGAGCTGGGGCTTAACATGACCGCGATGGACTACCGCCAATATGACTCTGCAATTGGTAGGTTTGTTGTAACTGATCCATTTGCTGAATTGTCGTATTCTATGACTCCATATAAGTTCGCATACAACAATCCAGTTTATTGGAATGACCCGTTAGGGTTATTTGAAACAAAAGATGACGCTAAAAAATATGCAAAAGAGGAAGGAATCAGAACAGGATGGTTCAGTAGTAATAAAATTGAAAAGGATGCAGATGGAGTTTGGTCGATAAATAATGGTAAGGAAGGAACTTCTATATCTGCAGCAAACGCCGATACTGCTGAAGCTTTAGGTGTGAATACGGGAGATATTGTAACTTCAGCTTTTGTTCAATCCGAATCTAAATCATCTAAAAGTGATTCTTTTGGGTGGTTTACCGTATGGGGCAGCGATAGAAGTGGAGATACCAGTGGACTAAAGGGAACAACATATGAATCCATCGAATCAAGTAAAATACCGTCATTTTCAGGTAGCAGAGCAAGAGATATAAAAGAAAGTGGTGGTATATTGGCTTGGTTTAAAAATTTATTTACTGGCGCTAAAGATGTAACAGATTTATATGGAAAATCTTCAACTATCCAAGCTATTAATGAAAAACCAAACACATCAACAATGGAAGTCCAGAATAAAGAACCTGTAATTGTTTCTTCATCTATAAAAGTTGTCAGTTATACGTTTCATTTAAATGATAGTACTGTAACTAAAAATAGTCAAAATGCTACGTTTAAAGGCGAAGCTTCGGAGGTAAAGAAAAAAATTGATTCTGTACAAGGAAGAAATGAAAGCAGAGCATCCGATAAGGCGGCTTGGCTTAAATCATGGTAATAATAATCTGAAATTAAAATACAACCACAAAATACAATAAAATGAAGAAATATCTAATTCTTGCAACACTTGAAATGACTCTAATTTTAATTGGCTGTAATACGAAAGAGAAACAGCCAATTAAATTATCAAGAATAAATGCTCAAAAGTTGCTAATACCTGGCGAATGGATTAACGAAAAAGATTCAATGTTTGGAATAAGCGTTCGAGAGAACAAATTGGCATTTTATAAAAATATGGAGTTTTCATCCGAAGATATTTTTGAATATGAACTAATCGATTCCATTTATAAATTCTCTAATAAAGAGGATAATGTTGGAGAATATATATTAGCTAAAGACTTTAAAGATACTATCTATTATCAAATCATTCGCAAATCCGATAAGAGCTTAACTCTAAAAGTTAATAAACAAATAGAAACTTTTAATCTCAAGAAAAAGTAAAAATTTAAATAGCTAAAGATTGGCGACAAACTTTGTTTAATAATTATAAGTACAACGGAGGAGTTCCAAGACGAGCTGGGGCTTAACCTCTACGACTACGGGGCTAGGAATTATGACCCTGCGATTGGGAGGTGGATGAATATTGACCCGCTGGCGGAGAAGCATCATGATAACAATCCTTACATGTACGCCAACAATAATCCTGTGGTTTTTATTGACCCCGATGGAAAGGATTTTACGGCTGTTGGGAAAGATGCACAAGAACTTTTTAGTGCTTTTCAGAAGGCGATGGTAAATAATTCGAATGCAACTGACCCTCCAAATAAAAGAAAGGCAGGCTCGACACCTAAAGGGATGTCAGAAGCTGAATCGCTTTCACAACTAATAACAATTGACGGAAAAAAATACCATAAGAATACAAGCAATATATTTGCCCAAGGAAAGAATTATGTAAATAGTTTCTTTGGAGGTGATGATGATTATTTTGTTGAGCACAAAGAATATGACAAGGCAGATGACACTTTTATTCATGAGGCATTTGACCAGTCTGCTGGAGGACTTGCTGGTGGCGTTGTCGGGAAAGCCATAGGAAAAGGAATTGGGGCTTTGGCAAGTGGTAATGCTGCTAAGGGTAGTAGTAACATTTTATTAAATACTTCAAAACAGCTACAAGCTAAATTTAAGCACGCAGTCGACTTTGGCGTAGTGGGTAACTATAGTAAGGCTAATGCATCTAGATTTAGTTCTGCAATAAATCAGCATATTAATTCCGTAGGAGCCCAGACTATAAATGGAACATATAGGGGGCAATCTGTAATTCATTATCTAAATTCAAATACAGGATTGAATGTAATATCAAGTCCCTCTGGGCAATTTATAAGTGGTTGGAAACTCAACCCCACGCAGTTACAAAATGTTATTAAACACGGGGGGTTATAAAATTTATATTATGAAAGCAACAAAAGAAAATAATAAAATTATACTTGAACTCGGTAATGATGAAGCCTTAGTTTTACTTCACTGGTTATTTCAATTTAATAAAAACGATGATGCTACCTTTTTTGAAGACCAAGCAGAAGAAAGGGTTTTATGGGATATAGAAGCTGTGTTAGAACAAACTATGCATGAGATTCTTAGTAATAATTATACAGAATTATTATCTAAAGCAAGAGAAAAAATTAGAGATGAAAAATAAAAGGATAATGTCCCAGATGTGTTAGAGCACATTATTTCATTAAGATCTAGTAGGAGCGCAACAGACCCGCCGAGCAGGAAAGCCGGAAGCATACCTAAAGGAATGTCTGAAAAGAGTCATTACAGGATATTGTAGTTATCGATGGCAAGAAATATTATAAAAACACAAGCAATATTTTTGCTGAAGCTGGAAATTCTATAAATAACTTTTTTGGAGGTTCTGATGATTATTTTGTAGAGCATAAAGAATATGACAAGGCTGATGAATCTTTTATCAATGAGGCATTTGACCAGTCTGCTGGAGGACTAGTTGGCGGTGTTGGCGGGAAAGTCATAGGAAAAGGAATTGGGGCTTTGGTTGGAAAAAAAGGAGGGCTATCCATAGCAGATGGAGTTTTGGAAAAACTAACGGAACACGCATTTGCAAAAGGAAGGCATGCTGATTTAGGTTTGCCAACAGAAACAATGGCATCAAATATAATGGCGCTTGTAACAAAAAATTTATCAAAATTATCATCTGGAAATAATACAATGCATGTTACTATTAATGGAATCCAGAAAACAATTATGACTAATGTTGCAAATGGTACTGTAAGATCAGTAAATATGTATCCAGGAGTATCAAATCGCGTAACTCAGGGTACAGTAAGAAACTTAGGAAATGTAAAATGGTAATAATATGAAAGTAGAAAACAAAATAATCAATTTATTGCATTATAGCGAATTAGGCAGTAACGAACCAATACATATTTGTGATTCAATAATTAAAACTATAGATTTTGACACATTTGAATTTAATAGTGAAGTGATAATAGAACGTTGTATAATTGATAGTTTACTCGTTCATTCATGTTGGTTCAGAAAGGGCTTAGTTTTTAAAAATAATCATTTGATAAATTATGTAGATTATCAAATGGGAGGACACAATTCTAATCCCATTCATATAGAAAACAATATTTTTGTTGAGTTTGTTAATTTTTTTGACTGCCAATTTAAAGAAGTGGTTGAAGTAAATAATAATATTTTTATAAAAGGGAGTAATTTATTGGGTAACAAAAATGAAGGTTTTGAGAATACTTTTGACAAAGGAATGATACATAATAATAATATTGGACAGATTGATTTAGAAGGTTTTGGAGAAGAAAATTAAAAATAAATTATAGAGTGACGCTTAATCCTATTTGTTGTATATGTTCAATCCTTACAAGTATAAGTACAATGGGAAGAGGAATATCAGGATGACTTAGTAATTAATTTATATGACTATGGCGCGAGGAATTATGATCCTGCCATGGGAGGTGGATGAACATGGACCTGCTGGCAGAGACCTGCAGAAAGTTTTCTCCTTACGCCTATGCTTTTGACAATCCTGTCTATTTTATTGACCCTGACGGAATGGAAGTTGTAAAAAATTGGTATGGCGATACTTATACAGGATCTGATGCAGAGAATTTGTTTGCTCAATTGAAGAACCAAAGCAGTTCGAATTCAAAAGCTGGTTCGAATGATAATGAGCATGAACCACCAATAAATTTATTTAAGAAAAGTGCTTATATTCTTAGAGCTGTTGCAGATTATGCGGAAGAAACTGCTACAAAAGGTGACGGAAATTTTTTAATTATGGGACACGGAAGTGATAATGTAATTCAAAATCAAAATCCCACTGTCAGATACGGAGGACGAACGGGTAACGTTGAAAGTCCTGAAGATTTTAAGGAATTACTAAAAATAGTTAGTCCCGAGCTTTTACAAGCTCTGCAAAATGGCAAGAAAGTTAATGTTACTTTGTATTCATGCAACACGGGTTCGACGGATTACACTAACAACTTAGGCATAAAAATTCATAATGATAATCCAATTGCAATGAGATTATCAAAAGCTTTTCCAAATGCTACATTTTATGCTCCAAATGGATATGTAGTTTATGGGCAAAACAGTTCTGGTGAATATAGGGTTCTTGGTGTTAAACGAAACGACAGCGTTCCAGGAAGTATCCAAACATTTAATAACGGTGTTATAACTGATAGCAGAGTTTTCAACTATACCAAAAAACAAGTTAATCAAACCAATAAATAATTGTAAATGAAAAATATTTTATACATAATAATATTATTATGCTTCGTTTCTTGCAAGAAAAATTATAATCAGGAAGTAGAGATAATAGAACCGTCAGAAATTATAAGTAAGGACAAAATTAATCAATTACTACAAAATGCAATCAATTTAGGGGATACTCTTGCATATGATAGTATATCATCTTATAGTGTTATGCAACATACTAACATTGATTTTTATTATTATTCTCAATTAATGGCAAACAAATATAGCTACTCCAAAGCTTATTATGATTTATATAAAACTTTGAGTGAGCAAGGAACTAAGATTAACAATATTGATATATATAGTTCAGATAAGCACACTAAGCAGTTAGCAAATTATTATTTATTAAAATCATGGGAATTAGGCTTTAAAAGAGCTTCTGTTGATATAAAACAAATATTCGGTGATTCCATTCCTCATTCAAAAACTTATTTTTGTAATGACTAGAATAATATAGAAAATCTGAATTATAAGTACAACGGGAAGGAGTATCAGGACGAGATGGGGCTTAACTTGTACGATTACGGAGCTAGGAATTATGACCCTGCGATTGGCAGGTGGATGAATATTGACCCGCTGGCGGAGAAGCATCATGATAACAATCCTTACATGTACGCCAACAATAATCCTGTGGTTTTTATTGACCCTGACGGAAAGGATTTTACGGCTGTTGGAAAAGATGCACAAGAACTTTTTAGTGCTTTTCAGAAGGCGATGGTGAATAATGCGAATGCCAACCCACCTGACGACATAACCGTTAATTCAAAAGGTATAATAACAAATATTGTTAAAAATGGAGAACCTAATAGATTTTTTGATGAAACAGGAAAACAATTATTTTTTAATGACCCTAAAAATGACTCTCAATGGTCTGATTCAGTAGAGGTGGGCGATAGACTTTATCATAAAATAGATAATGCAACCTATCTTCGCATGATGATGAAGGCTGGAGTAGGCAACCCAGTATTTAGGGGGCCTTTAAGAGCCGCTATTGAGTCATATTTTGATGCTGATTTCGGCACAAGCCAAATTGCCCCTGAATTCGGCATACCCTATAACACAACAGAATATGATAACGTTGAAGGAGGCGATGGAAGTTTTTATAGGTTTGGAAATGATAAATCTATTTATAACCTAGCCGACGCAGGAAATTTTATGTGGGGCGGGTGGATGAGAGCAAATATGCAACCATTGGGATTATCAACTTGGGCTGCAAATGTTAACAGTATAATGTCAGGAAATGGTACGGACACAAAATCTGATCAGCAAGCAATAACAAAAGGACATAACTACATGACAAATTATTTAAAATTATTAAGTAAAAAATAGTAATAAATTATGATTATGAAAAAAAATATAATTAGAGCATCCTATATCTCATTAATTGGATTTTTTATAATAGTTATTATAAGACTTATATTAGCTAATAAAATTTGGTCATTTTATAATTTTAATATGCGTAAAGTATATGCTTTGATTGTCTATCTTATTTATGTCCCTACGGTTGGAATTATTACAATATCAACAGCTTTTGTAATTTATTATTACTTTAAATTAAAAATTAAAATTTCATTAAAATATTTTTGTTTTGTGATTCCATCACTGATTTACATGTTTATTTTTATTTTAGCTATGTTGGGTATTTCATATAAATTCTTCTTTTAAGCTATTTTATGTATAATATAAAATACAAAGGGAAGGAGTTACAGGACGAGCTGGGGCTTACTTATATGACTATGGTGCGAGGAATTATGACCCTGCCATTGGCAGGTGGATGAATATAGACCCTCTGGCGGAAATGGGCAGAAAACATTCACCATATAATTATGCAATGAACAATCCTGTTTTTTTTCTTGACCCAGACGGAATGTTATCAGAGTCGTTTATGGAAAAAATCAAAAATTCTGCTAGCGGTACAACTTGGACTAATAACGATAATGGAACTTTTTCTAGCAATACAGGTGAAACTACTTCAACAAATGAAGACGAACCTGCTCAAAATGAGCAAGACCCTCCCACATTTAATTTAGGCGAATGGTTCAAGTCACTATTCAAAATGGGAGGAAATGCTGAAGAAGCAGAACAAAACAATAAAACCAGAGAATTGCTTTATGAATTAGGAGATGTTGCTGAAAAAGGTTCTACCGAAGGAGTCCTGATGATGCTAGATGTTATGACGATACCCATCGGAGGAGTTGGTAAAGTTCAGGGCGCAAAATGATGGATTCCAAAAAAAAGTATTATGTCTATGTGCAATATCGTGCCGATAAGGAATATATTAAAAATGCACTTCCAAAAAACATCAAGGATTCTTTGGAACAAATGGGATACCAAATGTTTTATAAAACATTAAGTCAAACCGTGTAGAGTTGGATTATAAAATAGACTTGGCTGCCTTGGCGGAAAGAACATTGGGGCTATTAATATTCAAACTAAAAAAGATGAAAACAATATTTCATTACTATTACCTATTTAATAAAAAAATCTTAAAGGATGATGAGCCTTTTGCAACAACAGTATTTACACTTAGTTTGTCTCAAAGTTTTGTTTTTTACTTTTTTATAAATTTATTTTCTACAAATTTTTATTGCATAGTTGTTAATCACTGGATTATGGTTACTATAGTAATTATTCTACTTTTTATTAACTATAGACTTTTCAACAAATCGGGCAGAAGTAGGAAAATTGTAAAATCAAAGCCAATGTTTTTTTCAAATAATACTTTGACTGTCATAATTGTTATTTTATTTTTTCTTGGTACTTCCTCTCTAATGTTTTGGGGACCTATATATTTTAAAAATATTTTGGACAATTGCCATTGATATCAAAGACTGGTCAAAAAAGAACCTCATTTTAAAGGCCTCAAAAGCATCGGCAACTGGGCGAGCAACAACCTGAAGTCAGCCAACGGCTGGATTGACAGGCAGCTGCGTAGCGTTGGTAACTTATTGGGCCTTAACAAGTCAAAACCTGAAACTGTTGAAATGCCTGCTTCTGAATTCACTGGGTTTCAAGGGACGAATGCTTGGCAGAATAACGTGTTTCAGAGCTTAAGTGAAGGGTTCAAAAACTTTTAGTATGAACCAACAAATGAAAACGGGCTGACCCTTAGCCAATATAAAAACTTGCCTTTTCTAGAGAAAATTTTTGAAACGAGGCCAGGAATGACAGCTTTTGAAGTCAATTTTGGGCTTGGGAAAGGCGGGAAATATTTGCTGAAAATGTTGAGACGTCCTCAAACAAGTTTAGTAGAGGTAAAAAAATAGGAGAATCTTGGAAACCAACTAACCGAAAATCTATTTGCGAAATGTAAAAAATTTCCTCACAAAAATTTTAGCACCATTTTCCACTCTTTTCAACAATCTTGTTGTAAAAATATTTTTACAACCCCTAAACCCATTCTAGTCTATTTACTCTTGTAGAAATTCAAATACCTGAATTTATAATCTAATCTGCTTGGAAGGAAAAGACTAATTTCGCCGACATCTTAGAATTTCAAGAAATAAATACATAAAAGGATAATGAAAGTTGCGAAAAAATTAAAATACAGAAAAGACATTGACGGCCTTCGTGCCATTGCAGTGTTATCTGTACTATTATTTCATTTAGGCTATCTTCCTAATGGCTATTTAGGGGTTGACATTTTTTTTGCTATCAGCGGTTATTTGATAACTAAAATCGTATATGACAAGGCAATCGAAAACCGTTTTTCAATAGTCAATTTTTACCTCAAAAGAACGCGACGCATTATTCCGCTTATCTTTTTTACATCGTTAGTCGCTTTGATTATAGGTATAATCGTAATGCTTCCTGAAGATTTAAAAAATTTGAGCGAAACGATTATTGCTACCAATTTTTTTGCAAACAACATGTGCATGTTGGTCACTTCAGGCGACTACTGGGATATTGCCAACGAATACAAACCCATGATGCACACTTGGAGCTTAGGAGTTGAAGAGCAATTCTATATTGTGTTTCCAGTACTTTTTATGATCTGCAATGGAAAAAGAAGCCGGTTTATTTTACCCATATTGATTGCTCTAACCATTCTTTCTTTATTGTTCTTTTTCTTTGCCACTAGCGATACGTCAAAGTTTTATCTAATCCAATACCGCTTTTTTGAACTTTCTTTAGGCGGCTTGGGAGCAATTCTGTTCAAAGACAAAATTATAAATACAAAGTATGCCTTCCTTTTAACGCTTTCTATTTTAGCTTTGCTGGTTTTAAATATTCCAATAAACGCTGATTTAAAGCTACTTTTGATTCTTTTAGCTACCATCTGCTTATTAGTTGTTGGCGGTGATAGAAACAAGATAAGCTTATTTTTACTGCAAAATAAGGTCATGCTCCACATCGGCAAAATCAGTTTCAGCCTTTATATGTGGCATCAGATTGTCTTGGCATTTACCAGGTATTTCATTTTAGAAAAAATCGGAATAATTGATTCAATTGTTCTTTTTATCATCATTCTACTTTTATCATGGTTCTCCTATTATCTTATCGAACAGCCTTTTAGAGACAAAAAAAGAGTACGAACAAAAACCTTATTATTACTATTAGCAGGCTTTTTTGTAATTATAATCACCAGTTCAGCATTTATATATATCAATGGTGGCGTTGTCAAAGATGTTCCTGAATTAGAATTATATACAAAAGACAACACTTACAATATTGCCTCGCGCCGCCAGAATATTCATGTTGCTTACAACTCTAGAATCAATGATTTGAATAAGGGTTTTTCAAAAGACAGTACTTTGAAAGTATTCGTCATTGGGAATAGTCGCGCGCGTGATTTCTCTAATATTCTGCTGGAGTCTGATATCCATAATTTAGAAATATCATACGTACAAGATATTTCCACGTGCCAAGATATGCAAGAAAGGCTTGACCAATCGAATTTGATTTTCTTTACTAATTTTAATGTAGCCGAATATAAAAGGATAAAAAGCAAATTCAGATTGGATAAAGAAAAAATATACAATGTGATTCTGCATAATAAGTTTGGAGTCAGCAACGGTATTTTTTACAATGACAAAGACGATAACTATTTCTCTCAGTGCACCACCATTGACCAAAAAACGCTTGACGAGACCAATGCTATTAAAAAATATTGGAAAAACAGAAGCATCGATATTCTTGCACCAGTAATAGACAAAGACAATACTGTTCCGGTATTTACGCCTGAAGGTAAATTTATCAGTCCGGATTGTATTCATTTAACACAAGCGGGTGCTAAATATTATGCCGAAAAAGTAAGGATAAAAAATATCTTAAAAATTAATTAACTAATTACTGGAAAATATTTATAACCAAAAACTACAATTTAAAAGTTGTAGTTTTTTTTTTATCTGGTCACGTTTTGACTTCAGCATATGAATTCCCGACAGACGAAAAGCAAATGATGCTTGAAAACTTTCAAGGAATCGACAAGCTGAATTTCTCTATAAAAAACGATGAGTCACTTGCCAATAGAAATTATAAAATAAAATTCCGCAATTTTTCATTATCTCTCTGGCATTTGAATAACTTATAGATAAAACTTAAACCAACTAAACTGCAACAATTTGCAGTTTTTTTTATATCTTCAATTCCTAATTCCTTGCCTCAATCTATGAAACTGAAAATCATATTGTTATTGCTTTCAAGTTATTGCTTTTCTCAAAACTCATTTAAAATCCAAAACCTGAAGCCCTACTTTGACGAGAGCCAATTCCCTGAGATTATATATGAAGGAAATCCAAAAGTTGCAGCAAAAATAAATACTTTCTTGCAATTGGAGAACTTGGAGCATCTTCCGGGAATGTTCAAAAAGCATCCGTTTGAAAAAGTGGCTTATGATCCTGAAAATTGCTGTTCGAGCGTAGCTTTTTACGCTTGGGAAAAATTTAAAACGCCTAAAAACATCCTCAGTTTTTCAATGGAAGGAGTTGCTACTGGCGCGTATCCAGAAGAATTTAAAATATATAAAAATTTTGACATTCAAACTGGAAACCCAATTCCTATGAAGGAAATTTTTACCTCAAAAGGATTGCTTGCTGTCAATAAAATTTTGAATCAAAAAGTAAAAATTACCATTACTGAATATATTTCCCAAACCAAGAAAGACGCTAAATCTGAAACTTTAAACGATGAGGAAAAGCAATATTTCTCAGAACAGCTTTCAATGTATGAGGAATGTTTGGAAGGCATTGAAAACAACACCATGGATTATTATTCCTTCTGTTTTTCAGGCGACAGCATCATTTTTTCAAGAGGAAGATGTTCGAATCATGCGTTGCGTGCGCTCGATGATTTAGATGTTTTTTTGAATGCATTTCGCCTTTCTGAAGTAAAAAAGCACCTTTCTGCGTATGGAATTTCTTTGATGGAAGGCAGAGATTCTCAGTTCAAGTCAAAGGCTTTAGATTGGAAAATGTACAAGGGGAAAATCAATTCAAAATATCCGATAACGGCAGTAATTTCTGAGATTTATGATGACGGAATATTGAATATGAAATATTGGTATGACAAGGTAAAAACCCCGATTGACCTGCAAGGATATTTAAGGGATGGGAATTTTGAAATGACAGAATTGCAATACCAGGAAAGTTCACAGACGACTCTTCCGATGGCGCTGCTTCGAGGAAAATACAGTGACGGAAAATTAATTGGCACGTGGACGAATGCAGAGACTGATGAAGTTTTGAAATTTGAATTGGAAGTTTATTAGATGTTTTTATATTTACGCCAAAATTAAAATTATGCTAAAGAAATTCGCTCTCCTTTTATTATTTTCAACTTTACTTGCGTGCAGTAGCGATGACAATGCCAATACAGTTTCAAACGGTGAAAAAGTATTGATCAAAAGAATGACGACAACTGGGCCAGATTTTGAGGGCAGTTCAGTGACTGAATATGATTATGAAAATGAAAAATTGACAACTATTTCAGACCGCTTCTCGATAGCAACATTCTCTTATGAAGGAGACAAAATCACCTCTATTGACGTGGAAAATCTCATTGGTCAATATCAGGGCGAAATCAATCATATTTATTTTTTTTATAATGGCAATCAGTTAGCCTCAACGATAGTTACTTCTGATTTTTATAAAACTGCATATAGTTTCCAAAACAACCTTTTGGTCTCTGAAATCACTTCACTATCAGAATCGCCAAACATTTTGATAAGTTCAAAAGACTATAGCTATATTAATGGAAATGCCGTAAGCATGATGGATAATGTATTTCTATATGATGAAAATCCACTTCCCTATTCAAAAACTGATTATACTTTTGACACAAAAAACAATATGACTAGAGACTTTAGCCCATATATGAAACAGGCTATTTTTACTGGTTTGCCTTATGTCAAATCGGGACTCAGCAAGAATAATATTTTGACAGAAAAAAAGATTGACCTTACTGAAAACAGAGTTACCTATACTGAATATCGTTATGAATATGTTTACAATGCCAAAGATTTTCCGATAGAGGTTAAAAAATTTAATGTAACTACAAATACTTTATTGACTATAACTGCGATTGAATATTTATAATCTTTACAAACTTAAAATTCACGCACCTATTTAAAATCAATTATTCAAATTCACATAACACAAAAAACCAATGCTAAAGAAAATTGCGACCCTTTTATTATTCCCAATTGTATTCGCCTGCAACAGTGATGACAACGCAACGACTACGCCTGGAGAAAACTCAAAAGTTTTACTCACAAAACTTACTCAAACTGTTTATTATTCGAGCGATGAAAACGTAACCGTCACTAAATTCAATTATCAAGGTGACAAGCTTGTAAACATAAGCGATGAAACATTAGTTGGCCGACTAGAATTTGTTTATGAAGGCGATAAAATTGTGAGAGCTAATCAGTTTAATAATACTGAACTACTAGGTTACAATACCATTTCTTACGAAGGAAATAAAATTAAAACAGTACAAGGAAGTAATGCCCAAAAAACAGAATACACTTACACTAATGACGTTTTAAACACTTCAACTTTTTTTACTTTTTATGACAATACTTGGACACAAGTTAAGAAAAGCGAATACACTTTCGCCAATCGAAATGCGACTCAAATTGTAGAACGCAGAAATTTTGCCGAAGAAGAAGCGGTTTATAAAATTATTTATGGTTTTGATTTAAAAAATAATCCGATGCGCGACATGAATCCTTACCTAAAAGTACTGCTATCAGAATTTGAAGGATTTTCAGCTTTAAATTTAAATAATACTATTTCGCAAAAATCATACAATGGCTTAAACGCAACTATTCCATTAGAAGAATATAGCTATGAAATCATTTACAATAGCGATAATTTTCCTACACAAATCATCAGAAAATTAGCAGGAAGCACTACTCCTATTTCAAAAACTGTTTTTGAATATAAATAAATGAAAGACAAAAAGGACTATTCTTATCTCGGATTCATAGAAATAATTCTAGAATTTTTTCTAGCATTATTTTAATTTGAAAAAACGGCAAGATTTACCTTGCCGTTTTTTTATAAACCACTTTTTGCTTTTTTGACTCTTATTAAAACATATATCATGGAGCAGAAAACCATTCCGGCGCTGACATACATGACCATCGGAATTTTAGCAATCTCATCTTGGTAAACCCATCCTGCGAAAAGTGCCCCGAGTCCAATTCCTGCTTCTAAGGCAATATACATCGTGGCCATTGCTTTTCCCCTGCTTTCTGGAAAACTCATGTCAACCGTCCAAGCATTTAAAGCGGGAGAAACGATTCCTGTGGAGATTCCGTACAATGCCGCGCCGAGCATTAATCCTGCTACGGAAGTGGAAAAGCCTACGATCAAAAGTGAAATTATCAGGAGAAAAAGTCCCAAACCTATCAAATGAAGGCGTCCATATTTATCGGAAGCTTTTCCGGCTCCAAAGCGAATTACGAGCGATGCGATCGTGAAAACCATGAAAAATAATCCTTTATTCGTAATTCCCAAATGCTGGCTCCAATCTGGAATTAAAGTCAAAATAACGCCGTAAGCCGTATAAGACAGAAAAGTTACAACCGCAGCCGGAAGCACTTCCACAGCAATAATATCTTTTCTGGAAATCTTAAAAACATGCAGGCTGAAACGGTGCCTGTGCTGTAAAGTTTCCTTCATATTCATTAAAATCAATATCGATAAAAGCGCAAAAATTGACGACGCATAAAAAAGCATATCCATAGAAAAATGCAATTTAATCGTACTTCCGATTGCGGGACCAATCGCCATTCCGGTCGAAAAACAAAGTCCGTGGAAACCCAATGCTTCGCCCCATCTTTCTCTTGGAATTATATCGGCTACGTAAGCTGCGGTCGCTGTAGGCTTGAAACCTGTGGAAAATCCGTGAATCAGTCTCAAGAATAAAAATCCGGAAACGGTTCCCAGAACCGGATATAAAATTCCGCAGATAAAACATACGATAGAACCCACCGCCATTACTGGGACTCTTCCTAAAGTATCTGTCAGTCTCCCACTGAAAGGTCGCGAAATTCCTGCTGTCAAGGTAAAAAGCGCGATGATCAAACCTTTGTATTCTGCACCTCCCATGTTGCTTAAATATTCTGGCAGTTCTGGAATCAGCATATTAAAACTTGCTGAAAAAAGCAGAGAACTTAAGCAGACCAGTCCGAATTGAAGATTATAAATGGGATGAACGGCTTTGATTGAGGAATCCATGGGAAATTTTTTGAAGGTGCAAAGATAGGGAAAACTAAAGTTTTTATGTTGCATGAAACCGTGAAGTCGCATTCTTCCACGAAAACGAAATAGTTCTACAGAAATTATCAAAATATTATGCGTGCATAGTTTTTTATTTGGATTATAATTCTTAATTTCGGAGCCTAAAATAAATCAACACTATAATTTTATATAAAATGAAAATATTAGTTTGCATCAGTCACGTTCCTGATACTACTTCAAAAATTAATTTTGCGAATGGCGATTCAGAATTTGACACCAACGGAGTTTCCTTCGTAATTAATCCTAACGATGAATTTGGTTTGACAAGAGCCATTTGGTTTCAAGAACAACAAGGCGCAAATGTTACCGTAGTAAATGTTGGCGGACCAGAAACAGAAGCAACTTTAAGAAAAGCATTGGCCATTGGCGCAAACGAAGCAATTCGTGTGAACGCAAATCCAACAGACGGATTTTTCGTAGCAAAACAATTGGCTGAAGTAATCAAAAATGGAGGTTATGACCTTGTAATTGCAGGAAAAGAATCTTTAGATTATAATGGAGGAATGGTTCCAGGAATGATCGCTGGAATTACCGGAATGAATTTCTTAAATTCTTGTACAGATATTAAAGTAGACGGAACTTCAGTAAAAGCGTCTAGAGAAATCGACGGCGGAAAAGAAACTGTTGCTACAGAATTACCTCTAATTATCGGCGGACAAAAAGGTTTGGTTGAAGAAAAAGACCTTAGAATCCCGAACATGAGAGGAATTATGACCGCAAGAACAAAAGCGCTGACAATCCTTGAGCCAGTTGACGCTTCTTCTAACACAAAAGCGGTGAAATTTGAAAAACCAGCTCCAAAATCTGCGGTAAAATTAATCAGCCCAGATAATTTGGATGAACTTATTAATTTATTACACAACGAAGCGAAAGTCATTTAATCTAAGATTTTAGATTTCCGCTGGAAACGAAATAAAATAAAAAACACGATTTATCGATTTGCTTTCAAAAATCATAAATCACAAATCATAAATAGTATGTCAATATTAATATACGCAGAATCTGCAGAAGGAAAATTCAAGAAAGTTGCTTTTGAATTGGCTTCATACGGTAAAAAAGTAGCAGAATCTCTAGGAACAACCGTTACCGCAGTTACCATTAACGCTGGTGATGTTTCTGAATTATCAAAATATGGAGTAGATAAAGTCTTGAAAGTAAACGATGATAAATTATCAAAATTTACGGCAAAAGCGTATGCTGATGTCATCAAGCAAGCTGCTCAAAAAGAAGGAACAAAAGTAGTTTTACTTTCTTCAACAACAGACAGCCTTTATTTGGCACCACTTGTTGCTGTTGGCCTTGACGCTGGTTACGCTTCAAATGTGGTTGGTTTGCCAGTGAGCACATCTCCTTTCCAAGTGAAAAGAAATGCGTTTTCAAACAAAGCTTTCAATATCACTGAAATTAGCACAGACGTTAAAGTTTTAGGCCTTGCAAAAAATTCTTACGGCGTTTTTGAAAGTGCTTCTTCCCTATCTCAAGAAGATTTTTCACCATCGATCGGCGATGCTGATTTTGGTGTAAAAGTAGAATCTGTAGAAAAAGTAACCGGAAAAGTAACCATCGCTGACGCGGAAGTTGTAGTTTCTGGAGGAAGAGGCTTGAAAGGACCAGAAAACTGGGGAATGTTGGAAGATTTGGCTGCTGTTTTAGGTGCTGCAACGGCTTGTTCAAAACCAGTTTCTGACTTAGGTTGGAGACCTCACAGCGAACACGTTGGACAGACAGGAAAACCAGTAGCGACAAACCTTTACATCGCAATCGGAATCTCAGGAGCCATCCAGCATATCGCGGGAATCAACTCTTCAAAAGTGAAAGTCGTTATCAATCAAGATGCTGACGCGCCATTCTTTAAAGTTGCCGATTATGGCATCGTTGGAGACGCTTTTGAAATCGTTCCAAAGCTGACAGAAAAATTAAAAGAATTCAAGGCGAGTAATTCATAAATATTTTTTTAAATTTGCCCATATGAGGGCTATCTAAATTTAGGTAGAAATATCAAGATTTAGATAGCCCTTTTTTGTTTTTAGAGCGAATGGTTAGGACTTTTTCAGCTATCCATTTTGCCAATCGTTGCCGACAGAATTGGCATCCTGCAAGGTTTTCAAAACCTTGTAGGTATAAAAAAAGCACACACCTGTAAGGTTTCGAAACCTTTTAGGCATTAAAAAAATAAAACACCTACAAGGTTTTAAAAACCTTGCAGGAGAAAAGCTAACATCTAAAAATGAGTTTAGTAAAACTAACCATAAAAGGAATTTCTTACAGCCAAACACAAAACGGTGCCTACGCATTGATTTTAAATGAAGTGGACGGAGAGCGAAAACTGCCAATCGTAATTGGTGCCTTTGAAGCGCAATCAATTGCAATTGCTTTAGAAAAAGAAATCAAACCACCGCGCCCATTAACGCACGATTTGTTCAAGAATTTTGCAGAGCGTTTTGATATTGTGGTGAAGCAAGTCATCATCCACAAGCTTGTTGATGGCGTTTTTTACTCAAGCATTATTTGCGAAAGAGATAAAATCGAAGAAATCATCGACGCGAGAACTTCAGATGCTATTGCTTTGGCATTGCGTTTCAGCGCTCCGATTTTTACGTATAAAAACATCTTAGACAAAGCTGGAATCTTCTTGAAAACGAATCCGCAGGAAGGTGAAAATGAAAACCAAGATTTAGACGATATTCTTTCAGCACCAGAAACTTTTGGAATGGAGGATGACACCAATGACACTTCAAATGCTTACGCAAAATTAAGTCTTTCAGAATTGCACGAACAGTTAGAAAGTGCCGTTCAGAATGAAGATTATGAAAAGGCGGCAAAAATTCGTGATGAAATCAGCAAGAGGGAATCTTAGAAAGGTTCAGGGAATTGGGTTTAGGGTTTAAGGACTTTGAACTTAGATTTTGATTGAGATTATTTTTTTTAAATGCCATATAAATTAATATTATGAGAAATTTCAAGAAACTTGAAGTTTGGAAGGAAGGCCGTATTTTTGTAAAAGACGTTTATCTTTTGACCAAATCTTTACCTGAAGATGAAAAATTCGGATTGACATCACAGATAAAAAGATGTGTAATTTCAATACCATCAAATATTGCAGAAGGTTCGGCAAAAAATTCTCAGAAAGATTTTGCTAGATTTCTGCAAATTAGCTTAGGTTCTAGCTTTGAATTAGAAAGCCATTTAATTTTAAGTTTAGACCTAGAAATAATAAATATAGAAAAGACAATTTTCTGTCTAGAAAACTTACAGAGATTGCAAAGAAGAATTTCTTCTTTTATAAAATATGTAAACGCCCAAACTTAAGACAAAGGTTTTCCCTTAGACCCTTTACCTAAAACCCTAAACCCAAAAAACATGCAACAATATTTAGACCTAGTAAAACACGTTCTAGAAACAGGCACACAAAAAGGAGACAGAACCGGAACCGGAACAAAAAGTGTTTTCGGCTACCAGATGCGTTTTGATTTATCAGAAGGTTTCCCGATGGTTACTACGAAGAAATTGCATCTGAAATCAATTGTTCATGAATTGCTTTGGTTCTTGAAAGGAGAAACTAATATTTCATACTTAAAAGAAAACGGTGTAAAAATTTGGGACGATTGGGCAAATGAAGACGGAGAATTAGGTCCGGTTTATGGCCATCAATGGAGAAATTGGAACAGTGAAGAAATCGACCAGATTACCGAATTAATTGAGACTTTAAAAACAAATCCAAATAGCAGGAGAATGTTGGTTTCAGCTTGGAATCCTTCCGTTTTGCCAGATACTTCAAAATCTTTTGCAGAAAATGTGGCCAATGGAAAAGTAGCTTTGCCTCCGTGTCACGCTTTCTTCCAGTTTTATGTAGCCGACGGAAAATTATCTTGCCAATTGTACCAAAGAAGCGCAGATATTTTCTTGGGAGTTCCGTTTAATATTGCTTCTTATGCGTTGCTGACATTGATGATTGCTCAGGTTTGTGATTTGAAACCAGGAGATTTTATCCACACTTTTGGCGACGCTCATATTTATAACAATCATTTTGAACAATTGGAATTACAGCTTTCTCGTGATCCGAAACCTTTGCCAAAAATGATTTTGAATCCTGAAGTTAAAAATATTCTTGACTTTAAATTTGAAGATTTTACTTTAGAAGGTTATGAACCTCATCCACATATTAAAGGAGCGGTTGCTGTTTAATTTTACCCAAATTATATGAAATCACTTTTGTCTTTGGCGTTGTTTTTAATAATGCCTTTTGTTTCTTTTGCTCAAAAAAATTATGATAAAAAAATATTTCTAGATTCTCTTTGGAGTGAAACTAGTGGAGATTATCAATATTATCGAATCATTAAGGATTATACAGTTGCGAAAACAGTTTATCAGATAGAAGACTATTATAAATCTGGACAGATTCAGATGAAAGGATTGACTTTAAATAAAGATAAAATTGTAAAGAGTGGTGAATTTATCTACTATTATGAAAATGGACAGCAAAAATCTATTTATTCTTATGTCAATTCGAAACCATTCGGTAAATTTTCTTCTTGGTATGAGAATGGATCTAAAAAAATTGAGGGTGAGTACATAAAAATCGACAATGATCCAAAGTCAGAACCTATTCTAAAAATATTTCAATTTTGGGATGAAAATAATACCCAAAAGGTAACTGACGGCGAAGGTGTTTTTGAAGAAAAAGGGAAAGATTTTTTTACAATAGGTTTTTTAAAAAATGGTCTAAAGACTGGTGAATGGAAAGGCGAAAACAAGAAACCAAATTTCTCATTCATAGAAACTTATCTTGATGGAAAACTTGTTTCAGGAGAAAGTACAGAAGAAAATGGTCAAAAATCCATCTACAATAAAATTACCGAAGGTCCAGAATTTTCAAAAGAAAACTACAAGCATTTTTATACTTACGTTGGGAAAAACTTCAAGTTCAAAAACCCAAATCAAATTGTAAATGGTCAGATCTTCATAACTTTTTATTTAGAAAGAGATGCTACGGTTTCTAATGTCAGAGTAAATAAAGGTTTAAGTGAAGAATTAGACAATGAGGCAATCCGTGTTATAAAATCTTATAAAAAATGGGGTGTTAACAAAAGTAGAGGTGTGGCAAAAGTAGAATTCTACAATATTCCATTATCATTAAAATTAAATACTCATTTGTATCAAAATTAATTTTGCTTGAAATTAAATCTTATCTTTAATTTCAAATAGTGCTGAAAGCCATATAACATGAAAAAAATATTTTTATTTTTACTTTTCTGCGGATTTTCATCTTTTGCCCAAAACTCAAAAATTGGAACAATAGCTCCTTATCCAACACTCTTTCCAGTCTATCCAGGTTGTGAAGAATCTTCGGAAAACCAAATGATGAAATGTTTCCAAGAAAAACTGAAGCAACACATTCGCGACAACTATAATTATCCAACAGAAGCGCAAAAAAACGGACTCAAAGGTTCTGCCTTGGTCACCTACTCTATTGAAACTGACGGCAGCATAAAAATCATAAAAGTTGAAGGCGAACATCTTATTTTAAATGAAGAAGCCAAGCGAATAATTGAGCTTCTTCCAAAGATGGATCCAGCTTATCAAAACGGCAAACCCATCACTTTTCCCATGGTTGTCCCCATAAAATTTTAGCCTAAATTAAATTATAATCCATTCAAAAAAGAATACGCCATGAACAATAATATTATTTCTTTTGCCGCACATCATGCAATAATTGATATTCACTATCACCATTGTTTTCAGATAGTTGTCAGCATAAAAAACACTTTTGACTGCACGATTGCAGACAAAAACTACACAAATTTTAAAGGTTTTGTAATCAATCAGCGCCACAAGCATTCTTGCAAGGCACCAGATAGTAGCGTACTTGTATTTTTAATTGATGCAGAAAGCAATCTTGGACAAAACCTAAAGACACTTTTAAAAGACAAGCTGTTTTTAAACATAGAAGATGTTTTAAGCCCTCAACAATTAGAATCGCTTTTGGTTACAGATGAAGAACGCTTTGATGTTGACATTCTTGCTGAAAAATATACCCAACTTTTTTCAATGTTTTTTCCACATCAATTACAGTCTTTTATTTTAGATTCAAGAATTGAAATGGCGATAGAATTTATTGATGCCAATATTCATCGAAAGATTGAACTGTCTGAAATTTCAGAGATTGCATATCTTTCCAGCGAACGCTTACGCCATCTTTTTGTACAAGAAATAGGCATTCCTTTTAGCCAATATATTCTTTGGAAGAGAATCAAAAAAGTAATTTTTGAAGTGCTCAAAAAAGATATTCCATTCACAGATGCGGCAATTCAATGTGGCTTTTCTGACGACGCTCATTTTTCAAGAACATATAGAAGAATGTTTGGATCTTCTGCAAAACCAATGCTGAAAAATAGCCGTTACATACAATTTCTAAATCCTGCTTTGTGATAAATTGCTCTCAAAAAAGCATGAGAGCATTACAATACAACAAATTTGGAGGAACAGAAGTTCTTCAATGGAATGAAATCGATATTCCAACACCAAGCCTTGGACAAATCGTGGTACAAGTCAGAGCCGCAAGCCTAAATCCTACAGATACTAAAATCAGAAGTGGCGAACTAAGATTTCCTGGGCCAGAAAATTTCCCAAAAACAATGGGAATGGATTTTTCAGGAATTGTCATAAAAATTGGCGAAGGTGTTTTCAATTTCAAGCAAGGAGACAATGTAATGGGATACTTGGGAGCTTCAGGCGGTGCTTTTGCCGACTTTGTAATTGCAGACGCAAAAAATACATTTCAAATGCCTGAAAATTTGAGTTTTGAAGAAGCAACTACGCTTCCGATGAATGCGGCAACGGCCTTAAAAGTTACTACAAATTACTTAAAACCAAAAGCAGGAAAAAACATGCTGGTCAATGGTGCTTCTGGTGGCATCGGAATTTTTGTTGTGCAATATTGCAAATTGGCCGGCGCAACAGTTTCTGGAACAGCGAGCGGCGAAGAAAGCATTGAAATCTTGAAAAACCTTGGACTCGATGAAATTATAGATTATAAAAAAGAAAATATTTTAGATTCTGATAAAAAGTGGGATGCCATTTTAGACACTTCTGGAAAACTTGATTTTGAAGATGCCAAAAAACTGCTAGCTGAAAATGGAGAGTTTAGCACAATGGTACCAAATGTTGCGCCAGGAACGCCAGGCAGAACCGACGGAAACAAAAAAGAAAATATAGTTTTCGCAATACCAGAAGCGGCAGAATTTCAAAGTTCACAAAAATTAGCCTCTGAAGGAAAAATAAAAACTTTTGTCGGAAAAACTTATCCTATGATTGAAGCTGTGGAAGCATTGAAAGCATTTGAATCAGGAAAATTGAACATAACTGGAAAAGTGGTTCTAGCTCAATAATATGGAAAAAGAAACAGCACGCATTGAAGCTTTCAGTGATGGTATTTTTGCAGTAGCAATTACGCTTTTAGCCTTGGAAATTGGCATTAAGGAAACTCCTGGTATTCACTGTACCAATGCTGATTTTTGGAATCAGATTATTTCGCTTTGGCCAAAATATTTTGCATTCTTTAACAGCTTTGCATCGGTTCTTTTGATGTGGATGAGTCACCACAAAATTTTCCGTCTTTTGAGAAGTACCAACACTTTTATCATCCTTGCAAATGGATTTTTGTTGCTGATCACGGCACTTGTTCCTTTTCCTGCAAAAACGATCGGTGAATATATAGAAACAGATGCAGAAACCGCTGCCGTAATTTTTTACAATAGTTATTCTGTTTTAATGTGTCTTGCTTTTTGGCTATTATCTTATGCCATATTGAAAAACAAATCACACTTATTGTCAGGCAAAATCCCGAAAGAAAGCATGAAAGGAATCTATAACGGAATTTGCATTGGACTTGTCTGCATGATTTCTATTTTAGGAATTACATTTTTCAGCGCCTATTTAGGATTACTACTAAATTTTTTGATGTGGATTTTTTGGGCAACGCTGACTTATTTATCAGAAAAAAATGAAAAACACCTTAACTACTAAAAATAGCTAGACTGAAAAACAAATTATGGAAAACAAATATGACCGAACAACACCATTAGGCGCAGCGAGGTATTTTCAAGATTGTATTCGAAACGGAGACGTCATAGCTGCGCTCGATTGTTTTGACGAAGAAGCCATTTACATTACCGAACCAGGGAAATTTGTAAAAGGAAAAGCACAGATTCGAGAAGCACTTGAAAAAGTTTGCAGCTTGAAACCAGATTTGCAGGCGCTTAGAGCAGTAGATTTCATAACTGGTAATATTGCATCTTGGGTTGATGAATGGACTATGAAAGCAACACTTCCTGATGGAACAATAATTGAAATGCGAGGTATTTCGAGTGACATTCTCAAAAAACAAGCAGATGGAAACTGGGCTTACCTAGTTGATAATCCGTATGGAGGAATTTATTTAAATCAATAACCCAATCTTGACGTTGGCTTAAATTACAATTACGAAAGCATTGTAATTTCTGGCGTAAAACCTGTTGATTTTTACAGAATGGATTAGCAATAAATTATTAAAAACACATTAACATTATGAAAAGCAAAACGATGATTACTAAATTAAAGACGGCTGTAACGGCAAGCGCAATGGTTGCCTTCATGGCCTCTTGCAACGATGGAAAAACTGCAAGCACTGAAAAGAACAGCACTGAAAAAACTAGCGAAACAGGAAAAGCAATTTATGACAAAGCTTTTACCGACGTATTTAAACATTACACAGCAACTGCAAACGGGGCAAAGATTCATTATGTAAAAGGTGGCTCTGGCGATGTAATTGTTTTGATTCACGGCTATCCTGAAACATGGCATACTTGGCACAAAATGATGCCGAAACTAGCAAAAAACCACACGGTTATTGCAGTAGATTTACGTGGACTTGGTGATTCAGAAATTACAAAATCTGGATATGACAAAAGAAATCTAGCAGAAGATGTTCATCAATTATTAGAAGGACTTGGAATCAAAAAATTTGATTTAGTAGCACATGACTGGGGCGCAAATGTTGGATATGCTCTTGCAAATGCTTATCCAGAAACAGTCTCTAAATTTGCATACGTTGAATCTGCAATTCCAGGATTTGGATTAGAAAGAGCCATGGACGTTTCAAATGGAGGTTTATGGCATTTTGGATTTTTCATGTCGCCTTATGCAGAAATGCTTACCGCTGGAAAAGAACGAGAATTTCTTACAAAGTGGGGTTACAAAGGAGAAGAAACTTTTCAAAAAGACAGTATTGACCAAGACGATATCGATGTGTATGTTGCCTCATATACCAAACCTGGAGGAATGACTGCCGGTTTTAATTATTATCGTACAGCTTTGGATGATATAAAATACAACCGTGAACACATGGTAAAATTGAAAATGCCTGTATTGGCTGTTGGCGGCGATCACAGTTTTGGCGAAGGAGTAGCAATGAGCATTAAATTCACCGCTGATAATGTTGAAAGTGCTGTGATAAAAGATTGCGGCCACTTTGTCAGTGAAGAACAGCCGGCAGCTTTCACTAAAGTTTTGTTAGATTTTTTTGATAAAAAATAGATTTAAAAAAGGCTTGTAGAAATACAGGCCTTTTTTATTTACTTAAAAAACAATTATTTAAAAAAATTGATTAGAGAATTTTTCTTTCAGAATTTTTTAATTTTAAAATAAATCCTACCTTTAAAATCAAATTCTGCAATTATGGAAAATAACCAACATGAACTTTATGAATATGCTCGACGAAGAATGAAGCAGAAAAAATTGCTTTACTTCCACTTTATTCTGTTTTTTGTCGGAAGCATTTTCTTTGTACTCACTCATAGAGTCTTAATTCCAGACTTTTACCCAGACACTCATTGGGATTTGTGGGCAATTGTTATTTGGGGTTTTCTTTTTGTATTGCATTTTATCCGCGTTTTTATCACTGACAGCTTTATGAATAAAAACTGGGAACGTGCTCAGATTGACAAAATGGTCGCCAAACAAGAACGCAAAATGCAACAGATTCAGTCTAAGATTGACAATGATGCCGAAAATAATACGCTATAAATAATGATTACAATGATTGCCGCCGTTGCGGAAAATAATGCGCTTGGAAAAGACAATGCAATGCTTTGGCATTTGCCAGATGATTTTAAAAGATTTAAGCAACTGACTTCAGGACATTATATTATCATGGGAAGAAAGACTTTTGAAAGTTTCCCAAAGCCTTTACCAAACCGCACTCATGTTGTCATCACAAGGCAAGAAAACTATAATCCAGAAGGCTGTATTGTAGTGAATAGCATTGAAAAAGCAATCGAAGTTTCACCAAAAGACGAAGAAGTTTTTATTATCGGCGGCGGTGAAATTTATAATCTAGCGCTTCCTTTTGCTGCTAAAATTGATTTGACCAAAGTTCACGATACCTTTGAAGCCGATGCTTTTTTTCCAGAATTTGACTTGAACAACTGGAAATTGACGTTTGAAGAACATCATCCGAAAGATGAAAAGCACAAAACTGATTTCAGCTTCCAGACGTATATCAAAAAATAAATCTAAAGCGCATAAAGCATTCGAATTCTTGTTTTTGTAATGAACGAGAATAGTTTATCTTTGTCCAAATTATTGAAAATGTCAGAGAAGATCACTCCCTATAAAGATTCTACGCTAGGAAAAAAACAGCAGGTTGAACAAATGTTCGACAACATTTCAGAAAATTATGACGGCTTGAACCGTGTTATTTCTTTCGGAATTGATGCCAAATGGAAGAAAAAGATGCTGAAAATGGTGGCTTTAAAAAATCCAAAAAATATTCTTGACATTGCAACTGGAACTGGTGACATGGCAATTTTAATGTCACAAACCAAAGCAGCAAAAATCATAGGTCTGGATATTTCTGCAGGAATGCTTGAAGTTGGAAGAAAAAAAATAGCAGCAAAAAATCTTTCTGACAAAATTGAAATGATTCAGGGCGATTCAGAAAACCTTCCTTTTGAAAATGATTCTTTTGACGCAATTACGGTGGCTTATGGAATCAGAAATTTTGAAACTTTAGAAAAAGGATTAGCCGAAATTCTGAGAGTTTTAAAGCCAAACGGTGTTTTTGTAATCTTGGAAACTTCAAATCCGACGAAAACTCCTTACAAGCAATTTTATAAATTTTACACTAAAAATATTCTTCCAATCATCGGAAAACTCTTCTCAAAAGACCAAACAGCTTATGGCTATCTTTCAGAATCTGCCTCTGTTTTTCCTTATGGCGAAGCTTTAAACAATATTTTGAGAAAAATTGGGTTTATAGATGTTGCAGATTTGCCACAGACATTTGGCGCAGCAACAATTTATTCTGCCTCTAAAAAATAGTATGAAAAAAATATTAGCCATTTTACTTCTGTGTTTTTCACTGAACAGCCATGCACAATTTGCAACTGGATTGTTTAGCAAAGACCCGATTATCCATCTTGAAAACTGGGATAAACAGCGTGTTCACTGGGGTTATTATCTTGGTTTCAATGCTTATGATTTTAAATTTGATTACAAAAATCAGGGCGAAGATATTGAGGTGAAAGGAACAACAGGTTTTAACGTAGGCCTGATCGGAAACTTAAGATTGATGGAATATATTGATCTTCGTTTTGAGCCAGGACTTTATTATACGCAAAGAAATTTGAGATTTCCTGGACTTACAAGTGAAAGCGACCAGCTTCGCGAGGTAAAATCTACCTATATCCATTTTCCGCTTTTGCTTAAATTTTCTGCTTTGAGAACAGGAAATGTTCGTCCGTTTTTAGTTGGCGGACTTTCGACTTCTTTGAACTTGGGAAGCAATTCTAAATCGCAAGACGACAACTCGACAGAAAGATTTAGAATGAAGCAGTGGACTAATAACTATGAGGTTGGTTTTGGTGTAGATTTATATTTGGAATATTTCAAATTCTCACCTTCCATTCGTGGTGTTTTTGGTCTTGACGATGAAATTATCCGCGATGTTGATCCAAATTCTCCTTGGACAGGAAACGTTGGTTCTATGAAAACGAGAGGTGTTTTTGTCAACTTTACGTTTCAATAAACCTAAGAATTCCGTTTAAATTCACTTAAGATTATTGCCGTTGCCGTTGCTACATTCAGGCTTTCTGTTTGTTGCAAATCACCGAATCTTGGAATTGAAATTCTATTTTTTACCGCTTTTTCAATTGCTGGAGAAATTCCGTTGGCCTCATTTCCCATGATGATAATTCCTTCTTTTGGAAGCGCTGTTTTATAGATATTATTGCCATCCATGAAAGTTCCAAAAACTGGCAATGTCGATTTATTTATAAAATTTTCAAGATTTACATAATTCATATTCACGCGCGCAATCGAACCCATCGTCGCTTGAACCACTTTTGGATTAAAAATATCAACCGTTTCTTCAGAACAAACCAATTCCTTGATTCCAAACCAGTCGCAAAGGCGAATAATGGTACCAAGATTTCCCGGATCGCGAATATCATCCAAAGCAACAATCAATCCAGATTCTTTAATTTGTTGCTGTTCTGGAATTTTAAAAACGGCAAGACAGTCGTTTGGTGTAGAAAGTGCGCTGATTTTCTTCAATTCTGCTTCTGAGATAGAATTGACCTTTGACGGATTTACGCCTGAAAAAGAAGATGCTGTTGTAAATAAAAACTCCAATTGAAAGGAGGCTTCTAGTAATTCATGAATTACTTTTTTGCCTTCAGCGAAGAACAATTTGTGTTCTTTGCGATATTTTTTCTGTTGTAAGCTCGTTATTAATTTTATTTGGTTTTTACTAACCATAAAAAAATGTATTTTTGAATTAAATATGCCGCATCCTTTGAAAAAGATAAGTACAAAAATATCACTATTTATTCTAATTGGAATAATAATGGCCGCCTGTGACACTGTAAAAAGAGTTCCAGACGGCAAAAGACTCCTAAAAAAGAATGAAATTTTAGTGAATGACAAGCCTGAAAAAGATGAAAATGTAGAAAATCTTCTTTACCAAAAGCCAAACAGCTCAATTTTGGGATACAATCTGCGCTTGCAAATGTACAACCTTGCGAAGCAAAATCCAGATTCTTCTTTCAAGGCAAAGATGAAGGCAAATCCAAAGAAATATGAAAGGCTTTCAAAACTGCTTTCTGAAAAACAAGTGGAACGCCTCGGACAATCTTTTTTCTACTCTGGAATTCATAAATTCTTGAAAAGAACCGGTGAACCGCCCGTTATTGTGGATGAAGCGAGAACTAAAAAATCTACGTCGAGACTGAAATCTTATTATTTCAATAATGGTTATTTCAACGCCAAGACTTCTTATAAAATCGATACGCTTCCGAATAAAAAGGCCGAAATTAAATACACGATTGTTACCGGAGAACCTTATTTTTTAGATTCTCTTTCCAGAGAAATTGCAACTCCTGAACTGGATTCTTTATACGAAAAAAACAAATCAAAAAGCTTGATTATCAAAGGAGAACAATTTAAATCAGCCAACTTTGATGCGGAACGTGAAAGAATTACGACAAATTTCAGAAATAATGGCGCTTATTATTTTCAGCCTACCAATATAAATTTCGTGGGCGATTCGATTGATACGGATCACAAGGCAAACATGGTTTTAAAAATCACTGATCGAAGCGTTCGTGTTGGCGATACGATTATTACAAAACCTTTCAAGCTTTATAAAATCAGCCAAGTCAATATATTTACTGACAGTCCGTCGAATAAAGCCGTGAAAGTGGCTGACAGCGCAACTTACAATAATTTCAATATTTATAGTATTGACAAATTAAGATACCGTCCAAAAGCATTGACAGATGCCGTTTTTATCTCACAGGGAAGCACTTATGCCGATTTCAGAAGAACGCTGACTTCGCGAGGTTTGAACAATTTGCGTGTTTTTAATTCGCCGACGATTCAATATGTGGAAGATTCTACTGATGTGACCGGAAGTTCATTGATTACAAATATTTATTTGATGCCAAGAAAAAAGTTCAGTTTTGGTTACACCGCTGACGTTACGCATTCAAACATCCAAGCTTTTGGTATCACAGGAAGTATTACCGGAACATTCAGAAATGTGTTCAGAGGCGCTGAAACTTTAGAACTTTCGCTTCGTGGCAATATCGGTTCTTCTACAGAATTGGCAAATCCGAATGATGTGTTTTTCAACCTTTCAGAATATGGAGCCGACATCAAGTTGAATTTCCCAAGAATGTTTCTTCCTTTTAATACGGAGAAAATTATTCCGAAAAATATGATTCCGAATACCGTTTTCAGCCTTGGTTTTGCCAAACAGCAGAATATTGGTTTGGACAAGGAAAGTCTTACTGGCGCGATGTATTATACTTGGAATCGAAAAAGAAATATCACCGAACGTTTTGACCTTTTCAACATTCAATATGTAAAAAACATCAACAAGGCGAATTATTTCAACGTTTACCAATCTTCTTACGGAAGGCTGAATGGCTTGGCGCAAGGATATGGCGCGGATCCTAGTTATTTTGATCCCGATGGAAATCTTATTATTGAAAGCGGCACCAATGGATTTTTAGATGACGTTCTTGTCAACCAAGCGATTGTTCCAACAGCAGAAGATTACCGAACGATCAACAGCATCAACGAAAGAAAAAACAGATTGACAGAAAACAACTTGATTTTTGCTTCTTCGTATACTTTTACAAAAACAACAAAAACAGATCTTTTAGACAATAATTTCTGGATTTTCAAAACTAAGATTGAGTCTGCCGGAAACTTCCTCGGATTGCTTTCCCGCTGGGCAAAAACGCCAGAAAATGAAAACGGAAACAGAACAATTTTGCAGGTTGAATATTCGCAATACATTAAAACAGAACTTGATTTTATCAAACATTGGGATTTAAAAAGAGGCAAAGTTTTGGCGATGCGCGCTTTTGCTGGAATTGCGATTCCGTATGGAAATTCGAATAATATTCCTTTTTCTAAGAGTTATTTTGCCGGAGGTTCAAATGACAACAGAGCTTGGCAATCGTATGGACTTGGACCAGGAAGCAGCGGTGCGATCAATGATTTCAATGAAGCCAACTTAAAACTTCTTTATAGCGCGGAGCTTCGTTTCAAGATGTTGGGTAAATTAAACGGTGCTATTTTTGGTGATGTTGGAAACATTTGGAACGTTCTGGATGATATTGACGACCCAAAATCTACTTTCACAGGATTTCGCTCGCTCGAAGACATTGCTTTTGGATCAGGATTTGGACTTAGATATGACTTTAATTTCTTTGTAATCCGTTTAGATATGGGCTTTAAGACTTATGATCCAGCGAAAGAATATGGCGAAAGATGGTTCAAAGAATACAATTTTGGACACTCCGTATTAAATATTGGAATTAATTACCCATTCTAATTTCAGAAATTATTATTTTTGTAACCTTTAACTATAAACAAAAAACACGATGGCGCATAATATTAAACCAGGCGTTGCTACAGGAGATCAAGTTCAGGCAATTTTCAAATATGCAAAAGAAAGAGGATTTGCACTTCCAGCAGTTAACGTAACTGGCTCAAGCACAATCAATGGCGTTATGGAAACTGCTGCAAAATTAAATGCACCAGTTATTATCCAGTTCTCAAATGGAGGTTCTATTTACAATGCTGGAAAAGGTTTATCAAATGCAGCTGAAAAAGCAGCTATTTTAGGTGCAATTGCAGGCGCAAAACACATTCATACTTTGGCTGAAGCTTATGGAGCAACAGTTATTCTTCACACGGATCACTGTGCAAAAAAACTTTTGCCTTGGATCGACGGACTTTTAGATGCTTCTGAAAAGCATTTTGCTGAAACAGGAAAATCTTTGTTCAGTTCTCACATGATTGATCTTTCTGAAGAGCCAATCGAAGAAAACATCGAAATCTGCAAAGAATATTTGAAAAGAATGAGCAAAATCGGAATGACTCTTGAAATCGAACTTGGAATCACAGGTGGCGAAGAAGACGGAGTTGACAATTCTGATGTTGACAGTTCAAAATTATACACACAGCCAGAAGAAGTTGCTTATGCATATGAAGAGCTTTTGAAAATCAGCCCTCGTTTTACAATTGCTGCAGCTTTCGGTAACGTTCACGGAGTTTACAAACCAGGAAACGTAAAATTGACTCCAAAAATTCTTCACAATTCTCAAGTTTTTGTACAAGAGAAATTCAATACAGAGGCTAACCCAGTAGATTTCGTTTTCCACGGAGGTTCAGGTTCAACTGTTGAAGAAATCAGAGAAGCAATTGGATACGGAGTTATCAAAATGAACATTGATACTGACTTGCAATTCGCTTTCACTGAAGGAATTAGAGACTATGTTGTTAAAAACGTAGACTATTTGAAAACTCAAATTGGTAATCCAGAAGGAGAAGAAGTTCCAAATAAAAAATACTACGATCCAAGAAAATGGATGCGTGAAGGTGAAGTTACTTTCAACACAAGATTAGAGCAAGCTTTTAAAGACTTGAACAACGTTAATACACTATAAATTTAAGATTTCAGATTTAGGATTTATGACTAATCCTAAATCTGAAATCTAAAATCATAAATTATATGGCTTGGTTTAAAAGAACAGAAAAAGGAATCACGACAGCGACGGAAGATAAGAAAGATGTTCCAAAAGGACTTTGGTATAAATCTCCAACCGGAAAAATTATTGATGCTGATGAGCTGGCAAGAAATCTTTATGTGAGTCCGGAAGATGGTTTTCACGTAAGAATTGGCAGTAAGGAATATTTCTCAATTTTATTTGACAACAATGAGTTTACAGAATTAGATGCCAAGATGACTTCAAAAGATCCGCTTAATTTTGTGGATACCAAGAAATATTCTGACCGTTTGAAAGATGCAATGGACAAAACCAAATTGAAAGATGCGGTTAGAACAGCTGTTGGAAAATCAAAAGGAAGAGATTTGGTAATTTGCTGTATGGATTTTGCTTTTATCGGCGGTTCTATGGGGGCAGTTGTGGGAGAAAAAATCGCAAGAGGAATTGACCATTCTATTAAAAACAACATTCCGTTTGTGATGATTTCAAAATCAGGCGGTGCGAGAATGATGGAAGCTGCGTATTCATTGATGCAGTTGGCAAAAACTTCAGCAAAATTAGCACAGTTGGCAGATGCTAAAATTCCTTACATTTCTTTATGTACTGATCCAACAACTGGAGGAACTACAGCTTCTTACGCAATGTTAGGCGATGTAAACATTTCTGAACCAGGCGCTTTGATCGGTTTTGCCGGACCAAGAATTGTTAGAGACACAACTGGTAAAGATTTGCCAGAAGGTTTCCAAACTGCAGAATTCTTGCTTGAGCACGGTTTCTTGGATTTCATTACACCAAGAAAAGAATTGAAAGACAAGATTAATTTATACTTGGATTTGATTTTAAACAATCCAGTTAGATAATAAAAAAATCCCGATGAGAATCGGGATTTTTTTTTGTTTATAATTTTTATTTCTATTTTACATTCCAGTTCTGATGGCTTCCACAGGATCTAATTTTGAAGCAGAAATCGCAGGTAGAATCCCAGAAACCAAGCCGATTAGCATTGCTAATCCTGTTCCTAAAAGTATATTTCCGAAGCTTAAGACAAATTCAAAATCTAGTGCTTTTGTCAATCCAAAGGCTATAATCCAGACTAAAAGCAGTCCGATTAAACCACCGATTAAGCAGAGAATTATGGCTTCAAATAAGAATTGAAGCAAGATGAAACGATTTTTCGCCCCAAGTGATTTTTGGATTCCGATTAAGTTGGTTCTTTCTTTTACAGATACGAACATAATATTGGCAACTCCAAAACCGCCAACTAAAAGAGAAAATCCGCTAATTGCCCAACCGATTCCGTTCATAACGCCAACAATCTGGTCAATCATTTCAGTAAATCCGGAAAGTACGTCGATGAAAAAATTATTTTCTTGTCCGATTTTTAGGCCACGGCGATTTCTTAATTTTTGGATTACTTCACCTTTGAATTCATCAACATCTACGCCTTCATCTGGCTTGATAATGATTATTGGAGTCATGGAATCATTGTGATCGCCAAATTTATTTCGCATGAAATTTACCGGGATACAAACTGCCGTGTCATTGCTATCGCCAAAAGTTCCTTGTCCTTGTTTTTCTAAAACACCAATTACAGTAAACTTTTGTCCGTAAAGGCGAATTTTTTTTCCGATTGGATCAGCATTTTCAAAAAGGCTATTTGCAATCTCATATCCTAAAACTATAACTGTCGTTCCAGAGTTGGATTCAGATTCGTTGAAAAAACGACCACTTTTAAATTTCATCGGCTCGATTTCAACAAATTCGTGCGTTGCTGGAATTACATTTACGTCGCTGACTGTCTTTTTATCATATTTTATAATTTGCCTTGCCGTAAATAATTGATACGTGGATTTATTCATTCCATTTACTGAATTTTTCAGGTATTGGAATTCGTCATAAGTCACGTCTGGATATTGTTCTCTTTTCCAACGCGGAATTTCTGATGGTCCGAAAGAAAAACGTTTTAAATACATTGTGTTTTTATCGAGCGAACTCATGTCACTTTTGATTTTTTTGTCTAAAGAATCGACTGCAGCGAGAACGGCAATGATGGAAAAAATTCCAATGGTGACACCTAACAGCGAAAGAATGGTTCGTAGTTTATTATTACGCAAAGCATTCATGGCAAAACCAAGACTTTCTCGCAATAATCTTAAATAGACAACCATAAAAAGTAAATTTGTGTTGTCGTAAAATTCAGTAATTTTAATTCAATTTCCTAAAAAAAAATTAAGATTGTTATTTTTGGAAGTAGCATTATTAATTTTACCATATAAGGAATTTTAAGGTCATCTAAGTTTCTTGGATGACATTAACGTTATCTTATGAACAGGAACGGTTTTTAACCCGTTTTTTTATTGACAATTCTTTCGACTTTAGTCAAATCGACATCTTGGAGAATGTTTCTAAAAACACAGCACTTTATCGCTAGCCCCGATGGGCGGCAGTAGCTTTTTTCTGCGGGGTTCGCAGGAAAAACTACTGCAGACAGCGGGACTGGTGTTTGCTGAAAGAACAAATGTTTCGCTTCAAAAACCAAAGATTATAATTTCAGAAAAAATCTTCTAAAATTCAAAAAACATATCGCTAATGTTTTGAATGTTAAAGTATGAATAACTACTTTTGCACCTTTAAACACAACTACACAAATGAGTACTTCAAAAACTATTAAATCGGCATTGATTTCTGTCTTTTCAAAAGACGGATTGGAGCCAATCGTGAGAAAATTGCATGAGCAAAATGTTACTTTTTATTCTACTGGCGGTACAGAAGATTTTATCAAAAACCTTGGAATTCCTGTAGTTCCGGTGGAAGATGTAACTTCTTATCCATCCATTTTAGGCGGAAGAGTGAAGACTTTGCATCCGAAAATTTTTGGCGGAATTTTGAACCGTCAAGATCATGAAGGTGACGTGCAGCAGATGGAAGAATTTGCGATTCCACAGATTGATTTGGTGATTGTTGACTTGTATCCTTTTGAAAAAACGGTTGCTAGTGGCGCTTCTGAAGCTGACATTATCGAGAAAATTGATATTGGTGGGATTTCTTTGATTCGTGCGGCGGCGAAAAACTTTAAGGATACTGTGATTGTGGCTTCTGTGGATCAATATGCAGATTTCTTAGAATTGATTACGAAGCAAAACGGAGAATTGACGATTGAAGACAGAAAACTTTATGCTACAAAAGCATTCCACGTTTCGTCTCACTATGATACTGCGATTTTTAATTATTTCAATACTGACGATACTTTTTACAAAGAAAGTGTTCCAAATGGACAGGTTTTGCGTTATGGCGAAAATCCGCATCAAAAAGGATTTTTCTTCGGAGATTTTGACGCTATGTTCAAAAAACTTCACGGAAAAGAATTGTCTTACAACAACTTGCTTGACGTTGATGCAGCGGTAAATTTGATTTTAGAATTTAAAAACAACGAGCCGACTTTTGCTATTTTGAAACACAACAACGCTTGCGGCTTGGCGACAAGAAGCACGATGAGAGAAGCATATCTTGATGCTTTGGCTGGAGATCCGACTTCTGCTTTTGGTGGTGTTTTAATTGCTAATGGCAAAATTGACGCAGACACGGCGAGAGAGATCAACAAATTATTTTGTGAGGTTGTGATTGCGCCTAGCTATGACGAAAGTGCGATTGAAATTTTATCTGAAAAGAAAAACAGAATTATTTTAGTCCAAAATGAAGTGGAGCTTCCTCAAAAACAGGTTCGTACGTGCTTGAACGGATTATTGGTTCAGGATAAAAACAATGTAACAGACAATAAAGAACATTTAAAGACCGTTACTACAACTCCCCCATCTTCGGAAGAAATCGAGGATTTGTTATTTGCATCTAAAATCTGCAAGAACACAAAGTCAAATACCATCGTATTTGCAAAAAACAGACAGCTTATCGCATCTGGAACAGGACAAACGTCTCGTGTTGATGCCTTAAAACAAGCTATTGAAAAAGCTAATAATTTTAATTTTGACCTGAAAGGTGCTGTGATGGCAAGTGATGCTTTTTTCCCTTTCCCAGATTGTGTGGAAATTGCTAAAAAAGCAGGAATTACCGCTGTTATTCAGCCAGGAGGATCAATAAAAGACGAATTGAGTATCGATTATTGCAATGAAAATAAAGTTGCAATGGTATTTACAGGAACTCGTCATTTCAAACATTAATTTATGTAACTTTGCACGTTACTTTTTATAAACATTTTTAAACCCTAATCATACTTATGGGATTTTTTGATTTCATGACTGAGGATATCGCGATAGACCTTGGTACCGCTAACACGCTGATTATTCACAACGACAAAGTTGTGATTGACAGTCCATCAATTGTAGCTCGTGACAGAGTATCTGGCAAAATCATTGCCGTGGGAAAAGAAGCCAGCTTGATGCAAGGTAAAACCCATGAAAACATAAAGACCATTAGGCCATTGAAAGATGGAGTAATTGCGGATTTTGACGCGTCTGAAAAGATGATCAGCATGTTTATAAAAAGTATTCCTGCTTTGAAGAAAAGAATGTTTACGCCAGCATTGCGAATGGTGGTCTGTATTCCTTCTGGAATTACCGAAGTAGAAATGCGTGCGGTTAAAGAATCTTGTGAAAGAGTAAATGGTAAAGAGGTTTATTTGATTCACGAACCAATGGCTGCTGCGATCGGTATTGGTGTTGACATCATGCAACCAAAAGGAAATATGATTGTGGATATAGGTGGTGGAACTACTGAAATCGCGGTTATTGCTCTTGGAGGAATTGTTTGCGACAAATCAGTAAAAATTGCCGGTGACGTTTTCACGAATGACATCGTTTATTATATGAGAACACAGCACAATCTTTTCGTTGGAGAAAGTACTGCTGAGAAAATAAAAATCGAAATTGGTGCTGCAACAGAAGATCTTGAAACTCCACCAGATGATATGTCAGTTCAAGGTCGAGATTTGCTGACTGGAAAACCAAAGCAAGTGGAAGTTTCTTTCAGGGAAATTGCAAAAGCTTTAGACAAGTCTATCCAAAGAATCGAGGATGCGGTTATGGAAACTTTATCGCAAACGCCACCAGAATTAGCAGCTGATATTTACAATACTGGTATTTATCTTGCAGGTGGAGGTTCAATGTTAAGAGGTTTAGATAAACGAATATCACAGAAAACCGACCTTCCGGTTTATATCGCAGAAGATCCTTTGAGAGCTGTGGTTCGAGGAACAGGAATGGCACTTAAAAATATACCAAAATTCAGAAGCATACTAATAAAATAACAGCATAGTTCATGCAGCAAATAGTAAATTTTATTTTTAAAAACAGCAATAAGTTGCTGTTTTTGCTGCTTTTGGGCATTTCGTTAGTGCTTACAATTCAATCTCATTCTTATCACAGAAGCAAAGTCGTGACGTCTGCCAATTTTATTTCTGGCGGTGTTTATGAACAGATTCACAGTGCCCAGGAATATTTGAACTTGAGAACACAGAACGAACAGCTTGCGAAAGAAAATGCTATTTTAAAAAAGATGCTTTACAATGCTAAAGATTCTACGGCTATTGTCGTAAAAGACAGCTTGAAAGGCTATAAAGGAATGAACACGATTATCGCCAAAGTCATAAAGAATTCTTACAACGTAAAAGAAAACTACCTGACTTTGAACGCTGGCGTAAAAGCTGGAATCAAGCCGGACATGGGTGTTGTGAACAGTTTGGGAATTGTGGGAATTGTAGAACATACTTCAAATAATTATGCGACAGTAATCAGCATCTTGAATATCAAATCAGAAATTAATGCCCGGATTAAAAAGTCAAACCACTTCGGAACTTTGAAATGGGATGGAAAAAGCACTGGTTTTGTGCAGCTGATTGATGTGCCGAGGTTGGCAAATGTTCGTAAAGGAGATACCATTGTTACTGGAAACGAATCGGTGACTTTCCCTCCAAATGTAAATATTGGCGTTATCGACAAAGTTTATACGGATAAGGAAACCAATTATTTTACGCTGAATATCAGATTATTCAATGACATGACGAATTTGGGTCATGTGTATGTGATCGAAAATTACGAAAGAAAAGAAATCGAGGCAATCGAAGCTAAAACTGAAGCAGCAAATGAATAGTACGTTATTATTAAATATCGCTCGATTTTTGCTTTTGCTTGCGGCACAAATCCTTATTTTCAATGAAATGGACTTTTACGGCTATATCAATCCGTATCCTTATATTTTATTTATTCTTTTGTATCCGGTAAACGGAAATAAATTCGGATTGCTTTTGGCGAGTTTCTTTCTTGGAATTGTCATGGATATGTTTTGCGATTCTGGTGGCGTTCACGCTGCAGCTTGTGTGGTTTTGGCTTATGTCAGACCAACATTTTTCAAGTTTTCTTTTGGTGTAAGTTATGAATACCAAACCGTTAGAATCAATGACAAGCTGACTCCAGAACGTTTTTCATTCTTATTGATATCCGTTCTTACACATCATATTATTTTATTTTCACTAGAAATATTCAAATTTAGTTTCATCCTGAATATTCTTTTGAGAACACTTTTAAGTTCTGTTTTCACGTTAATTTTATGTATTGTAACCATTTATATATTTAAGCCAAGCTCCAAAAGATGAGAAAAGCATTCCTTCCTTCTTTAATTGTTTTAGTCACAATTATCATTGTGGCCAGGCTTTTTTATCTTCAAATTGTAGATGATTCTTACATCAAAAAATCAGATAATAATGCCATCAAAATCAAATATGAATATCCCGAAAGAGGCTATATGTTTGATAGAAACGGCGTGCTTTTAGTAGCAAATCAACCTTCTTATGACGTAATGGTCATTCCAAAAGACGTTAAAGACATTGATACTTTAGGGTTCTGTAAATTATTAAAAATTACGAAAGAAGATTTTATAAAAAAAATTGAAAAAGCAAAGGTCTACAGCCCAAGACTTCCTTCAGTTTTTTTACCGCAATTAAATAAAAAGGAATACGCTGGATTTCAAGAAAAAATTAGAAAATTTCAAGGATTTTATATTCAGAAACGTTCTTTGCGCGATTATCAGGTAAATGCTGCTGGAAATGTTTTTGGCTATATTACCCAAGTAAACGAAGCAATTATTAAAAAAAATCCTTACTACAAAAGTGGTGATTTAATTGGAAAACAAGGCGTTGAAGAAGTTTATGAAGATTTTTTACGTGGTACAAAAGGCGTAAAATACGTTCAAAGAGATCGTTTCAACCGCGAAATAGGCTCTTATAAAGAAGGAATTTATGACACGATAGCTATTCAAGGTGAAGACGTTACGCTTTCGCTAGATATAGAACTTCAAAAATATGGCGAATCTTTAATGATCAACAAACGTGGCGGTATTGTGGCTTTGGAACCAAAAACTGGAGAAATTCTGGCTTTAATTTCAGCTCCAACTTATGATCCTGCTCTTTTGGTTGGTCGTGATCGTTCAAAAAATTACACAAAATTAGATAAAGATACTTTAGGAAAACCTTTATATGACAGAGGACTTTTAGCTGAATATCCTCCTGGTTCTCCTTTTAAGATTATGACTGGATTAATTGGTCTTCAGGAAGAAGTAATCGACGTGAACACAAGCTTTGTCTGCCATCACGGATTTTCTTATGGCCGTGGTGCTTTCATGAAATGCCACGATAGTGGCACCAATAATTTACATACTGGTTTTGCCCATTCTTGCAATACTTATTTTGCAAACGTGTTCAAATTGACGATTGACAAATATCCAAAACCGACTTATGGAGTTGATGCCTGGAGCAATCACTTGAAAAGTTTTGGCCTTGGCGGTTTTATGGGCTATGACTTGCCTGCCGGAAGAAAAGGTCACATTCCAGATTCTCGTTACTACAAAAGATGGTACCCGAATGGTGGTTGGAGAAGTACAACGATTATATCAAATTCTATTGGTCAAGGAGAGGTTTCTACAACGCCGATACAATTGGCAAATATGATGGCAACTATTGCTAACGAAGGCTATTATTACACCCCTCATATCATCAAGAAAATTAAGGATCATACGATCGATAAAAAATACACTACAAAACACGTAACTACTGTTGATAAAGAACATTTTAAACCGGTAATTGAAGGTTTATTTGGAGTTTACAACGAAGGAACAGCGCGTTCTTTACGTGTGGAAGGCATTGATATCTGTGGAAAAACGGGTACTGCAGAAAACTTTACGAAAATTAACGGCGTAAGAACACAGCTGACTGACCACTCTATTTTTGTAGCTTTTGCACCAAAAGACAATCCGAAGATTGCCATTGCAGTTTTTGTGGAAAATGGCTATTGGGGAGCGCGCTGGGCTGGCCCTATTGCCAGTTTGATGATTGAAAAATATCTTAGAGAAAAAATTACAAGAACAGATCTTGAGAAAAGAATGCTGGAAGGAAGTTTGGAAACAGAATATGCAAAAGTAACTAGTGGTTTACCATTCAGCATCAATAACTAGGAGAAATGAAAAATCAGAGCGTAACAAATAACATCGATTGGATCACGATTGTGCTTTTTATTTCCCTTGTGATTATGGGTTGGCTGAATATTTATTCGGCTTCACTGCCTGATAATCAGACTTCTATTTTTGACATTGACCAAATTTATGGTAAGCAGATCATGTTTATCATATTGACAATCCCTTTGATTTTAGTGGTTCTGACAGTTGATGCAAAATTATACGAGAAATATGCTTTTGTTTTTTATGTCATTGGACTGGTCTCACTTTTGGGACTTTTTGTCTTTGGAAAAACCATAAAAGGACAGACGAATTGGTACAGCATAGGCGGTTTTACATTGCAGCCATCAGAATTTGTCAAGACTTCCACTGCCCTGCTTCTAGCCAAATATTTGAGTGACGTTCAAGTAAATTTAAAAAATGTCAATGACCAGCTCAAGGCTTTTGCCGTGATGGGAGTTCCGTTAGTGCTGATTTTATTGCACGATACCGGAACAGCAATGATATTTGTGGGATTAGTTTTTGTACTTTATAGAGAAGGATTGCCGTCATGGTATCTTTGGACCGGATTTTCTGCCATAGCATTATTTTTTATGGCCTTGTTAATTGAGCCTCATTTTGTAGTAGCAATTGTACTGATAATCATGATTTTACAATTCTTTTTATCTAGACGAATTAACAGAAACCCAATTGCTTCATTGATCATATTTGTGGCAATTACAGCCTTTACTTATTCTGTAGATTTTGTCTATGACAATGTTTTGGAAGCGCATCAAAAAGACAGAATCAACGTACTTTTTGGCGATAATGTCGATTTGAAAAATGAAGGATATAATTTGAATCAGTCCATGATTGCCATTGGCTCTGGAGGCTGGTTTGGAAAAGGTTTCTTGGAAGGAACTCAGACAAAAGGCGGCTTCGTACCTGAACAGCATACCGATTATATTTTTACGACTGTTGGTGAAGAATGGGGATTTGTCGGTGCAATTGTTGTGATTTCCTTGTTTATATTCTTGTTTTTGCGAATCATCTATTTAGCAGAAAATCAAAAAACCAAGTTCAGCCGAGTTTATGGTTATTGTGTCGCGACATTTTTATTTATGCACTTTTTCGTGAATATCACAATGCTAATTCGTCTTTTCCCAACGATTGGAGTGCCGCTTCCCTTCTTTTCTTATGGAGGATCGAGTTTGTTTGCATTCAGTATTTTGCTTTTTATTTTTATAAAAATGGATGCCAATAAAGTAAATGAATGGTAATTTTAAATCGTAATTTTTTACTGCTTAAAAACTCCAGTCTTTATAATCACTGCTTTTTTCTAAATCATTTTCAATAGCATCCGCAAGAATCGGAAAGAAATCAATATTAGTTAATTTTTCAATTTCATCTACCGAAACTACGTATTCATATAAAGGCTTACTGCTCATTTCATTTGGCATAAGAAACGCAATCATTTTATATTTTCCATTATTTTCACTCAACAGAATTTTATAAAAATATTCAGGAACAGCTACATTTTCTTTTCCGATAGTTTTCAAACCTTCCTTTAAAACACCACCAGTAACGACGTAAATTCCTCCATTTTTTTCAGCCCAATATCTTGTCTTATTTTCAAGCCTATTCCAAATTCCGGCATTGAATTCATTTTTTTGAGGCGAAATATTAGAGGTGTAAAAAGTATCATCAAAAGCTTCTTTAGAAAATTTCATATCACCCGCCGGACAAAGATGGCCTTTGTCATAGCCTGAATTTTTGTAGTTTTTATAATCTGCAGATTTCGTTTTTACTTTTGGATCAGCAATAAAATAAGGACGCTTGAAATTAGTATTACCAGCTAAATTTTTTAATTCATAGAAAACCCATTCTGCTTGTTCGTATTTTTCATGGTAAGAAAGTTTATAATTATCATGAAGTACTATCACACCTGTCGTTGATGTTGGGGAATAATCAATCTTATTTATATTAAGTTCCTTATTTTCTAAAGCGGTAGTATTGTTTTGAGAGTTTGTGACTGATACTTGATTATTATTGAAGCTTGAAATAGTAAACTTAAAGAAATATCCAACTAACAGTAAGACAACAAATAAGCTAAGTCCAAAAAATTTATTTTTCATAGGGAAGATTTAAAAATCTGTTTCGTTATATAATTTTGCGCAATTTACAGTAATTGTTATATATTCGCTTTAAATAAGCCGATTATTAAACTTAAAAACAGAAAAAATGAAAGCCCAATTTATTTTATCCGCCATTTTATTCGCTGGAATGCAGATGGCAGCACAAGAATCAAAAACTTCAGAACCCGCAACAGAAGCATCAGTGGGAATTTTAGCAAAAGACATTGGACAAAAGCAAGTCGAAAACATTCAGAAAACAGTTGAAGAGAATGAAAAAGCTTTGAAAGAAGCAAAAAAAAGAGAAGCCGAACAAAAGAAAATCCAAAAAGAAGCTGACCGAAAAACGCAAGAATTAGAAAATGATCAAAAAAAACTGGAGCGTGAAAGAAAAGATTTGGAAAAAAAGCAGTCAAAAATTCTTTCAGCAGAAACTGGTGTTTCAAAAGCTAAAACCAAACTTGCAAACGAACAATCAAAATTAGCAGAGAATCAGGCAAAGCTGAACAAAAAGAAAGCTAAAGGCAAACTAAGTGATATTGAAATTGGAAAAGAGAATATCAAGCTAAGCAAACAGCAAACCAAAATAAAGGAAATAGAACTTGACATTCAGCAAAAACAAAAAGATCTTGAAAAAGCAAGATCTTAAGCAAAGATGTTAGACCTGTAAATATAAAAAGCCGTCTCAAAATAGAGACGGCCTTTTAGCTCAACAGTTTAGAATTATATTTATTGCTTAACTATTTTAATAGTTTTTATTCCAGTATCAGCTTTTACTTTTGCAAGATAAGTACCTGATGATAAGCCTGAAACATCTACTTGACCTTCATTATTACCAAGTGTTTTGTTTAGTACTTCCTGTCCCATAATATTGTATATAGCTACACTTTCAATTTTTTCACCATAACTTATATTCAAGATATCTTTAACTGGATTTGGATAAAATGACAAAGCCTGTTTTTCAAACGATCCCGTACTTAAAGAAGCATCAAACGCAGAAATTACGAATTCACCAGGGATTGCAGGCCCAAATACGCCGCTATATTGCCATACACCAATATAAACAATTTCCCCAGGGATTCTGCCAGTAATGGTAACTTTTGAAAATAAACTGTCTTCATCATCTGGATTATCATCATTACAATCAATTGATGCCAATGCAGTACATGAACCTGAAAAGACCCCTAAAATAGTGTCCTCATTTTCTGAATCAGGAGCCCCACCTGTTTGAATAGTAAGTGAGCCACTAGCAGGAATTGCTACTCTATACCACACATCGCTAACTGCACTTGTAGCAGAACAAGTTGGAAGAGTAGTAGAATTAGTAGCTAAAACAGTTGTTCCTGTAACTGGATGTGAATCAAAATTCGCACCTGGAGTCAAGAGTACAGCACCGGCACAGGCATCATTAGCAGGAGGTGTTGGCGGCGGCGTAGCTTGGGCTCTTACCGCTACATTATCTACAGTAAATTGCGCTCCATCAGTACCAACATACTGAAATGCCACTTTTACATTTGCATTTCCTACGTATGGCGCTAGACTAATAGAAACTGGAATCGATGCAAAATTTGTAAAAACACCTAATTGAGTTTCAGACCAAACCTGCGTCCAAGTTGTTCCTCCATCTGTTGAAACTTTGGCAAAAACATCATAATTATTATTTGGAGCAACTGACCAATAATAACTTAATGTCGTATTGAATTCTAAAAAGGCAGTCGTTGCTGTCGATAAATTAATCGTTGGAGAGATTAGCCATTCATTCTGAGGAGCAAGCAATGCATCATACTCCACACTAGCTGCTATATTACCGCTGGTATATGTAAATGCCTCCCATGTTTCAGTAATGTTACTTCGCTGAATTGTCCAACCAACTGGAGGAAAAGTAGCCCCCTGAAAATCTTCTTGAAAAATTTGCCCAAAACTTAGCAAAGGACAAATACACGATAAAGTAAAAAGTAATTTTTTCATCATTAAATGTTTTTTATGGTTATAATAACAATGTAAGAAATATAAATTTACTACAATAATAATAAATATAAAATAACATTTTTTTAATACTTATTTAAGAATCAGATATTTATAAAAACAAAATTCAAAAATTTCATTATAGTTTCTTTATAAATAATTATATCTTAAAAAACAGCAATATTCCTTTTAACACTTAGAATTACTATTTATTGCTTTTTTTTCACTAAAATTGACAGTTTTTTTACCTTTACAAAATATGATAAATTCACGCAGAATTACCGCATTGCTTTTATTCTTTTGCATGTCGGTTTTTGGACAGCAAAAATTAACCCTAGAAGAAATTTGGGGAGGTGCTTTCAGGGCTGAAGGAATGGAAGAATTACAATCTTTAAAAAATACAAATCAATATACTGTCCTCAATTTTGACAAGGCATCTCAAAGCATGCAAATCGATTTATATGATTATGCAACCTTGAAAAAGGTATCTACTTTAATAGATACTAAAAATCACAAAAACCTTCCTGCTATTGACAGTTATACTTTCAATTCTAAAGAAAATATAATTTTGCTGGCGTGCGAATCTGAACAGATTTTTCGTCATTCTTTCGTAGCCGATTATTATTTATATGATATTTCATCAAAGCAATTAACCAAATTATTTGATTTTAAAGTTCAGGAACCAACTTTTTCTCCTGACGGAAATCAAATTGCTTATGCAAAAGATAACAACTTATTTGTATATAATCTTCAAGCAAAGACTTCAAAGCAAATCACAACTGACGGAAAAAAGAACTCCATCATCAATGGAATTACAGACTGGGTTTATGAAGAAGAATTTGCTTTCGTAAGAGCTTTTGACTGGAATGCTTCTAGTGACAAAATTGCTTTCATCCGTTTTGACGAAACTGAAGTTCCAGAATTTTCTATGGATTTGTACAACCAAGGATTATATCCAAAGCAGCAGGTTTTTAAATATCCAAAAGCAGGCGAAAAAAATGCTTTGGTTTCCCTCCAGATTTATGACGTAAAAGGAAATTCCACGAAGCAGGTTAATCTTGGAAACTACTCTGATTTCTATATTCCAAGAATAAAATGGACAAACGAAGCCAATGTTTTAAGCGCGCAAGTAATCAACAGACATCAAAATAATTTAGACTTACTTTTTGTTGACGGAACTTCTGGAACAGCAAAAGTGGTCTTAAATGAAAAAGACAAAGCTTATGTTGATGTCACTGACAATCTTACTTTTTTGAAAGACAACAGTTTCATCTGGACAAGCGAAAAAGACGGTTTTAATCACATTTATCACTACGATAAGTCAGGAAAATTGAAAAACCAAATCACAAAAGGAAACTGGGAAGTAACTAATTATTATGGTTTAGACGAGAAATCAGGAACGATTTTCTATCAATCTGTAGAAAATGGCTCTATCAACAGAGATGTTTATTCTGTAAAATTAAACGGCAGTGGCAAGAAGAGACTTTCAACTGCAACAGGAACGAACGCTGCAATTTTCAGTCCGAATTTTGAATATTACATCAATACTTTTTCAAGCGCAACAACACCTGCTTCTTATTCCTTAAATAATGCAAAAACGGGCAAAGAAGTACAATCTATTAAAAAGAATGATGCCCTACTTTCAAAATTGGCAAAATATGATTTGCCTTCAAAGGAATTCTTTGAATTGACTACTGAAAAAGGAAACAAATTAAACGCTTGGATAATCAAGCCGAAAAATTTCGATGCTTCAAAAAAATATCCTGTTTTGATGTTCCAATATTCTGGTCCTGGCTCACAGGAAGTTGCTAATAGCTGGATTGATGCCAATGATTTATGGTATATGATGCTTTCGCAACAAGGCTATATTGTAGCCTGCGTTGACGGAAGAGGGACAGGTTTTAAAGGGGCTGATTTCAAAAAAGTAACCTATAAAGATTTAGGAAAACTAGAAGTTGAAGATCAAATCGACGCGGCCAAAGTAATTGGAAAATACAATTATGTAGACAACAACAGAATCGGAATCTGGGGTTGGAGTTTTGGTGGATTTATGTCGTCAAACTGCATCTTGAAAGGAAACGACGTTTTCAAAATGGCAATCGCCGTGGCTCCTGTAACGAATTGGAGATTCTACGATTCGGTTTACACAGAAAGATTTTTGCAGACTCCAGCAGAAAATGCGTCAGGATATGATGAAAATTCTCCAATAAACCATGTGAGCAAATTGAAAGGAAAATACCTTTTAATCCATGGAAGCGCTGATGACAACGTGCACGTTCAAAATACAATGCTGATGGTGGAAGCTTTGGTCCAAGCCAACAAACAATTTGATTGGGCAATTTATCCAGACAAAAACCATGGAATTTACGGCGGAAAGACTAGATTGCAACTTTATACGAAAATGACAAACTTTATTAAAGATAATTTATAAAATGATTGACCCAACTACCCCTAGCCAAGTCCCAACATTAGAGGAAATTCAAAATTTTAAAGGCAAATATCCAAAACAATTGTGGTATTTGTTTTTAGTAGAAATGTGGGAACGTTTCTGTTTCTATGGAATGCGAGGCGTTTTAACCATTTTTATGGCTGACAAACTTCTAGGCCTAGCTTTGTCTGACAAAGATGCCAATTTAAAATATGGAGCAATCCAAGCTTTCGTTTATGCTTTTACATTCATTGGAGGAATTTTTGCGGATAAAATTTTAGGATTTAAAAAATCATTGCTTTTTGGTGCAACCGTAATGATTTTAGGAAACTTAATTATTGCTTTTTCACCACAAGATTTTTTCTATTTAGGAATTACACTTTCCATTATTGGAACTGGATTTTTTAAACCGAATATCTCTTCAATGGTCGGAGAATTATATCGTGAAGGCGATAGCAGAAGAGACGCTGGTTTTGGATTGTTTTATTCTGGAATCAACATTGGAGCATTATTAGGTGGTGCAGTTTGTGTTTATCTAGGAACAAGTCCAGATTATGGCTGGAGCTATGCTTTCTTATCAGCTGCAATTGTAATGGTTATCGGATTGATCACTTTTATATTTACAAAGAAATCACTTGGACCAATTGGAGATTCTCCTCTATTACACATAGAACCAAAGAAAAGAACCGCTAAAGAAATTGCTGTTTACGTAGGTTCTTTAATCAGTATTCCGTTGATTTTTATTATGATCAAAAATACAGATTACACGGATTATTTTATGTACACAATCGGGCCATTGGCGGTTTTGTATTTCTTATTTGAAACTTTTAAAGAGAAAGATTTTAAAGCACAGAAGAAATTAATTGCTGCTTTTATTTTTATCCTTTTTTCTATAGTATTTTGGGCGTTTTTTGAACAAAGTGGAGGCTCACTTGCGTTATTTGCAAAAGATAATTTACACCACAACTTATTGTTTTTTGACATTAATCCAAATATTGTAAACAATACTTCAAACTCTTTATTCGTAATTGTCTTCAGCCCAATTTTAGGCTTGATTTGGCTGGCAATGGCAAAGAAAAAAATTGAACCAAATACCGTTATAAAATTTGGTGTTGGATTTTTATTTCTTGCTGGCGCTTTTTACGTTTTTTATTACACAAGATTTTTTGCAGACACTCAAGGCGTTACTTCGCTCAATGTATTCACTTTAGCTTACTTAATTATCACTTTTGGAGAACTCTGCCTTTCACCAATCGGACTTTCAATCATGACTAAATTATCTCCAAAAAGACTATCTGGAATGATGATGGGAATGTGGTTTTTGGCAAGTGCTTATGGACAATATGCTGCAGGTTTGCTTGGCGCAGGAATGTCTTCGCCAGACGAAAATGCATCTTTATTGACAAAGCTTCAAGGATACACAGAAGGGTACTACCAATTGGCAATTTATGCTTTAATCGCAGGAGTTCTTTTAATCGTGGTTTCGCCACTTATTAGAAAATTAATGCAGGAAGTTAAATAATCAACTACAAAATTTATAAAATTAAAAAGCGACTTTCAGGTCGCTTTTTATAGTATTGTCTAAATTAAAATGTCTTCAAAAATGTCTGAAAACAAAGCGTCTCTTTTTTCAACTATAAAATCTTTCAACAAAAACTTTTGGCTCGCCAGCTTTATGGAACTTATGGAACGCTGGGCTTGGTATGGAATTTTTACGCTTTTTGGATTATACCTTGTTGGCTCTACAGACGAAGGTGGTTTAGGTTTTAACCATATCCAAAAAGGAAGCATTATGGCCAATGTAACAGCTGTTTTATATCTTTTGCCGTTGTTTTTTGGAGTAATTGCAGACAGAATCGGATACAAACTTTCACTTACTATTGCTTACATCATTATGATTATTGGCTACTATTTCATGGGTGAAGTGAGTACTTACTGGAGCATGTATATGGTTTTCATGCTCGTGGCAATTGGAGCCGCATTTTTTAAGCCGGTAGCTTCTGCACTTGTAGCCAGAAATACCGACGAAACAACTGGAACAATGGGATTTGGGATCTTTTATATGATGGTAAACATTGGTGGATTTGTGGGTCCGGCGATGTCATCTTATTTGAGAACAGAATATGGTTGGAAAATCATTTTCTTGCAAGCAGCAATCGTAATTGGGATAAACTTGTTATTTCTTTTGATTTTTTACAAAGAACCAAAAGTTAAAAAACAGCAAAAAGAACCGATTCTTACCGAAATTAAAAATTCGCTTTTGAATATAGTTGAAGCTTTAAAAGACAAACGTTTATTGGTTTTATTGATATTGATGATTGGATTTTGGACAATGTATAATCAACTTTTTTATACACTTCCAAATTTTATTGAAGATTGGGTTGATTCAAGCGCATTAAGCATTTGGATCAACGAACATATTCCGTTTTTAAGCAAAACGCTGACTCAAGATGGTCAAGTAAAAGCAGAATGGTTTTCAAATTTAGATGCTTTTATGATAATCTTTTTGCAAATTACGGTTTCTTACTTTGTAATAAAAATGCGCCACATTAATGCTATTATTCGAGGGGCTATTATTGCTACAATCGGAGTAAGTTTGACTTTTTACACACACAATGTTTGGTTTACAATTTTAGGGACAATGATTTTTGCAATTGGAGAAATGATGTCAAGCCCAACTTTGTCAAGCTTCATCGCTTTAATTACACCAAAAGGAAAAGAAGGATTGTATCAAGGAACTTATTTTTTGCCTGTTGCGGCAGGAAATTTCTTCACAGGTTTTATTGCTGGAGATTTGTACCAAAATTGGTCTGACAAATTATCGCTTCTTCAGACCGAATTAGGAAAAAGAAAAATTGTAATGCCAGAAGTCGTCAGCAAAGAGCAATTTATCGAACAAGGTTCAAAAGCACTTAATTTGTCGATTTCTGATTTTGAAAAACAATTTCATCTGAAAGATGCTAATTTGGATTATGCTACAATCAGCAAACAATTTACAGAAATGGCCACGAGCAAAGGAATTGATGTTTCTAAAATCCAAACACCTTTTTCAAAAAGTGAATATTTTGCCTTAGCAGAACAAAAATTGAATATGGATCATTGGCAAATGACTAATATGTTGTGGGAAAACTATAGCCCAAATAAAATTTGGTATGTGGTGTGCGCCGTTGGTCTTGTTTCTATTGTTTCTTTAATAATATACGATCGCTTTGTCGTTAGGCCTTTAGAGAAAAAGGCTTTCAAGTAAAAAACACTATCTAAATTAAATTTTTTAACTATCTTTCGCAACCAAAAAATAATATTATGAGTCAAAATTCGACAGACCAATTTTTCAAAAGCACAGTTTTAGGACATCCTTCAGGGCTTTTCGTATTATTTTTCACAGAGATGTGGGAGCGTTTTTCGTATTATGGAATGAGAGCTTTACTAGTTTTATTTCTAACATCTTCAATTCTTGGAGACAATCCTGGATGGGGATGGCCAAGAGAAAACGCATTAGCAATTTATGGATCATATACATCATTAGCCTATTTAACACCAATTCTTGGAGGATATATTGCTGATAGAATTATTGGATATAGATGGGCAGTTGTCGTTGGAGCCGTTCTTATGACCCTTGGGCATTTGTCAATGGCAATTGAAATTGACCCAGTATTCATGTACCTTGGATTAGGTTTGTTGGTTGTTGGAAATGGATTTTTCAAGCCAAACATGACTTCTATAGTTGCGCAGATGTACAAAAATAATGCTGAAAAGAAAGATGGAGCCTACACAATTTTTTACATGGGAGTTAATGCCGGAGCTTTTCTAGGAATGCTACTTTGTGGATATATTGGTGAAAGCCCAGATTGGGGTTGGAGTTATGGATTTGGCTTGGCAGGTATATTTATGTTTATAGGGATGCTTCAGTTTTATTTCACGCAAAATATTTTTGGCGAAATAGGTCTAAAACCAGTTGCAACCAATGTTGTTGACTTAAATGAAAAACCTGAAGAAGCTACAAAAAATCCTTTTTCTAAATTTGATTTAGCAATTATAGCGTTAGTGTCAATAATAGGATTGTCATGGGTTATCAATGATCCAGTCTCAAAAATAACAAGTTTCAATTTGTTTAATTTTCAAGTTGGAAATTTAACTGGCGCCAATTTTGCAATTATCTTGGCTTTAGCATTATTCGTTTTTATCTTAGCAAAAAGAATATCACAATACACTCCTATTTTAAGAGATAGAATGATTGCTGTCATTATCTTGGCATTTATAACTATTTTCTTTTGGGCCTCTTTTGAACAAGCTGGTGGTTCAATGACAATTTTCGCAAGTGATTACACGGATAGGCTTTTAGAAGGAAATCATAAGATTATCTTCAATATAGTAAACACATTAATTACTATTATTCCATTGATGATTATTACTTTTGTTTTATTTAAATTATTTGGCCAAACATTTAAAAAATATTCGGTCGGAAATTTATTCCTAGCTTTAGGATTTTTAATTATTTGGATTATTGTAATTTACATGTTGAAAGAACAATATTATCAAGAAAAAGCAGAAATTCCAGCAACTTGGTTTGGGGTTTTAAACTCTTTATTCATAATCACTTTTGCTCCATTAGTCTCTAAAATATGGGAAAGCAAATGGAATCCGCCAGCTACATTTAAAAATGGTTTTGGAATGATCTTGCTTGGAATTGGTTTTGCAGTTCTAGCATACGGTTCAAGTACTATTCCTCAAGGTGCCAAAGTTGCATCAGTTAGCTTATTGTGGTTAGTTTTCGCATACTTTTTTCATACAATGGGAGAATTGTTTATTTCACCAGTTGGATTATCTTATGTCAGCAAATTAGTACCAGGAAGAATGATAGCAATTATGTTTGGTATTTGGTATCTAGCAATTGCTATTGGAAATAAAATTGCGGGTACTCTGGGTGGAATGATTGACCAGATAACATCACAATATTCAATGACCACATTCTTTTTAATATTCACCTTTATACCGATTGGCTTAGGCTTATTAATTATGATGATGACTCCTTTGATGAAGAAATTAATGCACGGCGTTCGCTAATTCGGCACCATTTTTGAAAACCAATCTTTAAAATTTATAAAAATGAAAAAACTACTTTTAGTACTACTCTTAGCTGTTGGCTCGTTAGCTACAGTTCAAGCACAAGAAATAAAATGGATGTCTTTAGACGAAGCTTTAGCAGCGCAAAAGAAAAAACCAAAACCAATTTTCATGGATGTTTACACTGACTGGTGCGGACCATGCAAGATGTTGGATAAAAATACGTTCCAAACAAAAGAAGTTTCTGAGTATATTTCAAAAAATTATTATGCCGTAAAATTCAACGCTGAAGGAAATTCTGAAGTAACTTACAAAGGAACAAAATACACAAATCCAAAATTTGACGCCTCAAGAAAAGGAAGAAATGCAGTACACGACTTCACAATGTTCTTGAAAGTTCAAGGATATCCTTCAATGTATATTTTAGACAGCAAGGGAGAAGTAAAAAGCCCAATCGTTGGCTACCATACTCCAGAACAATTATTGCCTTTGATCAAAGTTTAATTTTCTTTTGACAATCTATAAAATCCCTTTTCAACAGTTGAGTGAAAAGGGATTTTTTCTTTTAGGCAAGTTTCTTTCCATCGGGCCGTATAGGTTTTAAAATTTGAAGCGTCAGCTATGATTATTTTCGGTTTTGAAGTCTGCAATATTCTTTCCAGATTTATCTTTGGTGATTGTGTCAGAAGCAAAATATCGGGATTGATATTCTCTGAAAAAACTCCTAAACTATCTACAATCAAGATTTTATTTTTATCGAAATAATGCAAGTTCGACAACTTTTCTACTTTTAAAATGGAAGCGAAATTTCCAACTAAATAAGGCTTTACAGTAAAATTCATCGTCTTTTCAGAAAGTGAATCTTTACTGTAAACAACAATCTTCTCGCCTTTTCTTTCGGAAATAATCGTACTTCTTTTGGCATTAAACACTATAAATTCTTCTTGTTTTTTATTCGTATAAATGGTTCCGAAATAAATTCCTTGAAATAAAATTATTGATAATAATGCAAAAGAAAGTCGTTGAAAATTCGGCTTTTTGAACCAAATAAAAACTGCAAAAATCAGAAGATAGCAACTTGCCATCATTTGCCAATTAAAAGAAATATCCTGAAAAATAAAAGACTCGAAAGAAGCAACCCAGCTAATTATTCTGTTAAGAAAATAAATGCTCCACTCTAAAGATTTAGCCAAAAATTCTGGAACTGTGCTAAAAATTGCCCAAACCATAACAAAAACCCCAACTGCCATAATCAAAACTAGCAATGGCAAAACAAGCATATTCGTCACAAAAAATAATCCAGGAAATTGATGGAAATAATAAACGCTTAACGGAAAAGCTCCAATTTGCGCTGCAAAAGAAACTGTCAATATCTCCCAGAAATATTTTATGATTTTATTCTTCGGCTTCCAAATCATTAGAAAAAGAGGTTGCAGCCAAACAATAAAAAACACAGCGCAATAACTCAATTGAAAACCTACATCAAAAATAAAGGAAGGCTCGACAAGCAGAATAAAAAATACAGAAGCTAGAAGCGTATGGAAAATATTCGTTTTCCTATTCATATATTTTCCCACGGCAACAAAGCTGAACATAACAACAGAACGTGTCACAGAAGGCGAAAAACCAGCAATTAAAGCGAAGATCCACAAGAATCCGATAATGATTAGTAGCCGAATTAATTCTCCAACCTTGTTATTTGGCAGAGGCTTCAGTAAAAATCCGATAAAAATCATGATGCAGCCAACATGCAATCCAGAAACGGAAAGAATATGAACAGCACCAGCAAATTGATAGTCCTTCAAAATCTCTGGAGAAATATCTTGTTGCTGGCCTAGAATTAGAGCAATAACAACATTTAATTCCTCAGTAGAAAAATTAGATTTTTGCAGATTTTGGATAATCGTATTTCTAAATTGTGCAGCATAATACCAAACACTTTTATCAAGACGCGAACCGATTTTTATTTTAGAGACATCAGTATAAATCTGCCCATAAACTGATTTATTTTCTAAATATTTCCCATAATCAAACTGATTTGGATTGTGCGGTTTTTGGTGTTTGTAAATCGTTCCTTCGATTAAAAGCACAGCACCTACAGGAAGATTTTCTTTCAGACCTTCATTTTGGATATTTACTAAAATTTTTCCAGTAGAAATTTTTGAATCATATGAATTTACAAATCCAAAATAACGCTGATTGTAAGCATTGCTTTTGAGTTTTTCATTAAGCGTAATTGAAATAGTATGTTCTTTTGAATCTTTAATCTGATGAAGATAATGTTTTGGATTAAAGCTTTCATTATTTACGACATAAGTCGAAACTCCAACAAATGCGAACAAAACATATGTTGCAATGGCAAAATAAATCTTTTGCACCAATGCTTTACGCGCTAAAAAATAAGAAATAACGAACAGCAGAAATGCTATTCCAAGAAATGAAAATGCAAAAGAGGCATTTGGTTTAAGATAAAATGAGGCTAACAAACCCAGAATAAACCAAACGGTAATTCTGGCTAAAGGAAATTTCAATATTTGCATGGCTTATAAATTAAGCCCGAAATATAAGAATTATTTTGAATTAATTTACAACTCTATTAACTTGAGCAAAATTTTTGTGGTAATACGATTCTTTAGTAGAAGAAACCATAACACCTTTACTTGTAGAAGAATGGATAAATTTGATCTCATCACCAATCTTTTCGATTACCAAACCAACGTGGTTGATAACGCTTCTTCCGTTAGTTTTAAAGAAAATCAAATCTCCTTTTTTCACGTCAGAACTGTCTACTTTTTCACCAACTGCTGCCATGTCGTGAGAACTTCTTGGCAATTTAATATCAAAAATATTAAAAACAGCCGTTACCATTCCTGAGCAATCCATTCCTGCTTTTGAAGTTCCTCCTCCGCGATATCTCACGCCAAGAAATTCCATTGCATTATTGATTAATTGCATAGAAAGATAATTTTCTGAAGATGATCCAGCAACAACTAGATCTGCTTCTTCTTTATCAACGATAACTGCTTTTTTTGATTTTGCAGGCTTAGCTGCTGTTTTTGATTTTTCTGTCGAAGCAACAGCTTTTGGAGCTACTGTTTTATCTGATTTCGACTTTTCTAGTAAAGCTAAAGTTTTTTCTACTTCTGGACTAGCTTTCTTTTTTTCTACCGGTTTTTGATAAACACCCTTTTTAACGGCTTCCTTTTTTGAAGTAATAATTTGTGAGTGTCCTAATGTTGTGGCCAATAAAAATATTGGAAAGACTAGAAATAAGATTTTTTTTGCACACATATTTTATTTTTTATTTTTCAGCAAAAACAAAAACCGTCGTTCTTGCTTTAGATTTATTAATAAAATTCCGTAGAATTAATTTTAGTTTCTCAATAGAGTGAGTTTTTATATTGAACGATTTTAAAAACGTTTTATTATATAATTTTTTGTAAATATAGCATAATTTCCATATCCTTGAAAATTAACTTATTAAAAAATTGTTAATAACTATTCTGAAAATTGTTAACAACCTGAAAACTTTAGAAATAAATCAATGATTTACAGCAAAATACAAGAACTTTTAAAAACTTATTTATTTTGAATCTTATTAACAATTAATTTGGCCGTTTTCGCGCTTGCTCCTTCTCCGCCTAACTTCTTTTCTAAGATTTCATATTCCTCTAAAACCTTTTCTCTATGACTTGTCACTAAAATTTTGTGCAATTCTTCCTTAATTCTTTTTGGATTGCAATCGCCTTGTATTAATTCTGTCACCACTTCTTTATCCATAATTAGATTTACCAGAGAAATATATTTAAGCGTAATAATTCGTTTGGCGATTTGGTAAGAAATCCAGCCTCCTTTATAGCAAACCACTTCTGGAACTTTAAATAGTGCCGTTTCAAGCGTCGCCGTTCCAGAAGTTACCAAAGCCGCAGTCGAAACGCTGAGCAAATCATACGTTCTATTCGAAATAAAATGTACGTTTTCGCTATTCAAAAATTGTTCATAGAAAGAATATTCTTGACTCGGCGCGCCTGCAATTACGAATTGATATTCTGGAAAATCTTTTACGACAGAAAGCATTTCAGTCAGCATTTTAGAAATTTCCTGTTTTCTGCTTCCTGGCAAAAGCGCAATAATTGGCTTTTCATCCAAATTAAATTCTGACCTAAAACTCTGTTCATCAATATGTTTTCGACTATGAATGGCATCAATTAAAGGATGTCCGACAAATTCCACAGGAAAATTATGCTTCTTTTCATAGAAATCTTTTTCAAACGGCAGAATTACATACATCGCATCAAAATCGCGTTTTATCGACTTGATCCTGTTTTCTTTCCAAGCCCAAATTTGAGGCGAAATATAATAATGAGTCGGGATTCCGATTTTTTTCGCCCACTTTGCAATACGCATGTTGAATCCGGGATAATCGATAAAAATCAAAACATCTGGCTTGAATTCTAAAATATCAGCTTTGCAAAATTTAATGTTATCTAAAATAGTATTCAGATTCATAACAACTTCTGCAAAACCCATGAAAGCTAATTTTCGGTAATGTTTTACCAAAGTGCCGCCAACTTCTTGCATCAGATCACCTCCCCAAAAATGAATTTCAGCATTTGGATCTTCCTTATATAATGACTTCATCAAATTCGATCCGTGCAAATCGCCCGAAGCTTCGCCTGCAATAATGTAATATTTCATACTTATATAAAAATTGTTAGAATTGCCAAAATAATCGTTGCCAAAATCACGCCGCGAGCCATGAGATCTTTATTATATTTAAGCAAAATAAAAAAAGTGACCAGCGGAAAAATGGCGCCAAGCGAAATTACTTTTCCCAAATAACCGCCACTTTTTAGCAGCGTTATTCCGTGGAAAAATTCATCTTCCGCAATTAAAGTAATGTAAAGATAAGTCCCTAAAAAACAAGCTACAAGACCAATTATAAAACCTATAAAAAAATCAATTTTTCTCATTTAATTTCCACGTATTTAAATTTTGAATTGCATGATGGGCTGTTAAATCAAATTGCACAGGAACTAAAGAAATATAGCCGTTTTCCAAAGCCCATTCGTCAGTATCTTCGCCATTGTCTTGGTTTATAAATTTTCCGGTAAGCCAGTAATAGTCGCGTCCCATTGGTGAAGTTCGCTTGTCAAATTTTTCCTGCCACATCGCTTTTGCTTGGCGACATACTTTTATTCCTTTAATTTGTTTTTCAGATAATTTTGGAAAATTTACGTTTAGAATCACGCCTTCTGGAAGTCCGTTTTGCAAAACTTCTAAAGCAATTTTTTTTACAAATTTCTTCGTAGGCTCAAAATCCGCATTCCAATCATAGTCCAAAAGCGAAAACCCGATGGCCGGAATTCCTTCGATTCCAGCTTCCACAGCAGCACTCATAGTTCCAGAATAGATTACGTTTATCGAAGAATTTGAACCGTGATTAATTCCTGAAACGCACAAATCTGGCTTTCTTTTCAAGACTTCATTTACGGCAAATTTTACGCAGTCGACCGGTGTACCAGAACAGCTGTATTCCACATCGACATCATTATTTGCAGCAATTTTATTGAGATAAAGCGTGCTATTTATAGTGATTGCATGGCCAGTTGCCGATTGCGGACTATCAGGTGCCACGACCACGACTTCGCCAATTTCTTTCATGACGCTGATCAGCGCTCGAATTCCAGGTGCTGAAATTCCATCGTCGTTGGTAACTAAAATTAGAGGTTTTTTACTCATTAAATAGGTATCTAAATTGTTTTGCAAAACAAAATTTCACATTTACAAAAATAACGTTTTTAAAATTTCCTGATGTTGCAAATTTATATAACTTTGAAACCTTTGAAGAATTTGACGTTTTACTAGACTTTCCTAATGAAATCCTAAAGGACATGTTTAACAAAAAATTATGCGGATTAAAAAATCGTGGCATAGTTTTTTCAGTAATTTAGTCAAAAATTGAAGAATACTATTATGCAATTTATGAAAAGTAACTATAAAATATTGCTGGCCGTTTTTGCGCTTTCGTTAGCGTTGTGGAGTTTTATTCCAAAGACACCAAATATCGGCGCAGACCCAGAAAAAGACAAATTATTATTAGAGCTTCTTACTTTTGTAATTGAGCGCGGTCACTATGATCCTGCAAAAATTGACGACAACTTTTCAAAAGGAGTTTACAAAGATTATTTAGAAGCGCTAGATCCTTCAAAACGATTTTTTATCCAATCTGATATCGATGAATTTGCAAAGTTTGAAACTCAAATTGACGATCAAATAACAAACAGAGATCTTTCATTCTTTGATTTGACTTACAACCGTTTGGAACAAAGAATTGAAGAAAGCAAAAAATATTACAAGGAAATTCTTGCAAAACCATTTGATTATAAAACAAATGACGAACTCAACACCGATTATGAGCATCTTCCTTTTGCAAAAAATTCTGAAGAATTAAGACAAAGATGGTTCAAGCAAATCAAACTTTCGACTTTATCTTCATTAACAAACAAACTTGAAATTCAAGAAGGAAAAAAAGTGAATGACACTGATACTGAAGCCGCTTTTGGAGATGGTGCATCACCGACAACTCCTGAAATGAAAAAGAAAAAAGAGGAAGAAAAAAAGGAGATTGAGAAAAAACCTTATGACGTTTTAGAAAAAGAAACTAGAGAAAGCCAATTAAAATCGCTTGACGAATATTTTGGATTTATCAAAGATTTAGACAGAGATGACTGGTTTTCAGTGTTCATCAATGCCATTGCAACCCGTTTTGACCCACATACTTCTTATTTTGCACCAGACGACAAAGAGCGTTTTGACGTAAGTATTTCTGGAAAATTAGAAGGAATTGGAGCGCGTTTGCAAAAGAAAAATGATTTCACAGAAATTACAGAATTGATTTCTGGCGGACCAGCTTGGAAAGGAAAAGAATTAGAATCTGGTGACGTAGTTTTAAAAGTAGCGCAAGGTGCAAAAGAACCTGTTGACGTTGTAGGAATGCGACTTGACGATGTTGTTAAAAAAATTAAAGGTCCAAAAGGAACAGAAGTTCGATTGACAGTTAAAAAAACTGACGGAACAATTAAGATTATTTCTATCATCAGAGATGAAGTGGAAATTGAAGAAACGTATGCAAAATCAAGTATCGTAGAGAAAAACGGAAAGAAATACGGAATTATTTATCTTCCTAAATTCTACATTGATTTTGAAAACCAAGACAGCCGTGATGCAGCAAAAGATGTGACTTTAGAAATTGAGCGCATGAAAAAAGCGGGCGTTGACGGAATCGTGATGGACGTTCGTGACAATGGCGGTGGCTCATTGAAGACTGTTGTTGACATTGCCGGACTATTCATTGACCAAGGTCCGATTGTGCAGGTAAAATCTGCTGGTAAAAAGAAAGAAGTTTTGTCTGATAAAGATCCTAAAATCCAATGGGACGGACCTTTAGTGGTGATGGTAAACAGTTTTTCAGCTTCGGCTTCAGAGATTTTAGCAGCTGCTATTCAAGACTACAAACGAGGTGTAATTATTGGAAGCACACAGACTTACGGAAAAGGAACAGTTCAAAATGTAATTGATTTGAATCAATTTGTAAGAAATAATTCTTTAGGAGATTTGGGAGCTTTAAAAACTACAACTCAAAAATTCTATAGAATCAACGGCGGATCAACACAATTAAACGGGGTTTCTAGCGACGTTGCACTTCCAGATCGTTATGCTTACATTAAAATGGGTGAGCGTGATACTGAAAATGCAATGCCTTGGGACAAGATTGACGCTGCAGAATATAAAACTTGGAACAAACAGCAAAATTTCAATGCAGCCATTGAAAACAGCAAGCGAAGAATGGAGCAAAATCCACAATTTCAGCTTATTGAAGAAAATGCAAAATGGCTAAAAGAAAGACAAGACGAGAATGTTTTCAGCTTGAATATTGATAGATTTAAGCAAGAGCAAGAAGCTTTGGAATTGAAAGCCAAAAAATATAAAGCGATCGTTGATTATAAAAATAACCTGAAATTTTCTTCATTGCCAAATGAATTAGAGGTTATTAAAAATGACAACTTGCTTAAAGAAAAAAGAGATCGTTGGCATGAAAGTCTTTCAAAAGATATTTATGTTGAAGAAGCAATAAATGTGTTAGATGATCTTCAGACAAAATCAGGAAGTGTAACTTTAAAATCTAAAAAAGACAAAGCAATAAAGTCTTAATTATTTGATACACAAAATCTGAATGAGCAAAACCGCACAATCATTAACAGGAATAGCGCTCCAGAAATTCAAAAAGAATTTCTGGGGCGTTTTCAGTTTTGGGTTCATTGTACTTTTGGTATTGCTGTCTATTTTCGCTTATGTTTTGTCTCCAGATAATTCCCAAAATGCAAATTGGGGCGACTTGACCATTCGTTCAAAGAAACCTGGATTTGAAGTCAAAATACTTTCCATTCCTTTGAAGGAAAAACCTGCTTCGAGTTTTAGTGATTATTTCTTTGGAAAAGAACAAGATTTTTCAAAAGAACCAATCACAGATTATAAATTAGAAAAAGACAAAATCGTTTATACTTTATATAATGACGATCCAAAAGTCATTATCCAAAAGGAAGCTTTTTTAAAGGAATTTCCGAGTTACACAAACACAAAAGATGTTGCCGAAGATCATATTGAAACTCAAAAATTTTATTTGGGAACTGACAAAGCCGGAAGAGATTATTTAAGCCGAATGCTTGTTGGTTCGAGAGTTTCGATTTCCATTGGATTTGTTGCCGTGTTTATTTCTTTAATCGTAGGCATATTTTTTGGCGCAATCGGCGGTTATTACGGCGGAAAAATCGATGCTTTTGTCATGTGGCTGGTGAATATTATTTGGTCCATTCCAACATTGCTTTTGGTCATTGCCATCACCTTAAGTTTAGGAAAAGGCTTTTGGCAAGTCTTTGTGGCTGTAGGTTTGACCATGTGGGTTGAAGTTGCAAGAGTTGTTCGTGGTCAAATAATCTCTGTAAAAGAAATGCAATTTGTGACTGCTGCAAAAGCTTTAGGTTATACCAATTTCAGGATCATATTATATCATATTTTACCTAATATTATGGCACCAGTTATTGTAATTTCTGCTGCAAATTTTGCCTCAGCAATTTTAGTAGAAAGTGGCCTTAGTTTTTTAGGCCTTGGCGCACAACCTCCAATCCCAAGTTGGGGTGGCATGATCAAAGATTATTATGGAGACATTATTCTCGACAAGCCTTATCTGGCAATGGTTCCCGGACTTGCCATTATGTTTCTGACACTGGCTTTTATGATGATGGGAAATGCTTTGCGAGACGCTTTAGATGTTAAGAACTAAGTAATTTTGGCAAAAATTAGTAGTTAGTAGATTATTAAATAAAAATTAATATATTTACTTACCCAAATCTTAAAAATTATGCCCGCTATAAAGGTTAGCCTTCCCCACAAGGTCAATTATTTCCGTTATATTTTATTACTATTTCTTTTCTTTTATTCCACAATTTCTAATGCACAATGTGCCGGAACGGACTCATCACTAACTATTTGTGATCTTACCGATCCAGCCAATCAAAACATCAATCTTTTCAATTTTCTAGGAGGCACACCAACTCCAGGCGGTACTTGGATTGACATTCAGCAATCAGGTGGTCTTGATATTGCAACGGGAATTCTTAATGCGACACACATCAATGAAAGCGATATTTTTGAATTTATTTATGTAGTAAATGATTCAGGCTGTGCAGATGACAGAGCTGTAATTACAGTGACAATAGGCGGATATGCAGGAATTGGAAATCCAAATGCCTCTGCTTGTTCTGACAATAATGCTGTCAATTTATTTCAATTTTTAGGAAATTCACCAAATCCACAAATTAACGGAACTTGGTCGCAAGGTAGCAATGCCTTAATCAGCAATTTTTTCGATGCAGAAGCTGCTGGTCCTGGAGTATATACTTTTGTTTATACCATGCCAGCCATTGGAACTTGCCCTGAATCAAATGCAACTGTAATTTTAACGGTTCATGAAGCACCAGAACCAGGCACTCCTTCAAATTTAATTCTTTGCGAAACAGACGACATGTCGATTTACACCAATGTAAATCTGCTAGATTATCTTACTGGCCAGGATCCTGGTGGAAGATGGAGCGAATCAGGAACTTCAGAATTATCCGGTCCTTTTGATACTTTTATAAATGTTCAGAATATTTTTAATACTTTAGGTCCAGGTATTTATAGCTTTACCTACACCGTTCAGCCATCGCATCCGGTTTGTAGCAGGGAAACTGCCACTATTTTGGTTGTAATTGAAGAACAGCTAGATTTCTCAACTGCTTCGTTGCAAGTGGCTTCTGATATTTGTGAAAATCAAATTCCGGTAGCTGTTTATATTGCCACAATTACACAGGGAGCACAAGCAATTCCGAATGGAAATTACTCGATACAATATGAAGTAACTGGCGCTTTCACATCATCGGCTTCTGTAATTGGTAATGCTGTTGCGGGAAATTTAAGTTTTGAAATTCCAAATTCTTCATTTCCAAATATTGGGACTTATACTGTTCATGTGATTAATATTCACGAAACAACAGGTTACAACGCATGCGAGCATATTATTGGAAATATAACAGATACCGTAAACGTATTTCCTTTGCCAAGAATCAACGCCGCAACGCTGACTATAAATAATGCGTGCCAAAGCTCAAGTGTTCCGGTAGAACTTTCTGGAACCAGTAACTTGCCTGACGGAAATTACCAAGTAACATTCAACCTTTCCGGAAGCAATGTTTCAGGAAATCAAACCGCTACATTTTCAGTATCTTCTGGTGTCGGAACGTTTTTAATCTTAGGAAATCTTGTTCCGAATGTTGGAAACACGACGATCAGAATTATCCGAATTCAAAATTTAGATACTGGCTGTCAAAATGCGGCAACTTTAAGCGAAGTATTTTTTGTCAATCCAAAACCTGACACGACAAATGTAACCGTTACAATAAATGATTTCTGTCAAAATCAGCCTGCAATAGCGAATATTTCAGGTTTGGGAGTTTTGACTGGAGCTGTAATTACGTATTCAATTGTAGGCGCAAATACAGCGACAGAAACCATTACAGTCACCGTTTCCGGAGGAAATGCAAGTTTTACAATTCCTGTAACAGCAATTCCGAATTCAGGACCAAATGTTTTGACCATTACTGGAATTGCGAATACCGTGACTTTGTGCGGCTCAAATAATCTTACAATCACAGATACTTTTATAATCAATGTATTGCCAAATGCGCCTGCAGCAAGCAACCAGACATTTTGCAGTACAGAAAATGCAACCGTTGCTGACCTTTTGCCAAACGGACCAAATTTTAGATGGTTTTCTTCTGCAACAAGTACTGCTCCGTTAAGCGCAACAACACCATTGATTGCTGGAAATTATTGGGTTTCTGAATTGAGCAACAGCAATTGTTCTTCAAGCAGAACTATGATTTTAGTAACAATAAATCAAATCGCAACACCGACATTAAATACAGATGGACAAAATTTCTGTGGATTAGATGTTCCTGCACCAACATTAGCAGAATTATCAGCGAATGTAACTTTCAATGGAAATCTAATTTGGTTCGATGCACCAGCTGCAGGAAATCAACTTTCTGACAGCACGATTTTGCAAGATGGATTTACTTATTACGGATTTGATTCCAACTCTTCCGGAAGCTGTTTTTCAGAAAATGGCTTAGCGGTGACGGTTTCTTTAACGAATTGCACAGATGATTTAGGACTAATGATTCCTGACGGATTTTCTCCAAATGGCGATGGAACAAACGATACTTTCAGAATTCCAAACATTGAATTTTTATTCCCAAATTTCACGATTGAGATTTTTAATAGATACGGAAACCTAATGTACAAAGGCAACCGAAGCACTCCAAATTGGGAAGGAACGAGCAATCAATCCAACGCAAACCTCAATGGAATGGCTCCAAACGGCGTCTATTTTTACATCGTAAACTTCAATAAAGACAACAAATCTCCAAAACAAGGAAGACTTTATCTAAACCGATAATCTTGTCTCTATCTAAATCTCTTTCCAAGATGAAAAAAATACTACTCTTACTCGTTTTCTTAGGGTTTTCAAATATAATTTCCGCACAGCAAGATCCGCAATACACACATTATATGTATAACATGAGCGTCGTGAATCCGGCTTATGCGACAGCAACGCCAAATGTTTTAAACCTCGGCGGACTTTATAGAAGCCAATGGGTTGGCTCAGTCGGAGGCCCAAAAACAATGACCTTTTTCGCGCACAAGCCAGTCAGCAGCAATGTAGAACTTGGCGTTTCCTTTATTTCTGATGATATTGGCGACGGTGCCAAAAAAGAAAACAATCTCTTTGCAGACTTTGCTTATGTTTTAGAATTAAATGAAAGACACCGATTGTCTTTAGGTTTAAAAGCTGGAGCATCCATTTTAAATACTAATTTCAATGGTTTTCAATTAGAAAGTGGCGACAATTCTACTGATAAAGCTTTCGAGAAAAACATCAATAGCGTTTTCCCAAATGTGGGTGTTGGTGTTTTTTATTTTACAGATAACTATTACTTGGGACTTTCTGCTCCAAACCTGCTTTCTTCAAAACACATCGAAGAACGCGACGGAATCAGCAGTCTCGGTTCTGAAAATATCCATGTATTTTTTACAGGAGGCTATGTTTTTAATATCAATGGAAATTTAAAATTCAAGCCTTCCTTTATGGCAAAAGCTGTAAAAGGCGCGCCAGGAGTTTTAGATGTTTCTTCCAATTTCTTGATTAACGATCGATTTGAATTGGGTGCTTCTTACCGATTTGGCGATGCCGTCAGCGGTTTGTTCAACATTAAAATCACACCAGAACTGCGCGTTGGTTATTCTTATGATTATACACTTTCTAATTTAGGCGAATTCAATTCCGGCACGCACGAAGTCTTCCTGCTTTTTGACTTAGATTTCTTCAACAAAGGATATGACAAATCACCACGATTCTTCTAAAAATGAAAAACATGAAAAGACTATTACTTTTACTCACGATATTGTTTTCAGTTCAGTTCAGTTTTGGACAGACGTCTGAAGTGAAACTTGCCAATGAATATTTTGCCCGCGCATATTATAGCGAGGTAATTCCGATGTATGAAAAAATTGCCCAAAAAGATAACAGTTTAGAAGTTACTCGAAATTTGGCCGATGCTTATTATTATATAAATGATCTTGAAAACGCCGGAAAATGGTATAAAGTCATGATCAAAAAGAATCCGAAATATATTACCGATGAATATTATTTCAGATATATCCATACTTTAAAAGCTGCTGGAAAATATTCAGAAGCCGATTCTTTAGCCAGAAACCGAATTGTTGCAGCTCGAGGAAGCGTGAAAGTTTTCGACAAGGAAGTGGAAACCTTAGAAAATGTTGCCGCAATTGGAGATCGATATGAAATTAAAAATCTAGCAATAAATACAAAAAATTCTGATTTTGGAGCTGTAAAATATGGTGACCGTTTGGTATATTCTTCACCTACGAAAGAGAAAAAAACATATCGTTGGAATAGTGAAAATTATCTTGATTTTTACACAATTCCGGTTTTCAATGCCACTTCTGGAGATACGATTTCTGAAGATTTTTCGAATACTGTCAATACAAAAATGCACGAATCTAATGCTGTTTTTACCAAAAACGGAAAGACGATGTATTTCACGCGAAACAATCCGAAGAAGGACAAAAATATGATTTCGCACCTGCAACTTTACAGAGCTGAATTTAAGAAAGGCCAATGGACAAATATTACGCCGTTGCCTTTTAACAGTCCCGATTATTCCACAGAACATCCTGCTTTAAGCGCTGATGAAGAGATTTTATATTTTTCTTCGGATATGCCAGGAACGCTAGGTTCTTTCGATATTTGGTCCGTTGAAATTAATGGCGGGAAATTTGAAATCCCAAAGAATTTAGGACCCGTAATCAATACAATTCACAAAGAACAATTTCCTTTTATTTCTGATGATGGAAAGCTTTATTTTTCTTCGGATGGACATCACGGCTTTGGTTCGATGGACGTTTTTGTATCTGAATTCAGCAATAGAAAATTTGAAAAGCCGAATAATGTCGGGTTCCCGATCAATTCTGGATATGATGATTTTTCGTTCAATATAAATTTTGAGACCAAAGAAGGCTACTTTGCTTCCAACCGTCCAGGTGGCAAAGGAAACGACGATATTTATCAATTGACCGAAACAAAACCGTTGATTATTGAAGATTGCAAGCAGTTTATTGAAGGCTTGATTACTGACATTGACACTAAAGCAGTTCTTGTAAAAGCAACAGTTGTGCTTCAAGATAAAGACAAGAAAGAAATCGAAAGAGCAGAAACTGATGCCGAAGGAAAGTTTGCATTTACTGTTGCTTGTGAAGCTGATTATGTAATTATTGCCTCAAAACCTTACTATTTAGAAGGAACAAAAACCTTGAAATTATTCAAAGACAGAAACAAAATTAATGACGGTTCCATTGGTTTGAAATCTGTGGCAAACGCAGAAAAAGAAACGAATACTGAAGAGCAATTAGCCAAAAAACGTGAAGATAAAATTGCCAAAGCCAAGAAACAGGAGCGAATCGAACAGCTTATGCAGAAAGAAAAAGACGTAGTTCAGGATAACGACAGGCTTATGATTAAAACCGATCCAATTTATTTTGACTATGACCTTTGGTACATCCGTAAGGAGTCAAAACCTATTTTGAACCGAGTTATCGAAATCATGAAAAAATATCCAAAGATGACTGTAGAAATTGGTTCGCACACTGATGTTCGTGCCAGCGATGCTTACAATAACATACTTTCAGAAAAAAGAGCAGCTTCCACAAGAAGGTATTTCCTTAGCAAAGGAATTGAATCAGATAGAATTACAGCAAGAGGATATGGCGAAACCAGACCGATCGTGCGTTGTGTTCCTGAAGATTCTTGTGATGAAGAACAACATGAATTAAATCGAAGAAGTGAATTCGTAATCCAGAATTTTTAATGAAAAAATAAGCGTTAAAGCGTATCTTTGCCCTCTCATTTAAGTATAAAACCGATGAATAAGCCCATTGCCGGATTCTCAAAATTATCCAAAGAGGAAAAGATACGCTGGATTGCTAAAGAATATTTTTCAAATCAAGAAGAATCGATTTCTGTCATAAAAAACTATTGGAACAGCGATGCAAAACTGCAACAGCTGCATGATGAATTCATAGAAAATACGATTACCAATTTTTATTTGCCCCTCGGTGTTGCGCCAAATTTTTTGATCAACGGAAAATATTACACGATTCCGATGGCCATTGAAGAAAGTTCTGTTGTTGCGGCGGCGGCTAAAGCGGCGAAGTTTTGGTCAGAACGCGGTGGCTTTAAAGCCACGGTTTTGAACACTGAAAAAATTGGGCAAGTCCATTTTATATACAAAGGAAATCCATCCAAATTAGAGTCGTTTTTTAATACTATAAAAGATCGCTTTTTCTCAGAGACAGAAAGCATTACAACCAACATGCAAAAGCGTGGTGGTGGAATTTTAGATATACTTTTAAAAGACAAAACTGATCTTCTTCCAAATTATTTTCAGCTTCATGCGACTTTTGAAACGAAAGATTCAATGGGCGCCAATTTTATAAATTCTTGTTTGGAACAATTTGCAAAGACCTTAAAGTCAGAGGCTCAAGCGTATGATTTATTTACGGAAGAAGAAAAAGACATTCAGGTTGTAATGAGCATTTTGTCAAATTATGTGACAGATTGCATTGTTCGCGCAGAAGTTTCATGTCCTGCGGAAGCTTTGAATGAAGACAAAAATAATACTTCGCACGACTTTGCAGAAAAATTCGTGAGAGCGGTTCAGATTGCAGAAGTCGAGCCTTACAGAGCCGTAACGCACAACAAAGGAATCATGAACGGAGTCGATGCCGTAGTTTTGGCAACCGGAAATGATTTTCGCGCCGTGGAAGCTGCAGTTCATGCTTATGCTTCAAAATCTGGGAAATATTCAAGTCTTTCTCATGCGAAAATCGAGAATGGCATTTTTAGTTTTTGGATAGAAATTCCTTTGGCTTTAGGAACTGTCGGTGGATTGACGACTTTGCATCCATTAGTAAAAGTGGCTTTGGAAATGCTTGAAAAACCTGCAGCAAAAGACTTGATGCAAATTGTAGCTGTCGCTGGTTTAGCACAAAATTTTGCCGCTTTAAGATCGCTGACCACATCTGGAATTCAAGACGGCCACATGAAAATGCACTTAGGAAATATCATCAACCAGTTTGAAGCTTCAGAGGAAGAACGCCAATTGGTCGTGGATCATTTTAGAAATAATTCGGTTTCACATGCGGCTGTTGCAAACTATATTGAAAACCTACGAAAATAAATCGGTCAATTTCAATGAAACAAACTTTTTACAGTAACGGAAAGCTTCTGATTACAGGAGAATATGCAGTTTTAGATGGCGCAAAAGCTTTGGCTTTGCCTACTAAATTTGGGCAGAACCTTATTGTAGAAGAATTTCAAAATGACCAAATTTCTTGGAAAAGTTTTGACAGCGACGGAAATATCTGGTTTGAAGATGTAATTGATTTCAAAAGTATTCGAAACAAAGAGCAATTTTCTACGGAGGAAATTACGAAAAACACTTTAATAGGAATTTTACACGAAGCCTTTTTACTCAATCCAGAATTTATAGAAAATTCAAATGGATATAAAGTGACAACACAGCTCACTTTTCCTAAAAATTGGGGCTTAGGAACCTCTTCTACATTAATCAACAACATTGCGCAATGGACTAAAGTTAATGCTTTTAAACTGCTTAAAAACAGTTTTGGCGGTAGTGGCTATGACATCGCCAATGCACAAAATAACTTTCCAATAATTTATTGGCTTGAACAAGGAAATCCGAAAGTTGAAAGAGCTAATTTTAATCCTACCTTTTCAGAACATATCTATTTTGTCTACTTGAATAAAAAACAGAACAGCAAAAGTGCGATTGCTTCATACAAAGAAAAAAAGGCTTCAATTTCAGAAACGGTTTTGTTGATTAACAATCTTACTTCAGAAATTACAGAAGCAGAAAACTTAGTCCAATTTCAAGATTTAATTGAAAAACACGAAGCTTTGATGAGTACCGTTTTAGAAACGCCAACTGTCAAAGAAAAATATTTTAAAGATTTTAACGGAAGCGTAAAAAGTCTTGGCGCTTGGGGTGGCGATTTTGTAATGGTCACTTCAGAAGAAAATCCGAGTGCTTATTTTAAGGAGAAAGGTTTTGAAACCATACTTTCCTACGAAGAAATGATGTTACAATAAATACTCTCCTTTATTAAATTTTAAAACTTTTATAAAATAAAAAATCCCGTTCGATAATCGAACGGGATTTTTTATGTATCAATTCAGATATTAGAATCCGAAATCAAGTCTATTGTCTTCAATGTCTGCATTTTCTTTCAACGCTGGAATAATTCTTCCAACAGCAGAAGCATTTTGTCCTTTCACTCTTGAAGTGTAAGTTGAGTAATCTTTAACCGCTGGCGCTTTTGCTACCGTTTTAGTTTTGATTCTGTATACACCACCGTTTCCTTCGATAACATCAGTTACTTTGTTAGCAGGTGTTGCGAAAGCTACAGCAACAACTTTTGGCTCATATCCAAAACCAGCCAAGCTTGCTGCTTGCAAAGTCAAATCTGTTGCAGTTGCCACAGAAACTTTTCCAGCTTTTGCAGCTTCTTCTAAAGTTGCACCTTTTAAGATTGCTTTTATTTTTTCAGTCTTTTTCTCTTTTTTCAAGATTGGTTCCACCATTGGTCTTGCAGTTGCAATTGGTTGTAAACCTTCTTCGTTAACTTTTTTCATTTTAACAATCAAGTTCCCGTTTGGAACATTGAATCTTTTTACGTTACCTTCAGAAGTCTTTTTGTCAAATGCCCATCTTACAACAGTTCTTTGATTTTGGAACATCCCAAAGTTTTCGTCTAAAGCTTTTACATTAGCAGATGGCTGTACAGTCAAGCCCATCGTTTTTGCTACAGTATTGAAATCTTTTGTCGAAGCTTCCATTTCAAATTTAGTAGCTTTTGTAAAGATATCATTGCTTGTTGCTTCAGATGGCTCAATTCTTTGTGCGATTGTTGCCAAACGAATTGCGTCTTGCTTGTCAGTTACTTTAATAATGTGGAAACCAAATTCAGTTTCAACAACTCCCAAGCTTCCGATTGGTCTGTTGAAAACGAAATCATCAAAAGGCTTCACCATTTGTCCAGGTGTAATTCCGTCATATTCTCCTCTGTTTTGAACAGAACCAGAATCATCAGAATTTCCAGGAACCAAAGCTTCAAAAAGCGCTGGATTAGCTTGAATTTGAGCTAACAAATCATTTGCTTTTGCTTGTGCTTCTTCTTTAGTTCTTGTAATTGCTGGATTTGGAGTTTTGCTTCCTTTGTATCCAATCAAGATGTGGCTTGCTTTTGCGCTAGCTCCAGCTCTTTTTCCTAAAGATTTGCTTACTGCATAATATCCGTTCAAGATATAAGGTCCGAAAACTTCACCTGTTTGCAGGTTATAAAGTTGTTCAGAAAATTGAGCAGGAAGATTTTTCTTAGTAATATAAGTAGAATCGTATTTGATATCAGAATTTTTGTCTACAAATTCTTGGTTTCTTGTAGTATTTCTCAAAGAGTCAACCAAAACAGAAATATTCTTTTTTACTTCAGCTTCATCTTGAACAGAAGGTTTGTCTTCAATAACTACAAACTCTAATTCACGAGTTTCGTCAGCTTTGAATTTTTTCTCGTTCTTTCTCATGTAAGCCACGATCTCATCATCAGAAACTGGAACATCACTGTCTTTTACATTTGAAAAAGGATAAGCAACATAATCAAAAGTTACTTTGTCATTTTCAGCTTCATATAAAAATTTTCCTTCAAGGTCAGTAGTAAAAAGACCACCTTTAACCATTGAATTATAAATCATGAATTTTGCATTCAATTCAGCTTGTCTTTCTCTTTCTACCAAATTAGCAGCTAATTCTGGGCTTGACTGGAAAAATTCTTTGAATTTTTGAACATCAAACTGACCTGCAGCATTTTGGAATTGAGGATTTTGACCAATATCTTGGCTTTGTTTAAGAACCTCAAAGATGTGGCTTTCACCAACTCTGATTCCTAATTTTTCAAATTGCTCAGAAAGCAAAGCGATTGAAACTTCTTGATTCCAAACTTGATTTACCGCTTGGATTGAAGTCATACCTTGACCTCCTTTTTCAGCAACATCTACTTTTGCTCTGAAATCTTCAAAAGAAATATCTTCGCCGTTGATGCTTCCAACATATTTTGAAGTCTGTTTGAAACCGCCGCTATTGATTAAATCTCCTACAACAAATGCTAATAAGCAAAAACCAATAACAAATATAAGAAGTAATGATCGTTGTCTAATTTTTGATAAAACTGCCATTTTTTAGTGTTCATTTTAAAATTCAGAGGGCGAAAATACAATTATCTATTTAATAATAAAAGCGGTACACTTATATTTTCTAATAAAGATGAAGTTTTTTTTCAATATCCTGCAGAAGTCAGCAATATCGAGCAAATCAAAAACAGTTTTGGAAATTTTTTTAAAGGAAAAATAGAATTATTTGTTTCCTTTTTGCTGATCACCCATTTTTTTCGCAAATCTTCTACGGAAGAAAAACATAAAAAGTGCAATTGCAGCGAAGAAAAAGCTAATCCAAGGAGATCTTTCGTTTGAATTAAGATTCATAAATCCGTCTACGGCAAAAAGAACCGCAGCGATTAGATAGAAATATTGGATGTATTTTAAGTAAGTCATTTTGTAAATTTTAAAAATCTTTTGTCTGTCCTTCTCCAAAGAAAGCCTGACCGCTAATGTCATTAAAGTCTCGGCTGGCATCAAAACCTTTGGTGTAAAAAATATTTCCGGGCCCTAAAGTCAGCTTGCATTTTTTCTCTGTAAAAAACCATTCTCTTTTTTGGTCATAATACAGTTGCGTGGTTTCCAAAAGTTTTCCATCATTGGAAGTGATTTTTACATTTCCCTGAAGGTCGATAACATTAGTTCCTTTGTATGAAATGGCATAATCTGACGAAATATAGCTTTCCTTTTGTTGCTTGTCAAAAAGCGTCACGTCAACGCCTTTGGGAAATTCTGTGTAAGGAAAAGAAGCATTTCCAAAATCAAGCATTTTTGAAGCAATTAAAATTGCTTTTACGCGTCCAGAATCTGTATACTTCAAATTGACAGTATCGGCTTCGCCCATTGGAGCAAAGTTGGAAACATTGATTTTCTGCACATCCTTAAAATTGCTTTCGCAAGAAAAAAGTGTCGCCATTGCAAAAGCAATCACCAAATGAAGTGTTATTTTTTTTGAAAAAAACATATTATAATTTTGGAATGCTCACCGTTTCACCAATCCAGCAATCAAAAGAAAGCTGCTCACCAGTTTTCCTTTTTGCCTGAGAAACTTCTGCTTTTGAAGGTGCGCTTTTTGAAAATCCATCAGCCAATTGATCTGCTGATTTTTTCAACATTGGTTCCACTATTCCAGCTTGTTTTGCAGTATTTGAAGCCAACCAATAAATAGCTTTTTTCTCGAAATCATCTTTTCCGCATTCGTTAGAACTGCTAGCATAAAGTTGCGCTAAAAAGATATATGATTTTCCAGAAGATGGTTTTGCTTCAATAGCTTTTTCAGCAAATTCCTTGGCTTTTGGTTTGTTTCTATTTCCGTAAGTTGTAGCAATCAGATAAAACAAATCTGCTTTTTTTGCAACATCTTTTTGCAAAGAAGCCGACTGTGCAAAATATTCGATTGTTTTCTCTTGGTTTCTATTTTGTCTTGCAATAAGCGCTAAATTATAAGAAGATTTTGCTGTTGGACTAACCTGGTTCCATTTTTCTGAAACCTTTAGATACAAATCAGCCTTGCAGTTTTTAGCATTCAATCTTTCAGAAACTCTCTCTAGCCAAAATCCGTTTTCAGCATTTTTGTCAAATTCTTTTTGATAAAAAGCAGTTAGCGTTTCGCAATTGGCAATCTTGTCAATATTTCCGTTTAAGTTTCCAGCAACCAATCCTAAATCAGAAAAAGTAGTTTTTGCGATTTGCAAAACATTTTTTTCATCTGAAGTTAAGGTTTGTGTTTGCGATTTCAGCGTAAGATTTTCAATTGTCAATTCGTGTTTTTTAGACTCAGATTGTACTTTTTCAAATACTTTGTCACCTTTTTCTAAAACTTGATCAATCGTAAGCTTTTTTTCTGGAGCATTATATTCTGCTATAATTAGATCAGCATATATATTCAAAACATTGGGACTTGTAAATGAATCATTGTCTGTTTTGAAAGCTTGGTCTAAAAAAGCATAAATCTCTTTTGAAGTTCCTTGTTTGTTTTCATACAGCAAAATCGCCTTGCTGATTCTGTTTCCTTTTTTGTTATTTAGAAACGTTTTATCATGATCGTCATAAATTGAAATAAGCTTTTGAATCATCTGATTTTTTTCATCAGAAGCACTCGCCTCTTCCACTTTTTTTGACAGCAATTCTTCCGTTTTCAAAAAAATTGTTTCGTCAGAAGCGCCGCAAGTTTTTCTCAAATCTAACCAAGAAGTATAAATTGCATCAAAATCTCCTTCTTTAGCAACTTCTTGAAAAGCCACAAATTTTGTCTTGCATTGTGCTTCTTGTGCAAAAATAATAGTGCAGTTTAAAAGCAACGCTAGTAAAAAAAGGGCCGATTTGATATTTAAGCTGTTTTTAGTCATATTTTCTTTTTACAAACCATTTGTCGTTCAATGAGAGACTTAAGAATATGTTTGCGTAATTTTCTTTAACTAGGTTGGCTTCTGTCGTACCTCTTCTTCCATATTCAAAACCAACATTTAAGTTAGAAAAAGTACCGCCTACTGGCAAACCTAATCCCAAGCTAAATCCATAATCTTTAATAGGCACATTTGAAATTATCAAACCTGTGTTTTCATATTTAAGTCCGGCTCTATAAGTAATTCTTCTCCAATAATCTGAAAATGAGTTATATTCAGGAATAAAATAACCTCCAATAGTATATTTTTTAGCATCTTCAAAGCTTACATTATTGATGTCATTGTATCTATTTCCAAATTTACTGCTTTCTTGCAAAGTTACTTCTGCACCAATCAACCAATTTCTTTTTTTACCAAAACCAGCTCCAAAAGAAAATTTGCTCGGCATTGTCAAATCAGTATCATCAACTGTCAAATCTTTAGACTCAACTACTGCTTCTGCACCGCCATAATCAAGAACTGTTGCCAGCTGTCTAGTATTGTCAGATTTCAAATTGCTTTCTGGCGTGTAAGTTGCGCTCGCGAAGAAATCATATTTCTTAATTTTTGTAGCAAACATAACTCCCGTATTGATATTAAAACCGCTCAAGTCAGAAGTATTCAATTCTCTTGTGCTGTATTGAATATTTTGAGACCAAATGTTTTTAGTTTCAACATTTCCAAAATTATAATTGGCATCAACACCAATGCTGAATTTTGAAGTAATTTGATAACCAGCACCCAGAAAAACTTTGTTTAATCCGCCCTCACCAGAATAAGAATGGTAAGGATCAGCTGTTGTATTGCCACCAGATCTCACTTTATATCCAACAGAAGAATAAGGAATCAAACCAAATCCAACGCCCAATTTACCTGCCGGAAAAGCAACTGCAAGATAATCAAGAGTTGTTCTTTGTCCTTGGTCTTTTGCTGTATTTGTCTTAAAATTTGTCACATTAAAACTTCCTCCTGCAGAAAAAGTAGTAAGCTTCAAGGCTGAATATCCAGCTGGATTTTGAAGATTGATGTGAATACTATCTGGAAATATAGACAAGCCTCCCATCGATCTTGTGTCTGCTGTTCCTTTAAATCTTACATCTCCAATTCCGTAATAAGAATATGGAGAAGCGGTTCCTTCTTGTTGTGCGGCTGCCGCCAATGAAAAAAGCAAACCAAAGCTTACTATAATTTTTTTAATCATTTTTGATTTTGTATTGAAATAAATGGTTCAAGCTTTCCAACAGGAAATTTGAATTGGCAAATATGGTATTTTTTAATCGTTTAGCCAAAAATTCTGTGTCGCCGCCCGTTAAAATTATTGTAAATTTCGTATATTCCTCTTTATATTGATTAATGAAGCCGTCAATTTCATGAATCATTCCGTTTACAACTCCAGAATGAATGGATTGCTGGGTTGAATTTCCAATAAAATTATCAGGATTTTCTAAAGTCAATAACGGAAGCTTTGCCGTAAAATTATGAAGTGCTTCATATCGCAATCGAAATCCGGGAGAAATGGCGCCTCCGAGGTAATTGTCATCTTCATCAATAAAGTCATAAGTGATGCAAGTTCCTGCGTCAATCACCAATCTATTCTGTTTTGGAAATTGCAAAACCGCTCCTGAAGCTAAAACCATCCGGTCAATGCCAAGCGTTTTTGGTGTTTCGTATTTATTTTCAAACGGAAAAACATCTTCATTAGAAATAAAATGCACTTTTATGCCTTCGCCAAAGTTCAGAAAGTCACTTTTGGACAGATTTCCGACTGATGCAACAGTTAAATTCTGCACTCTTGGAAAGTTTTTTAAAATAGTTGTAATTTTTTTTTCGAGTTCTTTTTTTGAAAAAACAAAACTTTCAATCAAGTTATCCTTCTCAAAAACAGCACCTTTAATTCGTGTATTCCCAATATCAATTGCTAAAAGCATGTTCATTTATTTGATTTCACAAAGGTACGAATTGATTTTTTTAAAAAAATGTTTTGGATAACTCAAAAAACGTTCTATATTTGCACCCGCAATCAGCAAGTAGTTTTACTTAAAATTGTAACGGTACCTTAGCTCAGATGGTAGAGCAATGGACTGAAAATCCATGTGTCCCTGGTTCGATCCCTGGAGGTACCACGAAAGCCCAAACATTCATTTGTTTGGGCTTTTTTGTTTTAACCAAAACTCTAAAATGCATTATCTCTACATAATTTTCAGCGAAAAGACCGATAAGTTTTATATTGGAGAAACGCACAATATCGAGAGCAGGATTGAAAAACACAAAACGCATTCTTATGAAAACTCATTTACTAAAATTGCAGAGGATTGGGAATTAAAGTTGTCTTTCGAGTGCAAAGACAGAAACGAAGCGCTTTTCCTTGAAAAATTCATAAAAAGAATGAAGAGTAAAAAATTTATTCAAAGAATAATTGATGAGCCTGAAATATTAAATGACATTCTTTTTAAGAATAAATAAATCCATGTATCCCTGGTTCTTCCGAAGCCTCGGAACTGGAGGTACCACAAAACCCGAATAGAAATATTCGGGTTTTGTGTTTTATTATCTCCCAAAATCATTTCCACATTCTCGCAAATCATAATTTTCTTATAATAAACTTGCTCTAGCACTCACTCCTCATTTTTTATATTTAAATTTAATAGTAAATCTAAAAAACAAAAGAATGGCTTGGTGGAAAAAAATACTGATTGGAATGATAAGCCTGCTTGCTTTGATTGTCATTGCAAACGTTGGGCTGAATTACTGGATCAGAAAAAAACTTCCGGCAATAGTGAATGAGAACAACGATTCGCCTTACCAAATCACTTACAAAACGTTAAATGTTGCTCTTTTAGATGGAAATGCGATTGTCCACGATATCAATCTAGTTCCGAAATCTTCGCTTAAAAAGAAAGATGTAAAAGCCGGAATTTATGCCAAAATAAAAACCATTGAAATTGAAGGAATAAGCGCTTGGTCGATTTTGTTCAGCAAAAGAATCAAAGCGCAAAAAATCACGATTACAAAGCCAGAAATCATCCTTTTCAAAGACAATGACAAAGCTTTGAATAACCCGAAAAGTATTCGGGATAAAGTTGTGGCTCCGTTTAAAAATACGATTTCCGTTTCTGATATTTACCTCAACAATGCGAGTTTGGAAATCATTTCTACTGTAAACAACAAAGCTTCGTTATTGGTTCACAATCTTTCGATGGAATTAGACGATTTGGTTTTGGACGACAGCACTTTGGAAGAAAAAATTCCGTTCAGCTATAAAGATTTCAAATTGAATTGCGACAGTATTTATTATCGTTCAGACGAGTTTTATCATATTACTGCAAAGAAAATCCAGACAAATAAAAGTGATTTAAAGATTGCCGATTTCAATATGATTCCAGAATACAATCGTCCTGAATTTGTACGAAGAGTTCCAAAAGAGAAAGATATTTTTACTTTAAATGTAACTGAAATTTCAATCAACAATATGGATTGGGGATTCAAAAACGACAAGTTTTATTTCAATTCCACCAATGTTTTTTTAGATAAGGTTTTTGCCAATATTTACCGTTCAAAAATTCCTGCAGATGATCTTTCGAAGAAACCGCTTTACAATAAATTGCTTCGTGAAATCAAATTTCCGCTTCATGTCGATACTTTGGCAGTGCGTGAATCCACATTGGAATATGAAGAAGAAAAGACTTTTGAAAAAGGCGCCGGATTGCTTTCTTTCAATAAATTCAACATGTTTGCAACTGACATAAACAGCGGTTATGGACAGAAAAAACTTCCAGATGTGAAGATTACGATTAACTGCAGATTTATGAATGTTTCGCCGATGAAAGTCAATTGGCGTTTCAATGTTTTAGATAAAAGTGACGGATTTAATATCAAAGGAAGCATTCTCCAGTTTCCTGCAAAAAAGCTGAAACCGTTTACAAAACCTTACATGAATGTGGATGTAGACGGAACCTTGAATGAAGTTTATTTCAATTTCACCGGAAATGATTTGCGCTCAAAAGGAGATTTTGCAATCAAATATGATGACATAAAAGTCACGATTTACCAAAAAAATAACCGCAAGAAGAAAAACAAATTTCTTTCTGCGGTTGGGAATTTATTTGTGAGAAACGATTCAAAAGAAAAAATCAGGGAAGCCGAAGTGGAAGTCGAGCGAATTCCTGAGAAATCTTTCTATAATTTCTTCTGGAGAAATATTGGCGAAGGCTTGAAAAAAACCTTGCTTTAGTTACTTTTTATATTTTGTTTCTTCAATTTCTTCTCCGGTTTTGCTGAACACTTTTATCTTTGGATCACTCGAAGTTCCTGTCACTACAACTGGAATTCCGATCAGTCCGATTGGTGGCAAACCGACTCTTATTTTTAGATTTAGTTGTCCGTCGAAGCTGGTTTCACCTTTGATTCTCAGCCTGAAAAGTGCAATTTTCATTTTCGTTTCTTCGACTGTGATGATATTGTCTTTGATAGAAGATTTAATATCGACCTTGCTCAAATCAGGATTATTGATGCTTTCAAAATCAGTTTTATCGCTCAATTGACCGAAAAGTTTTAGTCCGCTGATTTTCACTTTACTGATAGAAACCACGCCTTTTCCTCCCAATGAAGGATAAACGGGTTGCATTTCTTCGTTTAAAATTCCTTTTACGGTGTAATCTAAAGAAATAATTCCTTCTGCTTTTTCTGCAGCTGAAGCCAATTCACGGAACATCTTGATTTCTTTGTAAGCTCTTTTTACGTTGAAATTCTTCGCTATGAAATGAATATTGAAAGCTGCTTTCTTCGGATTTAAATCGTCATAAAAACCATTGATTCCTACGTTGCAATCTATAATATCAAAACCAATTTTTTCGAAAAGCAATTTGCTGTTTCTGACTGCGACATTTCCTAAAACATTGTTCAAAACCAAACCGTCATATTCGACTTTTTTAGCATTTGCCAAAAGTGAAATATTGAAATTTTCTGGCAAGAGAATTACGCCAGAATCTGTTTTTGCTTCTTTTGCAACCTCTGATTTATCATTTGCTTTTCCAGTTGCCTGTGAAGTTTGCGCCATAAATTCATCGGCTAAAATAGTATTTGAATTTATATTAAAACTTCCTTTTAAAGTTGCTTTTTTCTCTAAGACAAAATTGATTACGTTTTGCAAATGGCCTTTCATTGCAAAATCTGACTTGCCATAATTTGCCGAAAACTTGTCAAAATTCATCTTGTCTTGATTGAACGTAAACAAACCTTCTTTGACAAAAAATGGTTTTGGAAACAACTCAGAAGTCGTTTTTATATCTCTTAAAACCAAGCTTCCTTTGTTTTGCAATTTGCTTATTTGTCCGGTTGTGGCATAGCTTTGCTTTCCTTTAAAAGACAAATCTGCTTTAGCATAACCAGTTACATCTAATCCTTTTTGCTTGAAAACTTTGTAAATTCTGGCGATATCTAATTCACCTTTGGCCACGATATCATAATTTACATCTTCAAAATTCGACAGCAACGCTTTGACATATACTGGTTTTCCTTCAAAAACAAAAGAAGCCGGCGTCAATTGAATGTTTACGTCTTTGAAATTTCCGGTTTCATTTTTGACTGAAGCTAGGAATTTTATATCGGTAATTGGATTTGGATAGTATTCTGTTTTCACTTCTCCATTTTGGAGATTTACGACTCCGGCAGTTACAGGAAAAAGTTTCTTTTCAGCATTGTATTCTCCTTTAGATTTTATGGAAGCTGTTAAATTTCCTTTGAAATCAAGTCCTTTAATTCCGATTGATCTTGAAAGTTTTGCCAAATCCAACTTTGATTTTAAATCTGCTGAAAGTGAGATATTGCTCATTCCTTTGGAATTTATTTTGGCACTTAGATAATCCTCTCCGATATTAAAATGGAGCGTATCTAATTTTACTTCCAATTGTTCTGTGTCAAGCGACGGCAATTTTGTGTAAAATTTCAAAGAAATATTTGAAGTTTCAAATGGCGAATCGCTGTAAGAAATCGAACCTTCACGAATGTTCATTCCGAAAGCCAAATCAGGTTTCTTGTTTAGCGAAGCATTGTAATTTCCTTTAAAAGTTAGAAGCAAGTCTGTTCTGCCTTTGATTTTGGTTTTTTCTAGCCAAGTTACATATTCTGGCGGAAGAGCTGTAAAAACGTCATTCAAACGGCTGTCATTTGATTCAATTTTCAAATTTATATCATAGCCATCTTTCAAGAAATTCATCTTCCCGATGAAGCTTATCGGAAGTTTGTTGATTTTTAAATCATTCTGTTCAAAGACAAAAGCAAGCGAATTTGTATTGATTCTGGTAATCAAATCTGCGTCCACTTTTTTATTTTTGAGATAGGTTTTTCCGTCGAAAGTAAAATCCAGCGAATCGATTTTAGCTTCGGTATACAGATCAAAAACTGACTGGTCGAGATTTCCTTTCCCTACATAATTAAAGCCTTTTGCAGCGATATTTATCTTGGCAGAAATGTCTGTGTAATTCAGTTTTATATTGCGAATATCGATTTTTTCAAGCCTAACGGAAGTGCCTGTTGTATCTTTTGAAACTTCTTTGTCGTCAGAAATATAGACATTGTAATTTGCCTGGCCTTTTTCGTTGACCTTAACATTAATCAATCCGTCAGAGACAAAAATCTCGTCTATGTTTACGACTCCGTCAAAAATTAGGTTTTTTAAATTGATTCCAAAGCCAATTTCTTCAGCAGCGACTAGCGTATCATTTTTGTAAGGCGCAGAACCTTTGAGCGCAAAATCATCTAAGGAAACGGTCAGCGACGGAAAGTGGCGAAAGAACGAAAGATTTGATTCTTTGAAGTTCAATTCTCCATCTAATTTTTTATTGGCGAAAGCCTTGACCTGTTCTGCAATTGTTCCTGGAAAAAGCAATGGCAAGATAAACATCAGCAAAAGAATGCTTCCGATGGTTATTCCTGTTATCTTCAGGAATTTGAGGCCTATTTTTTTATAGTCGATTTTCATAATACAAATGTAGTTCGGGCAACTAATATTTCCTACAGCATTTGTTAAATTTTAAGAAAAGCAAAAATGCCTTCCCAGAACTGGAAAGGCATTTTCAAAATTAACTAAACTAACTCAAACTTATTGTTTCATCAATTTCAGCGTAGCTTCGCGATCTTGCTCGTCTACTACTTTCACGATGTATAATCCTTGATTTAAATTGTCGATTGCATATTGATAATTGCTATCGAAAGCTCCTTTAAATTCTTTTACTAATTGACCTGTAATTGAATAAACTGAAACTTGTTTGGTATTTGTGCTGATGTTGAAATTTCCTTTTGAAGGATTTGGATAAAGCGAAATTGAAGGAAGTTCGAAATTTCCTGTGCTCAATAAAGCTGGCTTGTTTCCAAAAACTCTGAAACCGTCAATTTCGATAGAAACTGCCATGTTAACATCTGTCACATTGAAAGAAGTTCCATCCATTAAATTATACCAAGTTCCTGTAAACGGGAAACCTCCTGCGCTGTTTGATACTGCATTTGTAGCATTTGTCAAAACAAAAACGTAGCTTAAATTTGGAGTTTGTACTGTACTTGTAGAGATGTCTAGTCTTGGTTTTCCTGTTGTTGTGAAATTCCAAGTATGAGTTCCGTTTTCAAAAACGTTTTGATTCTTTTTGAAATCAATCATTTTTGTCCAATCGTCATATACTTTCTTACGAGCAAGGTCACCAAGCCAGTTGTTTGCCCATTGCGGCTGTGGTTTTGTATCTAATTTACAATCTCCAGTTATGGCATCAGTCTGGCTATTTACAGTTCCGTTATTACAAGTAAATATTGAACTATTATAAGCCAATTCTCCAAAATGGTAAATCATTTTTGGACCAGGAACTAATAAGTGAAGTGCTCCCATAGCTGATAATCTTCTTTGGATTTTAGCTAGATTGCTTGTTGTTTGACCACTTTCTGTGAAAGCTTTATAAGCAACTCTTTCTTCATCATGACTTTCTGCATAACCAATAAACATTCCTGTGGCATCAGCAACTCCTGAAAGATTTGTGCTGTTTCCTTTTAAAAAGCTTGCATAAGGATCAGTCATTTTTCTCCAAAGCATGATTCCTTTTGAAACGGCTTCTGTCTTTCTATAATTTGCCCATTCCACTTCTTCTGTATAAGAACCGCCATTTCCTAGGTGTTCAAAAATTACGTAGAAATTTGGATCCTCAGCCCATTGCAAATCTGCATAATGTTTTAAAATAGCAACACGGTCAGCTTGATAATTGTTTGTACAAGTTTCTTGCGTTGTACCAGCAGGACAAGCCTGTGTAAAACCTTTTGTCAAATCCCAACGGAAACCATCGATTTTAAATTCTCTCATCCAGTGCTGAATTGTTCTTTGAGAATAATAATCAGTTAATGAGCTTGAGTGATTCAAATCAGTTCCAACGCTATAAGAGTGCATCGCACTTTGATTTGTGTATGGATTTTCAGCAGTAACTCCGTCACCCCAACCATCATTATTTGTGTCTAGCATCCACATTCTTTCCAACGGTGAACGGCTGAAAACATGGTTTAAGGCAACGTCAAGAATTACGGCAATACCATTTTGGTGGCATAAGTCGATGAATTCTTTAAGTTTTGCTGCAGAACCATATCTTTTATCTAAAGCCATGTGATATGCGGTATTGTAACCCCAGCTCTCATTGCCTTCAAATTCCATTACTGGCATTAATTGAATTGCATTTATTTTTAGATTTTTAAAGTAATCTATTTTATTGATCAAGTCTTGATATGTTCTATTGGCATCAAAATCTCTTACCAAAACCTCATAAATAACTAAATCTTTTTTATTAGGCTTTACGAAATTTGTAGTTGCGCTTGACCAGTTATAATTGTAATATGCATTTGGTCCAGTCTGCAAAACAGAAACTTCTCTTTCTTGACCAGCAGGAAAAGTTGGCAAATTTGGATAAACACCTAAAGTCTGGATTTCTGGATCGTCGTAAGAGCTCAAGACTAACGTTGAAAATGGATCAGCTGTTTTCACCAAAGCTGGTGAATTTGCTGGACGATTTGTTTGATCTCCAACCCAATATTGAAAAGAATAAGAGGTTCCGGAAGTCAATCCTGTCAATTCAAGCCAGAATTTTCCAGAAGTTGGATCTTTTTTCATTGCGTAAGCTGGTGAAGGTATCCAGTCATTAAAACTACCTGCTACATAAACGAAATCTTTATTTGGTGCATTTAAAACTAATGTGGATTTTGTTGGATCTGCTAGATTGTAATTTATACCGTCTTGCACTCCTGCAGGAATTGCTTGGCTTTGTGCTCCTGGATTTACTACAACAGCAAAGTTTTTTACAATTGTACTTCCTCCTAAACTAACTTCAAGAGCATAATTTTGGTTGCTAGTAATTGCTGTGTGATTGAAAGCATAACTTGAGGTTGCGCTTGTGTTGATCGTTGCTCCGTTAGCTTTTAAAGTGTAAGTTGCATTACCGCCAGTATTTGTAGCAGCAATATTTAAATTTCCTCCAGAAGGAATAATTGTCGTGCTGTTTTGTACTGGAGAAGTAAGATTTACTTGAAATGAACCTACGTTTATAAAAGTATCTGCTGTTTGAGGACTATTAGTAGCAGCTCTCAGAACTACGCAAATTTGTGTTATTGTGCTTGTTGTTGGAACTCCAAAATAAGTATACAAATTTGGAGTAAGATCTAATTTGTAAGTTGTTCCAGAAACTAGCGTCAAGGCTGGCTGTGTCGTGTTATTTCCCCAGCTTCCTTTTACATTTTGCCATTGTGCACCGTTTACGGTTACGCCAATATGGGCATAAATCGTACCTGTGTAACTGGCAAGCGGTGTTCCTGCTTTATTAAAACGCAACTCAGCGCTTCCATTAGCTTCGGGAATTGCAGGAATTGTAGTAATCTGTGCAAAAGTTGCAAAGCTTACTAATAGAAAAAATAATAGGGTAATTTTTTTCATGGCATGATTTTAAAAAAAGCTGCCTGAGGATTCAAGCAGCTTTTTAAAATTAATATTATAAACCTTCAACAACAGCAGTTCCGTCAAAATTTACGGTTAGACCAATGTTGAAAGTGCCTGCAGTAATTGGAAAATTACCAGCATTTGTGTCATAAACCACTGTTGGATTACTAACACCTACAGCAAATTTCCATTCATTATTAGCCTGACCCGGGAATGCAGTTAATCCTGTATTAGATGATCTGAATTTTAGTGCTCCTGCAGTAAGAGGTGTTGAGATGTTAAACTTATTATTTGCAAAATCATAAGTCATTGCTGTCTCGCCAGCCCAGCCTCCTGGAGTTGAATCACCGATAATTCCCCAATTCATTTTTACAGCTTTATATTTTAAGTTATCGATATCAACCCAAACATAATACAATCCAGGACCATCAGTTTCTGCTACTTTAATATCGCCACTATCTCCTGCATTTTTAAGATTTCCATCTTGAGCACCACCGATTGTACCATAATTTCCATTATCCCAGTTTAAGCCTCCAATAAATTTAAATCCTTCTCCACCAGCAACTTTCACATAAGCTTCATATACTTTTGTCGTTGTTGTACCGATATGTCTCATTTCGATACCATTTTCTGGTGTCCACGCACCTACACCATAATAAGCTTGTGGCGCACCAACAAGATATAATTTTGGTATTACAGCCACATAAGGTGTAATTGCAATTGTCGAAACATTACTATATATTGGTTCAAAAGTATCATTAACACTTGCTTTCACTCTCACTTCAAATTGTGTTTGTTCGAATGGTAATGCTCCAACTCCTGTTGCTGCATTATTTAAAGTTTCTACAGAAACTGATAATTGGTTAGCACCGATTACAGAACCTAATGAACGTGCATTTGCAAAATCATTTCCTGCAACATCTAATTGTACTTCGTAATTAATGGCAACTGACTGTCCAAAATTGGCAGAAGTCCAAACAAATCTTTCTACCTGATTAGCAGCATTTTCTATAGCAAGAACATATGAGTTTGCTCCTTCTGGCGCTGTTAATACTGGAGCATCTTGTGCTGTGATTACTGGTCTGTCTTCAACATCATCAGAACTACATGAGAATGCCAAAACTGCAAAAAGAGCAATTATTGATTTAGTTATATTTTTCATATTATATTTTTATTTTATTAATAACCTGTGTTTTGTACTAAAGTTGGGTTTGCTGACCTAGCTCTATCTGGAATTGGGAATAATTTCAAATGGTCAGCTGTTGGAGCTCCATTCATTGAATTTCCTTTCCATTGCCAGATGTAAGAACCGCCTGTGAATTTCCCGAAACGAATTAAATCTTGACGTCTATGGCATTCCCAGTATAATTCTCTTGATCTTTCTGCCAAAATGAAATCTAGATTCAAATCTCCTTGGCTTATTGCCCCTGCATTTGCTCTAGTTCTTAAAGCATTTACATAAGTCACAGCCTGTGGTAAAGCACCTTGTCCTCTAACAGCTAATTCTGCATACATCAAATAAGCATCAGCTAAACGGAAAAGAGGAAAATCTGTGTCTACGAATGCTCCCGAAGGGCTTGATCCATTTCCGCCTGTTGATTTTTTATTTGTCCATTTAGTTACTCCATAACCATTAGCCTCGTCAGCTATGCTAATAAGATCTAATGTTTGACCTGTAGAATGAAACATCGCTCTGTTATCAGAAGCGCCAGTCACATCTCCAAATTTGTTTACGAATTCTCTTCTTGCTCTTAAACCTTTCCATCCACCATCTACGCCAAAATCACTGGCATTCATAGTTGACAAAATAGAAGCATGCACTAAATAGTTTGTTCCACCACTTGTAGTGTATTGTCCGTCGAAACGTACTGGGAAAATGAATTCGTTTTGCGCTCCGTTCACGTCATTATCAGCCATAAACAGGTTTGCATAAGGAATTTGTGCAATTTGATAAGTAGAGCTAAGTACTGGAGCTAATGCCGCTGCTGCCTCACTATATTTAGCCTGACCAATATAAGTTTCAGCATTAAGATATAATTTAGCCAAAAGCATTTTAGCTGCAATTTTATCTACTCTTCCATATTCGTTTTGTTGCGATTCTTTCAAATCAGCATCAATTGCAATAAGTTCGCTTGCAATAAAGTCAAAAACTTCTTGAGTGCTTTTTTGTTGCGGATAGAAAAATCCAACTGGATCAGCTTCTGTAACAATTGGCACTTTCCCGAACAAATCCATTGCATGGTATAAAGACAATGCTCTTAAAAATCTAGCTTCTGCTCTATAAGAAGTCATGTCGCTTAAAATTTCTGGAGCTACATTTCTACTTCCTAATTTCTCAGGCGTTGACTGTCTTAAAAACTCATTTGCTAAACTCATCTGGTAAAAAGTTCTTGAATACATTACATAAATGAACTCATTGTTACTTGTCCAAGTTTGTGTATTCATTGAAGGCAAATTTCCATCTTGCCATGCAATTACAGATTCGTCTGTTGGCAATTGTTGCAAAGTATAAAAAGCTCTTAAGTAAGGACTAAAGTCATTTCTAATACCTGCTAAATCTTCTCCTCCATCACCTTCGCCGTTACCTGCTTTAGCTAAACCTAAATAAAGTTTTGCCAAAAACATTCGGTAAGCTTGCGGATTTTCATAGAATTTTTCAGCTGTAAAATCATCATCATCTTGAGGAGTTACATCTAAATCATCCGTACAAGAAACACCCATTGCTAGAACGATCAATAGCAATATTGTTTTCTTTCCTAATACATCTAACATTTTTTTCATTTTCATTTTTTTAAAAATCTAAATTAAACCCTAGCATAAACATTCTTGCTCTTGGATAGATTGTTTTGTCAACCCCACTGAAAATTTCTGGATCAATTCCATCGTAATCAGTTATTGTAAATACATTTTGAACAGCTCCATAAATTCTTAATCTTGATTTTTCATTACCCATCGGATCTTGAAGTGTATATCCTAAAGTAATATTGTCTAGTTTAAACCAAGATGCATTCTGTATGTAGTAATCTGAAAACAACCTGTTATTACCTTCTTCTTGGAAACCAGAATTTAGATAATCTGAATGGATATTGCTTATCACATCGCTATAGCGGACTCCTGACTGCAATACTCCTTTGTTAGCAGCTACGTTATTATACATATAGTTACCTAAACTTGCTCTCCAAGCAAATGACAAATCGAATTGCTTGTAGCTCATATTATTTTGCATACCAAAAGTATAATCTGCATCTGGATTTTTATATCTGTATTGATCAGCTGTTGAGATAACGCCATCTTTGTTTCTGTCAACATATACGCCTTCTACCGGCTTGTGGTTTTCATCATAAACCTGCTCATATACATAAAAAGCTCTTGGATTATATCCTACTGTTTGAATTTGGATTGTGTTACCACCACCACCGTCAATTGCTTCAATTTTATTTTCATTAGGAAGCGCAGTAATTTCTCTATTATTATAAGTAACATTAAAAGATGAAGTCCAGTTAAAACCATCGCCTTTGAAAATATCATAACTAACGCTAAATTCAGCACCTTTAGTTGTAAAATCTCCATAATTTCTGAAAGTTTCATTTCCAAGATTTGCCCCATCTGGTGCAGGAACTCTAGAAAGCAAATCAGAAGATTTCTTTTGGTAAAAATCTAACGATCCTGTCAACCTGTTATTGAAAAAACCATAATCCAAACCTAAATTTGTTGTTTCTGTTTCTTCCCATTTAAGTCCTGCATTATATGCTTCAGGTCTTCCAACTGGTACAAATACATTTCCAAATTGATATTGAGCTTGTGTATTTCCCAATGTATATCTTGGGATATATGCGAAAGCAGCATCGATCTCTTGTTGCCCAGTTGTTCCATATCCGATTCTCAATTTCAAATCAGAAATAACATCAACATTCTTCAAGAAACTTTCTTCTGAAATTTTCCATGCAAAAGCAGCACCAAAAAAATCACCTTTTCTCATTTCTTTTGAAAATCTAGAAGTTTGGTCATTTCGATAATTTACTGTTAACAAATATTTGTTATCATATCCAAGATTCATTCTACCAAAATAAGACTGAAGATTTACAACTCCATCTGTTGCAACATCTCTTATAGAAGTTGGATCATAAATATTTCCTGTTGAATAAGCAACTTTTTCGAAATTTTGATAAGAATAACCACCGGTTACATCTAAATTAAATTTTCCGATTTCTTTAGTGTAAACAAGATAAGCATCTAAAAGCTTATTTTCTTTTTCGTCATTAAAATAAGTAAAAGCCCCTAAATTTTGGTAGTTCCCACCACTAAAGCTACCCGTTTGATATCCGGCGATGCTTGTGTTTTCGACTGTATTTGTACCATTTCCGTTTTGCTTGTCATACCCAAGATTAATAACAGCTCTTAAATCTTCAAAGAAATGAAGCTTATAATCAAACTGAACATTTCCATAAATTCTACGGTTGTCAGTGATATTTCTCCTTTGCTCTAATAGTGAAACTGGATTTTGCTGTGCACCTGTTGCAACTCTATCTCCATCGGCTTCTAACCATTGGAAATATCCTCCATAATAAGATGTTGGATCATAAACAGATTGTGTTGGATCAAAACTAATCGCATTACCAATAGCTCCTTCTTCCGCAAAACGGTTGTCTTGCCAAGAGATATTTGCATTCAAATTAATTTTCAAGTGATCATCAAAAAATGAGGGATTCAGTGCTAAAGATGTAGTTGTTCTTTTAAATTCTCCAGTTTTCAACAATCCAGGTATTCCAGTATATCCAATTGACAGTCTGGCTGGCACAACGTTAAATAGATTCCCTCTTATTGATAAGTTATTATCAACAGATATGCTTGTTTGAAAAATTTCATCTTGCCAGTTAGTATTTGAATCTCCTAAAAGTGAAATTTGTGCTGGAGTTCCATTTTGCGTAACCACACTTCTAAATTGGTCAGCAGATAAAACATCAACTTTTTTTGCTAACGTATTTACTGTTGTCAATGAATTAAACGAAACTTTAAGTCCGCCTTGGCTTCCTTTTTTAGTAGTGATAATAATAACTCCGTTCGAAGCCCTAGAACCATAAATTGCAGTTGCAGAGGCATCTTTCAAGATAGAAAAAGATTCAATATCATTTGGATTGATAGCAGCCAACGCACTAGTCGATCCACCACCTGTTCCGTTATCAATTGGCAAACCGTCAATTACAATTAACGGAGTATTTGAAGCTCCTAAAGAGGCTCCTCCACGAATTCTAATCTCAGAACCAGCTCCAGGCGCCCCACTTGTTGAAATTGTCAAACCTGCAACTCTACCATTAAGCAAGTTTTCAGCAGTAGCATTCATACCGCGGTTAAACTTTTCAGAAGAAATAACTTCTACTGCTCCTGTTGCATCTTTCTTTCTTACAGACCCATAACCAACTACCACAACTTCCTCTAATTGAGAAGCATCTTCTTGCAAGCTAACTGCAAGAACTTTCTGACCAGAATAAGCAATAGTTTGTTTTTGAAATCCTAGAAAAGAAAAAGAAATTACGTCTCCGGTTTTTACGCCTGAAAGCTGAAAATTTCCATCAAAATCTGTTGAAGTACCATTTGTGGTTCCTTGAACAGTAACACCAACTCCTGGGAGCGGAAGTCCCGAAACTCCATCGGTAACAGTTCCGCTTAAAGTACTCTGTGCCAGAACACTAAAAGGAAGCAGCAGTAATAAAAGCAACAACTTTTTATAAATTGTTTTCATACATTTTGTTTAGGTTAAAATTGAGTTTAAATCCTTATATTTTCACTTCGAATGTTAAACTTATGTAAAATTTTCACACTACAAAAACGTTTTCGTAAAACAGCCTACCGAAAACGTTTGCGTGTTGAAAACTTTAATGAAATCTTCTATTTTTGAAGCAAAAAACAGGATTAATAAAAAATAAAATTATCTTTATTGGCAAATTAATAATACCCGTTTTTTAAGATGAGAAGAAAAGTCACTTTAAAACAGATAGCAAAAGAGCTAGATGTCTCAATTTCAACAGTTTCCAAATCTTTACGAGACAGTCCAGAGATTAGTGAAGACACACGACAAAAAGTGCAGGCTTTTGCAAAATTATACAACTATAAACCAAACCTGATTGCACTCAGTTTAAAGAATAAAAAAACCAAGACGATTGGTATAATTATTCCTGAAATTGTCCACCATTTCTTCGCAACAGTAATTAGCGGTATCGAACATGTCGCAAACGAACATGGCTATAATGTTATCGTAACATTATCTGACGAATCTTTTGACAAGGAAGTAATCAATATGGAAATGCTTGCCAATGGAACAATTGACGGCTTCATCATGTCACTTTCAAAAGAAACACAGCACAAAAAAGATTTCCACCACATTACCGAAGTCATAAATCAAGGAATGCCAGTCGTGATGTTTGACCGCGTAACTAATGATGTTTTGTGCGACAAAGTAATAATTGACGACAATTTAGCAGCCTATGAAGCAGTTCAGAACTTAATTGATAAAGGCTTTAAAAAGATCGCATTAATTACAACTGTTGATTATGTAAGTGTTGGAAAACTAAGAACTGACGGATACATCAAAGCGTTGAAAACCAACGACATTGTCATTGACCCAAAACTTATTCTTAAAATTGAAGATATTGATATTTGCGATTTTCAGATTGAAGAATTAATTGCAAAAAATGACATCGATGCAGTTTTTGCAGTAAATGAATTATTTGCAGTAACAGCAATCAAAGCGGCAAAAATGGCAGGAAAATCTATTCCTGAAGATATTTCTGTAATCGGATTTACAGACGGAATCATTTCAAAATATTCTTCTCCAAGCATTACCACAGTTTCTCAAAACGGAATAAAAATGGGTGGTAAAGCGGCTAAAATGCTTATTGAAAGATTAGAATCTGAAGAGGAAGAAGAAGAACATTACAAAACAGAAGTTATAGAAACGCATTTGGTTATCAGAGAATCTACGCCAACGTTGTAGTTTGTTTTAATCTTTTGTAAATCAATACAATAATCTCAATATTTTTCAGTTTATACAATTGTTAAATATTGAGATTTTAATTTTAGGCATAAAAAAATTATATATTTGCATCAATTATCACTACTTATATTTTTACTTCGAACCAAAAATTAAGTTTTGATAAGCAATAACGCTTATCGTAAATAAATCAACACATTACGATAATAATGGAAAAGCGTAAATTAAGTTTCTGGGAAATTTGGAACATGAGTTTCGGTTTCTTAGGAATACAGTTTGGTTTTGCTCTGCAGAATGCAAATACTTCCCGAATATTTGAAACGTTAGGTGCAAAGGTCGATGAAATTCCGATTTTATGGATTGCAGCTCCAGTTACAGGTCTTATTATCCAACCAATTATTGGTTATTTTAGTGACCGAACGTGGACAAAATTAGGACGAAGAAGACCTTATTTTTTAGTAGGCGCCATCTTATCTTCTATCGCATTATTCATAATGCCGAATTCACCAACGCTTTGGATTGCCGCAGGAACTTTATGGATCATGGATGCTTCCATAAACGTTTCAATGGAACCTTTCAGGGCTTTTGTGGGAGATAATTTACCTTCAAAACAAAGAACGCTAGGTTTTGCCATGCAAAGTTTCTTTATCGGAACCGGCGCTGTCGTTGGTTCGCTCCTTCCTTATTTATTTTCAAATCTTTTTGGCGTAAGCAATACTGCAGCTCCTGGAATTATTCCTGATTCTGTAAAATGGTCGTTTTATATCGGTGGCGTAGTTTTTCTTGCCGCAGTTTTATGGACTGTTTTCAAATCAAAAGAATATACTCCGGATGAACTTCATGCTTTTGAAGCGCAAGAAAAAGAAGCTTTGGGAAAAGTGGAAGTGGAAGATTTTGAAACAAAGCAAAATATCAACAAACAATTTGGATTAGGGATTTTCATGACAATTCTTGGAGCACTCGTTTCCTTTTATATTTATGAAGAAAGCCTGACCAAAGAACTTTACATTCTCTTTATCGGATTGATTGTCATCGGAACTTTATTTATGGTGACGTCGGGTTTAAGAACCAAAAAAGTCAAAAATGGTTTCACGATCATCATGACCGATTTATTGAATATGCCAACAACGATGAAAAAATTAGCCTTAGTGCAATTTTTCTCTTGGTTCGCCTTATTTTCCATGTGGATTTACACTACGCAAGCCGTAACCGGACACGTTTTTGGAACTACAGAAACCACTTCAAAATTATACAATGACGCAGCCGACTGGGTTTCTGTATTATTTACAGTTTACAATGGAGTTGCCGCAGCTGTTGCCTTTTTGCTTCCGGTAATCGCCAAAAGAGTCGGAATCAGAATGACGCATTTATTAGCGCTAGTTTCTGGCGGAATCGGATTGATTTCCATTTATTTTATCGGTGACAAAGTTACTTTATTGCTTCCAATGGTGGGAGTCGGGATTGCTTGGGCAAGTATCTTATCGATGCCTTATGCCATGCTTTCAGGTTCGCTTCCTGCTGCAAAAATGGGTTATTATATGGGAGTTTTTAATTTCTTCGTAGTAATTCCTCAGATTGTTGCGGCAACAATTCTTGGTTTTATCGTAAAGCAATTCTTTAACGACGAACCAATTTATGCCTTGATTATCGGAGGATTTTCAATGATTATTGCCGGCTTACTTACCTTACGTGTAAACGAAAGAACAAAAATTACAATTAATGAATAAAAAAGCTTTTATATTCGATCTTGACGGAGTCATCGTTGACACCGCAAAATACCACTATTTGGCTTGGCAGAAAATTGCAAACCAACTCGGAATCGAATTTACCCCAGAACACAACGAAGAATTAAAAGGTGTCAGCCGAGTTCGCTCGCTGGACCTTATCCTTGAATTAGGAAAAATCGAAGCAAGCCAGGAAAACAAAAATCTTTGGCTTGTTCAAAAAAATGAAGATTATCTATCCTATTTGGTAGATATGGATCAAAGCGAAATTTTAAGCGGCGTTGTTCCGGTTTTAAAATTTCTGAAAGAAAAAAATCAATTGATTGCCTTAGGTTCTGCCAGTAAAAACGCAAGACCAATTTTAAAAAAAACAGGAATTATCAGCTATTTCGATGCAATTGTTGACGGAAATGATGTTACAAATGCAAAGCCCGATCCTGAAGTATTTTTAAGAGCTGCACAATTATTGAATGCCGCTCCAGAAAACGCAATTGTTTTTGAAGATTCTGTTGCCGGAGTTCAGGCAGCGAATATTGCCAATATGACAAGCGTGGGAATCGGCGAAGCAAAAATCTTGCACGAAGCAAAATTTATTTTCCCAGATTTCACACATATTGATGAACAATTCATCGAATCATTGATCAATTTAGATTGAAAATTGAAGGATTAAAAAATTAAAAGATTATTAAAACATCCAAAGGAGATTTCAGGTCAACCAATCTTTAAATCTTTAAATTTTGGAATCTTTAAATAGAAAAAAAAATGAACCAAGATTATATCATACCAAATAACTGGTCAGTCATAGAAGAAGGATTTGATGCCGAAAGAGTAAAATCATCCGAAAGTTTATTCAGCATCGGAAATGGTGCCATGGGTCAGCGTGCTAATTTTGAAGAAAATTATTCTGGCGAAACTTTCCAGGGAAGTTACATTGCCGGAATCTATTATCCAGACAAGACAAAAGTGGGCTGGTGGAAAAATGGCTATCCAGAATATTTTGCAAAAGTATTGAACGCTCCAAATTGGATCGGAATTGAAATTGAAATTAACGGAGAAAATTTCGACTTGAACGCTTGTTCTGAAGTGAAAGATTTCAAACGCGAATTGAACATGAAAGAAGGCTGGTACCGTCGTTCTTTTGTGGCAACATTGCAAAACGGAACTGAAATTAAAGTAGACGTCCGTCGTTTTCTTTCTTTAGATTCAGACGAATTGGGTGTCATCAATTACGAAATTACTCCTATAAATAAAGACGCAAAAATCGTTTATAAGCCTTATATCGATGCCGGCGTTAAAAACGAAGATGCCAACTGGGAAGAAAAATTCTGGGAGCCATTGGAAGTTAAAAATCAAGAAAACGAAGCCTTTGTTGTGGCAAGAACGTTCAAGACGCACTTTAATGTCGCGACTTATATGTCAAACAGCATTTTCTTGAATGATGAAAATTTGAATATTTCTCCTGCAAATGTTGACGCTTCCGCAGATAAAGTTCAGTTTACGTATGAAGTTGAAGTGGTAAAAGGTGAAAAATCTTCTATCCAAAAATTCGGAGGTTACACCGTTTCTTTGAATCACGAAAATTCAGAATTAATCGGTGCAGCTGCAAAAGTTATTGCTGCTGCAAAGGCAAAAGGCTACGAAAATTTATTGCAAGAGCAAATCGAAGCTTGGTCAAAAATCTGGGAAATGTCAGATATCACGATCGATGGCGACGTAAAAGCACAACAGGGAATACGTTTTAATATTTTTCAATTGAACCAGACTTATTTAGGCAAAGATTCCCGATTGAATATTGGTCCAAAAGGTTTTACAGGAGAAAAATATGGCGGTTCTACTTATTGGGATACTGAAGCGTATTGTATTCCGTTTTATATGGCTACAAAAGACCAGCAAGTTGCAAGGAATTTGTTGACGTATCGCTACAATCAATTGGACAAAGCCATTGAAAATGCTGGTAAATTAGGTTTTACAAACGGCGCTGCTTTGTATCCAATGGTTACAATGAACGGGGAAGAATGCCACAATGAATGGGAAATTACTTTCGAGGAAATCCATAGAAATGGTGCGATTGCTTTTGCGATTTTCAACTATTTCAGATTCACAGGAGATTACAGCTACATTCCAGAAAAAGGTTTGGAAGTTTTGATTGGGATTGCACGTTTTTGGCACCAAAGAGCGACATTTTCTACGAATCAAGATCAATTTGTAATCCTTGGAGTTACGGGTCCTAATGAATATGAAAACAACGTAAATAACAATTTCTACACAAATTATTTAGCCAAATGGTGTATCGATTACACATTGGAACAAATCGAAAAAGTAGAAAAAGAATATGCTTCTGACCATTCAAGAATCTTATCTAAAGTAAATTTAGACAAAGCAGAATTGGCACAATGGAAAAAAGTCGCAGACAAAATGTACCTTCCTTTTTCAGAAGAACACGACGTTTACCTGCAACAAGACGGTTTCTTAGACAAGGAATTAGTAAAAGTGAATGACTTGGATAAAAGCCAAAGGCCAATCAATCAAAAATGGTCTTGGGACAGAATTCTTCGTTCGCCATATATCAAGCAAGCCGATGTTTTGCAAGGATTTTATTTCTTCGAAGATCATTTTTCGAAAGAACAATTAGAGAAACATTTTGATTTTTATGAGCCATTTACGGTTCATGAATCATCACTTTCGCCTTGTGTTCATTCGATTCAAGCGGCAGGTTTGGGCAGAATGGAACAAGCTTATACTTTCTATTTGAGAACTTCTCGTTTAGATTTAGATGATTATAACAAAGAAGTGGAAGAAGGTTGCCATATCACCTCAATGGCCGGAACTTGGATGAGTATCGTTGAAGGTTTTGGAGGAATGCGAGTGAAAGATGACACGTTGCATTTTGAACCAAGAATTCCGGAACAATGGAAAGGTTATTCGTTTAAGATCAATTTTAGAAACCAAATTTTACAAGTTTCTGTAGAATCAAGCGAAACCAAATTTAATTTGGAAGGCACAAAAGAGCTGACTGTTTATGTAAATGGAAAAGCTGTTTTGGTCGAGCCGAATACTTTGGTTACTGTTTAAAATAAGTTCAAATTAAATTTAAACCATTAAGGGATTAAGATCATTAAGTAATGCCATAATTGCCTTAACTTTTCTTAATATCTTAATGGTTCAAAAATTCTAAGCCAAAAATAAAAAATTATGACCCAAAAAGAAGTACGCAATTGTCATATGAAATAACAGGATTAGCAATTAGAGTTCACAAAATATTAGGCCCCGGACTTTTAGAAAGTGTTTACGAACGCTGTTTGAAATACGAACTGGAATCTAACGGATATGATGTGAAACAGCAATTGGTTGTTAAAGTAAATTATGAAGATATTGAATTTGAAACTGATATGAAAATTGATTTACTTGTTAATGATTGCGTAGTTGTAGAGTTGAAAACGGTCGAAAGCATTCTACCTATTCACGAAGCACAACTATTAACTTATATGAAATTGCTTAGAAAACCACAAGGTCTGCTTATCAATTTCTTTACCACAAATATAACCAAATCAATGAAGCCATTAGTAAATGAATATTTCGCTCTGCTTTATTAAAATTTAAACCATTAAGAGATTAACGTTCATTTAGCGTTCCAAAATCTTAACTTTTCTTAATCTCTTAATGGTTCAAAATTCTTTATAATGGTTCAAAAAACAAAACAATGAAAAAAACAATCCTACTTTTACTTTTATCCATTTCAGCTTTCGCCCAAATCGATAAAGTAGAACCGCCTTTCTGGTATGCAGGAATGCACAATCCAGAACTTCAAATTATGTTCTACGGAAAAAACATCGCACAATATGAAGCTTCAGTTTCTAATAATGTGGTAATTAAAAACGTAGTCAAAACTGAAAATCCTAACTACATTTTCATTACAATCGACACCAAAAATCTCCCTGCTTCTGATTTTGTATTTTCTTTCAAGAACAAAAACAAAGTAGCTTTTACAAAAAATTATTCTTTAAAAAATAGACGCGCCAATTCCGCTGAACGTAAAAGTTTTGACTCTTCAGATATGATGTATTTGATTATGCCAGACCGTTTTGCCAATGGAAATCCGAATAATGACAGCGACAAATCTACAACAGAAAAAGCTAACAGAACTTCACCTGGAGGCCGTCACGGTGGCGATATAGAAGGAATTATCAAAAACCTGAATTACCTTGAAGAACTAGGAGTTACAGCACTTTGGAGCACGCCACTTTGCGAAGACAACGACAAAGGACATTCTTACCATGGTTATGGTCAATCTGATGTTTACAAAATCGATCCGCGTTATGGAACCAACGAAGAATATTTAAAACTTTCGGCTGAATTGAAAAAGCGAAATATGAAATTGGTAAAAGATTATGTGACAAACCATTGGGGTGCACAACATTGGATGTACAAAGATTTGCCGACATATGAATGGGTTCATCAATTTCCAGGTTTTTCGCAATCGAATTACAGAATGGCGACACAGTTTGACACAAATGCTTCCGCAATCGATGCTAAAAACTGTATGGATGGTTGGTTTGTTCCGTCAATGCCCGATTTGAATCAGTCGAATCCTTTGGTATTGAATTACCTGACTCAAAATGCAATTTGGTGGATTGAATATGCCGATTTGGATGGTTACAGAGTCGATACTTATTCTTACAATGACAAAGTTGCAATTGCAAAATGGACAAAAGCGATTACCGACGAATATCCTTACTTTAACATTGTTGGTGAAGTTTGGATGAACGACCAAGCCCAAATGGCGTATTGGCAAAAAGATAGCAAAATTGCTGCAATCCAAAGTTATAATTCACATCTGCCAAGCGTAATGGATTTCACATTGCACAGTGCTTTTGGCAATGCTTTTAACGAAGACAAAGATAGCTGGAACGACGGAATGATTAAATTCTACGACAATTTCACGAATGATTTCTTATATCCAAATATCAATAATATTTTGACTTTCGTCGAAAATCACGACACCGGAAGATTCAACCAAAATCATAAAAACGATATTAAAAAATACACAATGGCGATGACTATGCTTGCTACAGTTCGTGGCATTCCGCAATTATATTACGGTTCAGAAATTGGAATGGCAGGCGACAAAGGAAAAGGTGATGCAGACATCCGTCAGGATTTTCCTGGAGGCTGGGAAGGCGATAAAAATAACGCTTTCACAAAATCAGGAAGAACAGAAGAACAAAATAAATTCTTTGACGTGACTGCAAAATTATTCCAATGGAGAAAAAACAAAGCTGTCATTCATACTGGAAAAACTACGCATTACATTCCACAAGAAAACGTTTATGTTTATTTCAGATATGATGATAAAGAAACTGTAATGGTTGTAGTCAACAATGCTGCAGACACAAAAACTATCAAAGCAAATCGTTTTCAAGAAAACATTAAAAACTTCAAATCTGGAAAAGATGTGCTTTCTGGAAAATCAATTGACTTGAAAAATGAAATTTCTTTGGAAGGAAAATCGGCTTTGGTTTTGGAGTTGAAATAATTAAAAAATAAACCATTAAGGTATTAAGAAAAATTAAGGCAACACTTAATGACCCTTAATACCTTAATGGTTCAAAAAAATATAAATGTTGAAATTATGAAAAAAACAATCTTATTAGCAATCGCAATCACAGCTTTCATCTCTTGTAAAGACGATAAAAAAACGGAAGAAAAAACGGTGGCAACAACAGAAACAATCGCTCCCGTTTCAGATGCAACTGCAGAAAATGCAGTAATCTACGAAGCAAACATCCGTCAATATTCTCCAGAAGGAACATTTAACGCCTTCACGAAAGACATTCCGGAATTAAAAAAATTAGGCGTAAAAGTAATTTGGCTGATGCCGATTTACCCAATTTCTATGAAAAATAGAAAAACTACTGACGGCCGCTTAGTTTCTGAAATCAAAGATCCAAAAGAAAAAGCAAAATATTTGGGAAGCTATTACGCAATCTCAGATTACACGGCAATAAATCCTGATTTAGGAACTAAAGAAGACTTTAGAAATTTAGTAAAAACGGCACATGAAAACGGAATCTACGTCATTCTTGACTGGGTTGCAAATCACACGGGCTGGGATCACAAATGGATTACTGAACATCCAGAATATTACCACAAAAATGCAAAAGGCGAAGTAACCGATCCGTTAAATCCAGAAACAGGAAAATCTTGGGGTTGGACAGATGTGGCGCATTTAGATTATGCAAATAAAGGTCTGAATGAAGCCATGAAAAATGAAATGTTGTATTGGGTAAAAGAAGAAAACATTGACGGTTTCCGTTGTGATGTTGCGGATAATGTTCCAGCAGAATTTTGGCAAAAAGCAATCCCAGAATTGAAAAAAGTAAAACCCGTTTTCATGCTTATGGAATCCAACAAAAATTATCTTTTAAAAGACGGAATTTTTGATATGGGTTACGGTTGGGAAGCACACCACGTAATGAACGACATCAATAAAGGAACAAAAACGGTTAAAGATTTAGATGAAGTTTTCACTAAAATCGGTAAAGAATACGAAAAAAATGACTTCTTCATGAATTTCACATCTAACCACGATGAAAATTCTTGGAACGGAACTGAATACGACAGAATGGGCGACGGCGTAGAAGTTTTCACCGCTTTAACTTATTTAATGCCTGGAATGCCTTTGATTTATACTGGACAAGAATATGATTTGAAACGCAAATTAAAATTCTTCGAAAAAGATTCAATTCCAAAAACAAAAGCAAAAATGTATCCTATTTATGAAAAATTAGGGGCCTTAAAAAACAATAATGAAGCTTTAAACGGAGGAAAAAATCCAGCTTCTTACAAACGTTTGGCAACTTCAGCTGATGCAAACATCTTAGCTTTCGAAAGAGGAAAAGGTACTAAAAAAGTATTCTTCGTTGGAAATTTATCTAAAAAAGACCAAGAATTTACAGCTCCAATCGACGGAACTTTCACGAATTATATGACAGGCGAAAAAGTAACCCTGGCAAAAGACCAAAAACACAATTTCAAACCTTGGCAATATTATATTCTGGTTCAATAAAACCATAGAATAATAGTATTGCAACTTTTTAAAAAGTCATAATAAAATACTAATTTAGTAACGCTTTAATAACGTTTTATAAATTAGTATTTTATTATGGCTTTTACATATATAGAAATTGACCGGGTTGAAAAACTTACCAAAAAAGAGTTTATTGAAAATTATTACAAGCCACAAAAACCTGTAGTAATTACCAATCAAATTGAAGACTGGCCCGCTTTTACAAAGTGGAATTTTGAATTTTTAAAAGAGGTTGCTGGCAACAAAACCGTTCCTTTATATGACAGTCGAAAGACTGATTACACCAAAAAAGTGAACGAGCCAGATTTCACTATGACCATGTCTGAATATATTGGCATACTCGAAAAAGGTCCAACCGATTTACGCATCTTTTTGTATAATTTAATGAAAGATGTTCCTTCCATGAAGGCCGACATGAAATGGCCAAAACTTGGATTACGCTTGATAAAAAGCCTTCCGCTTGTGTTTTTTGGAGGTCAAAATGCCAAAGTTTTCATGCATTATGACATCGATTTCCCAAATATTTTCCACATTCATTTTGAAGGAAAAAAACAATGTGTTCTCGTCGATCCAAAAGAAACAAAATACATGTATCGCCTTCCCTATTCTTGGATTTGCAACGAAGATATCGACTTTGACAACCCCGATTTCGAAAAATTTCCCGCATTAAAACTTGTAAAACCTTACATCACAAACCTCCAGCACGGCGAAATGCTCTACATGCCCGAAGGCTGGTGGCACTACATGAAATATTTGACGCCCGGATTTTCATTAAGCTTAAGATCGCTAGCCGGAAGACCGAAAAATTTATTAAAAGGCTTTGCAAACGTAGCAATCATACGCTATTATGACAATTGGATGCGCAAACGCAAAGGCCAAGCTTGGCTAGATTACAAAGACCAAGAAGCCATCCGCAGGACAAATGCATTGCTGAAAAAATAGTTTATCCCAAAGATTTTCTTTTTTTGAAGCGAAACTTCAGGCATTTTAAAAATCCATGTTCCCGCTGTCTTGCACAATCTTTTGTTCTGAACCCCAGAACAAAAGGATAGTCGCAAACATCGGGGCTAGAAATCAAACTTCAGGCTTCTTTTAAACTTCGTTCCAATCTTTGTCGACAAAAAATTCGTGATACTTAGGAAATCTTTTACTGAAAAATCTTAAACCAAAAAAACGTATTTTTACAGTCTAAATTCTTCCATTGAAAAAAATTCTAAACATCGGACATCGCGGTGCCAAAGGCCATGAACCCGAAAACACGCTTCCCTCCTTTCAAAAAGCTTTAGACTTAAATGCTGACGGAATCGAATTAGATGTCCACGTTTGCAAAACCGGAGAACTTATAGTAATCCACGATTTCACCGTCGACAGAACCACAAACGGTTCAGGAGCAATTTCAGAATTATCACTTTCAGAAATCAAATCATTGCGAATCAACGATGAAATTGTAGTCCCGACTTTGGAAGAAGTTTTAGATTTAGTTGGTAAAAAATGTTTCATCAACATCGAATTAAAAGGAAGACATACGGCAAAACCAGTTTCTCATTTAATCGAAAAATACATTCTTGAAAACGATTATTCTTACGAAGATTTTATCGTTTCAAGTTTCCAAAGAGAAGAATTAGAAATGCTATTTTCCATCAACCCAAAAATACCTTTGGGCGTTTTATCACAAGCCAGCGTTACCCAAGCTTTGGAATGGGCAAATGCATTTTCGGCGAAAGCCATTCATCCGCATTTCAGCCTTTTGACCGAACACAATGTTCAAAAAGCACAAGAACAAGGTTTCAAAGTTTATACTTGGACGATCAATGAAACCGAAGATATCGAAAGAATTAAAACCTATAATATAGACGGAATCATCACTGATTTCCCAGAAAGAATATGAGCCAGAATTTTGACATAATTATAGTTGGCGGTGGAGCCGGAGGTTTTTTTACAGCAATTAATATCGCAGAAAAAAATCCAAAATTAAAAATTGCAATCTTAGAACGTGGCAAAGAAGTCTTGACAAAAGTCAGAATTTCTGGTGGAGGAAGATGCAACGTCACGCACGCATGTTTTGAACCAAATGAGTTGGTCAAATTTTATCCGCGTGGCGAAAAAGAACTTCGTGGTCCGTTTCATCAATTTTGTTCTGGCGACACAATGGAATGGTTTGAAAAACATGGCGTGGAATTAAAAATTGAAGAAGACGGACGAATGTTTCCAGTTTCAAATTCCTCCCAAACTATAATTGACTGCTTTACAACAGCAACAAAAAAACTTGGAATTCAAGTCTTGATCGGACAAAGCGTTCAATCCATTTATAAATCAGAAACTGAAGATGGAAATTTTTGGAAAATTGAAACCCAAAACGAGCAATACATTTGTGAAAAATTAGTTTTGGCAACAGGAAGCAATCCGAAAATGTGGGAAATGATTCAAGAATTTGGGCATTCAATTGTGAGTCCGGTTCCGTCATTATTTACATTTAATATAAAAGATCCTAGAATCAAAGAATTGCCGGGCGTTTCCGCACAAGTTTCTGTAAAAGTAAAAGATACCAAATTAACTTCAACTGGACCTTTATTGGTCACACATTGGGGAATGAGCGGACCAGCAATTTTGAAATTATCGGCTTGGGGCGCACGGATTTTATTTGAAAAAAACTACCAATTCACTATTTTTGTAAACTGGTTAAACGATGTTGATACAGAAGATGCAGAAGTAATTTTAAAAGAATTAAAGCTAGAACATTCTAAAAAATCAGTTTCTAAAAAGTCCCCATTTGAGTTTCCGAATCGTCTTTGGGAAAGTTTGGTTTTGGCTTCCGGGATTTCTGAGGAAACAAAATGGGCTGATTTATCTAAAAATCAACTGCAAAATTTATCGAATCAACTTACGAATGGACAATTTCAAGTGAATGGAAAAAGCACATTTAAAGAAGAATTTGTAACCGCTGGTGGCATTGATTTAAAGGAGATAAACTTCAAAACAATGGAAAGCAAAATGCATCAAAATTTATATTTTGCCGGGGAAATTGTAAACATTGATGCGATTACTGGAGGCTTTAATTTTCAGAATGCATGGACAAGTGGTTTTATTGTAGCAAATTCTATTATACTGTAACGCAACCAATTGAATGTTTTTGCATCTAAATCATAAACTTTATAATTATGAAAAATATGCTACTTTTAACAATTGTAATATTGCTTTCTGGTTGTACTTCTGAAGAGCAAAATACTAAAGCAACACAGAACAAAGTCATGCTGCTAAAGGTTGATTTTACAACCAATATTTTTGAAGGCGGTAAAGAACTTGCTTTTGGTGAAACCACAAATTTTACAATTTCTCCCATTTATCAATCGCCAGGAGATCTTGGAAATATAACTTTGAAATATCAAGAATTAGATGAAAAAATTTTTGACGGAACAATTATCTGGATGGGAACTGGGAAGAGAAATTATCCAGAAAATATAAATTCTCCAGAGTCATTTATTATAAATCCGACTCCTTTACAAATTCCGAATCTCGATTTTTTCCAGACAGTTAATTATTCTGAATTTCCACATTATCCTGAAACAATTAATTATGCAGGAATATGGAATGCTATTGACAATCTTGAAGTTGTTGCCCAATATAGAAACAGCAATCCAAATTCTCAGATCAATTTATTTTTATATACGCCAAGCGTAGGTGGCGGAGATCCTGAAGAATGGGATTGGTATGTAATTCTGAAAAATTAATTATTCAACCACCAAATACTAGCATTTAAAACCGTTGCAAAACTTACCCAAAGCAAATACGGAACGAATAAATAACCTGAAAATTTATTGATTTTAGCGAATTTGATATACGTTTCATAAATCATAAGCCAAAGCAAAACAATCTCGACTAAAGCTAATAATGGATTTTTTAATCCGAAGAATAAATACGACCACAAGGCATTTAATCCCAATTGGATTGCGAAAAACAGCATTGCTTTTTTGACTTCTTCTTTTCTTGGAGAATCGATTTCGTGCCAAACCAAACCGCCGGCAATTCCCATCATAACGAATAAAGTTGTCCAAACTGGCGCAAAAAGCCAATTCGGCGGATTGAAACTTGGCTTTTCAATTGTCGTGTACCAAGTTTCCACACTTGGACGCGTCACCAAACTTGAAAAATAAGCAACTGCAAGGCAAGTCACCACTAAAACCAATATTCTTGTATATTTATTCATCTTCTTTTTTATCAAAATTACTATTTTTTTTCAACTCATTTCGCAATCCTGCAAGGTTTTCAAAACCTTGTAGGTATTATATGAGAGTAAAGAATTCAATATTTGGCGACGTATTGAAACCTTTTATACTTACAAGGTTTTGAAAACCTCGCAGGAAAGAGAAAAAACTTCAAGTGAAAAAAGTATCTTTGCAAAAATTAATTCTATGGTTTCTGAAAAGGATTTTATTCCAGCAAAATATACAAATTCGATTGAAAAAGGTTCATTCAAATGGAGCGCTCCGAGTAATATTGCGTTAGTAAAATATTGGGGAAAAAAGGAAAATCAAATTCCTGCAAATCCGTCGATTAGTTTTACTTTAAACAATTGCAAGACAATTACTTCGTTAAGTTTTTCCAAAAAAGAAAATACAGAAAATTTTTCTTTTGATTTATTATTTGAAGGAAAGCCAAAGGAAGATTTTAAGCCGAAAATTCAAAAATTTTTCGAACGAATTTACAATTATTTGCCTTTTTTAAAAGAATATCATTTTACGATTGATACTAAAAATACGTTTCCACATAGTTCTGGGATTGCTTCTTCAGCTTCGGGAATGGCAGCTTTGGCGATGAATTTGATGAGTTTAGAAAAGGAATTATCCCGAAACTTCGGGACTGAAATGACGGATGAATATTTCTTCCAAAAAGCCTCTTTCTTGGCAAGATTAGGTTCTGGAAGCGCTTGCAGAAGCGTGAAAGGAAGTGTTGTAGTTTGGGGAAATCATTCTGAAATCAACGGAAGTTCTGATTTATTCGGAATAGAATTTCCGAATAAAATACACGAAAATTTTAAGAATTATCAGGACACGATTTTGTTAGTTGACAAAGGAGAAAAGCAGGTTTCGAGTACGGTTGGACACGATTTAATGCACGATCATCCTTATGCCGAAAGACGTTTTGAACAAGCACACGAAAATCTTTCGAAAATAAAATTGGTTTTAGAATCCGGAAATTTAGATGAATTTACCAAGATTGTGGAAAGCGAAGCCTTGACCTTGCACGCAATGATGATGACTTCAATGCCGTATTTTATCTTGATGAAACCGAATACTTTAGAAATCATAAATAGAATTTGGAAATTCAGAAATGAGACAAAAATTTCAGTTTGTTTTACATTGGATGCTGGAGCGAATGTTCACGTTTTGTATCCCGAAAACGTTCGCGACAAAGTTTTAGAATTTATTAAGGATGAATTAGTTGGCTATTGCCAAAACTCGCAATATATTTGCGATGAAATTGGATTTGGTGCAATCAAACTATAATTTTCGTATCTTTAATTAAAATTTGGATTATGGACATTCAATTGGAAAAATTAGAGCTGATAAAAATCATTGCCGAAACCGAGGATGTTTCACTGATTAAATCTTTGAAAAAACTTTTGAAGAAAGAAAAAAAAGATTGGTGGGAGGATTTGAGCGACGAGCAAAAAGCGGATATTGAAGAAGGAATTGCTGATGCTGATGCTGGAAGAGTAGTGAGCTATGAATCTGTAATGAGCAAATATAAGTATGCAACTAAAGGTTGAGTTTTCTGTCAAAGCTGAGAAATCATTTGACAAAATTATTACTTATATCGAAGCAAAGTGGAATCATACAGTAGTTGAAAAATTTTTGTTGAAATTTGATAAATCTGTTGCTACAATTGTTTCAAATCCAGAAGGTTTTCCATGTTCTGACTTTATAAATGTTAGAAAATGTGTAATAACAAAACAGACAACTATTTATTATAGATTTAATTCTGAAAAAATTTCGATAATTTCAATTTTCGACACCAGACAAAACCCAAATAACATTAAGAAAGACATCAAATAATATGAAAGGACCATTATTTTACTCAAAAATATTACTCTTCGGTGAACACGCAATCAACAAAGGTTCCCGAGGTTTGTCCATTCCTTATAATTTTTTCAACGGCGGATTGAAAGTTGACGACAATCTTTCTGAAGAAGCTACAAAATCAAATGCGAGCTTGAAGCGTTTTGTTGCCTATTTGGAAACAATGCAGCAAGAAAATCCAGAGCTTGTGAAATTTAATATTAAATTGCTGAAACTGAATGTTGAAGCCGGAATGTATTTTGATTCTAGCATTCCGCAAGGTTACGGAATTGGTAGTAGCGGTGCTTTAGTTGCTGCAATCTATGACCAATATGCCGAAAATAAAATCACGGTTTTGGAAAACTTGACTCGTGAAAAACTATTGAAATTAAAACAGATTTTTTCAAAAATGGAATCTTTTTTCCACGGAACAAGCTCAGGTTTAGATCCTTTGAACAGCTATTTAAGCATTCCGATTTTGATTAATTCTCACGATAATATTGAAGCTACAGGAATTCCAACTCAAAGTCTTCAAGGAAAAGGCGCTGTCTTTTTGCTTGATTCTGGAATGGTGAAAGAAACCGCTCCGATGGTGAGTATTTTTATGGAAAGTTTGAAGGACAAAGGTTTTAGAGCGATGGTAAAAAACCAATTCGTGAAATATACTGACGCAAGTATCGATAATTTCCTTCATGGAGATATTAAAGCTTTGTTAGCAAATACCAAAAAACTTTCAAAAGTGGTTTTGAATAATTTCAAGCCGATGATTCCAGAGCAATTCCACGGAATTTGGCAGAAAGGCTTGGATTCAAATGATTATTATTTGAAACTTTGCGGTTCTGGCGGAGGCGGTTATATTCTTGGATTTACGCAAGATTATGAAAAAGCCAAAGAAGCTTTGAAAGATTATAAATTGGAAGTTGTTTATCAATTTTAATTTAGTCAATAGAAATTAGGCAAAAGCCAAAAAATTTTCGAGATAAATTTTAGTTTTGGTCAAAACCTTAGACCATAAACCCAAAACCCCATACCCAAAAAAAATGTTAAGCAGAAAGAACAAGCTTCTTGTAATGAAAATTATCAGTTTGTTTTCTGTGGTTCGCGGGTACAATATTCCTGTGATTTTGTTGGCGCAATATCTTTCGGCAATATTCATTTTGTCACCTGAAGATGTGCGGGCTTTGGATGTGATTTTGGATATCAATTTATTTATTTTAGTATTGGTTTCTAGCTTTTGCATTGCTTCTGGATATATCATCAATAATTTTTACGACGCCCAGAAAGATTTAATCAATCGACCGAATAAGTCGATGTTGGATCGTTTGGTAAGCCAAAAAACAAAACTTTATGTTTATTTTGGGCTTAATTTCTTGTCTGTATTTTTAGCTTATTTTGTTTCTTGGCGCGTCAGTTTATTTTATTCCGTATATATATTTCTGATTTGGTTTTATTCTCATAAATTAAAAAAATATCCGATTATTGGAAATTTGACGGCTTCCGTTTTGGCGGTTTTTCCTTTCTTCGGAATCCTGCTTTATTATTTCAAAGGTCAGTATTTAGAATATGACTGGCAGAAAATTGGGATTATTTTTGGACATGCGAGTTTCTTGTTTTTGCTAATTCTTATTCGCGAAATGATTAAAGATTTAGAAAACATGAAAGGTGATTTTGTGACTGACTACAAGACAGTTCCGGTGGTTTATGGCGAAAAAATTTCTAAAATTGCGATTACGGTTTTGACAATTTTGACTGTGATTCCAATATATCTTTTGGTTGATATTTATGAAGTTGGTTATATGGTCATTTACTTTTATGTCTGTATGATTTTGATGATTTTTCTTCTTATAAAATTATGGAAATCAAATTCGAGGGAAGAATTTTTAAAGCTTCATAATCTCCTGAAATTCATAATTGTAGCTGGGGTTTTCTGCATCGTTTTAATTGATCCGACGGTTTTATGGCATGGAAAAAAAGTTTTATTGGCGTTAAACGGGCACTAACCCTGATTGCAACGAAAATCCTTTTTTAAGCAATGGCTATTTTTTGCTGACGCAAAAGAGCGACCAACGGTCCCAAGCTTCGGGACCTTTTGTGGCTTGCAAAAAAAGACATTGATAAAAAAGATTGCAGGGAAAAGCAGGAAATAGCTTCAAAAAAATCGAATCGTCCAATATACTAGGGATTTACCGTCGAAAAATGCTATCTTTGCACAAATTTAGAACAATGAACAAGAATGACGGAGGCAAAAAGGGAAGCGCCTCAAACAGATCTGGTGGAAAAAGCAGTTTTAGCAAGTCTAAACCAGCGTTGCCAAAGAGAGCTCAAGGGCCGAAAAAAGCGAAGCCAACTGTAGCAAAAGTGGCGGATGTAAATCCGGAAAAGCCTGCAAAGAAAGCGAACCAAGCTCCGAAAAGACAGAAAGCGGCAGACGAAATGCGTCTGAACAAATATATTGCGAATTCGGGAGTTTGTTCTCGTCGCGAGGCTGATATTTATATCCAATCTGGGAATGTGAAAGTGAACGGAATTCCGGTTACTGAAATGGGATATCTTGTAAAAGCTACGGATGTGGTGAATTTTGACGGAAGTTTATTGACTCCAGAGAAAAAAGAATACTTGCTTTTAAACAAGCCAAAAAACTTTACGACGGCACTTGACGAAGGTTTTGAACACAGAAACGTTTCAGAATTGATTCGTGGGGCAACAAAAACTTTGCTTTCTCCTGTGGGAAGAATGGACAAAAACACGACTGGTTTGTTGTTATTCACGAACGATACGGATATGTTGCGTAAGTTCACGATTCCGAATCAGAAATCTTCTAAAATTTACCAAGTTTCTTTAGACAAAAACTTGAAATTTGAGGATTTGGAGAAAATCCAAAAAGGAATGACAATTGAAGGTCACCGTGTTAGTGTTGAAGAAATTAGCTATATCGAAGATCAGCCGAAAAGTGAAATCGGACTTAAATTACGTACTTCAAATGTAAAAGTGGTTCGCCATATTTTTGAGCATTTGAGCTATGATGTTTTGAGAATTGACCGTGTTTCTTTTGCTGGTTTGACGAAGAAAAATCTTCCGAGAGGAAATTACAGATTTTTGACAGAGCAGGAAATTATCAATTTGAAAAACGTTTAGTTTTTGCCACAAATTGCACGAATTAAAAAATAAAAACAAACCGCAGATTCGCAGATTTTTTCTGTAATCTGCGGTTTTTACTTTACAAAATATATGAATCCAGAAACTTTACAATCTATTGCTTTTCGTTGGTTTGATGCTTTTAACAATCATAATTTAGAGCAACTTTTGTCGCTTTATGATGAGGACGCGAAACATTTTAGTCCAAAATTAAAAATCAGAAAACCAGAAACCAATGGTTTTGTGGAAGGAAAATCGGCGTTACGTGAATGGTGGAAAGAGGCATTTGAAAGACTTCCTTCTTTGCATTATAAAGTGACTTCTTTGACGGCAAATGGCGACAGAATTTTTATGGAATATGTCAGAAATGTGGATGGCGAGGACGATATGTTAGTTGCAGAAGTTCTTGAAGTTAAAGACGGAAAAATAATTGCTTCACGCGTTTATCACGGATGATAAAAAAAGCCCTTGAAATTTCAAGGGCTTTTTTGCATTGTAAAATTGAACACAGATTTCTCAAATTTTCACAGATTTTTTTATCCTTTGATTTTCTTCGTCGGAGTTTCTGTTTTTTTGTCTAATCCTCTTTTTCTTAGAAGCGGTTCCACGCTTGGTTCAGCTCCACGGAATCTTTTATACAAAACCATTGGATCTTCAGTTCCTCCTTTTTCAAGGACATTTTTGCGGAATAATTTTGCTTTTTCGGGATTGAAAAGCGTTGTAGTTTTAAACGCTTCGAAAGCATCAGTGTCCAAAACTCCTGACCAGATATAACTGTAATATCCAGAAGAATAACCTCCTGAAAAAATATGCTGAAAATAAGTCGTTCTGTATCTTGGAATAATCGCATCAATCAATCCGATTTTCTTCATAGAATTTTTCTCGAAAGTATTTGCCTCAAGCGTAATTGGTTTCGTTTGAGAATGATAATCCATATCTAAAAATGACGCAGCCAAATATTCTACTGTTGCAAAACCTTGATCGAAAGTTCCTGATTTTTGCAGTTTTTGGATTAACGCATCTGGAATAACTTCACCGGTTTTATAATGTTTGGCATACATTCTCAAAACTTCTGGTTCGGCTGCCCAATTTTCCATTACTTGCGATGGCAACTCTACGAAATCTCTCGGAACACTTGTTCCTGCAAGGCTTTTGTAAGTTACATTCGACAATAATCCGTGTAACGCATGGCCAAATTCGTGGAAGAAAGTTGTTACCTCATCAAACGTCAATAATGCTGGCGTGTCGCTTGTTGGCTTTGTAAAGTTGCAAACTATTGAAATTACTGGTGCTTTTCTTTCTCCGTTTACTGTTTTTTGAGTTCTATAAGATGTCATCCAAGCACCGCCTCTTTTTGAAGTTCTTGGAAAAAAGTCCATGTATATAATTCCGACATGGCTTCCATCCGCTTCTGTTACTTCCCAAACGGTTACTTCTTCGTGGTATTTTGGAACATCATTTAATTGCTTGAATTTTAAGCCGTATAATTTTTCTGTAACTTGAAAAACGCCTCCTCTTACATTATCCAAACTGAAATAAGGTTTCAATTCTTGCTCGTCTAAGTCAAAACGTTCCTTTCTGATTTTTTCGGTGTAATATCTCCAATCATAAGGTTGTACTTTATCTTTTATTCCGTCTTTGTCCATCATTTTTTGGATATCGGAAGCTTCTGTTTTAGCGATTTCCAAAGCTGGTTTCCATAAATCGTTCAGAAGTTTAGCCACATTTTCTGGATTTTTTGCCATAGATTCTTCCAAGACATAATCAGAATGTGATTTGTAGCCTAACAATCTCGCCTTTTCGCCACGAAGATTTGCCAATTTTATCGCGTTTTCTTTGTTGTCCAATTCGTCATCGTGATTGGCTCTTGTTTGGTAGGCATTCCAAATTTCTTGACGTAATTTTCTGTTCGAACTGTATTGCAGAAACGGCATTACACTAGAATTTGAAAGTGTGAAAACCCATTTCCCGTCTTTGCCTTTTGCTTTTGCATCTTCCGCGGCAGCGTTAATTAATTCTTGTGGCAAGCCTGATAAATCCCTCTTATCTGAAATTACCAACTCGTATTTATTGGTTTCTGCTAAAATATTTTGTCCGTATTTTAAAGCTGTAATTGAAAGTTCTGCGTTTATTTTACGTAATTTGTCTTTATCAGCACTTGATAAATTCGCACCGCTTCTGACAAAAGCTTTATGAAGATTTTCTAAGATTTTCGCTTGTTCCAAATTCAATTTCAAAGATTCTCTTTTGTCCCAAACTGCTTTAATTCTTGCAAATAACTTTTCGTTTAAGTAAATATTGTCGTTGTGCGCTGCCAAATTTGGAGAAACTTCTTTTGCTATTTTTTGCAATTCGTCATTCGTATTTGCTCCATTTAAATTGGAAAAAACAATATTTACGTTGGACAATAATTCGCCCGCATTTTCCATTGCTAAAATCGTATTCTCAAAAGTCGGCGCTTCAGGATTATTCGCGATTGCATCAACTTCAGCTTCCTTCTTTTTAATTCCTTCTAAAATTGCTGGCTTGAAATGTTCGATTTTAATCTTGTCGAAAGGCGGTACTTCGAATGGCGTATTGTAAGCTTGAAAAAATGGATTCATAGTCTGTTTGTTTTCTTGTGCTTCAACTGCCAGCATATTTCCAATAGCTAACAGGATGAAAAATGATTTTTTTATCATTATAAATTGTGATTTGGAACGTAAATTTAAGCAAAACGAAGCAAATGGAACTATGATTTCTGCTTCAATCGCTCGGCAAGTTCTCTTCTATAAGTAATTCCGACTGGAATTTTTTCTTTGTTAATTGTAACTGTATCGCGATCACAATCTTCAATTTTTTCAAGCGCAATAATATACGATTTATGAACGCGAAGAAAGGATTCATGAGGAAGATTTTGCTCCAATTCATTGGTTGTCATAGAAGCCAAATAGGTTTTTGTAGTAGTAAATATTTTAACATAATTGCCATAACTTTGGGCAAAAAGTATTGTTCTTACGTCTAAATCCAAAATTATTCCGTCAGTCTTAATGGAAACAAAAAGATTAGTCGCTACAGGTTTTTTTTCTTCGTATAAAGCTAAAAACCGTTCAATGGATTTCAAAAATCTCGGAAAATAAATTGGTTTTAAAAGGTAATCGATGACACCATAATCATAACTTTCCAAAGCAAATTCTGAATAAGCCGTCGTTAAAATCGTCTTTGGCGGTGACGGAATAATTTTCAATAATTCCAGTCCAGTAATTTCGGGCATATCAATATCCAGAAACATCAAATCCACTTGATTCTCCCGAAGATAGTTCATCGCTTCGATTCCGTTATAACATTCAAAAACCAATTCCAACTGCGGATTTTGCTTGATATAATTGACCAGCACATAATGCGCAGCAGGTTCATCATCGACAATTATGCATTTTTTTGGCATCAATTCAAATCAATTTCAAGGTTCACTTCATACTTCAATTCGCCTTGTTTTATATCTAAAATATACTTTTCTGGATATAAAATTGCAAGCCTTTCCATCGTATTTTTCAGTCCGATTTTTGTAGAAACTATTTTTTTCTTTTTCGTCGGAATTGAATTTGAAATTACTAAATAAATCTTGTCTTCTGAAGTATTGATCTTAATATTTACATAGCAATTTTCAATCGTGCAAGCACCGTGTTTAAAAGCATTTTCAATAAACGTAATCAAAAGCATCGGAGCGATTTTATAATTACTTTCAAAATCAACATCCTGCTGAAAATCAATATCACATCGATAGCCGACTCTTTCTCTTTCCAATTCGATATAGCTCGAAATAAATTCTAATTCGTCTTGAAGTGACACAAATTCCTTATTGCCATTTTCCACTTGGTAACGCATCAGTTGCGAAACTTTCATAATCATGTCTGAAGTCCGTTCTGGATATTGAAGGCTGATTCCGTATAAAGTATTAAAAGTATTAAACAAAAAATGCGGATTCAACTGGCCTTTCAACGCATTTAATTGAATCTGATTGTACAATAATTTTTTGTTGGTACGCTTTTTTTGATCTCTATAATGTTCCAGCATTAAAAAAGTTCCTAAAATACAAATTAAAGTCCCGACCAGAGTGGCGACTTGAAACTGATAGCTCTTTTGGTGTGCAGATTTATAAAGAAAGCAATTTTTATATAGAAATTCTGTCGACGTTTCATAAAGTATCACAGAAAACACAAACAGCAACGAAACCGTCATCAACAAATACAAAACAGGACGGTGTTTTTTAAGTAAAACCGGAAGCAGAAAATAACGATTCACCTGCGCATGCGAATACAATATAAAAAAATAAACTAGCCCTGAATAAAAGCCTCGCCAGCTTAAAATCAAGATCCAGTCATTGAGAGTGAACAATATAAAAGAGAAAATAAGGATGATAATTTCCTGCCACCATTTATTTTCTACGATACTTTTAAATTTCATTTTTTATAATTCAAGACTACAAAGTAACTACTTAAAATTAAATTTCTTATCGATTTAATGACCAATTGAATTCGTCATTTTATAATGATGTTTCGTCATTTTAAAACTGATAATAAGTTTCCTACAACCTAAATTTGCACTCTTAAAACTTAGAAATAAATGATGACGAAAAAAAAGCTCCCCCTTTTTCTTTTTTTGGTGTTTTTCATTCAAGGTTTTTCACAAACACTTTCTCTTAAGGAAGCCGTGGAAACCGGAATCGCCAATTATGGGACTATCAAAGCCAAAAGCTACTATGCCGACGCTTCAAAAGAGACGGTCAAACAAGTTCGGCGCGATTATCTGCCCAATTTAAACCTTGCCGCACAGCAAGATTATGGAACTGTAAATGGTCAAAACGGACCACTTTACGGTTTTGGAGGTCTTGGAGTAGCTTCTTCAGGATTGCCTTTGGCGGAACAAAACTGGAATGCTGCATTTGGCGCTCTGTATCTAGTAAATGTCAATTGGGATTTTTTCACTTTTGGAAGAACGAAACAAAGAATAAATTTGGCCAAAGCCGATGTACAGCGTTTTGAGAAAGATCTAGACCAAGAAAAATTCCAGCAAAAAATAAAGATTTCTGCAGCTTATTTGAATCTTCTTGCCAGCCAAAGATTATTAATTTCTCAAGAGAAAAATCTTAGTCGCGCAACAGTTTTTCATAGAATCGCCGCAGCAAGAGTCAAAAATGGGTTGCTTGCCGGAGTCGATTCTACGCTCGCTGCCGCGGAAGTTTCTCGTGCAAAAATTCAACTGAACCAAAGCAAAGACCAAGTCAAAGATTTGAACAATAAATTAGTTGCCTTAATGGGAATTGACATCAAAGATTTTGTTTTGGATAGTTCTTTTGTAAAACAAGTTCCAAAATCCATCTTAGGTTTTGAAACAGCAAATGACACTTTAAATCCGGTTTTGCAATTTTATAAAAGCAGAATTGATTTCAGCAAACAGCAGACAAAATTGTTCAAAAGAGAATATCTTCCAACGTTCAGTTTCTTCGGAGTTTACCAAACGAGAGCTTCGGGATTTAATTCAGATTATGCTTCCGATCAAAATTCATACAACCAAAATTATTTTGACGGCGTAAATCCGAATCGCCAAAACTATCTTTTAGGTGTAGGCGTTTCTTGGAATTTAACCACAATCGCAAGATCTAGCAAGAAAGTCAGTGCCCAAAAATTAATTTCTGAAGGACTTCAGGAAGAATATAAAGTGATTGACCAGCAACTGAAAACGCAATCTGACGCTGCCGATGCCAAGATAAAATATGCGATGGAAAATTACGCGGAAGCGCCGAAACAAGTCCAAGCTGCACAACAAGCCTATTTGCAGAAAACGACTTTATACAAAAATGGCTTGACCAATCTTGTTGACGTGACGCAGACGCTTTATACTTTAAATCGCGCCGAAATTGACCGCGACATTATCTACAATAATGTCTGGCAGTCGCTCTTGATGAAAGCGGCAGCGACAGGAGATTTCGACTTATTTATTAACGAATTTTAATTTTCCAACGATGAATTTAATACGATTTGCACTTCGCAAACCCATCTCCATATTGGTGCTCGTGGCCGGATTATTCTTTTTTGGAATCGGCGCTGTGAAAGATATCAAAGTCGATATTTTGCCAAAAATGAACCTTCCCGTGATTTACCTTGCACATCCTTTTGGAGGTTATACTCCGAATCAGATGGAATCTTATTTCGCGAAAAATTACGTGAACATTCTGCTTTTTGCCAATGGCGTAAAATCAATCGAGACTAAAAATATCCAAGGGCTGACTTTGATGAAAGTCACCTACTATGAAGACACGAATATGGCTCAGGCTGCAGCTGAATTAAGCGCGCTTTCTAACAGAATCCAGGCTGGTTTCCCCCCCGGTTCACAACCGCCGTTTATCATCCGTTTTGATGCTTCTTCTTTGCCGGTCGGGCAGTTGGTTTTGAGCAGTAAAACGCGCTCGAATAATGAATTGCAAGATTTGGCCAACGTTTATGTGAGAGCTTCGTTTACCTCGATCCCAGGTTTATTGTCGCCTCCACCTTTTGGCGGAAGCCCAAGAACCATTGAGGTTAACGTGGATCCTGACTTGCTTCGTTCGCACAACATGACGCCAGATCAAATCGTGGAAGCGATCAGAATCAACAACCAGACAGCTCCTTCCGGAAACGTGAGAATTGGCGATATGAATTACATTACGCCGACAAATAATACGATTAAGGAAGTGTCTGATTTTGCCAAAATTCCCTTGTTCAAAGGCGGTGTGCAGAATTTATATTTGGGCGATGTCGCTACCGTAAAAGATGGTGCCGATATCACTGCAGGTTACGCTTTGGTCAATGGAAAACGATCGGTTTACATCAGTATTGCCAAAGCCGGAGATGCTTCTACTTGGGATGTCGTACAACGGTTGAAAGCAGAATTGCCGAAAATCCAGAGTACGCTTCCTGACGATGTGAAACTTTCTTATGAATTTGACCAGTCAGTTTATGTGATTAATTCGGTGAAAAGTTTGGTTATCGAAGGAATAATCGGTGCGGTTTTGACCGGATTGATGGTGCTTTTATTTTTGGGCGATAGAAGAGCGGCTTTGATCGTAATCCTGACCATTCCGATTTCAATTATTTCTGGCGTATTATTCTTGAAATTATTCGGGCAGACTATCAACTTGATGTCATTGAGCGGACTCGCCTTGGCAATCGGAATTCTGGTCGATGAAAGTACGGTAACCATAGAAAATATCCACCAGCATTTAGATATGGGAAAACCCAAAGCGCTCGCCATTTGGGATGCTTGTAAGGAAATTGCCCTTCCTAAATTATTAATCCTTCTGTGTATTCTCGCCGTTTTTGCTCCAGCTTTTACGATGACCGGAATTCCTGGTGCGCTGTTTTTGCCTTTGGCGATGGCAATCGGTTTTTCAATGATCATTTCGTTTTTATTGTCACAAACTTTCGTTCCGGTGATGGCGAATTGGCTGATGAAAGGACATTCAAAAGTGGAACATGGCCCTGAAGTTACAGATGATGAAGCGGAGTTTAATGCTTCCGGAATTGATCCGACTTCTGAAAAAGACACCTTTGCAAAGAAGCGAGTTTTGGCAGAAAGAGACGACTTAGACAATGATAAAAAAATCGGATTCTTCGAGAAATTCAGAATTCGTTTCATGCGCTTTTTAGATCGTATTTTTCCTTTCAGAAAATCAATTGCTTTGCTTTATTTGTTCGGAATTACGGCAATCGCCATCGGACTTTTGAGCGTAATCGGCCAGGATGTTTTTCCAAAGGTAAATTCAAGCCAGTTCCAATTGAGGCTTCGCGCTCCAGACGGAACCCGTTTGGAAAGAACAGAGGAAAAAGCCATTCTAGCCTTGAAAGAATTAGAGAAAATGGTCGGAAAAGAACACATCAGCATCAGCTCGATTTATGTCGGCCAGCATCCTTCCTTATTTTCAGTTTCGCCGATTTATCTGTTTATGTCAGGTCCTCACGAAGCTGTTTTTCAAGTGGCGCTGAAAGACTACCACGCTGATATGGACGTTTTCAAGGATGAATTTCGAGCCAGAATCAAGAAGATTTTGCCAGACGTAAAATTATCTTTTGAGCCGATTGAACTTACCGATAAGGTTTTAAGCCAAGGTTCTCCTACTCCAATCGAGATTAGAATTGCTGGAAAAAACAAAAAAATTAATGAAAAGTACGCCAATAAATTGGTCGAAAAATTGAACCAGTTTGATTATTTCAGAGACGTTCAGATTGGCCAGCCGATTAAATATCCTTCACTGGATATCAATATTGACCGAACCCGCGCCGCACAATTGGGCGTTGACATGAACGAAGTTTCGCGCTCGCTGATCGCTTCGACGTCGTCTTCAAGATATACGGAGAAAAATACTTGGATCGATGAAAAAGCTGGATTGTCTTATAACGTGCAAGTTCAAGTGCCGTTAAATAAGATGATGACGGAAAATGATTTGGGTGAAATTCCATTGATGAAAAACGCGGCACGTCCTGTTTTGAGTGATGTTGCGACAATTACACCATCCTTTACTTACGGAGAAAATGACAACTTGGGTGCGATGCCTTACATCACGGTTACGGCAAATATTGACCACACTGATTTGGGAACAGCTTCAAAAGATGTTGAAAAAATCATTGGTTCTTTAGGAGAATTGCCACGCGGTTTGTTCATCGACACCATCGGTTTAAGCAAAGTTTTGGTAGAAACTATGAACAGTTTGCAGTCCGGATTGTTGATTGCGGTTGTCGTGATTTTCTTGATGCTTTCTGCCAATTTCCAGTCGTTTAAAGTTTCGCTGGTGATTTTGACAACGGTTCCTGCGGTGGTTTTGGGTGCTTTATTATTGCTGTTGATCACAGGTTCTACGCTGAATTTGCAATCGTATATGGGAATCATTATGTCCGTCGGAGTTTCGATTGCCAATGCGGTTTTACTGGTCACGAACGCCGAGCAATTACGAAAAGTTAACGGAAATGCATTAGAATCAGCCAGAGAAGCGGCATCATTGCGACTTCGCCCGATTATCATGACGAGCGTTGCGATGATTGCGGGAATGCTGCCAATGGCAATCGGCCACGGAGAAGGCGGTGACCAAGTTTCTCCATTGGGAAGAGCGGTTATTGGCGGGCTATTATTTTCAACATTTACCGTCTTAATTATCCTGCCGTTGATTTTCGCTTGGGCACAAGGCAAAAGCTCGACACAGTCCGTATCTTTAGACCCTGAGGACAAAGAAAGCAAACATTATATCTCATCTTTACACGATCAAAATGAAAAATAATTTATTCAAAATATCCGTTTTATTTTTAGGAACAGCTTCTTTTTTAAGCAGCTGCGGTTCATCCGAAAAACAAGAAGTTGTGGCAGAAGACGTTGCTCCTCCGATGGAAATTATCACTACTACCAAAGAAAAACTATCTACAGAATTAAGAATTCCAGCGGAATTGGCGGGTTTTCAACAGGTGGATATTTATGCCAAAGTGAGCAGTTTTGTAAAAGAATTGAAAGTAGATATTGGAACCCAAGTCAAAAAAGGACAGCTTTTGATGGTTTTGGAAGCTCCAGAAATCAGTTCGCAATTGGCTGCGGCAGAATCAAGACTGCGCTCTCAGGAAGCGGTTTATATGACGAGCAACAGTACTTACAAAAGAATTTTAGAAACCAGCAAAGTTGAAGGAACGGTTTCAAAAAATGATTTGGAACAATCTGAAGGAAGAAAAAATTCAGATCAGGCACAGCTTCAAGCAGCGAAAGCATCCTATAAAGAAATTCAAAACATGCAAGGTTATTTGCAGATTCGTGCGCCTTTTGACGGTGTGATTGCGGCTCGTAATGTGAATCTTGGCGCTTACGTAGGGCCTTCTGGAAAAGGATCTGAACTGCCTTTGTTTACGATTCAACAACAAGAAAAATTGCGACTTTCGGTTTATATTCCTGAACTTTATACCGGTTATTTGAAAAGTGGCGACGAATTGAGTTTTAATGTAAAATCACTTCCGGGTAGAACTTTCAAGGCTAAAATTGCCAGAATGTCTGGTGCTTTGGATAGCAAATTCCGTTCAGAAAGAGTTGAAATGGATGTTGTTAACGACACTAAAAGACTTTTGCCAGGAATGGTTGCTGAAGTTTTGTTGCCTTTGAAAGCACAAGACAGCAATTATGTAGTTCCGAAAACGGCCGTGGTGACTTCAAGCGAAGGAATTTTTGTATTGAAAGTTCAGGACAATAAAACGCTTAGGGTTCCGGTTCAAAAAGGCCGTGAGATTGAAGACCGTGTGGAAATTTTTGGAGAAATTCAGGAAAATACGCAGTTGGTTAAAGCGGCTTCTGAAGAAATTAAAGACGGAACTCCTTTAAAATAATTACTTTAAAGTCCTAACTAGGCTTACCATTTATACTATTAATTTCCCGATTGCAGTAAAAAGGCAGTCGGGATTTTTTTGTTCCAAAGGTATTATGATTAAAAAGATGCCCTAACTTTAGAGAAGAAATGTCATCCCACTTCAAAGCTCGAATGATTCACCTTTTTGCTCGGCACCCCCACCTATCTAGGTACCCCCTCCCCACCTGCATACCCCCTCTTCTCGCTTAAAACCTGCATCATCCCCCTTATTTGGCGGGCCGTCGGATCAAATAGCTCGGGTCGACTGCCTAATCAGGTACGTCCTCCTCGATAAAAGACAGAACGGCGCAACTTTGAGGTGGGTAGGGCCAAAAAACAACTGCTCAAAACTCGCTAGAGATAATTCACTTATGCATAATCATATAAGAATTAAAAATAAATGCATAAGCCACACCTGCTGTTATTTTTAGAACTTTATTTTCATAGAAATCAACGAATCAAAACCACATATTATGAATGCTAAAAATTTTCTTGCCGGACTTGGTGGCGCCATCGTGCTTAACCTTTTACATGAATCGTTAAAAAATAAAAATATGGATACCCCGCGAATTGACCATGTGGGTGAAGAGGCGCTTCAAAAGGTTTTAGGCTTTTTTGGAAGTAAAATTGAAAACAAGGATATCTTATATAAAGCTACGCTTGCGGGTGATTTGATCAGCAATGCGACTTATTATAGCATGATTGGAAACAGTCCTGCAAACATTTGGGGGAAAGCCGTTTCCTTAGGCTTGGTTGCAGGAGTTGGAGCCGTAGTTATTCCGAAGAAAATCGGACTTGATGAGGAGCCGGTGGCAAAAAACAACCAAGTAAAAGCTTTAACAGTGGGTTATTATCTGGTTGGGGCTTTAGCAACTGCTGCAATTTTGACAGCGCTAAAAAGCAACAAGCAAGATACCATAGCAACTTCAGGAATGTAATAAATATTTATTGCTCACTGTCTCTTGTAACGAAGATGACGGGCAGTCAGATTACCGAGGAGGCTGTAATTGGTTCATGCACTTTCCGCCCGTTCGTGCATGATGAAACCAACGTCGGCGCGTTTTCGCGGAAACCGATCAGCAACACGGTGATAGCAGTGACAGTGGGCAATTTTTTGATTTATTTGTAGAAAATAGGAATTGAATTTATTCCAGAAAAAAAATGCTTCTCAATCTGAGGGGCTTTTCAGTACACATTATAGTACAAAACCCGAACCATTATCTGGAAGATTTGAGACTTATGGGTGATATACCAAAACCATGTATATTTAAAAACTGCTTTTATTCCTTAATAAACTTTTTGCTTAGAATTCCGTTATTTGTATTGATCAGGATGTTATAAAGTCCTTTGCTGAAATTCGCAGTAGAAACTTCTGAATCTGCGGCAGCTCCTTTAAAAATCAATTGACCCAGCATGTTGTAAATGCAGTAATCCTTAATCTCTAATACACTAGTGTCGCTATTTTTAATATGGAGCTTATCTTTTGCCGGATTTGGGTAAATCACCAAACCGAAAATATCGTCAGTAAAATGTTCCACGCCTAATATTGTATTGGTATAACGCGTCAGCGCGAAATCCTTGCTTATGCCATTGTTAGTTGATCCCGCAACAACAACCTTGTCATCTGACTGCAATCCTATCGCAAAAGCAGTGTCATAACCATCATAAAAAGAAGCGGTAATGCCATTTTGGCCCCCGTAACCGTCATCAAAAGTACCGTCAACATTAACGCGCTTGATTTTAAAGTCGCAGCTTTCGGGAGCCTGTCCAGGCATGGTAAGAGTGACTAAAAATTTACCATCTAACTGAGGCAGTACTGAAGTGATTTGTGGGTAATCGACACTCAGCCCCGATGTTAAAATCCCGGCTGTTCCGTATGCCGGATCAATCGTGCCGTCAGTGTTATATCGAACTGTAGAAAAACGGTTTCCATTTGATGTTCCTGCGATAATTAACTTACCATCTGGCTTGATAACTCCCGTATATGGAAAATAAGTGAATCCAATTAAAGTAGTCACCTTTCCATCAGTGCCAAAAGTGGTGTCGAGGCTCCCGTTTGAATTTATTCTTGCTGTTGATAATGTTATGCTTCCGTTGTATAAACCGGGATCTGATGAGGAGCCGAAAAGGATAATCTTGCTGTCAGGCTGAATAAGTATCGAGGCATTGCCATAATTGGTTTGCCCAAAAGAAACGAATAACTGCCCATCAGTATGAAAGTTTGTGTCTAATGTGCCGTCACTATTATATCGACAGATGATGAATCTGTTTACTCCTTCCAGCGTGCCACCTCCCGCTACGATCATTTTTCCGTCAGCCTGGAAAACTATGGAAGTGGGGGTAAAATTGAGTGTTTTTTTACCATTAATCCCGAAGCTCGCGTCGAGGCTTCCATCAATATTGTACCTTATGAGTTCTCCAACGTAGCCGGGGGTCGAAAAAGACGAATATGTATTCCCTAAAATTATTTTCCCGTCAGGCTGTAATGATGCGGTAGCAACCTGGTTCAGGTTATTCTCAAAAACCGACAATACTTTACCAAAATTCCCAAAAGCAGTGTCAAGGCTGCCGTCGCTATGGTATTTTGACAAAACGATATCTTTAAAAAAAGAAGTGTTTCGCTGCCCGTGTTCGGTAGTTCCAATGGTGATTAACTCATCATTTGGCAATACCAATAAATGACTCAAAAGATCGTTGCCTTTTTCAAAGGCAGTTGTTACTTTTCCATCGGTGTTAAATGAAACATCTGCCATGCCATTGCTGTTATATTGGGCAACAGCAAAATCTGTATAGCCTAAATCCAGCGGCTGTGCTTGCCCAGCTACAACAATTTCACCATTTGGCAGTACTGCTGCAGCTTTTGCTTCATTCAGGCCTGTATCAAAAGTTGTCTGCACGGTCCCGCTGGTTCCAAAAGATGTATCCATGGTTCCGTCAGCGTTATACCTCCTGATTAAAAAGTTGGAAGATGGCGATAATGATTGTGGGTTAATAATCAAAAGATATTTGCCATCTGGCTGCATGACAATTGAATTTGTTTGATAAAACTGTTCATTTGCCGTTAAAGGAGTCAAAATCCTACCATCGCCGTCAAAAGAAGTATCGAGACTGCCATTTGCATTATATTGCAGCAAGGCAAAATTAGACCCTACAATTCCTGCTATCTTTATTTTCCCGGCGGCACTAATTGACAGTTGCCGTGCAACCGCAGACGTACCTGTACCAAAGGATGCAATCACTTTTCCATCGGTATCAAAACTGGTATCTAAAGTACCATCGGTATTATATTGGGCCACTGCTATCTGTGAGCTGCTTGTTGCCGAATATCTTCCTGAGATGACAAATTTACCATCAGGCTTCAATGCAATGCTGGATGGCCAACTGCTTGCACTCCCAAAAGTCATAACGACCTGTCCGTTTGTCCCAAAGCTCGAATCTGGAATTCCATCTGCCGTATATCGTTCTATACCAATAGTTTCCGGTGCATTGAGATTGATCTTTACCGCAGCAATAACAATTTTTCCATCGGGCTGCACAATTAAATTGTTTCCATCATTAATAAAAAAAGCTAATCCCGTGATTATCTTGCCGTTCGTGCCATAATTGTTATCGACATTTCCATTTGCCAGATATCGTGCAATTGCCACCGTAGAGCTGATTCCACTCCTTCCCGTAGTTCCAAATACAATGATCTTTCCATCAGGAAGTACATGAATGGACCGAATAATGCTAATGTCATTATTGACTTCTGTAAAACCCGTCAATACTTTTCCCAGCGCGCCAAAACTAACATCTAATGATCCGTCAACATTGTAGCGCGCTAAAGCAAAATCATCTTCACCGTTACTATTGAGAGCCGTTCCGCCGACTAAAAATTTGCCGTCGGGTTGAAAAGCAACGGCATACGCCCGGTTTTCATTTGAGCCAAAACCCGTGACTGTTTTTCCGTCGATTCCAAATGCGGCATCTGTTTCACCCGATTGGGACAGCATGTTCAATGTTGAAAGCAGGAACAGAAATAATAGTTGCTTTTTCATAATAAGATTGTGGTTTGACGAATTAGACATTCAGACTAGCGAAGTTAATTAAAACTGATTTAAATCACTCAAAATCAGTCGAAATAGTAAACACAAACATTTGCCGGGACATACCCATCAGAAACCGACAACAATCAGCCACAACACCTGACATTTTAAAAACAAGAGATGCTCAGCAACCTCTTTCAATGCAAAAATAAAGAGCTTTGGAAGTAAATTCAAGGGTGCGGTGTGTATAATTCTTCCTCTTCAGGGTAACTAATTTATATGCATCTAATCCCACAACTTTTGGTATTGATCCAATTATTGACAAGTTATCAACAACAAAAAAGTCTCTAATTTCTCAGAGGCTTTTGTACGAATAATAGCTCCGAAGCCTCGGAGGAACCTACACCACTTTATTCCAAAAAAAAAGCTCCTCAAAATTGAGAAGCTTTTCAGTGCGGATAATAGGACTCGAACCTACACACCTTGCGGCACCAGATCCTAAGTCTGGCGTGTCTACCAATTTCACCATATCCGCAGTAGACCTTTGAAAACAACTATTGCTGTTATCGAGGTGCAAATATAGTCATAGTTTTGAACTTTCAAATAAAAAATTAAAAAAAATTAAAATATTCTTTTTCGTATTTTTGGCAGACAACATTTCAAAAAACCATTTATGGATACGATAAAAGACTACGTCCAAAAAAACAAGGAACGTTTCCTTAACGAACTTATTGATTTACTGAAGATTCCGTCTGTGAGTGCTGATTCTGCTTACTCGCAAGATGTAATTGATACTGCAAATGCTGTAAAAGAAAGCCTTGAAAAAGCAGGCTGTGATTTTGTAGAAATTTGCGATACTCCGGGTTACCCTATTGTTTATGGAGAAAAAATGATTGACCCAAATCTTCCTACGGTTTTGGTTTATGGGCATTATGACGTGCAACCGCCAGATCCTTTAGAACTGTGGACTTCACCTCCATTTGAGCCGGTTATCAAAAAGACTGAATTGCATCCTGAAGGAGCGATTTTTGCCCGTGGCGCTTGTGATGACAAAGGCCAGATGTATATGCATGTGAAGGCTTTGGAATATATGGTTCAGACGAACAATCTTCCTTGCAACGTGAAATTCATGATTGAAGGCGAAGAAGAAGTGGGTTCGGCGAGTTTGAGCTGGTTTGTAGAAAGGAACCAAGAAAAGTTGAAAAACGACGTGATTTTGATTTCTGATACCGGAATGATTTCGAATACACAACCGTCAATTACCACCGGTTTGCGCGGTTTGAGCTATGTGGAAGTTGAAGTTACTGGTCCGAATCGTGATTTGCATTCTGGTTTGTATGGAGGTGCTGTTGCCAACCCGATAAATATTTTGGCAAAAATGATTGCGTCGCTTCATGATGAAAACAATCACATTACCATTCCTGGATTTTATGACAATGTAGAAGAACTTTCTGCCGAAGAAAGAGCGGAGATGGCAAAAGCGCCATTTTCTTTGGAAGCCTATAAAAAGTCTTTAGATTTGAATGATATCTACGGAGAAAAAGGATATACGACAAACGAAAGAAACTCGATCCGACCAACTTTAGACGTAAACGGAATTTGGGGCGGTTATACTGGCGAAGGTGCAAAAACAGTTATTGCTAGTAAAGCTTTTGCTAAAATTTCAATGCGTTTGGTTCCGAATCAAGATTGGCATGATATTACAGAATTATTTACAAAACACTTTGAAAGTATTGCTCCGAGTGGCGTGACGGTTAAAGTAAAACCGCATCATGGAGGTCAAGGTTATGTGACTCCGATTGACAGCATTGGTTATCAAGCGGCAGCAAAAGCTTATAATGAAAGTTTTGGCGTGCAGCCGATTCCGGTTCGTTCGGGAGGAAGTATTCCGATTGTGGCTTTGTTTGAAAAAGAATTGAAATCAAAAACTATTTTAATGGGATTTGGCTTGGACAGCGATGCGATTCACTCGCCAAATGAGCATTTTGGCGTATTTAATTATTTGAAAGGAATTGAGACTATTCCTTTATTTTATAAATATTTTGTGGAGCTTTTTAAGAATCAGTAAGCAATGGGATATTTTACTATGATTAAGAAAGTTGCTATTTTGGCAGTATTCTTAAGTTTCAATGAAAATTGCCAAGCTCAAGATGTTGCCAAAGAAGGAAAACCTGACAAAAGTATAATTTTTACTACGGTGCAAGTTCTTCCTGAATTTCCAGGAGGAATGATGGAATTTAGAGCATATGTTTCTAAAAATTACAAGGTTTCACCTACATTCAAAGGAAAAGGAAATGTCATTTTAAGTTTTGTTGTTGAAATTGACGGAAGCATTACTAATATTAAAGTTTTACAGGATTTGGGATATGGTACAGGTGAAGAAGCCATTCGTTTATTGAGAAATTCTCCAAAATGGAACCCAGGAACTCAAGACGGAATTCCAGTCAGGGTTAGTTATAATCTGCCTATAAAATTAAGCGTGAAATAAATTTAAATCCGTTCAGAAATGAGCGGATTTTTTTACCTAAAAATTAATTTAAAAAAAGGAAAAGTTTAAAAATTCAACCTTGGCTTTGGTTGATGAAAAAATACTGAATTCAAAATGCCGAAAAAACTTTTGCTCGACAAGGAAATATAATTGCGAGCTTTATTGTTGAACCTGACGGAAATCTTTCGAATATAAAAATCGTCAAAGATTTAGGATTGAGAACTGGCGATAAAGCCTTGCGCTTATTGGAAAAATCTCCTAAATAGAAACTCGGATTTCTAAAAGGAGAAGCTGTAAAAGTTCAGTCTAATCTTCCTATCAGATTAGACACTTCCAAAAAGTAAATGCAAAATCAGCAGAAAATTTTAAAATCAATATAGTGATAAAATCCGCCATTGTGCGGATTTTATTTTGATATCACAATTTTTAAAATTGAATATTATCAATCTAATAAGAGAATATTTATATTTTATTATTAATCGTAAAAAGCCTACATGCAAGAAAATTTTAACTTTTGTTAAATTTAATTTTTGGCAAAATTGTAGTCCCTTTACTTCATAACCAAAATTAAAATTACCTATGAAGTTTCAAAAAACTACCACTTTTAAGAAACAAACTTTACTTTGGTTGCTTTTATTTACAGCAACTATTTATGCCCAAACCCCCACAATTTCATCCTTTTCTCCCACAAGGATAACTCACAGAACTGCTGTCACCATCATTGGAACAAATTTTACTGCAGACCTAGCGGGGACTTTGTCAAACGTAAAATTTAATGGCCAAAATGCTAGTGCAATCACGTTTGTGTCGTCTACAGAAATTCGCGCAGTTGTTCCAACTTCCCTCACAGCATCTGGAACAATTAGCGTCACAACGGCTAACGGAACTGCAACATCCACTGCTTTTGTGTATACTGCTCCTGCTCAAACTCGTATAGACAATAACGTGACAAGAATCATTACTGATTTTAACGGGTATTGGAATTCAAACGCGGCAAGTAATAATCCAGCGCAACAGCCAGACACTAACCATAGTTTGATGGCATTTCAACATGGTTCAACCATTTATTCGACTGGTTCAACAACTGCTGAAACCATTTTGAACACAAATGGAATTACGCATCAGCAAAAGAATTTTAGAGCACTGCCAATTCGAAATGTGCAAGGCGTCGTTCCTGGTCCAAATTCAAATCCAAACCTTATTGTTTTGGCAAGTAAAATTGATGGAAACGGAAATACCCAAGTTCCAACAGCTCCTGGAGTTGCCGGACTTTCTATTCAAGACGTTTTAATTGATGGAATTCGTGGCTTGAATTTAGGCACTGGTGTTACCAATTTGCCTTCAAGCGCTGTTTTATTATTTAATGCGACAAACATTTTACAAACCGGAATAGACGATAATATTCCAGATATCTTGGTTTCGCAAATTGCACAGCCAACCGATAATTCTTATTCCATCTACTCTTTTGTGGATGCGCAAGGCAATGTTGTTGGAAATCCGGTACAAATTAATTTCAGCAACGTAAGTGTTGTTGGAAGATACAAAACCGACTTTTTTACTTTGCCACAAGGTACACAATTGAACAGCGCTACTATTAACGGTGCAACAACGGTTGGCAACAATTACAGAGACATTCGTTTGTTAGCTTATCATTTGAGTGATTTTGGAATTAATACTGCCAATAGAGGAAATGCAGTGGCTTTCAAAGTAATGCCGAGCGGTACAAGCGACCCTGCATTTATGGCTTACAACAGAGACTCTTTCGTAATTCCATCACCAATTATTACGACCCAACCAACTTCTAAAGTAGCTTGTATTGGAAGCCAGGCAACATTTTTAGTTGTAGTTGAAGGAAGCGAATTAGACTACCAATGGGAAAGAAATGGCGTAGCTTTATCCAATGGAGGAAATATTTCTGGAGCTACTTCAGCAAATCTTGTAATAAATCCGGTTAGTGCAACTGATATGGGCGTTTATCGCTGTACAGTCACCAATCCTTCTGGTGCGACGCTTACAAATCCTGCTTATTTGAACGCAATTATTATCGGGCAATCTGGTTTTGCTAATGGCGTTTCAACTCCTGTAAATGCGTGTTTGAATGGAACTCCTCCTACTTTGGAAGTTATAGCGCAAGGTTTGAATTTAACGTATAAATGGTATTCAAACTCAACAAATTCAAACACGAATGGAACTGAAATTGCTAGCGCCACTGCAAGTACTTATAATCCTCCGGTAAATAGTTTAGATACAAAATATTATTATGCCGTAGTCAGCAATACTGAACAAAGTTGTACAGAAGTGCGTACAAATCCAATTCAAGTTAACGTTGGCACTCCGGCAAATGCAGGAACAATTTCTCAAAACAGAACCATCTGTTCAGGAAACACAACAACATTGGCTTTAACTGGTGCTACAGGAACAATTCAATGGCAGCAATCTACGGCAAACGCTGAAGGAAGCTGGTCAAATGTTTCTACCGGAACTGGTGGTACTACTGTAAACTATACAACTCCATCGTTATCAACCACAACTTATTATAGAGCGCAGGTTTCAAATGGAGCTTGCACAACGACTTCTGAAATAGCAACAATTACTGTAATCACTACAAATGTTTGGACAGGCGCAGAAAGCACTTTCTGGAACACGCCGGCAAACTGGTCTTGCAATATTGTTCCTGATTTGACACGTGATGTTCAGATTCCGGTTGTGGTTTCTAACAATTATCCAATTATTACAGGAACTGACGGAAATGCAGATTGTAAAAATATAACTGTTGCAAACGGAGCAAGCGTAACCGTAAACACAAACGGAAATGGGAATCTTCGTATTGCAGGAACAATTACCAACAACGGCACAATCACAGCAACTGATGGAACAATTGTAATGATTGGAACGGCTTCACAAGCAATTCCTGCTAATGCTTTTGCTACAAATACTGTACGTAATTTGACTATTTACAACAACACAGGTGTGACTTTACAAGGAATTTTAAATTTGACAGGAATTTTAAATAGTGAAGCCGGTTTATTTACAACAGGAAATGTTCTGACTTTAAAAAGCAACGCAAGCACGACTGCAGTCATCAGCGAAGTCAAAGGAAGTATCAGCGGTACAATGACAGTTGAACGTTACATTCCGGCAAGAAGAGCTTTCAGATTTATGAGTTCACCGACAACTGGCGGAACAATTCAAAGCAACTGGCAAGAAGGTGCGCCTTCGACTGATCCAGTTGGTTTAGGAACAGATATTACTGGAGTTGGCGCGCAAGCAAACGGTTTTGATCCATCAGGAAGCAATAATCCATCTTTGTTTACACACAATAATGCCACGAGTATTTGGACAGCCTCAACTTCGACTTTAAGCTCGCTTGTTGCTGGAGTTCCTTATCGTTTGATGGTTCGCGGTGACAGAACTGTGAATCAGTTTTTAAATGCTTCAACCCCAACAAATACAACGCTTCGCACCACTGGAAATATTGTAATTGGAAATATTTCTGTTTCAACATTAAGTCAAATTGCCGGAGGTTTCAGTCTTGTTGGAAATCCATATCAGGCACCAGTTGACATGCAAGCAGTTTTATCTGGAGCGACAAATTTAAACAACCAATTTTATTATGTTTGGGATCCGACGAGAAATACAAGAGGAAGTTATGTTACAGTAAATCTGACTGACAACACTAATAATGTTTCAGGATCAGCAGCAAATCAATATTTACAACCAAATCATGCCTTTTTCGTGCAAACGCAAGCTAACGGAAGCGCTTCATTAACTTTTAGAGAAGTAAATAAATTTGTGAGTTCAAATGCCACTCCAGTTTTATACAGAAATTCTGAAAACCAAACGGCTTCAATTAAATTAACGATGTATGCCGGAAATGCTGTCGATGATAACGCTGTCGCGGATGGTTTCGTAGTAAATTTTGATGCTAATTTCAGTAATGATCTAGATGCAAAAGATGCAGAAAAACCAGTCAATTTAGATGAAAATATCGGAACAAAAAATAGCGGAAAGACGTTAAGTTTTGAAAGCAGAAATATTCCAAGTGATTCAGAAATTATTCCGATTGCTACAACTACGTACAGAAATACAGCCTATACTTATAAAGTTGCAATAAATGGTTTAGACAGAATTACGCCTTATTTGCTTGACAAATTCACAAATACAAGAACTTTGCTTGAAAATGGAAGTGAAACAATTTACAACTTCAGCGTAGCATCAGGAAATGCAAGCAATGCAGAAAACCGTTTTGATATTGTTTTTGAAAGAGGTTCTTTAGGAAATGATGATTTTACAAATACAAGTTTCAATATTTATCCAAATCCTGTTTTAGGCAACACTTTCACGGTTGAAGTTCCATTGGACGAAAAAGCTACTGTGACACTTTACAACCAAATCGGCCAGGAAATCAATTGCAATGTGAGTGAACTTTCAGGAACAGCTTTCAAAGTTGAACCGCAAACACAGTTGCCTTCTGGAGTTTATATAGTAAAAATCAACAGCAACGGAAAATTTGCCACAAGAAAATTAACAGTAAAATAATTGCCTCATGAAAAAGATAAAATTTATAAAAAAAATAGCTTTAATGACTTTATGTTTCACGCTCCTGATTTCTTCGGGAGCTTTTGCCCAAACCGGTTTCGATGATAATGTTGACGATGAAACGGCAACAGTTCCGATTAATGAAAACATTTATTTCGGACTTATCGGAGGCGCTTTTTTAGGATATTTCCTTTTAAGAAGACGAGAAAAGATCTCATAAAAATAAATCGTTAAACAAAAAATCCATAGCTCACCACTATGGATTTTTTATTGGAACAAATTATTGAAATAAATAACTGCCACAAAAAAAGCCCATTCTTGCGAATGGGCTTTTAAATATCAAAAATCTTGATTCTTATGCTTCGAATGGAAGGATAGAAACGAAAGATTTGTTATCTCCTTTTTTCTGGAACTTAACAACTCCATCAACCCTTGCATGTAAAGTATGATCTTTACCCATGTAAACGTTTTCACCTGGATTATGTTTAGAACCTCTTTGTCTAACGATGATGTTCCCAGCGATTGCAGCTTGACCACCATAAATCTTAACACCTAAACGTTTCGATTCTGATTCTCTACCATTCTTGGAACTACCGACACCTTTCTTGTGAGCCATGACGTATTAGTTTTAAATGTTAATTATTCTTGTGTTTCTTCTTTTTTAGCTTTAACAGCTTTTTTCTTTGGAGCTTCAACTTCTTCAGTTACCGGAGTAGCTTCTTTTTTAGGAGCAGCTTTCTCTTTTTTAGCACCTGGGAAAGTGATACCAGAAATTTGGATTTGAGTCAAATATTGACGGTGTCCATTTCTCTTTTTGTAACCTTTTCTTCTTTTCTTTTTGAAGATGATTACTTTATCTCCTTTTAAGTGTTGTAACACTTTAGCTTCTACAGAAGCACCTTCTACAGCCGGGGCGCCTAAAGTGATTGTGCCATTATCGTCTAACAAAAGAACTTTTGCAAATGAAATTGCATCTCCTTCTTTGTCAGCCAAACGGTGAACATAAACCTTTAAGTCTTTGCTTACTTTAAATTGTTGCCCTGCTATCTCTACGATTGCGTACATAACAATGATGTTTAGTTAATTTTTAAGGTTGCAAATATACAACTATTTCTCAAACCTGCAATCCTTACCAAATTTATTTTCACATCTTTCAAATTGACAGCACTTTAGCACAATTTGAAATCTTAATATAAGGATTTAAATTTAAAAAAACTAAATTTGGCGTAACAAAACACAAATTTGATATACCAATATCAAAATACTATAACAAATTATTAATCTTATGAAAAAATCATTAATGGCTTTGAGTTCTGTTCTCATGCTCGGAAGTGTTGCTTCAGCTCAAAAAGTAGCGTTTGAAGAGTACACACTTGACAATGGTCTTCATGTTATTTTGCATCAAGACAAATCGGCTCCAGTTGTAATTACTTCTGTAATGTATCACGTGGGCGCGAAAGACGAAAATCCAGAAAGAACTGGTTTTGCTCACTTTTTTGAACACCTTTTATTTGAAGGAACAAAAAATATCGGCCGTGGCGAGTGGTTCAAGATTGTTTCTGGAAACGGAGGAACTAATAATGCAAATACTTCTGACGACAGAACTTACTATTTTGAAGTTTTTCCTTCGAATAATTTAGAATTAGGTTTGTGGATGGAATCAGAAAGATTAATGCATCCTGTAATTAACCAAATTGGCGTTGATACTCAAAATGAAGTTGTTAAAGAAGAAAAAAGACTTCGTGTTGACAACCAGCCTTATGGAAATCTTTTTACAGCGGTGAAACAAAATATGTTTAAAAAACACCCTTACCGTTGGGCTCCGATTGGTTCTATGGAACATTTAGACGCCGCAACATTGGAAGAATTTCAAGCTTTCAACAAAAAATTCTATGTTCCAAATAACGCAGTTCTTGTGGTTGCCGGAGATATTGATTATGCAACGACAATTAAATGGGTAAAACAATATTTCGGATCAATTCCAAAAGGAACAACCGATCTTAAGAAAACAGTTTTCACTGAAGATCCAATTACGCAGCCAATCAAAGCTACTTATGAAGATCCAAATATTCAGCTTCCGATGTTGGTAACTGCTTACAGAACGCCATCAATGAAAACGCGTGACGCCAAAGTTTTAGACATGATTTCTTCAATTTTAAGCGATGGAAAAAGCTCTAGATTGTATAAAAAAATCGTTGATCAAAAGAAAATGGCTTTAGAAATCGGTGCTTTTAATTACAGCCAAGAAGATTACGGCGTTTATTTCATCTATGGTTTGCCAATGGCACCAACAACTTTAGAAGGACTTACAAAAGAAATCGACGAAGAAGTGACTAAACTTCAAACGGAATTGATTTCTGAAAAAGACTTCCAAAAATTACAAAACACATTCGAAAATCAATACGTAAACAGCAATGCAAGCGTTGAAGGTATCGCAGAAAATTTAGCTTCTTATTATTTGCTTTACGGAGATGTTAACTTGATTAACACTGAAAATGAAATCTACCAATCAATCACGCGCGAGGAAATCAGAGACGTTGCAAAAAAATACCTGAGCCCAAACCAAAGATTGATTTTAGATTATGTACCAGCAAAAGACAAAGCTCAAAACTAAGATATACATCATGAAAAAAACTATATTCATTTTATCAAGCTTGTTTTTAACAGTAATTATGCAAGCACAAGACAGGCCACAGCCAAAACCAGGACCAGCGCCGGTAATCAATATCGGAAAACCGCAAACTTTTGAATTAAAAAACGGATTGAAAGTAATGGTTGTTGAAAACCACAAGCTTCCAAGAGTTTCATATAACTTGACTTTAGATAACGCTCCTTACGCTGAAGGCGAGAAAAAAGGTGTTGCCGAAATCACAAGCGCATTGATCGGAAGCGGGACTAAAAAAATGTCAAAAGATGTTTTTAACGAAGAAATTGACTTCTTGGGAGCAAGCATCGGTTTCAGTTCAAGCGGCGCAAATGCTTCTGGACTTTCAAAATATTCAGGAAGAATTCTGGAATTGATGGCTGACGGAGCTTTAAATTCTGTTTTCACGCAAGACGAATTAGACAAAGAAAAAGCAAAATTAATCGAAGGAATAAAAAGTGAAGAGAAAAGCGTTGCTGCTGTTGCTTCAAGAGTTGAAAACGTTTTATTCTACGGAAAAAACCATCCAGGTGGAGAATATTTGACTGAAGAATCAATCAAAAAAGTAACTTTGGCTGATGCAGTTCAAAACTACACGACTTATTTCGTTCCTTCAAACGCTTACCTAGTTATCATTGGCGACGTGAAATTCAAAGACGTTAAAAAAGCAGTAGAACAATCTTTTGGTTCTTGGAAAAAAGCGACTGCTCCAGCGGTTTCTTATACTAATCCCGCAGATGTTCAATACAGCCAAATTAACTTTGTAGACATGCCAAATGCAGTTCAATCTGAAATTTCTCTGGTAAATGTTTCCAACTTGAAAATGACAGACAAAGATTATTTCGCAGCACTTTTAGCAAATCAAGTGATTGGTGGTGATTTCAACAGCTACTTGAACATGAACTTGAGAGAAGCACACGGATGGACATATGGAGCACGTTCAAGCATTCGCGGTGACAAATATGTTGGAAAATTCAAATCTTCTACGCAAGTTAGAAATGCAGTAACAGATAGCGCTGTTGTGGAATTCTTCAAAGAATTGAAAAAAATTAGAACTGAAAAAGTTACTGCTGAAATGTTGAAAAACGTGAAAGCTGGCTATGTTGGAAACTTCGTAATGCAGATCCAAAAACCTGGAACCGTTGCTCGTTATGCTTTATTGACGCAAACTCAAGGTCTTCCGGCTGATTTCTACGAAAACTATATAAAAAACATCAACGCAGTTACTGCAGATGATATTCAAAGAGTAGCTAACAAATATTTTCTTGCTGACAACACCAGAATCATGATCACAGGAAAAGCTAGCGAAGTATTGCCAGGGCTAGAAAAATTGGAAACTCCAATCTTCTACTTCGACAAATTCGGAAACCCAATTGAAAAACCAGTTGCTAAAAAAGCAATTCCTGCTGGCGTAACTACAAAAACAGTTTTTGACTCTTATATCAAAGCGGTTGGTGGCGAGAAAAATGCAAAATCAGTAAAATCTGTTTTCGCAACCTTGGCTGGAAAAGTACAAGGAATCGACGTAACAATGGTTAGAAAAGCAACTTCTGCAGGTAAAAAACTTGACGAAGTTACCGGAATGGGACAAACTTTAAGCAAAGAAGTTTTTGACGGAACAAAAGGTTATGAATCTGCACAAGGGCAAAAAACAGATTACGACGCAGAAAAAATCGATGACGTGAAATTCTACGCGACTCCTTTCCCAGAATTGACTTTAGCAACAAAACCAGGAATCGTTTTGAGCGGTATCGAAACAATCGACGGAAAAGAAGCTTACGCAATCAAAGATGGCAAGAAAACGCTTTATTATGACACAACTTCTGGATTGAAAATCGCTCAGGCTGAAACGGAAGAAGTGCAAGGACAGCAAATGACGCAAGTCGTGACTTTCTCTGATTACAAAGAGGTAAAAGGCGTAAAAGTTCCTTATAAAATGGTACTTAACGTTGGAATCGAAATTGAATTGAACACCACAAATGTAAAAATCAATGAAGGCGTTACTGACGCTGATTTCAAAATCTAAGAACCAAATAGTTCAAGTAAAGACTGTCAGAAATGGCAGTCTTTTTTATTTGCAGCAAACTCAAAATCTCAGAATCTTTCTATTTTTTTGAGCGAAACATTGGTATTTTTTTAAACATTTCTCCTGCTGCAGTGACTCGCTTTAAACCTGCTTGGCCGCAGGTTCAAGAGCTCAAACAATCACAGCATCAGGGCTAGCGATAAGCTACAGTGTTTTTAGAAACTTCAGCCCAAGCTTGTCGATAGCAAAATTACTTTCTAGCCGACAAATAAACGCCAACCAAAACAATCAAAGCTCCGAGAAATTGAAATGGAGAAAGCATCTCGCCATCAAGCATTCCCCAGAAAAAAGCAACAACAGGCAACATGTAAGTTACTGAAGACGCAAAAATCGGTGAAGAAATTTGGATTAATTTAAAGTATAAAATATTCGCCACGCAAGTTCCCATGATCGCTAAAACGCCAATGAAAAGCATCGAGGTTTTTACTTCTGGCAAATGCACAACTTCAAAGAAATCAGTAAAACTCAAAATCACCAGCGCCGGAATAAGCAAGACTGCAAAATTACCAGTTGTAATGCTCAACGGACTCAAATCAGAAAGATATTTCTTAATCAAATTCACGTTTACTGCATAACACATTGCCGCAATTATTGACAAAATAGCAAAATAATAATTCTGTCCCGGATGATTTGCGGCGCCGTTTAAAATCAACAATGCACTTCCGCAAAGTCCAATTATTACGCCGAAAAACTGTCTTCTTTGAAAAGTCAACCCAAAAACTGTAGCACCGATAATTAAAGTTCCCAAAGGTGTCAATGAATTTAAAATCGCATTAATGGAACTGTCGATATGCTGTTGGGCAATTGAAAAAAGATAAGCAGGAAAAAAAGTTCCCATGAAAGCAGTCAGCGCAATAAATTTCCATTGGTGCTGTTTTATCTTCGTCAAGCTTTTAAAACCTATGATTAAAAGAAAAGTCGCTGCAAAAATAATTCGCAACGAACCCAATTGATAAGGACTCAGCCCGATTAAGCCCTTTTTGATAAGAATAAAAGAACTTCCCCAAATTAAGGAAAGAATGATTAAAAAAATCCATTTGGATTGCGTTGCCTTCATAACAAAATTTTGAAGCCCAAAATTCTATTATTTTAATGGATTTTTGGTTTCTTTTTTCATTAATTTTGTAAACCTTTACGAGTCAAAGGAAATTCTTAATTCAAATAAATTATAATACTATGAATTTTTCTAAATCATTATTAGTTCTTGCTCTTTCTGGCGTGATGTTCGTAAGTTGCAAAAACGAAACAAAAACTACAGAAGAGGGCAATCCAACTGAAACTGCAAAAGACACAACTGCAGGAAAAGTAACCGCCGAAAACCTGCAAACTGCAAGCTTTACAATCGAAGGAATGTCTTGCGCCGTTGGATGTGCAAAAACTATCGAGAAAAAATTAGCTGGCCTTGACGGAGTTCAAGAAGCGAAAGTTGATTTCGAGAAAAAAACGGCTACAGTAGCTTATGATTCAGCAAAACAAACTCCAGAAACTTTGGTTGAAACTGTGGAAGCTGTTGCTGGCGGAGAAACTTATAAAGTTTCAAACGTAAAATCTTCTGCCGACAAAGCAATGCTTTACAAAGAAAAAGAGAAGGAAAAAGATAAAAAGAAGAAGGACACAAAAGCTTCATGCCACGATGAAAAATCGAAAGATGCAAAACCAGGATGCTGCTCTGGAAAAAAATCTTGCAGTGCTGATGAGAAAAAAGCAAAAAGCGCTTAATTCAATTTTAGCATAAATAAAAAAGAGAACTAAAATTAGTTCTCTTTTTTTATATCTATTTTTTCCAGCGTAATGTTTCCATGATCACTTGCATGTCTTTTTTGACATAATTGGATGCTGGCATAATCGAGTCAAAATTTGGCTTTGCATAAAAATACGCAGATCCGGTGATAAAATGCCTTGTGCTGTCAGTCACATAAAACTGTGAATTCGTTGCTGCATTTCCGCCAACATTATAAAACATGCCATAAACCTTTTCTTGTGGGTTTACAAATGGCTGTTCCACAATATCATCTGCTTTAATCGTATGCTTGTAGGTCAACTTTTGCGCATCGCGAAGATGACTTTCGATATCATTTTTAACTGGCTTGTAAGTCAGGTAAATAGTCGCTTTCATCTTTGGATAAGTAATCGTGAAATTGCAATCTCCTTTGTCAGAAATCACCGCTTCTTCATTCATATCAAAAATAAACGGACAATTATTCTCAAAGCTGGCATATTCAGGCATTGGATATTCAAGCCGCAACATCCCTGTTGGCTTTGGAACTGTTTCGTCCTTGCAACTTATGAATGACGTAAAAATCAGACCGCAGGCAAAAGCCGCAATGATTTTTCTACTCATTTAATTAATATTGGAAATCGTCTTTTGAGCTGTCTGAAGAATTACTGTCAAAATTGGCAGTTTTTGCATCAACTGAAGATCCATGTTTTCCAGAATCAATATCTTTCTTAGTTGTAAGAAAAGTAAACTCAGTTACTTGAATTTCAGTCGTATATTTTGTAATACCTTCTTCAGTCTGCCATTGACGAGATTTTATTCTTCCTTCAACGTAAATTTTATCACCTTTTGATAAATATTTTTCACAGATTTCAGCAGCTTTGTTTCTCACGACAAGATTGTGCCATTCTGTAGACGCAATTTTCTCGTTTGTTTGCTTGTTAATGTAAATTTCGTTGGTAGCCAGAGGAAATCTTCCAATGCAATTACCACCTTCAAAATAATGCATTTTGACTTCGTCGCCAAGATGCCCAATTAAAATCACTTTATTTAATGTACCGTTCATTTTTTCGTGGGGAGTTAGTAAACCTTCAAATATAGCAATTTCAATTAAATATGAAATATCAAAACATTTTTTTTTCAATAAAATTGTAAATCGCTATCGGGAACGGGTATGAAATCATTGATTCATAAGAGATTGCACCCTCTAAAACTCCTTTAACTTCTGCTTTAAAAAAGCGTATATGCAAGTGTTGGTGCGATAACTTGTGAATAATCCTACTTTCATTTAAAGGTTTTATCGATAAAATTTCATTTTTTTGACCATATTTTTCATAAATCAATTCAAAAACGCTTAAAATATCTGAATCTGAGTCTGTTTCAATAAGCGGAAATTCATATAAATTGTGCCAAATTCCCTTCTCAATTCGTTTCCATATAATAAGGTCTTGATTTTCATCTGAAAAGATGACATAATTAAAGTAGCGATTGGTCACTTTCGTCTTTTTCAATTTTACGGGAAGGTGATTCACTTTATTATACTTCAAAGCCAAACAACCCGAATTCAAAACACAGATTTCACAATCAGGATTTTTTGGAACACATTGCAAAGCACCGAATTCCATAATCGCCTGGTTAAAAATCGCTGGATTATCTTTTGGAATCAATTCATTAGCCAATGCTGTAAATTCTTTTTTGGCACCGCTTGAACCAATATCTGTTTCGACATCAAAATAGCGCGACAAAACCCTAAAAACATTTCCATCGACCACGGGAACTGCTTCGTCATAAGAAAATGATGCAATTGCGGCGGCGGTATATTCCCCTACTCCTTTTAATTTCAGCAAGTCATTATAATTATCCGGAAAAATCCCTCCTAATTCAGAGGCTATATATTTTGCAGTTCCATGAAGATTTCTGGCGCGGGAATAATACCCTAATCCTTGCCATAATTTCAAAACTTGCTCTTCATCTGAATTGGCCAAGTCAAAAACTGTTGGAAATGAATCAGTAAAAGACAAAAAATAAGGCAATCCTTGGGCAACTCTTGTCTGTTGTAGCATGATTTCTGAGAGCCAAATATGGTAAGGATTTCGTGTATTTCGCCATGGCAAATCACGCTTATTTTTTAAATACCATTGGATTAAGAAATTAGAGAAAGTCATTGTTTAAATTTGGTTAGCAAAAGTAAAAGTTTATGTTATTAAATTTTAATCGTTTAAGGTTGAAATATTGTTTTTTTAATTCATATATTTGCAACCTCAAAATTTTACACAATAAATTAAATACGAAAGAAAATGACGAAAGCAGATATCGTTGCGAAAATTTCAGAAAAATTAGGCCTTGAAAAAGGAGATGTTCAAGCAACAGTTGAGTCTTTTATGGACGAAGTTAAAAACTCTTTGGAAACTGGAGACAATGTTTACTTAAGAGGTTTTGGAAGTTTCATCATCAAAACTAGAGCTGAAAAGACGGGTAGAAATATCTCAAAAAATACTACAATTAAGATTCCTGCACACAATATTCCTGCATTTAAACCGGCAAAGGTTTTTGTTGAAGGAGTTAAAACGAATACTGAAACAAAAGTAAACTAATTATTAATCACTAAATTTTCACAACATGCCAAGTGGTAAAAAAAGAAAAAGACATAAGGTAGCAACTCACAAACGTAAAAAAAGAGCGAGAGCTAACCGTCACAAAAAGAAAAAGTAGTCTAACTACTTTTTTCTTTTTTAAAGAATATTTATAGTTCATTGAAATTGAAAAATAGATAAAAGAAAAAAGAACAAAGATAATAGGCTTTAAAATCTTGACTCTTGGTTCTTTCTTCTTAAAATCTGTTTTTCTCCGGGTACAATACCTGTTAAATAATTGTTTAATCCATCTGTATTTTTCAGTTATGAGTTATGAGTTATGAGTCATGAGTTTCACACTTTTGACTTTAAGACTTTTGACTTTTGACTAAGAGATATGGATAAAAATTTACAGTGTGAATAAAGAACTGATCATCAGGTCAGGTTCGGAAGCCGTAGATTTTGCCTTATTGAAAGATGGAAAACTCGTTGAATTACACAAAGAAGAAGAAAAAAGCAACTTTCAGGTTGGTGATATTTTTATTGCCAAAATCAGAAAACCAGTTGCGGGATTAAATGCTGCTTTTGTAAATGTAGGTTTCGAAAAAGATGCCTTTTTACATTATCATGATTTAGGTCCCAATTTAGCTTCCCAATTGAAATTCATCAAACTTGTAAGCGCAGGTAAAATAAAAGATTTCTCCCTAAAAAACTTTCCTTTCGAGAAAGAAATTGACAAAGACGGAATTATTACAGATGTAATCAATGCCAATCAGTCAATTTTAGTTCAAGTTGTCAAAGAACCTATATCTACAAAAGGCCCAAGAATCAGCTCAGAGCTTTCTCTTGCCGGTAGATTTATTGTTCTCGTTCCTTTTTCTGACAGAGTTTCTATTTCTCAAAAAATAGAATCCAAAGAAGAAAAAGATCGTCTTAAACGACTTGTGCAGTCAATCAGACCAAAAGGATTCGGTGTTATTGTGAGAACAGTAGCAGAAGGCAAAAAAGTAGCCGAACTAGACAAAGATTTGCAGAATCTGCTCAGCAGATGGACTGCAATGTGTAAAAAATTACCAGCTGCTTATCATCCGTCAAAAGTGTTAGGAGAGCTCAACAGAGCTTCTTCAATATTAAGAGACGTTTTTAATGATACCTTTACAGGAATTCATATAGATGATGAAGAGTTGTACAACGAAACGAAGGATTATCTGCAAGAAATTGCACCTTCAAAGCAATCAATAGTTAAGTTTTATCAATCAAACGACACGCCTATCTTCGAAAAATATAACATAGAGAGACAAATCAAAACTTCCTTCGGAAAAACAGTATCGATGAGCAAAGGAGCTTATTTGATTATTGAACACACAGAAGCCTTGCACGTTATTGACGTGAATAGCGGAAACCGTTCAAACAAAGCTACCAATCAAGAAGATACAGCCTTGGAAGTGAATATGATCGCCGCTGCAGAAGTGGCAAGACAACTTCGTCTCCGCGATATGGGAGGCATCATAGTTGTCGATTTTATTGATATGTCAAATCCAGAAAATCGTAAAACACTTTACGAATTTTTGAGAGACGAAATGAGCGACGATAAAGCCAAACACAAGATCTTGCCTCCGAGTAAATTTGGATTAGTCCAAATCACAAGACAAAGAGTAAGACCAGAAGTAAATATCAAAACCAGAGAAGAAGACCCTAACAATGAAAATGGGGAAATCGAAGCACCAATTTTGATAGTCGATAAGATTTCTTCTGACATTGAAAGAATATTAAAAGTCCATAAAAAAATAGTGCTAAATGCGCATCCTTTTGTGGCAGCATACCTTACTAAAGGTTTTCCATCATTACGCTCAAAATGGTTTTTTGAGTATAAGAAGTGGGTGAAAATCATACCTCGTGATGCTTACACGTTTTTAGAATATCATTTCTATGATAAAAATGGAAATGAAATTAAGGATTAATAAAAAACCGCCTTTCGTGAGATTGGCGGTTTTTTTATGTTTTTATTTCACGGAGATTCAAAAAGTTAGCACAGAGATTCACAGAGTTTTTTCATTTAGCTTTGTGTCCCGAAGTTTCGGGATTGCGAAAAATCTTTGCGAAACTTTGCGTTACAATTTAAAAAACTATTCCCGAACAATCTCAATCCTTCGACTAATCTCATTTCCGCTTTCATCAGTAACTGTAATATAATATTTCCCGGTCTTCGCTTCCACCTGCATTTCATGGAAAGTTTGTGTTGTTCCCAAAAATTTATCATTCAAATACCAAAATAATTTCGCTTTCAAATCTGAATGCGCGACTTTCAATACAAAAGGCTGAACTTCTCCATTAAAATTCTTCGTAAGATATACTTTTCCGTTTTCCTTCGGATAAATAAAATCCATAGAAGAAGACGAATTTCCTAAGCAATCTGCTCGAAACGGAGGCAACGATTGATAATCAATATGTTTGCTTTTATAATACAATTCCATCACCGGAGGCAACACAAACCACGGTTTCGTAATCATATTATCTACAGATTCGCAATTGCTGTTCACCTGAAATTGTTCTGATTTATCCAAATGAACCATTTTATGATACGGACAAACAGTCGTCATTTTACTTTTCAGGGGAATCCATTGTTTGATTTTCGGGCAATTTTCTCCGGCAATATGACCGCTTAATTGGCAAACTTCGGCTTCTTCCAAATCATCAAACGGAGTTGCAAACCATTTTTTTCTAGGCAATAAATTAAAAACATCAAACAAAATCGGAGCCGCGCTTCCAACGCCGGTCAAAGACGGACGACCTTCTCCAGAAGCATTTCCGACCCAAACTCCTACAACATACTTCGAATTTGTTCCAATGGCCCAACCGTCACGATTTCCAAAACTGGTTCCCGTTTTCCAAGCAATTTCCAACGAAGAATCATAGAATTTCCAAGCCTCATCACCTTCCGGACGGTTTACTTCTTTCATCGCATTATAAGTCAGCCAAATTGAACCCGCTCCAAGATTTTTTTTATCGTAAGATTCTTTTCCAAAATCCATCTTTTTGTCAAGCGACCAATTCAATTCTGTAAATTCATTGGTGCGGTATTTTGCAGAATGTGTCGTAAAATAATTCACCGTAGAAGTCAAACCTGCATAGGTTTTTGTCAAATCCCAAAGATTGCTTTCCGCACCACCAAGAATCAGCGAAAGCCCATAATGATTAGGATGCTTGTTAATATCACGCAATTTAAACTGTCGCAATTGATCATAAAATCGATAGACTCCAAAATCTTTCAGCATCAAAACCGATGGAATATTCAGCGATCGCGACAAAGCTCGATGAGCCGGAACCGCGCCGTCATAAGTCAAATCGAAATTCTTTGGCGTGTAACCCGCAATCTGTGTTGGAATATCCGCAACCAAAGTATTTGGCAGAATTTCGCCCGCATCCAACATTGACGCGTACAAAAATGGTTTCAAAATACTTCCCGTACTTCGTGGCGCTGTGATGATATCCACGTCTTTTTGATGTGCCACATCCGTTGGAGAATTCCCGATATAACTGATAATATTTCTAGTTTCGACATCCACAATTATGATCGCAAGATTGTGAATTTCTGATTGCCTATATTGGTTATAATATTGCGTTGCGATTTGATTTGCCCGATTTTGCAAGGCAAATTTAATCGTAGTTTTTATCCTTTCGCCTTCATTTTTCTTGGCTACATTTTGCAATAAATGAGGCGCAATTTGTGGCAAATCATAAGGTTTTTGAGGCAAGTCTTCCAAGATTGCCAATTCATAAGTCGTCTTGTCGATTACATTTTCGTCGTATAACTTTTTCAGCAATCCGTTTCTTTTATTCAATAATCGCTGTTGATTTTTTCCTGGATAAATCAAACTTGGTGCATTTGGCAAAACCGCTAAAGTTGCTGTTTCAGCCCAAGACAATTGATGCGGTTGTACTCCGAAATAACGCCAAGAAGCCATTTCTAAACCGATAACATTTCCTCCATAAGGTGCGTGTGCTGCATATAACTCGATGATTTTTTCTTTGGAATACCGAAATTCTAATCGTGTAGCTAAAACCAATTCTATAATTTTCTCGAAATAACTGCGACTTTTTCCATCTCTTGAAAGTCGGATGACTTGCTGTGTCAAAGTACTTCCGCCACGAACCACTTTTCCTGCATCGTGATTTTGCTTTATCGCTTTGACCATTGCGACAGGATTGAATCCGGGATGTTTGTAAAAATGTTCGTCTTCAAAATAAACGATGCACTTTTTAAATTTTTCGGGAATAGAATCTTGCGCAGGAAATCGCCATTGTCCGTCACGGGCGATTTTTGCGCCAAGAAGTTCCCCTTCTTCGCTTTCAATAACCGTGGAATAAGGTTGTTCGAAAAGTGTTTTTGGCAAGCAGAAATAATACGCAATTAAAAGCAATCCGAAAAAAATGGATTTCTTCGGATTGCGTTTTATTTTATTTTGGATGCGTTTTAGAAACGCTTTTATCGTCTTCAGCAAAGTTTACAAAAGTTCAAATAGTTTCTCAAATAGCCCCGATGTCAGTGACTATCCTTTCTTTTTTTTCTTTAAAAAAAGAAAGATAGTGCTGAACAGCGGGAAAATGGATCGCTGAAAAAGCCCGAGCCATTCACTTCAAATCCTTTTTATTTCACCACATTTATCCACTGCCCTTGCGTTCTCGCAAAATAAGAATTGTCATACATCGCCTCGCATTGAACGCCCGGAAGGTAATATTTCCCAAGGTAAGATGCGTTTAAAAGTATCTTGAACGTCTTGGTTTCATTGGATTTTAGCGTAAAATAAAAGTTGGTTCTGTCATCACGAATATCGGTGTAATCTACTTTATTTTCAGCAAAATTTCCGTAATCTGTGAAACGCGTGTTCACGATTTCCCAACCAGACGGAATGATTTGTGTCAACGCAACATTTTCAACCGTTTCGCCCTTCATATTGGCAACGGTAACTTCGGCCACAAACTCAGTTCCTTGTGAAAGCGAACCAACATTTATCGGATTTCCTTTTCTGTCTCGGAAAACAATATCAGTCGCCAGACCGCGCTGTTCGGTTTGTTCTTGACCGATTGGCAGAATCCCGCTTGAAATTACTTTCACATATAAAGTAGTGTTTTTGTTATTTTTAATCGTTACCAAATTTCCGTTGTTTGAAACCTGCAACGTTCTGTCAGCAAAAGTCTTGGCTGTTTTTATCGCTTCTGAATTTCCTTTGCTAGTAAACGTTACATCAATACCTTTTGTACCATTTTGCAAGGCAAATTTTGACATAGAATACAAACAATATGCGGTCGTTTGCGTTGACATCCATTGGTTTGACGACATATTTTTGGCTAATTTATTTGCCATCGTGAACGCTTCGCCTTTCCTTCCTAATAATAATAAAGTTTCCAATGCCATCGCGCGATTTCTTTCGCTTGAACCGTAATAATAGTAATAGCCATATTGTTGTTCTTCGTCTATTTTGCTTTGATTTAGCAACGCCAAGCCTACATTTTTTTGTCCAGACAATGCGTAAGTTGCCGCTAATCTCAACTTGGTTTCATTAGAAATTCCTGAAGTTTCTCGCAATCTATTCATTGAAGACAAATCTGGAGAACCTGCCAACGCCAAAGTATAAAGTCGATACGCTTGCGGGAAATCATTATGATAGGCTTCGTAATAACGCCATTGTTTCGCCATTTTTGATTGGTATGAAATCCATTGTTTTTTCACATTTGCAGGAAGCGCATAGCCTTTTCGCTCGGCTTCTATCAAGAAATGCCCAACATAAGAAGTGCTCCAATCGTCTGGATTTTGCTGACCTTGCCAATACGCAAAACCGCCATTTGCGACTTGAAATTGCGATAATTTCTGAATTCCGGCCGTTACATTTTTTTGGATTTTTGCTTTTCGATTCGCGTCAATATCAGCAATATCGGCCAAATATAATTGTGGGAAAACGCTGGAAGTCGTCTGTTCCAAACATCCGTGTGGATATTGAATCAGATAATCAAGGCGTTTGTTGAAATCCATTGAAGGAAACGCGGAAACTTCCAACTTGGCTTTATTTGTTCCAGTAACGCCGAAGGCATTCCAATCGATTGTTCCTGAGCTATTTGGTTCTAGAATCAATTCTTTGTAATCTTGCGTCACAGGATTTGGATTTATGATATCCAATTCCACATCAAAACTCGCTTTTTCTTTTCCGGAAGTTGCAACGACTGTAACTTTTCCGATTCCAGTAACTTCTCCAACTTCCAAGTCAAAATAAGCTATTTTTTCATCAGGATTTGCAAACGACATCGCTTGTTTTGAGCTTCCGATTACTCTGAAACCATTATTGGTTTTCAATTGCAAAGTCACATTTTTCACATGTTTTTCCATTGCAAAAACCGTCACTGGCAGAGTCACTTTTTCACCCGGAGATACTTTTCGTGGCAACGAAGCCAAAATCATCAACGGATTTCTAACCGGAGTTGCTTTTTCCACACTTCCATATGCGCTGGTTTCAGCATTTCCTGCGATAACCATTGTTCTTACCGAACCCACATATTTTGGAATCGTAATAGTATGTGCTTTTGTTTGTCCTTTTGCCAATGAAAATGGTCCGAGATAAATAACGACTGGCTTGAAACGATTGGCTTTTTTGGCTTGGCCTCCGCCCAAATCTTCGTCACCACCAATGCTGAAAATCTGGTTTACTTTTCCGCCATAAGCTCCTATTACATCGTCATAAACATCCCAAGTTTTTACGCCCAAAGCTTCTCTGGCATAAAAACTATTCCAAGCATTTGGCGTTTTAAATCTTGTTAAATCCAACAACCCTTCGTCCACAATTGCGATTGTATAAGTCATCGCTTTTCCATTTTTCTCGCTGACTTTTATCGTAGTTTTTTGCTCTGGTTTTAAAACCGCTGGCATTGCAATCTGAGGTTCTAAAACAGTATTTTTATCCACAACTTCAATCGGAATAATTCCGTACAAACGAATCGGCGAATCATTTTTCGTGGACGCGTGCGGTTGCAACAATGTAATATGTATGTACACGTTCGGCGCCATTTTTTCCGTAATCGGAATTTCGACTTGCGTTTCTCCATTTTTGGTTTTTGCCCAAAGCGTTTGTACGACTTGAGAACCGCTTTCCAAAGAAATTAAAGCACGGCTTCCTTCGCTTGATGGGAAAGAAATAATTGCTTTTTCTCCCACATTATATTTTTCTTTATTGGAAGAAAATACCAACATTTTTGCTTCAGCTCCGGTTGCGTTTCTAGTTTTTCCAGACCAACTTGGCCAGTCAATCATCACGGTTTCTCCAGCAGAATGGCCTCCATTTGGATCTGTAACTCTTACCAAATATCTTCCCCACTCATCTTCATCAGCTTTGAATTGAAAACGCGCTTTCCCTGAAGAATCCGTATTTAAAGTCTGGGAATAAAACGGTGTATTTGTAGTCGATGAACTGTAATTTGACAAATCATCAGAAGCATCCCACCACCAACGCCAATCGACTTTATACACTCGAACTTCCAGATTTCTGACCGCTTTTGGACGTCCGTTTTCATCCACCGTAATTACGTCGAAAGGATTGCTTTTGTCCGTTTCCAACATTCCATATTTATTTGGTTCTGGAACTTTTACACCTACGTAAGTATCAAAAGGAGAATAACTTGCGGTAATCACATCCGTACTAAAATCGCCTCCGTTTTCATAGACTTTTGTGATGAACGCTGCTTTCAACATTCCTGGTGCTTGCGATTGCAATCTTGGCTGAATGCTGACATTTGCTTTTCCGGTTTCGTCAATTTTTCCTGAATAAATATTTACTTCTTCCGTAGAAAATTTGCGTGACGGATCATCGAAAATATATTTGCTGTAATTTTTAAATTCGGTTTTTTGTTGCGTAAATTTCGCCTGCATTTCCAATTTCAAATCTTTTGCAATTGCTCCGTGAAGCCAAGAAACATTGACAGTTGCATTATTCTGATGGAAAGCAGAAAGCGTTTTTCCTTCAAAACCATTTTTGATTCTAAGACGGTTTGGCTTGATAGTTTCAATTTTTACGGATTTGTAAAATCGCGCACCTCCGACAGAAACAACAGCTTCATAATTTCCGGTTGGAGAATTTGGTTGTGTTTTGAACGCAAATTTATAATGATTGAGTTCAGAATATTTTTGAACGGTTTGGTAAATTACCTTTCCATTTGGGTCTGTCAATTTTAATTTTATCGGATGTGTATTCGGCAAACGACTCGATTTGTCATTCAAAAGAAACGACAAATAAACAGTATCGCCCGGACGCCAAACGCCTCTTTCTCCATAAATAAAGCCTTTCAAACCTTTTTGTAAAGCTTCGCCATCGACATTGAAACTGCTGACAGACTGCGAATTTCCATCGTCTAATTTGACGTAAGTCGTATTTTTATCCTTTTTAACTACGGCGAAAAAAGCTTTTTTATCCAATGAAAAAGTTGCCGTTCCGTCACCATCAGTTGTAGCAGAAGTCAGTTTTTGCTTTTGGAAATTATACAGATCAATCGTTGCTCCAGAAACCGGTTCTGTTGTCACAATATTGCTTACGGCAAAGAAATAAGAATTATTTTCACCTCGTTTTGCTATCACGCCAAGGTCAGTCGCTAAGATATTTGTGGCAATTTTTTTATTGGAATAATACGATTTGTCACACGGATTTTCTCTTTCATTCCAGTTGTAATCATAGTCGTAATAGTCATAATCATACGAATCATATTCAGAGAAATCTTCGTCTTCTTCTGGCTCTTCAGCTTCTGGTTCTTCTTCCGCGGAAGCGTCACATTTATATAAAGAATAAGCTTTTTTAATTGTAAATTCTACCCTGTAAATTGCGCCTTGTTCTGGTTTTATCAATGTCGATAAATCCAAAGAATAGGTATTCCATTTTTTATAATTTGTCAATTTATTTGTAGTCAGCTCCAATGTTTTTTTCGCAATCGGAAGCGCCACTTTTCTCAAATCATAATTGCTATTCAGCTGATTATCCTGCAAAAATTGAAGTACATTATTTTCAAAGATTCGGTACACTTTTACATCTACTTTACTCAAATTCGCAGCTTCAAAATTCACCTTTAAATTGTAAGAGCTTGGCAGAATCGTACCACTTTTCACAAAACGAACTTCTGGTTTTATCTGCTCAAAAGTGATTTTTGCAGCGTAGCCTTTCTTCATTTTAAATCCGTCAGTATTTTCAATTCCTTGGAAAACTTCCAGCAATAAATTCCCGTCTAAAGCAACATCTGAAAAGACTTTCAGAACGTTTCCATCCACAGCATATCTCAAATTATTAGCCGTTTCAAGTGCTACTAATCCATTAAAATTTTGGTCTTTCTTTACAGGATCAGAGAAATTTATGTGAACCGATTGGTTATTTTCATCGCCGATTTTTACATCTACAATTTTAAAATTATCCTTTCCTGGAATTTGAAATTCCTTTTCACCTTTTTTATCGATATCAGCATCGCTTCCATCCCATTTTATGACGATAATTCCGTCTTCATTTCCTCTTTGGATTTTATCTACTACAAACGTAAATTCGCTGGCAGAACTAGCAGTTTCATTAAATTTTATTGGCAATGGATTTCCGTTTTGTTCCGCAGAAACGAGTTTTTTAGCGGTAGCCAAATCCATATCGTCTGCCGTTTTCAGAAGCACATTCAAAAACTGCGAGTTTTTGCTGTACGATTGCAAATCTTGTGTTTCTACGACAAAATCTTGGGCAATTGTTTTTACCGTAAATTTAAATTCCGACAATTCTTTTGGAACATCAATCAATTTGTCAAGATGCAAAGTCACCTGATATTGCTCGTCTTGTTTCAATTTTTTCTTAGGCTGGAAAGCCAAAATATTATTAGGCAAAACCACGACTTTTCCGTCCACGCTTGGCGAAATATCAAAGACATCGCTGTCCAATTCTTGATTGGGTTGCCATTCAGTTTTTGAAAAAGCAAGTCCGACTTGAATCGGGGAATTTGCCGAAATCATTCCTGATGAAAAACTGGTTACATATTCTTTATACAAAGAAAAATCAGAATCGAAATCTTCTGGCGAAGATTTTTTACAGGCGTTTAAGAAAAAAAACACTGAAAGCAACAGTAGAATTTTTTGAGTTTTCATAAAAAGGTTGATTAAAAATTGAACGTAAGTTTTGTTCTAAGGAAAGTCTGTAGAAAGTTTAAGATATTTCTCTGCGCGACTTTTGACCATAACTGAATATGATCGCTCTTTATTGTAATAAATATAAGATTATTTTTTAGATTTTTAGTAGGAAATTTTACGAAAATAATTTCGTTAGCAAATACTGGACTATTTCCTTTTTTCTGCAAAAAATCGCTTCATCAAACTGGAAGCTTCTTCTTCTAAAACACCAAATTCAACAACCGTTTTTGGATGCAATTTTGTTCCTAAAGTCATAAAACCTCTTTGTTCGTCTCTTGCTCCAAAGACAATTTTTGAAATCTGGCTCCAATATAAAGCACCAGCACACATTTGGCAAGGTTCTAAAGTGACATATAAAGTGCAGTTTTTAAGATATTTCCCGCCCAAGAAATTAGCGGCTGCCGTGATCGATTGCATTTCGGCGTGAGCCGTGACGTCATTCAGCATTTCGGTCAAATTATGGCTTCGGGCAATCACTCGATTTTCCACGACGATTATGGCGCCAACAGGAATTTCGCCTTTATCAAAAGCCGATTGAGCTTCCTGCAAAGCTTTCTTCATAAAATATTCGTCGGTGAAAATGTTTTCCATAATTTATCGGATGTAAAAATACAATTTCAAATCGTACCTTTGTGTTATGCCAGAAAATTTGCTTCAAAATATAAATTCTCCAGAAGATTTGCGCAAGATTCCCGAAAAGGATTTACCACAGCTTGCCAGAGAATTACGTGATTTTATCATCGATATTGTTTCAGTAAAAGAAGGTCATCTTGGCGCAAGCCTTGGTGTTATTGAACTGACAATTGCTTTGCATTATGTTTTCAATACACCGGAAGATTTGCTAGTTTGGGATGTCGGTCACCAAGCTTACGGACACAAAATTTTGACTGGAAGAAAAGATAATTTTGATACCAATCGCCAATTGGGAGGGATTTCTGGTTTCCCAAAAAGGAGTGAAAGTGAGTTTGATACTTTTGGCGTAGGCCATTCTTCCACGGCAATTTCTGCTGCTTTGGGAATGGCGATTGCTTCCAACTTGAATGGAAATTTTGATAAAAATCATATCGCGGTTGTCGGAGACGCTTCGATTGCTTCGGGAATGGCTTTTGAAGGCTTGAATCACGCTGGAGTTACAGATGCGAATTTATTGGTGATTTTAAATGACAATGCTATTGGAATTGATCCAAGTGTTGGGGCTTTGAAAAATTATCTTACGGCTGTAAAAGAAGGCAAAAATCCACGCCAGAATAATATGATAAAATCTTTGAATTTTGATTATTCTGGACCAATTGACGGACACGATATTTTTGCCGTGATTAAAGAATTGGAACGATTAAAAGAGATAAAAGGCCCGAAGTTTTTACATATAATTACGACGAAAGGAAAAGGTTTAGAACAAGCTGAAAAAGACCAAGTAAAATACCACGCTCCAGGAAAATTTGATAAATTGACTGGCGAAATTATTATAAAATCTGAAGAAAATCTTCCTCCGAAATTTCAAGATGTTTTTGGCTTGACGCTTTTGGAATTGGCAGAAAAAAACGAAAAAATTGTTGGAATCACGCCCGCAATGCCGTCCGGAAGTTCATTAAAATTCATGATGGATGCTTTTCCAAAACGTGCTTTTGACGTGGGAATTGCCGAACAGCACGCCGTCACTTTATCCGCTGGAATGGCGACTCAGGGAATGATTGTGTATTGCAATATTTATTCTACATTCTTGCAAAGAGCTTATGATCAAGTAATTCACGATGTAGCTTTGCAGAATTTACCTGTGATTTTTTGTTTGGACAGAGCTGGTTTGGTTGGAGAAGATGGCGCAACGCATCACGGCGTTTTTGATTTGGCTTATTTGCGATGCATTCCGAATATGATTATTTATTCGCCGAGGAATGAAATCGATTTACGAAATATTTTATATACTGCACAATTAGGTTTAAATCATCCGATTGCAATTCGTTATCCTAGAGGTCGCGGCGTGATTGTAGATTGGAAGAAACCTTTCGAAAAAATTGAAATTGGGAAAGGAAAATTATTAAAAGACGGCAACAAAATCGCCATACTTTCTAATGGATTTATTAGTTATAATGCTACAAAGGCTTTAGGCGAAATTTCCAATAAAAATGACTTTGCTCATTATGATTTTTCTTTCGTAAAACCTTTAGACGAAACATTGCTTCACGAGATATTCATGTCTTTTGAAAACATTATAACTTTAGAAAATGGTACAATAAAAGGCGGTTTTGGCAGTTCTATATTAGAGTTTGCCTCTTCAAATGATTATTCAATTCCTATAAAAGTACTCGGAATTCCTGACGAATTTATAGAACATGGAACAATTGAAGAATTGCAAAAATATAGCAAAATCGATGCAGAAAGTTTGAAAATAATTTTCGAAAGCTATTGAAATTGCTCACTTTTGCAAATTCAAAATCTAAAATGCTTGCTATGAGGTTATTTTCTCTAACTTTCGGGTTATTGCTTTTATTTTCAACAACTACTTTTGCCCAATCTGTAGACACAATTCAAGCGGTAAAGCCTGATTCCACAATAATTAAGGAAGTTTCGCATTGGGAAAAGAAAAATATAGTTGGCTTTGATTTGAACGAAATCGCGTTTGTAAACTGGAGTGCCGGTGGAAACAGTGCCATTTCTGGATTAATCAAAGGAACTTTTACGAGAAAATATGAAAATGGCAACTTAAAATGGCTAAATGAATTGATTGTACGCTATGGCGTCAGCAAGCAAGATGGCGTTGAATTGCGAAAAACGGATGACGCTTTACAGATCAATTCCACTTTTGGTTATAGAAAAGATACGACTTCAAGCTGGTTTCATACGGCAAAATTTAATTTCAACACACAATTTACAAGCGGTTATGCGTACCCGAATACGGACTTGGCGATTTCAAAACCTTTTGCGCCAGCGTATATTTTCCTTGGAGTCGGTGCGGAATACAACAATAAAAAGAAAAACCTGCAGCTTTATATTTCACCCTTGACGATGAAAAACACGTTGGTTTTAGATCAGCGATTAGCCGACCAAGGTGCTTTTGGGGTTGATAAAGCGATTTATGATCCGATTACTGGTGAACTGATTCGTGAAGGGGAAAACTCAAGAACAGAGCTTGGTTTTCTCTTTACAAGCAATTATAAAACACAGGTTTTTAGCAATATAAATCTTGAAAATAAGCTATCGCTTTATAGTGACTACATCAATAATTTTGGCAATATTGATGTGGATTGGCAATTGCAACTTGATTTTATTGTCAATAAATATGTTAGGGCGAATATAAATACGCACTTGATTTACGACGACGACATCAAGGCAAAAGAAGAAATTGACGGCGTTCAAGTCACTGTTGGTCCAAAAATTCAGCTGAAACAGATGCTTGGCGTTGGATTGATTTATAGTTTTTAAGCTATAATTTCTTTCTTCCGTTTATTGTGTTGAATAATTCCAAAGCATTTCCGTCTGTCAAAAGCGAAACGTAATGGCAAATATGAAGCAGTCTGTGATACAAACTTTCCTTTTCATTTAAGAACTTTTCAGGAAGCATTTTCAGTAACAAATTATCATAATTAGACGCTTCACCGTGGAATTTATTGTTGAAAGCCGTGATGAATTTATCTAATAAAGTTTGGATAATTTGGTAACCAACCACTTCTTTTTCAATCACTTCCCTGCTTTGATAAATATTTTTTACACTCAAAGAAATGATGTCATTCATCTGCGCAGTGTATTTGCTTTTTTCGGTCAAGGCGTAAGGAAATTTTCCTTCCAAGATCAGTTCTTCGTTTTCCACAAAAACTTTTACGACGTCATTGATTAGACTTCCGATGGCAAGCGCACGCAAATAACTGATTCGGTCTTCTTTTGTAGTTAAAGCGTTGAATTTTGGTGTATCAATGCTGTCTTTTACCAACTTGATTAAATATTCTAAAGCAAAATCTTCCGAAACTAGACCAAGATTTATTCCGTCTTCAAAGTCAATAATCGTGTAGCAAATATCATCTGCAGCTTCGACTAAATAAGCCAGCGGATGTCTTTCAAAACCAATATCATTTCCGGTTTTATTCGGAATCATTCCTAATTCTTTCGCAACGTCTTCGAAGAATGCTGCGTCCGTTTGGAAAAACCCATATTTTTTATCGGCAATATTTTTCGTAGGTTTTTTAGGAAGCGATTCCTTCGGATATTTCATAAATGCTCCGAGAGTTGCATACGAAAGTCTCAAACCCCCTTCAATTCCTGGACGAGATGCTGTTAAAAGCGAAAATCCGTTTGCATTCCCTTCGAAATCAATCAAATCTTGCCATTCTTTTTCAGTAAGCTGGTCTTTGAATTGTTTTCCGTTTCCAATCTTGAAATATTCTCCAATTGCTTTTTCTCCGGAATGCCCAAATGGCGGATTTCCGATGTCGTGCGCCAAAGAAGCTGCAGCTACAATTGCTCCAAAATCATTGGGCTGATAACCGTGAACTTCCTTTAAATGCGGGTATTTTTCTATGATTTTTTTTCCAACCAATCTTCCAATCGAACGTCCAACAACTGAAACTTCCAGACTGTGTGTCAATCTGGTGTGTACAAAATCAGTTTTTGAAAGTGGAATAACTTGCGTTTTATCTTGAAGGCTTCGGAAAGGTGCAGAAAATATGATTCGGTCATAATCTACTTCAAAGCCAAGTCGCGTGTCGTCTTGCTCTTTTCGCAGTCTTTTGCCTTTGTCGCCTTGTTTTTTTAAGGATAAAAGTTGTTCCCAGTTCATCATTGAAATTTATGAATTTGATTGGTTAAAGTTCGTCGTCCGTTTTCCCGATTTGATCAAGCGAAGTGAATGCTTTTTTCTTTTCTTTTAAGAGATCTCTTTTAACAACATAAGTCTTTGAAATGCTGTCATGCCAACCTTTTCCGGGAGCACCTAAAAATGAAAAAGCATCAAACGGAATCAATCTACAAAGTGAGCGTATCAAAATTTCATTTGCAGTAGGTTTTTCGCCATACTCATTCACCACTACAGTATTTGTAATAAATTTTCCAATAGTCCTGGCCGTAAAAATTTCAAAAATATTGTAATAAACTAGTGAAATTAAAATTCCGATACCATATTCTTCAATTTTATTCATGCTTTCTATTCGCGCTACAATCCCTTCATTTCCAAGAAGTACCATAATTATAACAAAAACAAAAGTGATTCCCATCATCAAAATTATTTGGCAGATATAATCAATGATAAAATTGGCAAAACGCTGTCCTTGAGAAGCATGGAGATCATTATCAATGCTAAATTGATCTGAGGTAGTTTGATACATAAAGCTTATTCTTTAAGATTTGATAAAAAGAAAAGTTTCGATTTTTTTGGATATTTTTCATACGTTTTATCACTTGGATTTTCAATAACTGTTTTCAAATTCACTTCATCACCCAACTTAAAACCCGCTTCAACTTGCTGATAATCTAGCAAATATGGTCCGCAGAAATAGTTTCCGTTTTCATCTTTTTCAATAATTCCTGTGTAAACTCCTTTTTGATTTTCTTTTGACATTTTGTTTTGTTTTTAATTTTTTGATGCTGTTTCCAGCTTATTTATTTCGTCGTTGATAATATTATTTTTGATTTGCTTGAAGACAAAATCTTTGGCTTCTGAAAATGAAATTCCGAATTTCTTTTCAATATTTTGATACTTTTCAGGAAATCTTTCAAGCAATTTTTTATAGTAATCTTCCAATAAATTTTCATCAGGAGAATTGAATTCTAATTTCAGCTCAAATCTTCTAACCAAAGCTTCGTCAATCATTTGGATTTGGTTTGTCGCCGCTATCAGAATCGAGTTCTTCGGAAAATTGTCAATTAATTGCAAAATCGCATTCACAACACGTTTCATTTCACTGCTGTCTTTGTTGTCATAATCTCTAATCTGTCCCAACGAATCAAATTCATCAAAGAACAAAACCGAGTTTTCATAATTGGCTTCCTTAAAAATACTGTGGATATTTTTTGCCGTTTCGCCTAATTTCGAAGAAACAACGGTTGCTAGATTTACGATAAAAATTCTTTTGTCTAATTCCTTCGCAATCGCTTTGGCAGTCATGGTTTTGCCACAACCCGTTTTTCCAAACAGAAGCATTTTATTGGCCACCGGAAGCTCATATTGATGCAGAATATCCGAAAATTTGTGTTCCTTCAAGAATTGGTCAATCTGCTCTGAAACCGAAGCTTCAAAAACCACATCGTTTAAATTTACATCTTCCCGATCTCTGTAATATAATGCACTCAATTGTGAAAAATTTTATGCAAAGATAGTTACTAAATACGGTTGTTTATAAAAAAACAGCCCTCAAAATGAGAGCTGTTTAGAGTTTACACTTCTGTTTACACACGCCAGCTATTTGGTTTTTTCAAAACATATCCATCCTTTTTTTGAACTTCTTCTGAAAACTGACTATCAACTAATTTCTTTCTTCCTATTGTTAGTGACCCTTTTGCAACAATCGCCACTGATTGATTGTGCCTTTTTGGAGGAAACGCAACAAAGACTCTTTTATTTTTAAAAATTTTATGTACTGCTTTTATAGGAGGAACTAAATCACTATCTCCTGATATCAACATAGCCATATCGTATTTATCTTGATAAGCATCTACCAAAATTTCAGTTGCAATATTTACATCTGTCATTTTTTCATTAAATGTTGCCCAAATATTACGGCACCTTCTACATTCAATAGAATCTGATTGATAATTTCCATAATAAATCTTCACTCCCACAGACTCAAGAGCTTCAATATAAGTTATTTGCCTCTTTTGCTTTTCTGGATTATTACTAACACTACTAGTAAAATATTTAATTTCTATCAAGTCTTGATTTGTTTGTAACAAGTTTTTTATTAATAGCATTAAATTCAACCATTTACAATTATCAAATCCCGCATCAAGCATACCAAAATATAGATTAAAACCATCTATATAAACTACTACTCTTTCTTTTTTTGTTAAAACGTTTGTTTCACTCATGTTTTTTATCTTATATTTGTACCACAATAACAACACTAAGGATAGCATCCTTAGTCTGACGCCTCACTAGAGGCGTTTCTTTTTTTATATACGAATCTATACAATCAATAGAAGAGTTTCTATTAATTATTTACAAAGATAAAAAAACTTTACTATTTAGAATGATTCTAAATAGTAAAGTTTTTTATTTATTTTTCTCTTGTATTTAAGACCCGCACATTTCGCAATCATCCGGTTCAGAAGATTGCGCTCTTTGCAACATCGCTTTGAATTCATTCACATCAATAGGTTCTACATCTGCAGAAACATTTGGCGCTAATTTCTTAGCTGGAGCTGACGTTACAACTTCCGCTTCAACTAAAACTGGCTCCTCTTTTTTATCGTTGTTTAATGTGAACTTAATCGCATCAACCGCAGATTTTGTTCTCAAATAATACATTCCTGTTTTCAATCCTGATTGCCAAGCGTAAAAGTGCATTGATGTCAATTTTGAGAAGTTTGCATTTTCCATAAACAAGTTCAAAGACTGTGATTGGTCAATAAAATAACCTCTTTGGCGTGACATATCCAAGATGTCTTTCATGCTCATTTCCCAAACTGTTTTGTACAATTCTTTGATATGTGCCGGAATTACGTCGATATTTTGAACTGATCCATTGTGACGCATGATTTCTTGTTTCAAGCTGTCATTCCAGATTCCAAGTTCAACTAAGTCTTCTAATAAATGTTTGTTTACAACGATGAATTCTCCTGAAAGCGTTCGTCTTGTATAAATATTTGAAGTGTAAGGCTCAAAAGCTTCGTTGTTTCCAAGAATTTGAGAAGTCGAAGCCGTTGGCATTGGAGCCACCAAAAGCGAGTTTCTCACACCGTGTTTAACCACTTCATTTCTTAATGAAGCCCAATCCCATCTTCCAGAAAGTTCTTCGTCTTTCAATCCCCAAAGGTTATATTGGAATTCTCCTTGAGAAATTGGCGAACCTTGGAAAGTTGAATACGGACCTTCGATTTTAGCCAATTCCATAGAAGCCGTAACCGCTGCGAAATAAAGCGTTTCAAAAATTTCTTGGTTCAATTGCTTCGCTTCGTCGCTTGTAAAAGGCATTCTTAACAAGATGAAAGCATCAGCCAAACCTTGCACACCAAGACCAACTGGCCTGTGACGCGTATTTGAATTTTCAGCTTCAATAACAGGATAATAATTTCTGTCAATTACTTTATTCAAGTTCAATGTCACGCGTTTTGTAACATCGAATAATTTTTGGTGGTCAAATTTTCCGTTTTCAACGAACATTGGCAACGAAATGGAAGCCAAGTTACAAACCGCAACTTCGTCTGGAGATGTAAATTCGATGATTTCAGTACATAAATTTGAAGAACGAATGGTTCCTAAATTCTTTTGGTTCGATTTTCTGTTCGCCGCATCTTTATACAACATATAAGGAAGACCAGTTTCTACTTGAGATTCCAAGATTTTCTCCCAAATTTCTCTTGCTTTAATGGTTTTTCTTCCTTTTCCTGCAGCTTCATATTTCAAATACAAAGCGTCAAATTCTTCGCTGTGAACATCAGATAATCCTGGGCATTCGTTCGGACACATTAAGGTCCAAGTTGTATCTTCTTGAACGCGTTTCATAAACAAATCAGGAATCCACATTCCAAGGAACAAGTCACGAGTTCTCATTTCTTCTTTACCGTGATTTTTTCTCAAATCAAGGAAATCAAAAATATCCGCATGCCAAGGTTCGATGTACATTGCAAAGCTTCCTTTACGTTTTCCACCACCTTGATCCACATAACGAGCAGTCATGTCGTAAACTCTCAACATCGGAACAATTCCGTTTGAAGTTCCGTTCGTACCGCTGATATACGAACCTGTTGCTCTCACATTGTGAATTGCAAGACCAATTCCACCCGCTGATTGCGAGATTTTTGCCGTTTGTTTTAATGTATCGTAAATTCCGTCAATACTGTCATCTTTCATTGTCAACAAGAAACAAGACGACATCTGAGGTTTTGGAGTTCCTGCGTTGAAAAGTGTTGGCGTTGCGTGCGTGAAGAATTTTTTAGACATTAATTCATACGTTTCAATCGCAGAAGCAATATCATCTTTGTGAATTCCCACAGAAACACGCATCAACATATGTTGTGGTCTTTCAACGATTTTACCGTTGATTTTCAACAAGTAAGAACGCTCTAAAGTTTTAAATCCGAAGTAATCGTAGTTAAAATCTCTGTTGTAAATAATTACAGAATCCAATGCCTGAGCATTTTTTTGGATAATTTCGTGTACGTCATCAGCCAATAACGGAGCCGCAGTTCCAGTTCTTGGATTGATATAATGAAACATATCATTCATCGTTTCTGAGAACGATTTTTTGGTATTCTTGTGCAAATTAGAAACCGCAATACGTGCCGCCAATTGTGCATAATCTGGATGCGAAATCGTCATTGAAGCCGCAGTTTCAGCCGCAAGATTGTCTAATTCAGAAGTCGTAACTCCGTCATAAAGACCTTCAATAACACGCATTGCTACTTTTACTGGATCAACCAAATCGTTTAATCCGTAGCATAATTTACTTACTCTATCCGTAATTTTATCAAACATTACCGGCTCTCTATTGCCGTCTCTTTTTACTACATACATATTTTTCGAATTTTGAGTGTTGTCATTTACGCGTCCAAAACTTCGGAACACGCTTTCAATTTTATATTTTTTTTCTAAGCGAAAAACTTAGAGCCTTTGCAACTTAGAACCTCAGCGCCTTTTTAAAAATCAGCATCAAAGCTAATTTTCTGAGAATCGCTATCTCCTTGAGATCCGCTGTTCATTACACCCGCTTTTTGGTATTCTGAAACACGTTTTTCAAAGAAATTTGTTTTTCCTTGCAACGAAATCATGTCCATAAAATCAAACGGATTTGAAGAATTGTAAACTCTTTCACATCCTAATTCTACTAATAATCTATCGGTTACAAATTCCAAATATTGCGCCATCAACGTTGCGTTCATTCCGATCAAACTTGCCGGCAAAGATTCAGTGATAAATTCTCTTTCAATATCAAGAGCATCTACCAAAATTTCTTTGATTCTTTCTTTCGGAACTTTATTAACCAAGTGGTGATTGTGCAAATGCACGGCAAAATCACAGTGAACACCTTCGTCACGAGAAATTAATTCGTTTGAAAATGTCAATCCTGGCATCAAACCGCGTTTTTTCAACCAGAAAATAGAACAGAAAGCTCCAGAGAAAAAGATTCCTTCTACTGCTGCAAAAGCGATTAATCTTTCTGCAAAAGAATCAGAATCAATCCATTTTAAAGCCCAGTCTGCTTTCTTTTTAATTGCTGGAAAAACTTCCAAAGCACGAAACAATTGGTCTTTTTCAGTTTCATCTTTAACGTAAGTATCAATCAACAATGAATAGGTTTCGCTGTGGATATTCTCCATCATAATTTGAAATCCGTAAAAGAATTTTGCTTCCGCGTATTGCACTTCATTTACGAAATTTTCAGCCAAATTTTCATTTACGATTCCGTCAGAAGCGGCGAAAAAAGCCAAAATATGTTTGATGAAGTATTTCTCGTCATTATTTAATTTATTATTCCAGTCATTTAAATCCTGGTGCAAATCGATTTCTTCCGCAGTCCAGAAACTAGCTTCCATTTTCTTATACCAATCCCAAATATCATGGTGTTTTATCGGAAAAATGACAAATCGGTTTTTGTTCTCTTGTAAAATTGGTTCTATTGCAGACATATTCGGTTGACTTTTATTGTGTTGCGAAAAAGGATTTTTCGTTATTTCAGAGATACAAAGATTGTCATTTCTTGCGGTTAATAAAAGTCAAACTTATCCACAATTGGGCATAGTTTTGAACAACGTTAAAATTTATCGTGATTTTTATTACAAAATATAAAATATTGAAAAACAAACAATTACAAAACAAAAAACGTTGTAATCGCCTGTAAAATATAGGAATCTTAGTATAAAGAAATCCTTAAAAGAAGAAATGAAATTTATTGGTTTTTTAACTCTTCGGCCACTTTTTCAAGTTCCATATACCAGTCTTCACCAAAGCGGCGAACGAGCGCTTCCTTGACAAATTTGTAAACCGGAACTTCTAATTCTTTGCCTAAAGAACAGGCAGCGTCGCAAATATCCCATTTATCATAATTTACCGCAGCAAATTCTGAGAAATCTTTAATTCTAATTGGATACAAATGACAAGAAACAGGTTTTTTCCAGTCAATAATTCCTTGATTATAAGCTTGCTCAATCCCGCAAAGCGCGGTTTTTCCGTCGAAGATGACGTAAGCGCAATCTTTTTCATCAATTAATGGCGTTTCTAAATCGCCGTCAGTTCCTGTTACCCAAGTTCCTTGCGCTTCAATTGCAGCAATTCCTTCTTTGCGAAGAAAAGGTTTCACTTTTGGATAAATGGCTTCCAAAATTTTAGTTTCTTCTTCATTTAATGGTGCACCAGCATCGCCGTCAACGCAACAAGCGCCTTTGCAAGCTGAAAGATTGCACACAAATTCCTTTTCTAATATGTCTTCAGAGACAATGGTTTTTCCTAATTGAAACATTTTGCAAAGATACGATTTGGATTTTAGATTTCAGAATTTAGAATTGAGATTTTAGACATTAACGCAATAATCAGATTTTCAGTATTTTATGATATCAAAAAATTAACGTATCCTTAGCTAATTTCCCATTTAAATAAAATAATTTTGCAGCTTCAAAAAATAAGTAGTCATGGGATTTGATTGGAGAGAAATTTTTACAATAAGTATGGTCTTGTTTGCAGTAATTGATATTGTCGGTAGTATTCCGATTATTGTTGATTTGCGTTCAAAAGTGGGTCATATTCAATCTGAAAAAGCTTCAATCGTGGCTTGTATTATCATGATTGCTTTCCTTTTTGTAGGAGAAGAAATCTTGAAATTGATCGGAATAAATGCGAGTTCTTTTGCCGTGGCGGGTTCATTCGTATTGTTTTTCCTTGCTTTGGAAATGATTCTCGGCATTCGTTTATATAAAGAAGACAACCCAAGTACGGCTTCAATCGTGCCAATTGCTTTTCCGTTAATCGCTGGAGCTGGGACTATGACTACGATTCTTTCGCTTCGTGCCGAATATGAAAAAATAAATATAATTGTGGCGATTATCATAAATATAATTGTAGTTTTCGCAGTTCTAAAGTCCTCTGCCAAAATCGAGAAATTACTCGGTGAAAACGGACTTGGAGTGATCAGAAAAATATTTGGAGTCATATTATTAGCCATCGCTGTTAAATTATTTGGCGCCAATGTTAAAGGACTTTTCATCTAAAATAGATTTTATTAATTTCACAGTTCAGAAATAGACAACCCATCTTATAATGAAGATTTTTACTTACATATTAATATTTTTAGCCTTAGCATTAATCGTTTTTAACATTACCATTTTAGACTTCGATCATCTTTTTGAGGGCGACAGCGTGGTAGGTTTAATTGGTATTGCTGCTTCTTTTTGTGCCATTTTCATTCTATTGATTTTTAGAATGTCGAAAATGGTTGAAGAGAAAACTAAAGACAGATAATCCACATGTTTGACGTTTTAATAATTGGCGGTGGCGTTTCAGGAATGTCGTGCGCCTTGGTTTTAGGTTCTGCGGGAAACAAAGCTTTCGCAGCTGACAAAAAAATCGGAATTTTTACACACCAAAAAGCATCCAATCTTCAAGATGCTGTATTTAATAATGCTTACGGAATTCCAGCTGGAAAATTAGGCTCGGAAATTATGTCAGAAAGCATCGAACAATTGACCACGCTTTATCCTCAAGTTGAGCAAATTTCAAACGAGAAAGTGTTGCGAGTTGACGGTCAATATCCAAATTTTACTGTTGTAACCAACAAAACTTCTTACCAGACAAAAATGATTGTTGTGGCAATAAACGCTTCGAATACTTTTGCGATTGAAGGATTGATGCAGTATGTTATTCCGCATAAAAAAGCGATTGTTGAGAAAAACAGAATTCAACTTCAAAACGAAGACCATTTGGTTGCTGAAGGAATTTATGTAGTTGGGACTTTGGCTGGATGGAGAAGCCAATTGTCAATCGCCGCAGGAAGTGGTGCGTCAGTTGCGACTGATATTCTGACGTTATGGAACGAAGGAAAACATTCTCAGGTTCATGATAGCATTCGAAAGTAGATTTCAAACACAGATTTCGCAGATTTGCACAGATTTCTGTATTGAGATTTGAACACGAATTTCACAAATTAACACGAATTCAATCTGTGTAAATCTGTGAAATCTGTGTTCACCCTATTTGTTTTCCAAAACCGCCTTAATCATCGCATCTTCTTTCAATACGATTTCATAGTATTTTTCATCGCCGTATAATTGTCTTGCAAATTCAGCCGTCAAGTAACGTTTCACAAGATTTTTAGTGTGTTTTAGATTTAATAGGACTGCATTTTTTACCAAATATTTCTGGAAACTTTCAAAATACACATCGGTTTTGTGCATTTTATCTTGGAATTGCTGAAAAGTCAAGCCTTTAAAATCATCACGTTTTTTGTCTAACTGCTCAAAAGCAAAATAACCCACCAAACCAGATTGCATCAAATAAGCGATACTTTCTTCACCGTGCTCTACCTCTAAAGGCACGAAGATATCTGGAACGATACCGCCGCCACCATAAACAATTCTTCCTTTTGGAGTTCTGAATTTTAAAGTATCGGCAACTTTTATACTATCGGATTTGTATAATTCTCCAGAATCAAAACGCTTTTCGAATTCCTTGAAGTATTCTTCGCTTCCTTTTTCGTAGGATTTTTGGATCGATCTTCCGGTTGGCGTGTAATATCTTGCCACCGTTAATCTTACGGCAGAACCGTCGCCCAAAGGCATTTCTCTTTGCACCAAACCTTTTCCGAAAGAACGTCTTCCTACGATCAAACCTCGATCGTTATCTTGAATGGCTCCCGCTAAAATTTCACTTGCGGAAGCACTGTTTTCATTGATTAGAATATATACTTTTCCGTTTTCAAAACTTCCATCGTTTGTGGCAAAAGTTCGGTCTATTCTGCCTTTTTTGTTTTTTGTGAATACGATTAAAGCATCGTCTTTTAAAAAATCATCAGCAATTTCAATGGCTTTTTCCAGATAACCGCCTCCGTTGTCGCGAACGTCTACAATCATAGATTTTGCTCCTTGCTTCTTTAAATCCAATAAGCCTTTTTCGAATTCATCGTAAGTTGTTTCTGCAAAGCGATTGACTTTTATATAGCCCACAGTCGGATTTACCATCACTGCGACATCCACGCTTTTTATTGGAACAACATCACGTTTTACTTTGACTTTCAGCTTTTTGTTTTCGCTTTTTCTGTAAATCGTCAATTCCACTTCAGAGCCGACGCTTCCTTTCAGCTTGGAAAACAAGGTGTCATTTGTAATTTTTCTACCAAAGAGCTTGTAATTATTTGCAAAGAGAATTCTATCGCCCGACTTGATTCCTGCTTTTTCAGAAGGACCATCTTCGACTGTTTTAATGACAGCAACCGTGTCATTGTGCATGTAAAAGTTGACTCCGATTCCAACGAAATCACCTTTCATGCTTTGGGAAACCTGCTCTAATTCGTTTTTGGCAATATATACCGAATGCGGATCAAGTTTATCTAAAATCCCGGTAACCGTCAAGTCTACGATGGAATCTGTATTGACATTGTCGACATATTCTCTATCGATAAAATCTAAAAGTTTGTTTAATTTATTCCGAGGATTGGTTTTTGAAAATGCAACGCCCTGGGTCGGAAAATTGAGCATTCCTCCCAAAACCACTCCGAGTGCCAGAGCGGCGAAAATAACTATCGGCAAATATATCTTGCTATTTTTCATTCATTTCGGTTTCAGAGATATGCACTACCTCAACGCCTGCTTCTTTTAAAAATTGTATTCCTGATTGGTCTTTATATCCATCTTGAAAAACTACTCTTTTTATTCCAGATTGGTGGATTAACTTGCTGCATTCTTTGCACGGCGACAAGGTGATGTACAATGTTGCTTTGTCACAAGACTGCGTTGAACCTGCAACTTTTAAGATTGCATTTGCCTCAGCATGAAGAACATACCAAAGCGTCAAACCATCTTCTCCTTCACATGAATTTTGAAATCCGGATGGCGTACCATTGTATCCGTCAGAAATAATCATTCTGTCTTTTACAATAATTGCGCCAACTTGTTTTCTTTGGCAATAAGAAAGACGGCTCCACTCTTTTGCGATTCGAAGGTAAGCTTTGTCGTATTTATTGAGTTTGTTTGGATTCATTGTTGAGTTTATTAGTTTCAAAGTGGCAAAGTTTTATTTTTTGCGTAATTGGTTTCTTGAACCTTTTACCTAAAACCTGATATCTTAATTATCACTTTGAAACCATTCTGCAAAAGAAGTTTCAGTTTCTTGAAGTCTTAAGGAATGCAAGGCGATATTTTGGGGCAGTCTGCTTTTTATTTTTGCTGCAAAATCAATGACCATATTTTCGCTCGTTGGCTGATAATCTACCAAGATAACGTGGTGGTCTCGGCTTTGCAATTCTTTTGCCAATTCAATATGCGGTGTATTTTGGTTGAAAACAGTAGCGTGGTCAAAAATGTCTACAATTTCCTCTTTTACTATTTTTTTCAAGTCTGTAAAATCGATTACCATCCCGAATTTTACATTGGTGCTGTCAGTTATTGGAGTTCCGATAACGGTTACCGACAATTTATAACTGTGTCCGTGGACGTTTTTGCATTTTCCGTCATAGCCGTAAAGCGCGTGTCCGGTTTCAAAGCTAAATTGCTTGGTAATTCTGATTTTGCTCATTATATTGTATTTGGGTGCAAATTTAGTTACTTTTTGAATTGGTTCAGGGCATTTTTAGTAAAATCTGATAAAACCAATTTGCCAGAAATCGAAGCTCTTTCATATAATAAGGAATCCCAGTTTTCTGTTCCCTCCCACAGTACTCTTTTCATTTCTGTTAAAGCTTCCGGATTGTATGTGGCTAATTTAGACGTAAAAATTTCTAGCTCTTTATCCAATGCATCTACAGATTCAAAAACCTTTGCATACATTCCCTTTTCTTGTGCCCAATACGCATTTTTCCATTCGTGTGCGGCTAAAGTAAGTTCTGCTAGAGCGCTTTTCCCAATTTTTCTGGAAACTGCTGGTTCGATAACAAAAGGTCCGATTCCGATGGCTAATTCTGATAGTTTTACTGAACTTTCAACCGTTGCAAAAGCGTAGTCGCAAGCGGATGCTAGTCCAACGCCACCACCGACTGCTTTTCCATGAATTCTTCCGATGATTAATTTAGAGCATTTTCGCATGGCATTGATTACGTTTGCAAATCCTGAAAAGAATTTTGCGCCTTCAATCAAATCTGAAACTGCTAATAATTCATCAAAGGAAGCGCCCGCACAGAAAGCGCCTTCGCCTTGGCTTTTTAAGATGATTAAATTGACATCTTTGTTAGTACTTAAAGAATGTAATTCGTCGGTCAATTTTTGCAATAACTCGCTTGGGAAAGAATTGCTCGCCGGATGCCCGAATTCAACTGTTGCCATTTTATTTTCAATGACGGTAAAAAGAGAACCGCTTGGAATTTCTGAAGCCATAAAAATTTATTTGATTGTAAAGTTACGGCTTTGAAAAATAATTTTCAATTGATTACAATCTGAAATTTGTTTTTTGAAAATTAAATGACTTTATTTGCCATCACTTCTGGGGGATTAGCTCATTTGGCTAGAGCGCTTGCCTGGCAGGCAAGAGGTGGTCGGTTCGAATCCGATATTCTCCACTTCATGGGACAGTTTAGAAATTTCTAAGCTGTCCCATTTTTTATTCAATGCTATAAGATAATCAAAGTTAGGATTTCTTTAGTCCAAAAAAATAATTTTTATATCGCTTATTTATAGATCAATATAGAAAATCACCACTACTTGACAGACATAAATAAATTATGAGTGCTGGAAAATAAATTTCTTCTTAAAGCTACTGTCTATAAATGATCCCAACCTGTTATTTCCTTTTGACTTATATTTAGATTGTAAACAAGATAAAGATTTAATATAAAAAATTAACATTTGTTACTATAATATTTTTTTTTCAAATAACTAATATTTTTTATGTTTGTATCTAAGAAATTTCCTCAAAAAAATCATAAATTCCATTGCCTTGATTTTGCTTCATACCAAAATCTACCATTAAAGCTTAAACCTATTATTAACGTATCTGGAAAAATCCGAAAAGCTCGGGACAGATAAAAAAACACAAACATGAAAAAACAGTTACTTTTTATTGCAATTGCAGGCTTATTTACATCTCTGACGTCTGCAGCTGATTTGTATGTCAGAGAAAATGGCGCTAACGGTGCCTATTCAACAGTTACCGCTGCCATCACTGCTGCTGTTAACGGAGACCGAATCATTATCAAGCCAAAAACGGCAGGAGCCGCTTATGTTGAAAACTTGACAATAAACAAATCATTAACTTTCGTTTCTGAAACCAATTTTGAAAAATACAATTTGCAAGGAAACATCGAGGTGACACCGCTTGCAGGAAGAGTGGTGACAATACACAACGCAGTTGCCGGTAATCTTATTATTTCTGGTGCAACAACAGGTGGCAGAACCACTTTAAATGTCTTTAACTCTAGAATGAATTATATTAACACCGCTAAAGTAAATGCTACTACTAATCTCTCAGGATGTACTGTAGATAACGAAACTGTTATAGCACACGGAAGATGCACTGGCAATATGTTCGGATCTTTGTTTATATCAAATGAAGCTGACACGAGCTTAGCTACGGACGGCATTGAAATCATCGGCAATCTTGCTGCCTATGGTATTTCAAATAGCCAAAAAAACTATACGTTTAAATTCTTAAACAACTATCTTTCGCAAGGTGCATTCTATATTTGGGCTGTAAAAAACGGAAGCACGAATGAAATTACCAATAATGTAGTAGACACACGAAACTCCGGTGGAGGACAGTTTGGCGAAGGTATCTCAATCAACTTAGCAACAGGAAATACAGGAAATATTTCTATCTACAATAATATATTGACTAATGGAAATGATTATGTAATCTACAATTACAACACTAATGCAACAGTATCTGCTTACTACAACATGTCTTTGGTTCCTTTTCTTCTAAATAATGTGGCCAATCAAGGATCAAATACTCAGGCAAGTTTTACAATCAACGGCAATAGCTTCAGCGTTTCTGGTGCAAATGTTAATGCAGGTTCTCCAGCAGTAGAATATACAGATTTAGATTTGACTAGAAATGACATAGGTAATTTTGGAGGTTCAAACAGCTGGAGCAACTACTGGCCGGCAGAGGCTTGGAATAAAGCACAAATAAATTATTTAAACCTGCCAAGAACAATCACTGTAGGCGGTACATTAAATGTTTCCGGTTCTGGGTATTCTAAATAATTTATAATCATACGATAAGATGAAAAAACAACTTTATATTTTGGTGGCTTTCTTTATGGTACTTTTTTGCCAGGCACAGGTCTCCATGAGTCAAGCAGAATATTTTTGGGATACCGATCCAGGACAAGGCAACGCCACAGCAATTTTGGCAACTGACGGCAACTTTAACAGTGCTTTTGAACAATTGACAAAAACAGGAATCACGGCACCAAGTCTAGGCTTGCACAAATTCTGCATCCGTGTAAAAGACAACACAGGTGCTTGGGGACCCGTTTTTACCAATGTAATTAGTGTAGTTCAGGGAGTAACATCAACAGTAGTCAGCATATCACAAGCAGAATATTTTTGGGATACTGATCCTGGACAAGGAAATGGTATCGTTATTTTGGCCTTTGACGGCAACTTTAACAGTGCTTTTGAGAAGTTACAGAATGCTACAATTCCAGTTCCATCATCAGTTGGACTGCATGTTTTTAACCTGCGCATCAAAGACAACTCAGGTGTTTGGGGTCCGGTTTTTAAAAATGTGATAGCCGTTCAGACCGTTTTAACTGTTGGTGATTTTGATAACGCCAATACTTTGAAAGCCTACCCGAATCCAATAAGCGATATCTTGACAATTTCTTTTGACAAGGAGATTACGGCAGTTTATATTTACAATTTAGTAGGCCAAGAAGTTATTACAAAAGCTATCAATGCGAATGAAGGCAAAATTGACGTTTCAAATTTTAGTGCAGGCACTTATCTTGTAAAAGTACAGGCTGACAGTCAGGCTAAAACTTTAAAAATTATCAAAAGGTAATTGGCAATCACTATTATCTTTCAATATAAAATCCCAACTCTTCTTTGAGCTTGGGATTTTTATTTTACTTAAGCAACTAAAGCTTTTCAGTTTAGAGCAAAACCGAAGCCCCCTGCTTCGGTTTTTTTAGTTTATAATTACTGCTCGTTAATTCCAATGGATTTGATTCATTATCAAGCATTGAACAGCTAGCCTAACAAAATCTATTGTTTTTTAAGCCATTTTCACTCTTAAATCTCAAGCAAAAAATAGCAAAAAGCACTACTTTTTTTAAAAACAATCTTCAAAACATGCAGTTCATCGATGAAAAATGCATTTAAACGAGTTTTTTGAGCTTTTAAAATATTATTATGTTTTGCAAATAACTTTGCCAGTACCCTAAATAATAAAATTAATCATGGCAAAAAGACTGTCCCTCTTTTTATCCTTATCCATAGTACTGCTGTTGTTTTCAAGCACAGAAAAGTTATGCGCAGCAGCCAATGATTCAATTGTAAATCGTGTTGCCGAAAATCCTGCTAAAAACTCTGTATTATTTGCATCAAACACAATTCTCTACATTTCTAATAATGCTATTATCGGCATCACAGGCGATCTGACCCTTGAAAACAGTATGGTCTTAGGTCACGGAAAATTGGTCATGAAAAGCAACCAAAACCAAACACTTCAAAGCAAAACCAGCATTATCAGCAATCTTGAAATTGACAATCCAAATTCAGTAATACTTTTGGGCGATTTGGCAATCTTAGAAAACCTGACAATAAAAAAAGGAATTTTTGACATTTCGCAAGGTCTCTTAATCATAAATCCAGAAAACATTACGCTTTTAGATGGCGGTTCACTTTTCAAGGGCAATCAGGCTGAGGTAAGCACATCTTATCCAGAATCATTACTGTCAAATTCCATGAGCCTCCAGATGAATTTTACTCCCGAATATTATCTTACAGGCTATTTCGATGCTTTATATAAAAATATTTCTTTCACTTTTAGAGAAATACTTTACAATGATGGCCTTCTTTCAAAAGCTTTCCAACCTCCAAAGGAAGCTTAATTCTTTGTTTTACATATCATTTCAAAACTGTTTTTAAACTAAGACTGGTTCGTCAATTTACGAATTAGCCGTTTTTTTAATGATGTTAACAATTCAACTCATCTGCAAAAACAATAGCCTGCCTGCTGCGGGTAAGGCACTAATTAAACAGCAGCACCAAACTTATTAATTACTTAAAACTTATTCATGAAAAAACTATTACTAATGATAGCGTTTCTTTTAACAGGAATGCTTTCAAATGCACAAGTTGGTATTGGAACGACGAGCCCTAATGCTAGCTCAGTCTTAGACCTTACCTCAACAACTCAAGGACTTTTGCTTCCAAGAATTGCCCTAACTGGTACTGCAAATGCGACACCACTTAGCGGACATGTAGCGGGGATGTTAGTTTATAATACAGCAACAGTTAGTGATGTTTTACCAGGACTTTATCTTAATGACGGAACAAAATGGGGATTTGTAACTGTTTCCGGAGGTTTATCTCCAACTTCAGGAGGAACAGCAGTGATAAGCGCAGTGGATTGTAGTGGTGCTGTATCTGGAACACTTACTGAAGGCATTGCAGCATCAGGAGTTACAAAAACAGTAACAGCAACGGTAGCAACAGCTGGAAGTTACAGCGTAAATACTCCAACAGTAAATGGAATTACATGGAGCGCAACAGGTACTTTTGCTGGAACTGGAACTCAAACCATTACACTTACATCTTCAGGAACACCAACAGCTGCAACTACATCAACTTTTACTCTTAGCACTACGCCATCTTGTAGTTTCAATGCTACAACAGCACTAGCACCAGATGCTATTCGTTCTGCTTTATCAACAAATCAAGCTGCTTATATTGCTGCAGCTAGCAATACATGGGTTGCCGTTACTAAAGCAGAATTTGATCAAGTTGCCTTAATTTCTGGCGCTGCTAAATACGGATACACTGATGCTGCAATTGCTGCTACAGGATTTAATTCAGCTCAACCTATTGGAACAAAAACAACTATGAGTTATGCAACAGGTTCAACAGGTACTAACTTGACAGGGGGGTATATTGTAGCTGTTTCTTTTATTCCTTATTATGCGACTTCTACTAGCAACGGATTTAAATTGAAATATGGTACAGTTCCTAGTCCGGTCACTGCTGCTATAACTGGTTTAGTTGATTATCCAAATTCTACAACTTATACCAATCAAAGCGCAGTTTATGCAGCTCAAACTCAAGTTTTCTATGTATTAAAGAAACCAACTGTATTAATTGCATCAGGAAATTATGTAATTGGAGGTTATTCTGAAGGAAATTTGCAACAATCTATTAAAAATGTTACAGGAGGTTTAAGATATAATGGAACTTCAGTGGATGCCACTAGCACTATTCCTTCTGACACAAATCCTTGTGTATTTCAAGTAATTGGTACTCCAACAAAAACTTGGTAAGAAAATTAGTTAATTTACTAGAGCCGAAACCCTTAAAAAGGTTTCGGCTTTTTTAATTTAAAAAAGCTGTAACAAAGGTTAAGAATTATATAAGGAGAATACTTATGCTTATTTAGAACTTTACGATAAGAATGCCAATCACTTATATAAAAAAAATTATGATACTCCAAGCAGAGCACTTAGTAAAATTCCCTTTTTATGAAGACCACAAAAGGCCAGGATTATTAGTGCAACTGGCAGAAGATGTGCTTTTCTCGGTAACACGAATGAATATTGATTTTATTATTGAGCAACAATACAAGCCTTTGCTACGACCCCTTTGCGAGCTGGAAAAAGATCTTCTCTCAGAACACGATATGCCTGAAACTTTAAGATTAGAATTATACTGGGTTACTGAAAGTAAGGATTGTAAATTGCTTTCACCGAAAACGAAAGCACTACTTGCCAAAAATCTTTTTGACATCGACGGGCTGATAGAAGCTGGCCTCGCCGTGCCTTATAATTTAGAATGGAAAAAAGATCTAGAAAGCTATTGGGCTTTAGATTAGATTGCAAGCTTTAATATTATAGCAAATACTACAACTATAGCGATATAAAAAACATGTCCTTATTCATGGACGAAGTTTGAAACTGCCAATTTACGGTAATTACTTCATGCAATACTTTTTGCAATTTATCAAAACTGTCTGGCTTTTTAATATACACATTGGCACCATTTACAAAGGTATCTTCTTGGTCTTTTTCGGAAGAAGAAGTAGAATATATAGCTATCGGAAGATGGCGCATTCTCGCATGCTTGCGAATTTCAATAAGACATTCAGTACCTGTAAAATACGGCATATTCAAATCGAGAAATAAAATATCTGGCAAGACGGCATCTGGTTGATTGAAATAATCCATCAATTCTTTACCGTTATGAAAGAAAGTCAGGTTGTGATTTGTACTAAAACCATCAATTGCCTGTTCAAAAAGCGCACGATCATCTGGATCATCATCTGCCAAGAAAATATTTATCTTCTGTGTATATTGTCTCATAGTGGTTTTGTTATGTTATCGGCAATAACCCGCCTTACATTGAGTAAATATAAGAAATAAATTAGACTTAATTTTCTTAACATATTTATAAAATTGATTTTACGCTATTAATATTTCGACGTTGATGCTTGTATGACTGGGTTTTAATTGATTCAAATAGCACTACAAGTAAATAAAAAGGCTATGCTTTACTTTTTTAGTATACAAACTAGGAAACTTGGTTAATTACCGTAAAATCTGACGTAAAAAAATATCTTAAAATTCTACAAAACAGTACTATTTCCTGCCTTTTAACGGTGTTTTTTGCCGTTTATCGATTTTTTTAGACTTGCCTTTATAATTTAAAAGACACATCCTAAATTGTGGCAAAATAACCTAATTACTGATGAATATTACCTTAGAAAACTACCTCAGTATGTTTCAGAGCGTATCAATTTTGCTCAGCAAACGTTCGTCTGAAAGTGTTTTTATGCCAACAGTCACTGCTTACAAAACCCTGTTTGATGAAAAAGTATATCAGCTTATTGAAATGGCAAAAAACAGCGAACCTGAGCATTTGAAAAATGTATTAAGAATGGCAGAGAGCAGCAATGCTTTTTTAGAAGAAAAACTTGATCCGGCTATGATTTGGTGTAAACAGACCAACATTTCACTTTATAATGCTTATTTGCAATCTCGCAGGCTAAATTCACAAATGGTTGCTAAACCTGATTATGAAGGAAGAGCAAATTCTGGCTACACGCAAATTGTGCATATTCCTTATTTAAGTTCCCGAAATTTTTTATTTAAAAACAATGGAAGCGTGCCACTCAGTTTTGCTTTAAGCATGACATTTAACACCCAGAAAGCCAATATTATCACACTTGCTCCTTTAGAATCTGCGATGCGAAGTTCTGGAGTTTTAAATGCAGATGGCTGGGCTAATAAAATTTATGCTATCAACAACAATGAAAAAATAACAGGAAATTATCAAATTTGGATACTTTAATGGCAATAAAAAATCTTACCATGCTAAATAATTACAAAAAATTAATAAAAATATTTTGATTCTGTTTTGATTTATTTATAAATTCCCAAAAAAAATTCTAGCGCACCATTACCATTATTTTGATGCCCTTAAATTATATAGGACTTAAAATGGAAGCACTATGAAAAAACTCCTCCTCTTATTACTTTTATTCACTTCTTTTTTTTCAAATGGACAGTTAAAAACAGATACGCTTGCAAAATATTCCCCATCAGAACTTTTGGCGAAAGCTTCAAAAGCCACTCATTTTGGCGAAATCCGAAAAACAGAAACGTATTATGCGGCGCTTTTTAGGAGGAATATGACTGACTCGCTTCAATTAGAAACTTATTATACAATTGCCTACGATTACTATTCTTTTACTGATTATGGGGTTGATTATTCTATTGAGGCTATGAAAAGAGCGCAATTTTTTGCAAAACAAACTGGAGATCTTTATTCTCAAGTCCTCTGCCTTGACGGACTTTCCTTGTTTTATGGAATAAAGGGAAATAATGACCTGGTGTTGGTTTATCTAAAAGAAATGAAACTCTTGTTTGAAGACAAATCTTTTAATCCACTTGACAAGCTAAAACTAGAGGCCATACCTTATAGGATATATTCGATGATTGGTGACTTCAAGCGCGCCAATGCTGGTTATTTAGCGGTAAATAAAAAAATAGAAAGTTACCTAGCCGAAAACCCTAATCTTTCTCAAGAAGACAAAAAAGGTCTAAATTATGATATGAAAGGAAATTATTCCAGACTTATCAGCAATTATAATCTTGAAAAAAAGCTTGACTCTTCAGCATATTATCTTAAAAAAGCGAAAGATTTAGAAAAGCTTGGCTATGATGAGTTCATACCGCTGTGGTACCAAGAAACAATGTATCTTATTTTGACACAACAATATGATATGGCCATAAAAAAGGTATTGCGTCAAAATAATGACTATCTAATGAATTCGAAAAACGAGCGCCAAAAAGTTTTATATTGCCTCGCGCTATGCTATGAAGCAAAAAGAGATTTTAAAAAATCACTCCAGCTTTGTGAACAAGCCTTTGAACTAGACGTACATAATTTTACTTTTCAAAACCTAGATATTGAATTACTGAAAATTGCATCTAACAGCGCAAAAAAAATCGGCAGACAAGATAAGGCTCTTGCCTATTCAGAGGAATACACCATCGCACTCCAAGATTTTAATTATCAAGAGAAAGCTCGATTTATTACCAGTCTTTATGATCAAGATCTTATTTCACCCTTAGATCACCAACTAAAAGAAGAACGAAATTTCTCAGGTTACTTTCTTATAGCTTCAATAGCGTTGTTTGCCATTGCTTCTTATCTTTTATGGCGATCGATAAAATCAAGACAAGACAAAAAACAGTTTTTAACTATTATTAGAAATTTTGAAGAACAGCAAAAAACAAGTGTTGATGAAAGGAAAATTGAAGAATTAGAACAGGAAGAAACCAGAAAAGAAGAATTCAGAGAAGAAGTTTCTGAAAATGATGCTGTTTTAGAAAATGCCAACCTAAAAAATCAAAATAATTCTATCAATATTAATGAAGACACTGAAAAGAAAATTGTAAAGCTTTTAGCAAGATTTGAAAAGAGAGAACAGTTTCTTAGCCAAAACATTACAGCCGGTTCTTTAGCTTCTGATTTTAACACAAACGCTGTTTATCTTTCTACACTTTTAAAAAAGCACAAACAAAATAACTTTAACGGCTATATCAATCAACTTCGAATAAATTACATAATTGAGAAGCTTCAAAACAACCCTGAGTATTCAACTTACAAAATTGCTTACCTTGCAGAAGAATCTGGTTTCTCTTCTCACACCTCATTTATTCGCATTTTTACACAAATAAACGGCATTCCTCCATCAAAATTTATTAACCTTTTAAACAAATTCAAATAGGTTATTTTTCATATTTAAAACTCTAAATATAAACGTTTTAAATATAAAAAATAGAGTTCTCAATTTTAAAATTTGAGAACTCCACCACTTTCACAATTGCCTGATTGTGACTATTCTTGCTTCACATTAAATTAATCTCAATTTGAGAATTAGAAATTGCAACTAATAAATTTAAATAAATAAAAGTGTCAGGCTCTATCAAAACTAAATTTATTCAAGATGAAAAAAAACTTCCAAATCCCAGAAATTTCAAACAAGACATTGCTGTTTATTTATCTTTTCATGCTTCTTCTTCTCTATTTGATTTATAAAAAATACATATAAGACTAACGCGATTCAATAATGATCACAACCCCCTTTAGTGGCAACCATTTTAGAAATAATGAATCTCCACGAAATACGAAAACAGTGCAGGAAAAACAAATAGACAGCTTTAAAATGTATCAAGCGGTGGAAAGACTTGGGGATAAATACCCTCATATTGTAAAACTTTCACCTAAATTTCAAGAATCTTTTATAATTTTCAAAAGAAAAACAGCCACAATCCTAGAAATTTTAAAGCAACAAGAATCTGAAAAGAAAAATCAAGAAGCAAAGCGACTGGCTGAAAAAAGTAAGTTATGCAAAGCCGGTGCCGATATCGCCGGTTTGATCTTGATCAACATGAAAACTGTGAACAGCATTTCGCTCAAGCCCGAAGTAAACGCACTTCATGCTGAATTAATGCGTACAAAAGAGGAATCCCTTGCTGCAAGAATTCAAGATATTCATGATGCTGGTGTTTCAAGCATAAAAGTTTTGACTTCGTATGGAATAACACCTTCTTTACTGCAAGCTTTTCAGCAGATGATTACTGATTATTTCAAACCTGTGTATCCTAAAGAGCTGGCTCTTCAAGAAATGGAACGAAGCAGGCAATACAGAGTACTTTTCAGAGAAGTAGATATCTTTTTAAAGGATCATTTAGACAAGAACATCTCGACATTAAGAAAAAAAAATCCTCAGTTTGTTCACGCCTACAAAGATTTAAGAGTGATAAAGACAGGCAAAATATAATCAAAGCTGCATTTAGGTGCAGCTTTTTTTATAAACAACCTTTGATTTAAGTCTTACAAATAACTTACAATGTGACGTTCATCGATAAAATTGCGCAGTTCATCGAATTTTCAATCCTTTCCCTTTTTTTTGTTTCTGATAGTTTTTTTTTCTGTTTATCCACTACTACTTTTGAATAAGAATTAATCGAAATAATGGTTATTCTCAACTAATTTATCCTCCTAAAAGTAAGATTTATGAAAAAGAAAAAAAAGGCCCTTGTCATGGGAACAGAACCATCCGTAATGACGAAATTGGTATGTACTTTAGTGTTTTTGATGATGGTTATAGCTACCGTCTATTTAACTTAATCCAGAATTCAACGAAACTTTAAATTCATCTTTCATCAAATCGACGGCAATGACTTCGGCTTTATAAAAATCAAATAAGAATACCTTTTCAAAACCAGTTTCCAAAGCTTGTGAAAAACTATTTTCAATTGCATAATAATTACATTGATCTTCTAGATTGTTTAGCATTAGAACAAGCCATTTGTTTGCTGTAGCTGTTATTCTAGTTTCAAGTTTTGCAATATTATTTAAAACTGATGTCTCGTTGCATTCAAAAATTGTAAAATTCTGATTGCTTACGACCACTTTATCCGCCGGAAATTTATTCAGTTTTGCTATATATTGATATAAAATCACTTCGCCTTTAATGGCTGCAATGATTTCTTCTTTAAAAGCTTTCAAGGTCTGTGCGTTAAAATTAGGAAGTGCTTTATTTAATTCGATTTTATAAATTCCTGCATATTTTTTTTCTTCGCCTCTAAAAAACTGCTCTATTTCAGAAAAAAAAGAAGTCGCAATATCATTTTCTTTTCCAATATAAAGTGGCTCGCAATGAACATTTACCTGAGTTGAGATTCCGTTTTCCTTTTTAGCAAAGATTCCCGGAACATCGGTAAAACTTAAGTCAGCATCATAGCTTGTGGAAAATTTCCATAAATCTACCAATGCATTAATGCGCTTCTCTTGTTCATTCTTTGAAAGATTTGAACTTTCTATGGCTTCAATCCAGCTTTCAATCTTCTTTATATTTTCCATATTACTTTCTTTTTACCAAAAGTATATCTATACTTCACTTGCATTCTTTTTTTTATACCAACACAAACTTATTTTATACAAAAGCCGTTATTTAAGTGTGAAGTTGTATTTATATTTTGCTTTTGTATAATTTAAATAGGGTTTTGTATAAATTAATTTTACCATAATTCTTTTTGACTTTACTTAGCACTTTAATATATTTATGTTGAGAAACCACTGCTCCCAAAATAATTTTATTCAATTTTTGATCGATCCAAAATATAGGATTTATAGGCATTTGTCTATTATTTTATATATAATATTTTTCTCTTATGACTCGAATGAAATTAAGGAATATAGTGGCAACATCCATTACTACACAAAATGGATGTGGATCATCTATCTATTGATAATGGTATACATAAACATGTATGTTTTTGTGCCAAAATACTTATTTAAAGGCCGTTATTTCACCTATATTTTTAGTCTTGTTGCCGTAATTACTGCTACTTATTTAGTAGTAAAGCTTATAAATATTACTTATTTTGAACCTTATAGAATTTATCACAGAAAAGTTTTTTCAAGTTTCTTTAGAGAAATATTGGCAGCCACAAATATTCTTACTGTTTTGGTTTTCTCCTCTACTTCCATAAAATTATTCCAGCAATGGGCACGCGATACGCAACGAATCAATGAGCTTGAAAAAAACTCAATGCAACTGGAGTTAAAGGAATTGAAAAACCAAATCAATCCGCATTTTTTGTTTAATATGCTGAATAATGTCAATGTTCTGGTTCGAAAAGATCCTGACAAAGCTTCGATGACAATTTTAAAGCTTTCTGACTTTTTAAGATACCAATTGTATGACAACAATCAAGATTCAGTATTGCTGCTGTCAGAAATACAGTTCTTAAACGACTTCATGGAATTAGAAAAAATGAGGAGAGATGACTTTTCATTCAATCTTTCCATAGAAAATAAAAGTGATAACGAAGACTTGCTTTCACAGCTTGTCTTGCCTCCAAATTTGTTCATTCCTTTCATAGAAAATGCCATAAAACACAGCACAGATTTAGACAATCATTCTGAAGCTGCTATTGTTTTTCAAATTCACAATACCGAATTGGTTTTCATTTCTTACAATACAAAACCTGAAGAACCGATTGAAGAATCTCAAAAAGGAGGACTAGGTTTGGCAAACGTCAAGCGAAGATTGGAACTTTTATATGGAAATAATTTTACGCTAAAAATTGAAGATACCGATAAAAATTACACTGCAACTTTAACCCTTCCGATATGAACTGCATAATTGTTGACGACGAGCCTTTGGCAAGAGAAGGAATGCTTTTATTGCTTCAAGATATGTCTGAATTAAACGTCATCGGATGTTTTAACGGAGCCAAAAAAGCTAAAGAATTCATGGCTTCCAATGAAGTTGACCTGATTTTTTTAGACATTCAGATGCCAGGAATAAACGGATTAGAATTTGCAGAATCCATCTCTGAAAAAACGTTAATAATCTTTACGACAGCTTATTCGCAATATGCATTAAAAAGTTATGAAGTCGATGCGATTGATTATTTAGTAAAGCCAATTATAAAAGAACGTTTGGAAAAAGCCGTAAAAAAAGCTTTTGCTTATGGCGAACTTTTGTCAAATAATGAAGGGAAAAGTACTTTAGAAAGTCTTGATTCTGATTATATGTTAGTCAAGTCAGACAGAAAATTTCATAAAATTCTTTTCAAAGACATAATTTATGTCGAAGGTTTGAAAGATTATGTAGTGATTTATGTAAATGATTCAAAGATTATTACCGCAATGAATTTGAAAACCATTGCACAACATTTGCCAGAATCTGCGTTTATTAGAGTAAGCAAATCTTATTTAGTTAACAGCAGCTATATCGATTCGTTTGACAACCATACCATTTATATAAAAAGCACAGAAATTCCGATTGGTGACGTGTTTCGAAAAAAGTTTTTGGAACAATATCTAGGAAAAAACAGTTCTGATAAAATTTAAATTAACCTCACAAAAATCAACCAATGAAATTAAAGTTTTTGCTTTTAACAAGTTTCCTATGCCTTTTTGCGAATGCCCAAGAAGAGCAAACTATTAAAGAAAAAGCAACACAGGCTTTTACCAATAGGTTTCCATCAACACGCCTTTTTGATGTACAATACCTGCACTATCTTCCAACCGATTTCGACTCAGAATTGTTCGACGTTCCGTTTGAAAAAGGAGAAATTCAAAATCATAATCGCTTGAGCGTAAATGTGAATCTTCCGATAATCATGAAGCCAAAATGGAATATTTCTACATCGTTGCGCTATCGTTATGAGACTTTTGACTTGAATAATGTAGAAAGCAGAATTGACAACACAATTTCTTCTTATGACAGAAAACTAGACTATCACTATCTTTCAGGCTCTTTAAATTTTACTTATTTCTCTACGCTTTTCAAAAAACCATTTCTTTATAATGCCAGTGTAATCGTCGACGGAACAGAAAAAGACGCAGAAAGAATCAAAGGATTTTTTGGAGCTACGATCATCTTGAAAAAGACAGAAAGAACAACAATTGGTGTGGGTTTGATTGTTTTTGTAGATCCAACTTCCCCAGTTCCCGCGGCGCCAACATTTTTATGGGAACATAAATTCGAAAATTCGCCGTGGACAATGGATTTCATCTTGCCACAACGATTGCTTTTCAAAAGAGATTTATTTAAAGAAGGCAGGCTTTCAATAGGAAGTGAGCTTGGTGGCGACGGATTTTATTTATACAATAACACACCAGGTTTTGCCAATGTTTATGACTACCGCGTGCTTGAAGTAAAATCAGGATTGACATACGAACATTGCTTCAGCAAATCAGTAATTGCGACTTTTAAAGCTGGATATTCCACAGTTTTCAACTCCAGAATTTCTGAAAGAGGCGAAAATACAAACGATTATATTTTCTCTTCAAAACAGGATGGAACCGCTTATTTCAGCGTTGGATTTTCTTTCAATCCAAGTTTTGAAAAGAAGAAAAAATAATCAGCCCATTACGTCGATGAAAATCTTTTTGATCACCTCAATTTCATCGGCGTAAATTGTTTTTTTACGCGTAGCAAAATGAAGCGTGTTTTCTAACGGAACTTTTCCTTTCCAGATTAATTTTATCAATCCCGATTCTAATTCTTTCTTGCACAAAAAATCTGGAATTACCGCTAAACCTTGGCCACTGCTCAAACATCTTACGATCGAATTCAAATTCGGCACAATATAATTCGGGCGGAAATCTGGATATTTATTAAAATTCAACTGCCAAAATCTTCGCAGATGTTCCATATCGCCAGTCGTTCCATACCATTTTTCTTGCTTTAGCCAAGTTTCGATCAATTCGACATTTCCTGTTTTTTCTACTTCTTGAAATTCTTTTTCATCCGTTTTATTTCCTCCTACAATCACGATAGTTTCTGAAGAAAATGGCTGGTATTCAATAGCACTTTTCGGAACCATTTGAGGCGTAATAATCAAATCTAAAATTCCTTTTTCAAGATTTTCAACCATTTCTGGATATTCTCCAAATCGGATAATCACATTAAAAGGAAGCGACGAAATATATTGCTCTAATGTAATCTGGAAAGTTTCAAAACACATCCCGATACTAATTGTTGGCGTATGTTTTTCAGTACTTCGCTGGAAATTTTTCTCAGCTTCTTCTAATTTAGATAAAGCCTCTATGGTAAAATTATAAAGCACCTTCCCTCTTTCTGTCGGAACCATTTTTCTACCAGTTCTGTCAAATAATTTATAGCCTACATAATTTTCTAAAGAACTCAAGTGAAGACTGACTCCTGGTTGGGAAATAAACAAAACTTCTGCTGCGCCAGTCAGCGTTCCGGTTTTATAAATTGCTTTAAAAGTGCGATACCATTCTAGATTGACCATAATTTTACTATTATAATTCTGATACAAAGGTATGAATTAAGTTATTTTAATAATAGAAAAGCCTGTCGTAAATTTGCCTCATCAAATTAAGCAAAAGAGATATGACTAAAATATTTATTATCAACGGAGGTCAAAAATTTGGCCATTCAGGAGGGAAATTCAATGAAACTGTAGCACAGGAAACTCTAAATTTTTTTCAAAACAATTCAGATTTCGAAGTAAGAACTACAGACGTCAACCACGACTACAACCCGGTAGAAGAAGTGGAAAAATTTGTTTGGGCAGACGTAATTATTTACCACACGCCAGTTTGGTGGTTTCAATTGCCACACGGTTTCAAGAAATATATTGATGTGGTTTTCACAGAAGGCCACGCAAACGGAATTTACAACAGTGATGGACGTTCAAGTGCAAATCCGACAGTAAATTATGGAACAGGTGGCACTTTGCACGGCAGAAAATACCTGCTGACCACTTCTTGGAACGCACCAAAAGAAGCGTTCACTTTGCCAGGAGAATTTTTCTCTGAAAGAAGCGTTGATGACGGACCATTATTTGGTTTTCACCGTATGAATGCCTTTACCGGAATGACGCCATTGGAAACGATGCACTTTCACGACATCGAGAAAAATGCGGATGTTCCTAGAGATTTAGAATTATATAAAGAACATTTGAGCAGATTATTTTTAAACTAAATCCAGTTCAACACAGATTTCACAGATTAAAAAATTTGCATTATCTGTTTGAATTTGTTCCCGAAACTTCGGACAAAAAAATAAATATTATGAAAATAAACATCACTGCAATCATAAAAAGCAGGCCTGAAACTATTGAAATTACAAAAGCACTTTTGACAGAAATGGCTGTAAATTCAAGGCAAGAAACGGCTTGCATTCAATATGACCTGCACCAAAGCAAAGAAGAGCCAGAATATTTCTTCTTTCATGAAATTTGGGACAATGAGGAAGATTTAGAATTGCACAATGCGAAACCTTACATCCAAAAATTTGTCACAAGTGCTTCAGAAATATTGGCAGAAACTCCTCAAATTTATAGAACCAATAAACTTATATAACTGAAGAGCTTACAAAAATAAGACAGTTAGTTTTTCAGCTAGTTTCTTAAATGGGCTTACCAAAAACTATTGAAAAAGAAATCGTATCTTATCCTTTGGAAAATAAGGTATCAGTGCTCAGAAAACAGCTGGTTATTAGGCGAAAATAATTCTGGCTGCTATTTTTTACGAGCCTTTATAATCAATTCAGTATTGAAAAGGTGCAAATAACCTAAACGATTATGTTATGCACCGTAAACGTTTAGGTGTAGCCCCTAAAATTTTACCCCAGAGAACGTAAACGATTAGGTTGCATGACGTAATCGTTTACCCCTACAGACGTAAAAATTTACCATTTACAACGTAAACGTTTTGGTTGACAACCTAACGGGTTACGTTGTATAACATAATCGTTTACGTTTAAACGCCATTATTCTATTTCCAAAGAAGAAACTTAATCCGATATTATTTCTGAAATTTAAATCATACCCTATGAAAATCTCAAAATTACTTCCAGTTGTCCTTTCTTTATTCTTCACACTAGCAGTGGCAGCGCAAGACAAATCGAAAAAAAGATATATCAAAGTTCCAGAAGGCTACTTGATGGTTTTGCTTCAAGGCGACAGTATTTTGAAAGAAATTGAGACTTTTGCTAAAACAGAAAACATTCCATCAGCAAATTTCACAGGAATGGGTTTTGTAAATATGACCTTCGGATTCTTCGATTTTAAGAAAAAAGCATTTGACCCAAAGGAATTCAAAGACATGGAATTGGCCAGCATGAACGGCACAATCGCTTGGCAAAAAGGCAAGGTTTCAGTTCACGCGCATGGTGTTGTGACTGACAAAAATTTCAATGCTTTTGGCGGTCATATTTTAGATGGAACTGTGGGAACTGGCTCTGTAGAAATCATGATTTTAGTGCATGATCAAACTTTAGAACGAAAATATGAAGATTACATTGGTGCAAATGTGCTTTGCATTGATAAGTGTAAATAATACAAATCATCTGAAAACAAAAAAGCAACTATGAAAATCGTAGTTGCTTTTTTTATATCTAACTATTTTAATTATTGAGGAAGCGGCGCTCCAACTGCAACGTCACATCTGTGATTTGGTTGACCGTGCGGTGGATTCATTCCTGGAGCTGTTTCAGCAGTTGCTCCACTATTTACCGGAGTAATTCTTGCTTGAGCCTGTTGCGGTTGCACTTGTTGTGGCTGTGGCTGTGCAATACTAGCATTTGGATTTTGTCCTTTAGGTGAATTTAAAGGCGCTCCAACAGCAATATCACATCTGTGGTTTGGCTGACCGTGTGGCGGATTCATTCCTGGAGCTGTGGCTGTTACTGGCTGTTGCTGAACAGGTTGTTGTGTTTGCACTGGTTGCTGTTGTGGAACTTGTTGTGGTTGCATTTCTAGAGTTGGAGTGGCAGGAGTTGCGGCAACTTCAGCAGTCGCAGGACTTTCTTGTGGCTCTAATTCTTTCTTGCAAGAAACTACAAAAAGAGAACCTGCTATTAAAAAACCTAATATCGATGTGGTATTCATTTCTTTATATTTAAAAATTTAATTTTCAAATATAAGGTTTTATGTGAATTATCTATGTTAAAAATAGGCTCTTAACTGAATACTTCCTGTGTGGATTGTTTTGCTTTCCTCACTTTTTCTTCCTTCATAATTCACATTGACATCTAAATACTGGGTCAGATTTTTTTGAAGCAGCAATCGCCATGTCAAGTTTTGCCCTGCTTGCAAACCTTCGAGCATTTGATAAGCAACCGGAGAAAGCGCATCTCCTGTGAAATCATTTTGATATAAGGAAAACTCGCCATTCATCGTGAATTTTTTCTCAGAATTATAAGTAAAAGAAGTTCCTAAACGGTGCTGTTGCAAAATCTCCAACTCGTTAATTTGGTTTCTTTTGTCTTGAAATTCATAAAACAAATCCCAGCTAGCATTTCTAGAAAAAAGATAAGAAACCTTTGGATTTAACTGATAACCTTTAATTATAAAATTTCGATTGATATTATTTCCGGCTACAGAATCTCTTGTACTTCCCTCAGTATCTAGCGTTTCAAGTTCTGTGTTTATTGTTTTTGTATTAAAATTGAACAGCCAGCTTTTTTGAACTAGATGCGTATATTGAAGCTGGTGCGAATGATTGCTATTTTCTTGCGATCCGAATGAAACTAAATTTTTCGCACGATTTTTCAGAAAAGTGTAAGTCACAGAATGGTCTTGTTTTCCATGATTATAGAAAAAACTATTTCGGATGCTAGAATTCAATCCGAGTAAATCTTTATCGCTAGAAGAAAATGGATTCAGGTCAAAATTGCCATTCCCACGGATAATTTTTCTATCAATCAAAAAAGAAGTCTGGTTATAAAAATAAGACAAGAATTTCTTGAAACCCTTTTCATTCTGCCATTGGTTTGCATTCAAAATTACCGATTGTGAAAACTTATTTTGATGCGTTTTTATAAAGACTTGATTCGGAAGAAATATTCTCACATACGCTGCTTGATCTGAAAACTGGGCAACTTCAAACTCTTCCAATTCCTGAATTCCGTTGCCGTTGTAGTCAATCCAAGTATAAACCCCTTGTCCCGGATCTACTTTTAAATAAGTAAATTCTTGCTGCGGAATTGTTCCAGAAGTAGTTTCATAAGAAGTCGTCACCTGAACCAACTGCCCAAAATAACGGTCATTATAAAGCAATCTTGAATTTAAGGAAGGTTCATTTTTTCGAGTTTCGTCTTCAAATTTTAAATCTCTATAATTCACAAATAAAGACAAATCGCTTTTGTCGGTTTTCAACAATCTAGATTTCAAATAATAAGAATTCGAAGTGTTTACTTTCTGAATAAGTCCATTCACCAAACTATCATTGGAACGCTGCAGATAACCCAATTCTACATACACTTTTGTGCTGTCTCCGCGACCAGCAAAAACGCCAAACTCATTAAATTTCTGGCTCAAAACTGAAAACTGATTCGTTTCTTTAATTCTCTCCTCATTATCTTCTAATCGAAAAGAACCGCCGACCCAGTTTTTCTTGAAATGATATCTTGCCTGCGTTTGGTTTCTGATGAAAGTAGATTCTGAGTAATCACTGTCGCTTTTCAGAATGCTTCCTGAATTTTGCAACATCAAATTTTTAAAGCGAAATAATCCATCAACAACGTGTCTTGTACCAGAAAAACTTTCGGAAAAATCGAGTTTTTCCAATTGGTATTTTACAGAACCTTTTGTCGGAAGCGTAAAACTTACGCCAGAAATCAGCAAACTTTGATTCCCTAAAGGATTTGTCAAATTCCAGTCGCGATCAAATTCTATAGTAAATAAACGTTCAATTGTCTTGAATTCCTTTTGTACGAATTGAAAATCCGCGAAAGCGTCGATCTCCCATTTTTTAGAAAGAAGCCTCTGTTTTGCATAAATTTTACCGGCAATACCTTGATTGTCACTATCATCTATAGAAGAAAATAAATTCAAATCGTTGTTACTGATTCCAAATTCGAAGTCAACCATCGTCTTTTCACTTGGATTATATTTCCCTAAAACAGTCGCAATTTGAATTTTTGTCGGCGCCACTAAACGAATTATCGGTTCATAATTTCCTTGTGGAATTCCGTTTAAAGGAGCGACGTATTGGTAAATTCTTCCAACAGCGGCAGTATTTGCCAGTTTATAGTTGCCCTGATTATTTCCGACCAAAGAAAATCTGACATTGAAAAGTTCGTCTTCGGCGTTATTCGAAAATTCAAAAACCTCAATACCGTCAATCAGTACTTTTTTGTATAAAATTTTATTTTCAGAATAGCTGTCAGCATAAGCAGAAGGCGACGTCATCAACGATTGGTCATCACCAGCATCTTTTAAAATCAAGGCTTGTTCAGAAGAAAGATTTTGCTGTAACGGCTGATTCTTTACGTCATTTTCAGAATATAAATAACCGCCAATGCTCCATGTTTTTTGCTCGTGCGTTGCGCCAACATACGTCACAAATCGGGTATAATTTCTATCAGAATATTGGTATTCGACATTGATACGCATTTCTGAAGTTATTGGAAAAAGCGATGTAAAGATGATTTCGCCAGCATTGTAATCAATTGTATAATCGTTATTTTCGCCACGCGTAAGTAAAATTCCGTTGACAAAAACACGCTCTGAACCTGAAATTACCAAAATATACAATTCCCCATTTGGACCTTGAAGTTTATACGGACCTTGATTTCCTTCTTGCCCGACAAAAGTACTTTTTGCATATTGACCTCGAACTAAAGCCGCCGACGCAAAAACATTTGTTTTATTTTCCTCTGTTCCAAAAGTGAAATTTGTGGCTAAACCCTGAACCTTTTTATTGAAATTTAAAAAGCGTGATTTTCTATTTTCTAGGAATAAATCGCCTGCGCGGATGTTCCATTTTTCGCTAAAAAGTTCTATGAAAATCTGATCAAATTCATCTAATTTCTGTGAATAACCGCCTTCCTGAAGCGGAATATTGCTGTCTTGGATCGAAGCGCGAAGACTGACTTTATCTGAAATTTTTCCGGTAATCTGCAAATCTAAATTGGAATTCACGACAGAATTTTGATTGTTTCCAACTGTAATTCCTCTCGTAATACTTCCCGAAGTATTCAATCCGTCAAATGGCTTGAACGTTTTTATCGGATCTCTAGAAACTTGGTATAAATTTCCATTTCCAGCTTCGTTGCTGACCACTCGGCTGTCGTCATAAATGCTATATTTCTTCGTAAGATATTCAGGATAAGAAAAATAGCGAAGCGTCAATGAATCTTCTGAGCGGAAATTATTCTGAAAAACTAGAATGCTTTTCTGAAAATCTACTTTATAAAATGTTGTGTCAATATCATTTCCAAGCTTGTCTTGAAGCTTAAAAAACGATTTGTTTATGCTCACGCTGTCAATTTGAATCGTATCTTTTTGAACAGCAATCTTTTTGTTTTTATACAACGATTTGATTTCCTGCGCCGAAACGCCAGAAGCAAAGGTGATTACAAACAAAAAGAGCAATTTTTTCAACATAAATACTATAACTCCGAAAGGTCAAAAGTAGTATTTATAAAATTAAAATTTGGGAAAGAAAAAGACGCAATAGAAATGAATCCGTTGCGTCTTAAATTTTATTTCAGTTTTTCTCTACTTCACTTCCTTAGTCACAATCTGCATTGTTTCTCTACTGACTTGTTTCAGCAAAACTTCTTTATCGTTTTCGACCAATTTTGAAGCATCTTCATTGAAATGACGAATCGTGTAAAGCGAAACGTTGTCATTATATGAAACTTTGAATTTCTTTGAAAGTATGTTTTTCAGCTCATTAAAATTTCCGAATTTATCTTCAATACAAACGGAGAAACTAATGGCAGAATTCTGAATCAAGCTCACTTTCATTTTATATTGGTGGAAAAGTCCGAAGATTTCGCTGATATTTTCTTCCATTATAAAAGAGAAATCGATTGACGAAAGTGAAATCAGCAATTGCTCTCTTTTTACAATAAAACAAGGCAAATGTGGTTCTAAATCAGCGCCTTTGCTCACACTTGTTCCTGGCAAAGAGGGATTTAAAAATGATTTTACAAACAACGGAATTTCCTTTCTTTGCAAAGGTTGCAATGTTTTTGGATGGATAACCGTTGCGCCATAAAATGCTAATTCGATTGCTTCTCTATAAGAAATCTGGTTCAGCAAAGTTGCATTTTCAAAATACCTTGGATCAGCATTCATAACTCCTGGAACATCTTTCCAAATTGTCACGCTTTCTGCATTCAAGCAATACGCAAAAATTGCCGCCGTGTAATCTGAACCTTCTCTTCCTAAAGTTGTGGTGAAATTATTTTCGTCAGAACCCAAAAATCCTTGGGTGATATTCAGTACTTTTTTCTTTACATTTTTTGAAATCAGGTCTTGGGTTTGATCCCAATCGACGATCGCATCACGATAAGTATTGTCTGTTTTTATAAAATTTCTGACATCAAGCCATTCGTTTTTTAATTCTCGGCTGTTGAAATAATGACTGATAATTGTCGTGGAAATAATTTCTCCGAAGCTTACAATCTGATCATAAACGAAATTATAATTCGGAGATTTATTGTTTTTCAAGAAGCTTTCCAAATCAGAAAACAACGAATTTATAGCCGTAAAAACATCATTTTTATCATCTTCAAATAAATCCAATAAAATCTGATTGTGGTATTTCTTAACATCTTGAACTGAAGATTGCAGCTCTGAAGATTTTTCAAAATAGTTCTTTATGACAATTTCCAACGCATTTGTTGTCTTTCCCATAGCCGAAACTACCAGCAAAACATCTTCATAACCAACCTGTTGCAAAACACTGTAAACGTTTTTAATACCATCGGCGTCTTTCACAGAAGCGCCACCAAATTTAAATATTCTCATTATTCTTAGATTCAGATTTTAGTCCCTATGGGGATTTAGTTTCTTAAAAATTTGAAACTTCTATTGTTTTTAAAAAATTATCAATTCCTTCTTCGTCCATGTGAACGACGCGCCAGTCTTCTAAAACTTTGGCGCCTGATTTTTTATAGAATTCAATTGCGGGCGTATTCCAGTTTAAAACATTCCACTCAATTCGGCGAACATTTTCTCTTTTGCCTTCCTTGATTATTTCGGTGTATAATTTAAAACCGGCTCCTGTACCGCGTTTGTTTTCGGTGACAATCAAATCTTCAAGATGAATCGTCTTTCCTTTCCAAGTTGAAAATCTATAATAAAACAAAGCCATTCCAATTATTTGACTGTCAGCTTCCGCCACAAATGTAGTAAACAGCGGACGTTCTCCAAAGCCATCGCGAATCAAATCTTCTGCAGAAACGACAACGGCATGAGGCTCATTCTCAAAAATAGCCAGCTCTTTTATTAAATTTAAAATAGCTGGCATCATTTTTAGTTCCTTTTCGGATAATCATGTAAAACTATTTTTTCTTTTTCGTAGTTTTTTTCGTAGTTTTTGCTGTTGTATTCACAATTGGTTTCTGAACATAAGCTTTGTATAACTTATCTTTTTCAGCTCTTTTCTTTGCTTTTTCAGCTCTGTCTTTTGAATCAGGATGTGAACTCATCATTTTGTCTAAAAATGATGCTTGAGAACCTTCACTCATTTTCGCCAAAATATTGAAAGAAGATTCCACAGCGTTCACGTCATATCCATTTCTTTTCATAAATTCATAAGAGAAATCATCAGCTTCAGTTTCTTGTTTTCGGCTGTGTTTGCTGTCAATCATTGCATTACCAATTTTGCCCAACTGGCTTTCTGACAATGTTGCCACCTTATCAGATTGAGAAGCTGCAGCATCAAGCAAGGCTTCTTTTTTATAGGCTGCTTTTACAGCATCTCTTGAATCATGATTTGCAACGTGACCAATTTCGTGACCGATAACTGCCAAAAGTTCGTTATCATCCATGATATCCATCAAACCTTGAAAAACACGAACACTTCCATCAGCCGTTGCGAAAGCATTGACGTCCTTCACTTTATAAACTTTATAGTTCAAAACCAAACCATTTTCATTTTTGTGTTTTCCAAAAATTCGGTTTAATCGAACTGCATAAGGATCAGTTGCTGGAGCTACAGGATTATCTTTATCCATTTGAGCGATAGCCTCTTTTGATAAAGCGGCAGCTTCGGCATCACTAAATGTAAAACCCTTCACTCCTTTTGAAACTGCACCGATCGCTTTGTCACCCAAAACTTGCGAATTTGCTGTTGTTACACCAAAAAATGTAACTAGCAGACCTAGTAAAATTGTATTTCTTTTCATTTGTTTGTTTTTATTGTTCTAACAAATATAAAACAAGTTGATTGGATTTTCTTAACATTTATGGCAAATTTATGTAAAATTTTTTCTTCGGATAATTGAATTTAAAAACGATATTTGCATACACTACAACGTTATAGTAAATGGAAGAAAGAAACAAAACATTAGGCGAATTCATTATCGAAAAGCAGGAAGACTTTCAATATTCTTCCGGAGAATTATCAAGGCTGATAAACTCCATTCGTTTGGCGGCGAAAGTCGTAAATTATAAAGTAAACAAAGCAGGATTGGTCGACATCGTTGGCGCAGTCGGCGGACAAAATATCCAAGGTGAAGATCAGCAAAAGCTCGATGTTTTTGCAAATGATACTTTTATCCAAACTTTAATTAATCGTGAAATTGTCTGTGGCATTGCATCCGAAGAAAATGATGATTTTATTATTATTAAAGGAAAAGACGAGTGCCACAATAACAAATATGTGGTTTTGATGGATCCGCTTGACGGTTCTTCAAATATTGATGTAAATGTTTCTGTAGGAACTATTTTCTCCGTTTTCAGAAGAATCACGCCAATCGGAACTCCAGTAACAATCGATGATTTCTTACAACCTGGAATCAATCAAGTTGCCGCAGGTTATGTAATTTATGGAACTTCAACGATGCTGGTTTACACAACGGGTCGCGGAGTGAACGGATTTACCTTAAACCCGGCAATCGGAACATTTTATCTTTCGCATCCAAATATGCAATTCCCAAAAGACGGAACTATTTATTCTATAAACGAAGGAAATTACGTACATTTTCCGCAAGGCGTAAAAGATTATATCAAATATTGCCAGCTTGAGGAAGATGACAGGCCTTATACTTCGCGTTATATCGGAAGCTTAGTTTCTGACATTCACAGAAATATGATCAAAGGAGGCATTTACATTTATCCGACAAGTTCAAAAGCACCGAGCGGAAAACTGCGACTTTTATACGAATGCAATCCAATGGCATTTTTAGCAGAACAAGCCGGCGGAAAAGCTTCTGACGGTTTTGGAAGGATCATGGAAATCCAGCCGACAGAACTGCACCAGCGCGTTCCGTTTTTCTGCGGAAGTTATAATATGGTCGAAAAAGCTGAGGAATTTATGGAAAAAGCTAATAGGTAAACTCAAATTCAAAGGTCAAATTCAAAATACAAATTCAATAAAAAAATCCCAAATTTCAATTTTTAAGATTGTCATTTGGGATTTTCTATTAGTATTACATTTCGCAATACTTATTGAATTGTGAAATTGTTATTGCTATTGAATTGTGAAATTATTTATTCATGTGTTGCATTTCAAATAGGAAAGTATCTAAATCTACTCCTAAAACTAACAAAGACAAGGCCTTATCAGTAATATAATGAACGTTTCCTGGCGTAAAACCCAAAGCTAAAGCAAAACGCGTCAAAATCTCTTTTTGTCTTGGCCCTAGAACGTGATCTGCATAAACCATTCTTGACAAGTCATACAAACGCTCCAATCTTTGCGTGTGCAAATAAGGAGGATTGATTGGATATTTCATCGGGTTTGCAAGAATTTCTGCGTATTCTTCAGGAGAAATTTCCAACTGGTGTGCTAATTTATCTAAGAAATGTCTTTCTTCTTCGCTCAAGTGACCGTTTTCCATCGCAACTCTCACGATCGAAGAGAAATGTCCTTTATTTCTATTTTTAAATCCGCTATCAAATAAATCTGAAATTGACATAATTATTATATTTTCTGCAAATATAAATCTATTTCCATTTTAACGATACTATTTGAAAGGTTTTCTTAACATAAATAAACACATTGCAAAAATAATTGTAAGTTTGGCTTCCTCAAAATCAATATTATGTCAGAATTCTGGATTTATTTCAACACTGGCTTGCGCCACGTTTTGGATATCAATGCCTACGATCACGCGCTTTTTCTTATCGCATTGATGGTTCCTTATGCTTTTAAAGACTGGAAAAGAGTTTTCGTTTTAGTCACACTTTTCACGGCCGGACATACTTTAGCACTTTTGCTTTCTGTTTACAAAATTGTCAGCGTTCGAACCGATTTGGTTGAATTTTTAATTCCTATAACCATTTTGTCGACGGCACTTTTTCATCTTTTTACGGCTGGAAAAAATGGCAAAAAAGAAAGCATGAACTTTGTTTCTTTCGTCACTATCTTTTTTGGGATTATCCACGGATTGGGATTTTCTAATTATTTCAAAACCATACTTCCCGGAAGCGCTTCAGATAAATTATTTCCATTGTTAGAATTTGCTTTGGGAATTGAAGCTGCACAAATGATTGTCGTTTTGATCGTTTTGATTCTTTCTTATATCATTCAAACTGTCTTCCGCTTTTCAAAACGTGACTGGACATTGGTCATGTCAGCTTTTGTGGCTGGAGTTGTGATTCCGATGATTATTGAAAGTGAAATTTGGGGAAGATAAAACTTTTGAGACATAAAAAAAGCTGTAGATAATACAGCTTTTTTTGTTGCAGAGAGAATGGGATTCGAACCCACGTTATGTTACCATAAACACGCTTTCCAAGCGTGCGCCTTCAGCCACTCGGCCACCTCTCTATTTTATTGCGGTTGCAAATAACTGCAAAATTTATGACTAAAGAAAATTTATGCGCTAAAATTATGAAAGCTCGCCGCGCAAAGGTGTTTCAAAAATAGTTTTGAAAACATTTGGCGAAATTTTTTGTCCAAGCAAATACATCAACTTTGTAATTGCGGATTCTGTGGTAATATCTTTTCCTGAAATCACTCCGATTTTTTTCAAAGTTGAGCTTGTTTCATATTTCCCCATGTCAACGCTTCCGGCTGCGCATTGGGTTACATTCACGATATAAAGTCCATTTTTGATGGCTTTTTTCAATACAGAAATAAACCAGTCGTCTGTTGGAGCATTTCCTGCGCCATAAGTTTCGAGAACAATTCCCTTCAAATTCGGAATATTGATAATTGCCGAAAGCACATTTTCACTGATTCCAGGAAACATTTTTATTACGGCAACATTGTCATCCAATTCCGTGTGGACTTTGAATTTCCTTGCGCCGGCTTTTGCCAACAGCAATTCATTATTTACTTTCAAATGCACTCCAGATTCAGCCAACGGCGAATAATTTGAAGAAACAAAAGCATTGAAATGTTCAGCATTTATTTTTGTAGTACGATTTCCTCGGTATAATTTATATTCAAAATAAAGACAAACTTCATTAATTACAGGTTTGTTTTTATGTTGTAAGGAAGCGATTTGAATTGCCGTAATCAGGTTCTCTTTTGCATCCGTTCTTAAATCTCCAATTGGCAATTGTGACCCTGTGAAAACTACAGGTTTTGCCAGATTTTCTAACATAAAACTCAGTGCAGAAGCAGAATACGACATGGTATCTGAACCGTGAAGCACAACAAATCCATCAAAAAAAGTATATTTTTCTTCAATTATAGAAGCAATTTTTACCCATTTTTCAGGATTCATATTGGACGAATCAATCGGATTTTCAAATGAAATTGTTTCAATATCACAATCCAATTGTTTCAACTCTGGAATTCTTTGCAATAATTTGCTAAAGTTGAAAGCCTTCAAAGCGCCTGTTTCAAAATCCTTCATCATTCCGATGGTTCCACCGGTGTAAATCAAAAGTATTTTTGGCCTAGACAGCATTTTCGTATTTTGATTTATTCACTACAGGATTAGCGTACATTGCTAAAAATCCTTGCATTTCAATCGGATTATTTTCGTCAATTCTGATTTCCAAACGTCTTTCAAAAAGCGATTTCTCTTTCTCACTATATAAATGTGAATATTTTTTAGTGTTGTTTAAAATGTCGTAAGCGATATAATTGGTAGGCCATAATTTATAGCTTGCCAAAATCGAATCGTCAATCGCTTGCGATAAAGCCTGAATCTGCTTGTTTGAATTATCGAATTCTGCAGAAATTTCATCCAATTCAGTATCTAAAACATCGCCAACGTGAATATGGATTCGTTTTTTCTGTCCCATAATTCCGCTCAACAAAGTCATGAAATCCTCATTTTTGTCTTTGATATAAACCTCATCATTTGCTTCAGCCATCAACTGCGGCATTTTCAAAGCATCCGTAGGATCATATTCATAAGAAATAGAAACAGGAACAATCTTTAATTTCTTAAAATATTCCATCAAATTTCCCTCGTCAGAAGCCATCGAAAGCATTTTCAAAACACCAGGATGTGTCGCATCATTTCCGTCTTTTGTTCTTCCTTCACGTTGTGCGATCCAAACAGAGCGATTTTCTCTCAAAATTAATTGTCCGATATATTCTGACATTAATTTAGAACTTTGCAATAATTCTCTTGGCGACAAACCTCTTTGAACTAAGAAATTTCTATTTAGTTTTGATAAAATATAAAGGAAAGATTTCTTCACCAGATTATCTCCAATTGCAGAAGCTGTCATGACTAAACCATTTTCAAAAAGACACGAATTTATCAATGAAGTATCAAGAATAATATCTCTGTGATTTGAAATATAAAGGTAAGGCGTATGTTTATCCAGCTTTTCAAAACCTGAAGTTGTCAAACCGTCAGAGCTGTTTTCTAGCACTTTCATGACCGCTTGGTAGATAAAATTACATTGAAAATCTCTGATTGAATGTGTTCTTTTCAACTGTTCAATCCAAACTTTTTCTTCTAAATCAGGAAAAGTGAAGCTCATCATTGCTTTCATCATCGGATGGTCGGCAACCTTGTATAAAGCCTCATTTACTTCAACATCATAGAACGGTCGGATTTTATCAAATTTGGACATTTACTGTATTTTTTTAACAATTCACAAATGAACAAAAATTTTATGAATTTGGCGTAATTTCTTTGTTAAATCCCGAAAATTGAGATCGAATTTTGAGTAGTTTTTTCGGCAATTTCTTCCAAAGGCAAATTATATATTGTTGCCAGCTTTTCTGCGACTAATTTTGTATAACTGCTTTCGTTTCTTTTGCCACGAAAAGGAACTGGAGCCAAATAAGGCGAATCGGTTTCTAAAACGATGTTTTTCAAATCAATATCGTTTAAAAATTGATCGATTTTGCCATTTTTGAAAGTTGCTACGCCACCGATTCCTAGTTTTAAATTGTATGAAATGGCTTGAAGTGCTTGTTCGTAAGTTCCTGTGAAGCAATGGAAAATTCCGAATAAATCTTCTGCCTTTTCAGATTCCAAAACTTCGAAAACTTCATCGAAAGCGTCGCGACAATGAATGTTTATTGGAAGTTTGTATTTTTTGGCTAATTGAATCTGTCTTTTGAAAGCTATCTTTTGCTGTTCTAAAAAGGTTTTATCCCAAAACAAATCGATTCCGATCTCGCCTATTGCGTAGAATTTTCTTTTTTCTAGTTCTTGTTCGACGAAAGCTAGCTCTTCTTCATAATTTTCTTTGACATAAGTGGGATGCAAACCCATCATCAAGAAGACATTTTTAGGATATTGCTTTTCGATTTCATACATTTTTTCGGTGTAAGTGGAATCAATCGACGGAACGAAAATTCGCTTAACGCCGGCTTCAAAAGCGCGCTGCATCATTTCGGATCTGTCTTGTGAAAATTCTTCGCTGTAAATATGGGAATGAGTGTCGGTAAAAATCATTGGTTTATTTTGAATGGCAAAATTACGGATTTTTGTTTGCCAATCGACTGAAGTCGATTGTAATTGATGGTTGGATTTTTAGACAAAGTTTATCGACAAAGATTGGTCCGGAAGTTTACAAAAATTCAAATGGTTTCTCAATAGCCCCGATGATGCTATTGTTTGAGCTCTTGCTTTTGCGCTAGAAAAAGCAAAGCGAGTGGCTTCAGCGGGAATTTCGATTGCTAAAAATGCCTGAAGATTCGCTTCTAAAAATCAGGAAAAGCTTTAAATTCTTTAATAAATAATTATGCTTTTTCGAATCAGGTTTTAAATTTAATTAGCTTATTTTTGAGTATAGGATCAGCAAAATGGACAAATTCGAAGATAACTTGAAATCAAAAGGCTACAAAAAAGTAAAACTTAAAATTTCAAAAACCAACCACCTCATCATCAAGGCAAAAATTAATGGAATCAGGGGCAATTTCATTTTAGACACCGGCGCTTCTAGCAGCTGTGTTGATTTTAACGACATTGATCATTTTAAACTTACCGCGGAAGATTCTCCCACAAAAGCGGCGGGAGCTGGCGCAGTTGGCATGGATACGCAACATTCTGCAAATAATTTATTGCAATTGGGTCGCTGGAAAACGGATGATTTCTCGCTGGTGATTTTTGATTTGTCACATGTGAATTTGGCTTTGGAACAATATAAAGCGAAACGGGTTCATGGAATTATCGGAGCTGACATTTTAATAAAAGGAAAAAGTGTGATTGATTATGATGGGGAATATTTTTATTTAACTGATTAAGAGACTATTTAATCTATAATTATTTTTCAGAATAAAAAAATTTTTCATTTTAAATTATCGTTATATGTTTGCGCCCAACTTAAAATTATTTAAAATGAAAAAATTATTTTTATTTCTTGCCACAGCAGCGTTAGCTGTTTCTATGAATTCATGTTCTAGTGATGACAATTCTGATTCAAATTCAGGAGGAACACCTGGAGGAACAATTACTACAAAAATTAATGGAGTAAGCAAAACTTTTGACAATGTCCTAGTAAATGTTAGAGATTTTAGCAATGATGGAGGTTATGTTTTTTTAGATGTTACAGCCACAATTGGTACTAATACTAATGAATTAATTACTTTTTCAACTATACAAGGAGAACTTGGAGCCACTGCAATTGATGATTTTAGCTATAAATCTGGAAGCAATCGCTTTTTTAATAATGGGGAGTTCTCTTCAGTAGCTCAGATAAATAGCAATAATAGAGTAAAGGGAAATTTTTCAGGGAAGTTAACCTACTATGATGGAAATGAAAATATCACAGCTACTTTTACTGATGGATCTTTTGATTTTACTTACTAAATTTAAAATTTCGCATAAAAAATTCCCGTTCGCAAATGTGAACGGGATTTTTTATTTATAATAAGTTTGAAACTATAGTTCTAAAGCTTTTTTAGGATTGTTATCCATCAACAATTCAGCTGGATTTTCTAACGCTTCTTTCACGGCAACCAAGAAACCAACTGACTCGCGTCCGTCGATAATTCTGTGATCGTAAGACAAAGCTACATACATCATTGGGTGGATTTCAACTTTTCCATTCACAGCGATTGGACGCTCGATGATGTTGTGCATTCCCAAGATTCCAGATTGTGGAGGATTGATGATTGGCGTTGAAAGCATGCTTCCGAAAACACCACCATTTGTGATTGTAAAAGTTCCACCAGTCATATCGTCAACCGTGATTTGTCCGTCACGCGCTTTGATAGCCAATCTTTTGATTTCAGCTTCAATACCGCGAAAAGTCAAGTTTTCTGCGTTTCTTACGACAGGAACCATCAAACCTTTTGGTCCAGAAACCGCGATTGAAACGTCTACGAAATCAAAAGCAATTTTGTGATCTCCGTCCATCATTGAATTTACATCTGGGTACAATTGCAATGCTCTTGTTACCGCTTTTGTAAAGAAAGACATATATCCTAAACCAATACCGTTGTGTTTCGCTTTGAATGCGTCTTTGTATTCATTACGAAGATTGTTGATTGGCGTCATGTTTACTTCGTTAAACGTAGTCAACATTGCTGTTTCGTTTTTAGCAGCTACTAAACGTTCAGCTACTTTTCTACGAAGCATTGACAATTTTGTTCTTTCTGAACCACGGTTTCCTCCTGTTGGAGTTCCCATTGATGGAACAGCGTTTACAGCGTCGTCTTTTGTGATTCTTCCACCTTTTCCTGTACCAGAAACTGATGATGAATCCATATTTTTTTCGTCCAAAATTTTTCTTGCGGCTGGCGAAGGAGTTCCTGAAGCATAGCTTTTTTCAGCTGCCGGAGCTGGTTTTGCTTCTTCTTTTTTAGGTTCTTCTTTCTTAGCTTCCGCTTTTGGAGCTTCTTCTTTTGCCGGAGCATCACCTGAAGGTTTTCCGTCAGTATCAATATGGCAAACCACTTGACCAACAGCCACAGCATCACCTTCTTCCGCTTTAAGCGTAATGATTCCGCTAGCTTCTGCAGGTAATTCTAAAGTTGCTTTGTCTGAATCTACTTCAGCAATCGCTTGATCTTTTTCTACGTAATCTCCGTCTTTTACTAACCAAGTTGCGATTTCAACTTCGGTGATTGATTCCCCTGGAGAAGGAACTTTCATTTCTAAAATCATCTTTTATAATTTTATTGGTGTTATAATTAATGTAATAAATTTTCAATGGATATGTCTTCATCGATTTCTTCCCAATGAATACCTTCTCCTTTTCCAATAAATCGCCATTTTTTCAATTGTTCGTCGGTGGCTTTTCTTAATCTCGGAAACCATTCTAACGGAATAGACAATTCTCTTCCATCTTCTAAAAAAATAATCATTTTAGAATCTGCGAAGGCAATGTTTATTGCATTATTTGATTTGCTAATTACTGAAAAACTCATTCCATTTTTGTATTAAAAGCTCTTGATTTAGTTCTACTAAATTACGAATTTGTTTTAATTCGCTTGCACTAAATCCAGAAGACTTGACTAATTCTATATTCTCTAAATTAAATTTTGCTGTTTTTCCAGCCTTCTCAATATGAATGTGTTTTGGCAAATGCTCATTGCTATAAAAGAAAAAACGAAAACCGCTCTCATTTAAAACAGTTGGCATTTAGCTAAACAAATTCTTGTCAAAAACCATTGCGATTGCTGCTGCGTGACGTTTTTTAGAACGTGCATAACTTCCTGCTGCTGGCGCGCTGTAAGCTTTTAATGAAGCGACTCTTAATTTTACCAAATCAAAATTCATCAACATATAGCTGTAAGCCCCCATGTTTTTAGGCTCTTCTTGTGCCCAAACATAATCGTCAGCATTTGGATATTTCTCGATAATTGCTTTCAATTGTTCCACTGGCAATGGGAAAAGTTGCTCAATTCTTACGAATGCCACATCTTTTCTACCGTTTGCTTCTCTTTCTGCTACTAAATCATAGTAGAATTTACCTGTACAGAATACCAATGTTTTCACTTCTTTTGCTTCTGCAATTGGATCATCCAAAACTTCTTGGAAGCTTCCATTTGCAAATTCATCAACCGTAGAAACTACTGAGGGATGACGCAACAAACTCTTTGGTGTAAACACAATCAAAGGTTTTCTGAAAGTTGTTTTCATTTGTCTTCTCAACAAGTGGAAGAAGTTTGCTGGCGTTGTACAATCTGCCACAAACATATTATGGTTGGCACAAAGCTGTAAATATCTTTCCATTCTTGCTGAAGAGTGCTCTGCTCCTTGGCCTTCATAACCGTGTGGCAATAACATTACCAAACCGTTTTGATTGTTCCATTTGTCTTCTGCGGCAGAAATATATTGGTCTAGCATAATTTGGGCTCCGTTAGAGAAATCTCCAAACTGTGCTTCCCAGATTGTCAATGTTTTTGGACTTGCCAAAGCATATCCGTAATCAAAACCAACAACAGCATACTCCGACAAAAGCGAATTGAAAATATTGAATTTCCCTTTTTGGTTGTTCAATTGCTGCAAAAGAATTACTTCTTCTTCAGAATCTTCTACTTTCACAACTGCGTGACGGTGCGAGAATGTTCCTCTTTCCACATCTTGACCCGAAATACGAACATCATAACCTTCTGTTATTAATGAACCATAAGCCAATAATTCAGCCATTGCCCAGTCTAACTTGTCGTTTTCGAAGAACATATTTTTTCTGTCGTTGATCAGCTTTTGAATTTTGCTGATGAACTTTTTATCGCTTGGCAATGTTGTAATTGTTTTTGCGATGTCAGTCAAAATATCTTTTGAAAAAGTCGTGTTTACTTTTTGAAGCATTTCTGTTTCATCAGCCTGAACATATCCGCCCCATTCGTTTTGCATAAACGGAGTGATGATTGTCAAGTCTTTTTTACGAGAAGCTTCTAAATTTTCATCTAAAAGTCCTTTATATTCTTTCTCTAATTTGCTAACATAACTATCGTCGATAATCCCTTCCGCTTTCAATTTGTCAGCATAGATATCTCTCGGATTCTCATGTTTAGCAATGATTTTATATAGTTTTGGTTGTGTAAAACGAGGTTCGTCACCTTCGTTGTGGCCGTATTTTCTATATCCTAATAAGTCGATAAAAACATCGCTTCCGAATTGCATTCTGTAGTCTAAAGCAAATAACATTGCGTGAACAACAGCTTCCGCATCATCAGCATTTACGTGTAAAACTGGAGAATTGGTCACTTTTGCAACGTCTGTACAATACGTAGAAGAACGAGCGTCTAAGTAATTTGTCGTAAATCCAACTTGGTTATTGATCACAATATGGATTGTTCCACCTGTTTTGTAACCGTCCAATTGCGCCATCTGTACAAGTTCATAAACAATTCCTTGTCCAGCAACTGCCGCGTCACCATGAAGTGAAATTGGCAACACTTTTGAGAAATCATCCGGAAAATGACGGTCTTGCTTTGCTCTTGTAATTCCTTCAATTACAGCTCCAACAGTTTCCAAATGCGATGGATTTGGTGCTAAATTGATATTGATATTTTTTCCTGATTTTGTCTTTTTATCAGCCGTTAAGCCCAAGTGGTATTTTACGTCACCATCAAAAAGTGCATCATCATCATAATCTTTTCCGTCAAATTCAGAGAAAATGTCTTGCGTATTTTTTCCAAAGATATTTGCCAAAACGTTCAAACGACCACGGTGAGCCATTCCCATCACAAATTGCTCCACTCCTTTTTCAGCAGCAGCTTCAATCAAAGCATCTAATGCCGGAATCAAAGTTTCGCCACCTTCAAGAGAGAAACGTTTTTGGCCTACATATTTTGTATGAAGAAAGTTCTCGAAAGAAACTGCTTCGTTCAATTTATTTAGGATGTTTTTCTTCTCTTCCGCAGAAAATTTCGGCTGGTTGTCATTGTACCCAATTTTATCCTGAATCCATTGGATTACTTCAGGTTTACGGATATACATATATTCCACACCAATATGCTGGCGGTAAATTTTATCTAAATGCCCCAAAATATCTTGCAATGAGCATGGTGCAATTTTTATTGCTTTTGCTGCATCAAAAACGGTATTCAAATCTGAATTTGAAAGTCCGAAATTTTCAAGATCCAAGTTTGGCGTAAAGATTCTGCGCTCACGAACTGGATTTGTTTTGGTAAACAAGTGTCCTTGTGTTCGGTAAGCGTCGATGAGCTTTAAGACATTAAATTCTTTTTGTAATTTCTCAGAAATCTGGCTTACGTCTACAGTGTTTGAAGATGCGTAATTGGCCAATTGTTGTGCAGGTGCCTGATATTCCTCGTTATATGTTTCCATCCCGAAGTCAAAACCTTGGAAAAAACTTCTCCAACTTGGTTCTACGCTATCCGGATTTTCAAGATATTGATCGTATAATTGAGCAAAAAATTCAGTATGTGCTGCGTTTAAAAAGGAAAACCTATCCATAATATAATTGAATGTCCTAATATGTTAGAAATATTTTTGCAAAAGTACGACAATTAGAACAATCTAATAATTATTTCCTACTTTTATGTATTAAACTTAACTTAAATTTAGGGTATGAAATTACTTAATATAAATCATATAACAAAAATCGTTTTCGTAGTTGGTTTGTTCTTTTGTTCAAAAGACCTAAAAGCACAAGAAAATGAAGACATAGATTTTTGGAACAGAGTTCATTTTGGCGGTGGTTTGGGTGTTGGAATTGGCTCCAATTACACCAATATCGCTTTAGCTCCAAGTGTAATTTATGATTTTAACCAATATATTTCTGCGGGAATCGCTTTGCAAGGAAGTTATGTCAGAGATAAAAATTTCTATGAATCTTATATGTATGGCCCGAGTTTGATTGTTTTGGGAAATCCGATTCCTCAAATTCAGCTTTCTGCAGAGTTAGAACAATTGCGTGTCAATGTAAATTATGACGATGATTTAGATTTTCCAAATGATAATTTTTGGAATACCGCTTTGTTTTTAGGAGCTGGTTATCGGACTAATAATGTGACAATTGGCGTTCGATACAATGTTTTACATGACAGTGATAGAAATGTGTATAGTGATGCTTTGATGCCTTTTGTGAGGGTTTATTTTTAAAACTTATTTCGAAACCAAACCTTCTGCCATTCTCTCTTCAAAATCAAAAACGCCACATCTTCAGACAAAACAACCAAATCAGAACCGTCTAATTTTTTGATTTCGTTTTCAGAAACATCAATAATATAAAGTAGATTCAAATATTCCGCAAATTTGTATTGAATTAATCTAAAGATTTTTTCGTGCAATTGGATTTTTAATTCCTCTGGCGAAGTGCTCATCGGGAAATCAATAGATTCATTTGCCAAATTAAAATCCTTGTTGATTTGCTCAATCAATTTTAGATATAAATTTTCCTTTTCAGCTTCTATAAGTAAATTATCGGTATTTATTGGAGCTACAAACATTTAAGATTTTTGATTTGAGATTTCGGCTGAATTGATTTTTGAAATTGATATTGAAATTTAAACCTTTCTGCTCATTAAATTTTCTCCAAAAGCTCTCAAAATTGCTTTTTTGTCTTCGGCAATTTTCATTTTATCCAAAGTTTCAAAAGCTTTTAAAGTATACTCTTTGATTGCTGTTTGTGTTGCTTCAGAGGCTCCTGTTTCATTAAAAATTTCTTTTATCGAATTGATTTTCTCTGTGTTATCACTTGGTTGAATTGAAAACAAGTTCATCAATTGTTCTGCATTTTGCTTCGTAGAAAATTCAATCGCTTTTAAATAAAGGTAGGTTTTTTTGTTTTCGATGATATCGCCGCCAACTTGTTTTCCAAAAGTTTCTGGATTTCCAAAAGCATCTAAATAATCATCTTGCAACTGGAAAGCAATTCCTAAATTTAATCCGAAATCATAAATCGCATCGCAATTTTCTTCATCCGTTTCTGCAATAATCGCTCCCATTTTCATTGCTGCAGCAACTAAAACCGCAGTTTTGAACTCAATCATTTTTAAATATTCTAGAATCGTAACATCATCACGATTTTCAAAATCAACATCCCATTGTTGTCCTTCGCAAACTTCAAGTGCCGTTTTGCTGAACAATTTCGCTAGTGATTGAAAAATTCTAGGTTCGTATTTTTCGAAATATTGATAGGCCAAAATCAGCATGGCATCGCCAGAAAGAATTCCGGTGTTCAGATTCCATTTTTCATGAACGGTTTCTTTTCCTCTTCGTAGAGGCGCATCATCCATAATATCATCATGAACTAGCGAAAAATTATGAAAAACTTCCACAGCCAAAGCGGCAGGCAAAGCTTCCTTATAATCTGTATTAAAAATCTCAGCGGTCATCAGCGTCAAAATAGGACGAATTCTTTTTCCTCCTAAAGCTAAAATATAATGTATTGGTTCATAAAGAGATTTAGGTTCTCGAGAAATTTTCTGGCTTTCTAAATAATTTAAGAAATTTTCTTGGTAGTCGCTGATGGAATGCATAAAAATAATTTTGCGCTAATTTACAGTATTACTCTTGCATAACAAATAGATTGCAAACAATTCACACGAAAACGGTTTTTGTTAAAAAATCGTTAAAAATAAATTTGACATTTTTGTCTAACAATTTTGTACATACCTTTACCTTGACAAAATTGTTAAATAATTTAGTTAAACAAAAATGGCAACAACAAAAAAGGACGATGCAACGGAAGAGCTAATTAAAAACACCGCCAAAAGATTATTCTTTGGAGAAGGAAAATTTAATGCAACAACTCAAGAAATTGCTGATGCGGCGGGAGTAAATAGAACGTTGATCAATTATTATTTCAGATCTAGAGATAAATTATTTGAATTAGTATTCACAGATGCACAAGCAAGAGAACAAGAAAGAACAGAATCAATTATGTTTTCTGAACTGCCTTTCAAAGCTAAAATAGCCGAATTCATTGATGATTCCTTTGAAATAGCGAAAGAATATCCATACATGGAAATGTATTTGGTCACTCAATTTAACCAAGGCTGTTATTTCAAAGATGAGGAAGGAATGGACAGAATGCTGAAAAAATTCTACGAAGAATTTGAAGTCGCAATGGAAGACGGCTTAATAAGAAAAACAGATCCAATTCAATTTATTCTTAATATGGTTTCGATGACATCCTTTCCTATCGCCATGCGGCCGCTTTTTCAAAAAACAATGCATTTGACAGATGAAGAATATGAAAAATTATTGGCTGACAGAAAAGACATTATCATGGACACCTTATTTATCAAGTAAATCAATCACTATCACTATATAAATTTAAACAAATGAAGACCCTAAGTAGCTTAACGAAGCTTAAAGCGCTCACTTTCATTTTTGTGGCATCACTTTTCATTTCAGAAAGTGTTCAGGCGCAAGGCCAGACATTGACACTAAAAGATGCTATCAAATATGCACTGGAAAACAAAGCCGATGCAAAGAAAGCCAAGCTTGACGTAGAAAATAGTAATTATCAAATTGAGGAAGTTCGCTCAAGAGCTTTGCCTCAAATTTCTGCCAACGGAAATATGACTTACAATCCAGTATTGCAATTGAATGCTTTAGATGTAGGAGCTTTTGCCGGCCCTGGAAATCCTAGTGATATTCAACTTGTAGCACTTGGCCAAAAATGGAGCACTACCGCTGGTGTTACCCTCACCCAAAACATTTTTGATCAAGCGGTATTCATCGGTCTAAAAGCTGCCAAAACTACAAGAGAATTTTACCAAATAAACCAGCAATTAACAGAAGAACAGGTAATTGAAAACGTAGCGAACAACTATTATCAAGTATTTGTACAAAGACAAAAACTGACTGTTGTGGACAGTAATTATGTAAATACTTCAAAAGTAAGAGACATCATTAAAGGCCAATTCGACAATGGATTAGCCAAAAAAATTGATTTAGATCGTTTGACCGTGAATTTATACAATATAAATACGCAACGCCAACAATTAATCAACGCTGTGCAATTGCAAGAAAATGCCTTGAAATTTTATATGGGAATGCCAATCGAAACACCGATTGTTATTCCAAATACTGAATTCGAAGTAACGCCACAGGTGCTTTCTGAAGCTCCAAATACGGCTACAAGAACAGAATATTTAGCCTTGGAAAAACAAGAACAGCTTTTGAGCTACCAAAAGAAATCGGTCATTGCTGGATATTACCCAACACTTTCTGTTTCTGGAAGTTATAATTATATCGGCCAAGGTCCTGAAATGCCAATTGGTGGAAAACCATCTGACGGTGTATATTGGTCAGATTATTCTGCCATCGGATTAAACTTAAATATCCCCATTTTTACAGGATTTGGAACAAGAGCAAAAGTTCGCCAAGCAGATGTGGAGCTGCGAAGAATTAAGGAAGACATGATTGACACCAAACTTTCGCTGGATCTGGCTTATGAAAATGCTAAAACGCAAATCAACAACAGCTTGATCACAATCAAAAATCAAGGTGAAAACGTGCAATTGGCTCAAGAAGTTTTAGACAATACAAAAAACAATTATTACAACGGATTGGCGCCACTAACAGACTTATTAGATGCTGAAAACTCTCATGTTGAGGCCCAAAACAATTATACTTCTGCGCTTTTAGACTATAAATTGGCAGAAGTCCAATTAATCAAAGCAAAAGGAGAATTAAGAACATTATCAAACTAATTACAATCAACAATGAAAAAACTACTTTATATAGTAATAGGAATCGCTGCCATCGGTCTGATTGCCTTTGTATTAATGAACAACAAAAAAGAAAACGAAGAAAAAACAGCTATCGTTGCTGAAAAAAATGCAACCGTTTCTGTGAAAATTGATACCGTAAAAACCCAAGAAGTTTCTTTAGACTTCGTTTCAAACGGAAATTTTGAACCCATTCAAGAATTGAAATTTTCTGCTGAAAAATCGGGCAAAGTAATTCAAGTTCTTGCCAAAGAAGGTGACTATGTAAAAGTGGGTCAAGTACTTGCAATAGTAAGAAGTGACGTTGTTAATGTAGAAGCTTCAAACGCAAATGCTTCTTATCAAAATGCGGTTACAGACTATAACAGATATGAAAATGCCTTTAAAACTGGCGGTGTTACAAAACAGCAATTAGACCAAGCGAGATTGGCGATGGTGAACGCAAAAACGCAATTAACACAAGCAAATATCAACGTTGGCGACACCAGAATTAAAGCTCCGATTAGCGGCTTTATCAATAAAAAATATATTGAACCAGGTTCTATATTAGCCGGAATGCCAGCTACAGAATTGTTTGATATCGTAAATGTTTCAAAACTAAAATTGAAAGTGACAGTTAACGAAAGTCAAGTGGCGAGCTTAAAAGTTGGCGACGTTACAACAATCAAAGCAAGCGTTTATCCAGACAAAGAATTCTCTGGAAAAATTACATTTATCGCTTCAAAAGCAGACGAAAGCTTAAACTTTCCGGTGGAAATTGAAATCGCAAATAATACTGAAAATGACTTGAAAGCAGGTATGTATGGAACGGCTGAATTTGCTTCAAAACAGCAAAAAAGCTCTTTGAAAATTGTTCCTAGAAATGCTTTCGTAGGAAGTGTGAGCAGCAACCAAATCTTCATCGTTGAAAACGGAACCGCTAAATTGAAAAAAGTTACCGCAGGAAGAATTCTTGGTGACAAAGTTGAAATCTTAGACGGATTAAATGACGGACAACAAGTTATTGTGACTGGACAAATCAATTTGCAAGAAGGAAGCAAAGTGGAAATTATTAAATAGCCAAAAGAAATTAGGCAAAAGCCAAAAGCGAAAAATTTAACTGTTATATAAAAGCATTTAGTTTTACTATTGCCTTTTGCCTAATGGCTAACAACTAAAATAAATAAAATGAAATTAGCAGAAATATCCATAAAACGTCCTTCGCTGGTAATTGTATTGTTTACAATTCTGACTCTTGGCGGACTGTTCAGTTACAGCAATTTGGGTTATGAATTGATTCCGAAATTCGAAACCAACGTAATTACAATTGCCACGACTTATCCTGGTGCTTCGCCGAGTGAGGTGGAAAACACAGTGACCAAAAAAATTGAAGATGCGATTGCTTCTTTAGAAAATATTAAAAAAATAGACTCGAAATCTTACGAAAGTTTGTCGACCGTTTCTATCACATTGACTTCGACGGCCGATGTAAATATTTCGATGAACGATGCGCAAAGAAAGATCAACGCCATCATCAGCGACTTGCCAGATGACGCAGAAACGCCTTCGTTAACCAAATTCTCCTTGAGCGATTTGCCAATTATGACAATTGGTGCCAACGGAAAAATGGATGAAGCAGCGTTTTACGACTTGATCGATAAAAAATTGACTCCGATTCTTTCTCGTGTGGAAGGTGTCGCGCAAGTGAACATTATTGGTGGAAACGAAAGAGAAATCCAAGTCAATCTTGATGCGGTAAAAATGCAAGGTTACAATCTTTCGATTCCTGAAGTACAGCAAAATATTTTGTCTTCAAATTTGGATTTCCCTACCGGAAATATCCAAACGCGCGAGCAAAAAATCTTGATTCGTTTGGCCGGAAAATATAAAGATGTAAACGAATTAAGAAATTTGATTGTCGCAAACAGAAACGGAATTCAAGTGCGTTTGGGCGATATCGCCGATGTTCAAGATACGCAGAAAATCACCGAGAAAGTAGCGCGTGTTGACCAAAAAAGCGCGATTATTTTACAAGTAATTAAACAATCTGACGCCAATGCCGTTGCGGTAAGTGAGGAAGTTGTAAAAACTATTGACAAGCTTGAAACTGATTACAAAGCCAATGGTTTGCAACTTGAAATCGCAAAAGACAGCACGATTTTCACCTTAGAAGCAGCAGATTCTGTGGTACACGATTTATTGATTGCCGTTATTTTGGTGGCGTTCGTAATGTTGTTTTTCTTGCACAGTATTAGAAATGCGCTTATTGTAATGGTGTCGATTCCAGCGTCATTGATTGCCACATTTATCGGAATTTATTTATTAGGATATACTTTGAACTTGATGAGTTTATTAGGATTATCATTGGTTGTAGGTATTCTTGTGGATGATGCGATTGTGGTTTTGGAAAACATTTACAGGCACATGGAAATGGGTAAAAACCGAGTCCGCGCCGCTTACGACGGAACCGCAGAAATTGGTGGAACCGTAGTTTCGATTACCTTGGTAATTGTCGTGGTATTTTTACCAATCGCTTTGAGTACCGGTTTGGTTTCGAACATTATCACGCAATTTTGCGTTACCGTAATTATCTCGACATTGCTTTCATTAGTCGCTTCATTTACCATTATTCCTTGGTTATCGTCTCGATTTGGAAAATTAGAGCACATTGAAGGAAAAAATATCTTCGGAAGAATTATCCTTGGTTTTGAAAGTTATTTGACACGTTTCATCAACTGGGTTTCTAATTTATTGACTTGGTGTTTGGATCATTATATCAAAACAATTATAGTTGTGTTAGTATTATTCTTCAGTTCTGTTGCACTTGTTCCAACCGGATTCATTGGTGGAGAATTCTTCGCAGCTTCTGATAGTGGGGAATTTTTAGTTCAAATTGAAATGCCAAAAGACGCGTCGTTAGAACAAACCAACTTTATGACGCAAAAAGCAGAAGTTTTCCTGAAAAACGAACCTTTTGTTCATAGCCAAATTACAACAGTTGGTCAAACCAGTGAAGGCCTTGGCGCACAACAAGCCACAGCTTACAAGTCAGAAATCAACGTAAAAATGGTTGAATTAGACAAACGTGATGAACCGGCAAATGTTTACGCGGCAAAAACCAAACGTAAGCTTGAAAAATTATTGGTCGGAGCAAAAATCAAAACGGTTCCGGTTGGTATTTTAGGAACTGCCGAAGATGCAACTTTAGGTCTTATTGTTACAGGTCCAAATGTGGAAAGCGCTATGAAATTTGCGGTCGCAGCCGAAAAAGAACTACGCACTATTCCTGGAGCTACAGAAATTGAATTATCTGTGGAAGACGGAAATCCAGAAGTTAACGTAAAAGTGGACAGAGATAAAATGGCTTCGCTAGGATTAAGCTTGCAAACTGTCGGGATGACAATGCAAACGGCCTTCAGTGGAAACACCGACGGAAGGTTCAGAGCCGGAGAATACGAATACGACATCAATATTAAATACAACGCTTTTGACAGAAAAAGCATCACTGACGTAAGCAATTTGATTTTCATCAATGACGCCGGACAACAAATTAAGTTGAACCAATTCGCAACAGTAACCGAAGGTTCTGGACCAAGTGAATTAGAAAGAAGAGATAAATCGGCATCGGTAACTGTAAAAGGTCAAAATGTGGGTGTCGCTTCTGGAACGATTGTAACGCAATGGCAAGAAAAAATCGATAAATTAGAAAAACCAACTGGTGTAAATTACATTTGGGGTGGTGACCAAGAAAACCAAAGCGAAGGTTTTGGAACATTGGGAGTTGCATTATTAGCCGCAATCATCTTGGTTTACCTTGTAATGGTTTCGTTATATGACAGTTTCATTCACCCGTTTGTAGTATTGTTTGCGATTCCGCTTTCATTCATCGGAGCGTTGCTAGCATTGGCTTTGACAAACAATACCTTGAATATTTTCACCATTCTTGGGGTAATTATGTTGATCGGTCTGGTTTGTAAAAACGCGATCATGCTTGTCGATTATACAAATCAAAGACGTGCGGCTGGAGAAAATGTAAGAACCGCATTGATCCAAGCGAATCACGCAAGGTTGCGCCCGATTTTGATGACAACAATTGCCATGGTTTTTGGTATGTTCCCAATCGCATTGGCTTCTGGAGCTGGAGCGGAATGGAAAAACGGATTAGCTTGGGTAATTATCGGTGGATTAATTTCATCATTATTCTTGACATTGATCGTGGTTCCAGTAATCTATGAAATCATGGAAAAAATCGTAAGCAGAGTATCAAAAGGTGAAAAAACAGATTACGAAGCAGAAATGGTTGCCGATTACGATCATAAAGAATTAAGCGAAGACGGTTTTAATCCAAAACACAATTAAAATTGAATTTATTTTTTTAAAAATTCCGGTTGATTCACTTCAATCGGGATTTTTTATTCTAAAGATATGAGGAATCAAATATTTTTCCGATTCATTATTAACTCCAAATTGATTTTCTAAAGCTTATCTTACTTAAAAAAATAAAATTTCTTAACGTTTTGATTGATGTTGTTAATTTTTTTATCATATATTCGCACCCTAAAGTGCTTTAATTCGTTGTCAGTTTTGAAGATTTGACATCATTTTTACGAGTGTTGAGCCAAAACCTAAAATAGCTTATCTGAAGCCTGTAATATCAATTTTAAACCAAGACAGGCGATGCTTTTCAACTCACTAAACTTTGCTATTTTCCTTCCCATAGTCTTTATACTCTACTGGTTTGCAACAAGAGGAAATCTAAGACTACAAAATATTTTACTGCTTGTTTCCAGTTATTTCTTTTATGCTTGCTGGGATTGGCGATTTATGTTTTTGCTTATATTTTCTACTTTATTAGATTACTATACCGGAATCAAAATACATGAAGCTTCAAATCATAAAAATAAAAAATTTTGGCTGTGGCTTAGCATCGGGATTAACTTAGGCTTCTTGGGGGTTTTCAAATATTACAATTTTTTTGCTTCGTCATTTGCTGAAGGACTTTCAATGTTAGGATTTAAAGCTAATTTGGGCACCTTGCAAATTCTCTTGCCCGTTGGTATTTCATTCTATACTTTTCACGGTTTGTCTTATGTCATTGATATTTATAAAGACAGAATCAAGCCCGAAAGAAATTTTGTTGATTATTCAGTTTTTGTTAGCTTTTTTCCCTTGCTTGTTGCAGGACCAATTGAAAGGGCAACACATCTTTTGCCACAAATTCTCAAAAAAAGAGAATTTGATTATTCAAAAGCAGTTGATGGATTGCGACAAATATTATGGGGGCTATTCAAAAAAATAGTTATAGCTGACAATTGCGCTGAATATGCAAATATTATTTTTAATAATTCATCTGAATATACAGGAAGCACGCTTGCTTTAGGAGCGTTATTTTTCACTTTCCAAATTTATTGTGATTTCTCAGGATACTCTGACATTGCATTAGGTACCGCCCGATTGTTTGGCATTGATTTGTTAAGAAACTTTGCTTTTCCTTATTTTTCAAGAGATATCGCTGAATTTTGGAGACGTTGGCATATTTCTCTATCCTCTTGGTTTAAAGATTATCTTTATTTTCCGCTTGGAGGAAGCAAAGGTGGCATGTGGATGAGGATTAGAAACACTTTCATTATTTTTATTGTAAGCGGTTTTTGGCATGGGGCTAATTGGACATTTATTGCATGGGGATTTTTAAATGCCTTATATATCATGCCCTCAATAATTTTCAGCACAAACAGAAAGAATATTGAAATTGTTGCTAAAGGCAAATTTCTGCCCAACTTAAGGGAATTTTTGGCCATCTGTTTAACTTTTGCGTTGACGGTGATTGCTTGGATTTTTTTCCGTGCAACAAGTGTTACGCACGCTTTTACTTATATTTCAAAAATATTTTCAAGTTCATTGTTTACAATTCCAAATTTTCCTGGAATTCGCAATGCAGTATCTATTGTTGTTCTGACAGCTATATTTATGATTGTTGAATGGGTCGGAAGGGAAGAGCAATATGCAATCGCCCGATTAGGCTTAAAATGGCACAGGCCTGTGAGGTGGGCAATATATTACGCCATTATTTTAGCAATCTACGTTTTTGCAGGGTCTGAACAACAATTCATCTATTTCCAGTTCTAGTTATGAAAAAATTCATTAAAAGATTAGCTTACTTTTCGCTAATAGGGATTATTCCGATAATTGCTTTATTTTCATCTTACTTGTATTTTGACCCTTTTAAAGTTTTAAAACCATATGATGATTATTCTTATCCGTATGTAATTCCGAATCGAGATTATATCTCAACTGCAATGTTTATAAAGAACCGTGAAAATTACAGCTATAATTCATTCATCTTCGGTAGTTCTAGAACTTTAGGATTTAGACCTAATTCTTGGCAAAAATATTTATCTAAGAATGATAAACCTTTTATGTTCGATGCTTCAGTAGAATCAATTTACGGAATATATACAAAGCTCAAATATCTTGATTCAACGAATGCCAAAATAAATAATGCGTTAATTATACTTTGTAGAGACGCCTCGTTTCAAAATTCAGAGAATCATAAAGGGCACTTATTTATAAAGCATCCCTCAACATCACGAGAAAACAATTTAACCTTTCAAGGTGAATTTTTCAAAGCTTATTTACATCCTAAATTTCTATTTGCATTTTATAGTTATAAGATTCTAGGTGCTTACAAACCCTTTATGTCAGGTTACATAGAAAATAGAAATATTACTTATAACACGTCAAGCAACGAAATTAAAATTATTGATCAAGAAACAGAGATATCTCAAAATCCTACTGAATATTATTTAAAGAGAAAGGGAATATTTTATGAAAGAACATCTGAAAAAACAGATTCTATTTCCCGAATTAATGAAAAACAGCAATTTATGCTAAAGGAAGTGAAAAGAATATTAGAAAAAAACCATACCAATTACAAAGTAATTTTAAGCCCGCTTTATGAACAAATTAAGTTTAACCCTTCAGACATAGCTTTGCTTAAAAAAGAATTTGGAAACCATCTTTATGACTTTTCAGGAAAAAATTCTTTTACTGATGATAAAAACAACTATTATGAAACAAGTCATTTTAGGCCAAATGTTGGAGATAGCATATTTAAGATCATTTACAAGTAAATCAAATCCAATAATTACTTACCTCTCGAGATTTAAAAAAAAATCCATTAGCTTTCACTAATGGATTTTTCTTTTTTTGAAATACAAATACATCAAAAATTAGTTTCTGTTTGCAACAGCGTCTTGTTTCCAATTTTTAACCTCTGCTACTCTGCTTTCAGAATAATCTACTTCGCTTAACACGGCATCATTCCAGAAAAACCATTTTCCAGTTTTCTGACCGTTAGTATATTCGCCTATTGATTTTTTGTTGCCGTTTTCGTCATAAGAAATCCATTTTCCATGCACTTTTCCATCTTTATAGAAACCTTCTTGGCTAACTTTTCCATTTTCATGAAAGTAAGTTGCCTTCACGTTGTTGTCAACGATTTCATATTTGTGATCCGCTTGCTGTGCAAATGTAATTCCTGATACTAGCATTAACCCGATTAACATGTACTTTTTCATAGTTGTAGTATTTTTTTAAGTTTGAATTCTTTTTCAAATATAAAAATAAGTTTACATTAAAAAAACTTTTAGGTAACAATTTGGTAACATTGAATAAAAACTTAACATTGGGAATTCTAAAAAAGCAATTCCTACTAAAACATTTTTAGAGCTTACACGTAATTCTTACGGTTTAATTACTTACATTTATAAGACTAAATTTAAATTATTAATTTTTTATGAAAAAAGTATTATTCGCATTATCAGTAGTTGGGTTAACAGCTATGGTATCTTGTAAAAAAGAAGAAGTAAAAGTTGAAACTGAAACTGTAGATTCAACAGCTGTGCCAACAGAAGCACCAGTAGTTGAGGAAACAAAAACTACGACAACTGTAGAAGTTCCTACTTTTAGCAATGATGATTTGCAAAAATTTGCTTCTGACTATGCAAAATATACAGAAGACGTAATTAAAGCGGCACAAGATAAAGATGCTGCAAAAATTGCTGACTTGCAAGCAAAAGCTACAGAATGGACTTCTAAAGCTCAAGCTGCTGCTGCTAAAATGACACCAGAAGATGCAAAAAAATGGGCTGATTTTGCTACAGCGTTAGCAAATGCTCAAGCACAAGCTGTAAAATAATTTTTGGCTTGAACAAGAAAACTAAAGCTGTCTGAAAAGGCAGCTTTTTTTATTGCCACACATTTTAAATGTTTGCAAAATTTCTTCCTTTTATATTCAAGTTTATAATCCATAATTGACAATTATCACTAAATTTGCCTTCTAAAATTTTGATAATGTATAGAAGTCATAATTGTGGAGAATTAAACGCTTCACATATTGCTACCGAAGTTACTCTTGCGGGTTGGGTTCAAAAATCACGCGATAAAGGTTTCATGAATTGGGTTGATTTGCGCGACCGTTATGGCATCACGCAGTTGATCTTTGATGAAAGCCGTACCGATAAAACCGTATTTGAACTGGCAAAAACCCTTGGAAGAGAATTTGTAATTCAAGTAAAAGGAACCGTAATCGAGCGCGAAGCTAAAAACAAAAATATGTCCACAGGTGACATTGAGATTTTAGTGACTGAAATGACTGTTTTAAACGCAGCATTGACGCCTCCATTTACAATTGAAGACGAAACTGACGGTGGCGAAGACATCAGAATGAAATACCGCTATTTGGATATTCGTAGAAATCCGGTAAAAAACAGCTTGCTTTTCCGTCATAAAGTGGCGATGGAAGTTCGCAAATATTTATCAGATTTGGATTTCTGTGAAGTAGAAACCCCTTATTTAATCAAATCGACTCCAGAAGGCGCGAGAGATTTCGTAGTTCCTAGCAGAATGAACGAAGGTCAATTTTATGCCTTGCCACAATCACCGCAAACTTTCAAGCAATTGCTGATGGTGGGTGGCATGGACAAATATTTCCAAATCGTAAAATGTTTCCGTGACGAAGATTTGAGAGCGGACAGACAGCCAGAATTTACACAAATCGATTGCGAAATGGCTTTTGTGGAGCAAGAAGACATTTTGAATGTTTTTGAAGGATTGACACGTCATTTGCTTTCTACAATAAAAGGCATTGAAGTAGAGAAATTTCCAAGAATTACTTATGATTATGCGATGAAAACTTATGGAAATGACAAACCAGATATCCGTTTTGGGATGGAATTTGGCGAGTTGAACGAAGTTTCTCAGCACAAAGAATTTCCAGTATTTAATTCTGCAGAATTGGTTGTTGGAATCGCAGCGCCAGGTTGTGCAACTTACACGAGAAAAGAAATAGACAATTTAATTGACTGGGTAAAACGTCCTCAAGTTGGTGCTTCAGGAATGGTTTATGCCAAATATGAATTGGACGGAAGCATCAAATCTTCTGTAGATAAATTCTATGACCAAGAAGATTTAAAGAAATGGGCAGAAATTACTGGAGCAAAACCAGGCGATTTGATTTTGGTGCTTTCTGGTCCGGCAAATAAAACAAGAGGACAATTGAGCGCTTTGCGTATGGAATTGGCGACTCGTTTGGGATTGCGTAATCCGGAGGTTTTCGCACCGCTTTGGGTTGTAGATTTCCCATTGCTGGAACAAGACGAAGAAAATGGAAGATGGCACGCAATGCACCATCCGTTTACGTCTCCAAAACCAGAAGATATGGCTTTATTAGAAACTGATCCTGGAAAAGTTCGTGCAAACGCATATGACATGGTCTTGAACGGAAACGAAATCGGCGGTGGTTCTATCCGTATTCACGATAAAGCGACACAGCAATTGATGTTCAAATATTTAGGTTTCACAGAAGAAGAAGCTAAAAACCAATTCGGATTTTTAATGGATGCTTTCCAATTTGGAGCACCACCACACGGAGGTTTGGCTTTTGGCTTGGATAGATTGGTTGCGATTTTAGGAGGACAAGAAACCATTCGCGACTTTATTGCTTTCCCAAAAAACAATTCAGGACGTGACGTTATGATTGACGCGCCTTCTATTATTGATGAAAAACAGTTGGAAGAATTACATATTAGATTGAAATAAATTTTTAAATAGAATAAAAAGCCTCAGAGAAATCTGGGGCTTTTTTATTGGAACTAATTTATTTAAAATTATTAATTTAATCTTAAAATTTCTTACATTTCAAAACTAATAAACCACAAAATAACTTATGAAAAAACTATTACAATTTTTACTGCTCCTACCCTTTTTAGCCTTTTCACAAAACAAAACTTACACCGGAATTATTAAGGAAGCGGGAACAAATGCGCCAATTGAAATGGTTTCTATCGGAATTGAAAATTCAAATATCGGAACGATTTCTAACGAAGAAGGAAAATTCAGAATTACAGTTCCAAACGACACGAAAAGCTTGCTTTTAAATCATATAAATTACAAAGTTCTTGCATTTGATTTAGATCCTGGAAAAGCAACTATTGAAATACAATTAGAACCTGCAGGTTATGATTTAGAAGAAATTGTGGTGACTAGCAAACCTGTTGACCAAATTCTATCTGACGTTTTAAGCGCTTCTCGAAAACGACTTGAAAAATCGCTTTTGATAAACACTTATGGTCGCGAATTTGTCAGCCTAAACGGAAAATTTGTCAAATTTTCAGACGGTCTTTTGGATTATTATGTCAAAAGAAAAAATGGCACTTCTGACTTGCATATCAAGCAAAGCAGAACATTTGAATTAAATCAAAAAGAAAAAACAGATCTTGAAATGCAAAAAGAATCGGTAACCTTAGTTGATATTCGTGATGTGATGGAACAAGCTTATTCTTTTAAATCAGTAAAGAAATTCTTGAACAGCAAAGATTATGATTATGAATTGAGAACCAAAACCGATAGCAAGGGAAACACGCTTGAAACTATTAAAATCATCCCAAAACCTGAAGTTGAAGAATTCTTAATGGTTGGCTCAGTGACTTATGATCCGAAGTCAAAATTGATTTTAGAAATAGAATTTAAAAGTTCTCCTGAACATTTTAAATACTCAAAATTAATCAATTTGCTGATTGTAAAACTAAAAATAAATGATGTTGGAAGAAAAATAAATTTCAAGGTAGATGGCGAAAAATATGTCATGACTTACAGCCAATCAAGCATGAATTTTTATGTAAAAACTAAAAAAACCTTTGATGACACTTATGAATTCACAAGTGATTTTGTCATGATGGATTACAAAGAAGGCGAATTTGAGCTTGATAAAAAAGACCGCTACAATAAGAAAAGCATTTTTCAAGCTGGAAATAATTTTCAAAGTGAATATTGGAAAACAAATAATATTATGTTACTCACCTCTAAGGAAGAAAAAATCATAAAATCATTCGAATAATTAAAATACGAGTGATTTTGCGAAAACGATTTAGTAAAAATAATTATTGTTTCAAAATGAAGCTTTAAAGATTAAGAAATGTATGACTAAAAAATTACTACTTTTTTAAATTTATAAAGTATTCAAAAACAGTCAAAATTTCTTTAAATTTTGAAAATCAAAACGTTGCCATTACTGAAAAAATTTGAGGCAAGCGAAAAATGAATATTTTTTTTTATTTTTTTTAACACAAAACTGTCTTTTGTATTATATTAAATATTACATTTGCTTATTATAAATTATTATTATTATTACAATGCGTACAGGTACAGTTAAATTTTTCAATGAGTCAAAAGGTTACGGATTCATTACAGATGAAGAAACAGGAAAAGACATTTTCGTTCATGCTTCAGGAATCAGAGCGGAAGAACTTCGCGAAGGTGACAGAGTATCTTACGAAGAAGAAGAAGGAAGAAAAGGTAAAGTAGCTGCACAAGTTGCAGTTCTTGAAGACTAATATATAGCATACTATTTTTAGTTACCTCACATCTAGCCGCTCCAATGGAGCGGTTTTTTTACGCCTTAAATTTAACCAAATTTAAAATTAGACTTATAATTTTAAGCTTAATTGTAAACTATTCTAAAAATTATATCTAAAAAAACAGCATATCTATAAAATAACAAAAATACAATATTTATTATTTTTATTCATTCTAAATTAAAATTAAGCACAATATAATAAGGTATTGAAAACGTTAGGGTGCGAATTCGATATTGGCTCGTATATTTGTAAATATTTTATTAAATAAGTTATTTATGAACACAGATCAGGCTAGTTATTTTCCAATATTGATGCAGTTTTTACTTGCTGTTGGATTTGTAGTGATGACCATCATCGGTTCAAGCTTTTTAGGACCAAGAAGAAAATCAAAAAACAAGGATAAGAGTTTTGAGTGCGGTATCGAATCTGTCGGCAACGCGCGTATTCCTTTTTCTGTAAAATATTTTTTGGTTGCCATTCTGTTCGTATTATTCGATGTAGAAGTGATTTTCATGTATCCTTGGGCTGTGAATTTTAGAGGCATGGGCTGGGAAGGATTAGCAAAAATGGGAATCTTTATGTTTCTTTTAGTTGTAGGATTTTTCTACGTAATGAAGAAAAAAGGATTGGAGTGGGAATAATAAAAATTTTTGATTTGGGATTTTTGATTAAGATTTCCTGAATTAGATAATGAAAACAGATGATTACGATAGGGATTTTTCTAAAATCTAAATTCTAAAATCTAAAATCTTTTAAAGATGAGTGATTCAAAAGTAAATATAGTAGACGCTCCAGAAGGAGTTCAAGGCGAAGGCTTTTTTGCAACAAAATTATCTGATGTTGTAGGTTTAGCGCGCGCCAATTCACTTTGGCCATTACCTTTCGCCACATCTTGTTGTGGCATTGAATTTATGGCAACAATGGCCTCGCATTATGACGTGGCACGTTTTGGTTCAGAACGTATGAGTTTTTCTCCGCGCCAGGCAGACATGCTTTTGGTTATGGGAACAATCGCGAAAAAAATGGCACCAATTTTACGCCAAGTTTATGAACAAATGGCAGAACCAAGATGGGTTATCGCTGTGGGAGCTTGCGCTTGCTCAGGTGGAATTTTTGATACTTATTCGGTTTTGCAAGGAATTGACAAGGTAATTCCTGTGGATGTTTACGTTCCGGGTTGCCCTCCAAGACCAGAACAAATTCTTGATGGCGTGATGCGTTTGCAAGATTTAGTAAAATCTGAATCTGTGAGAAGAAGAAGTTCTCCTGAATACCAAGAATTATTAGCTTCTTATAACATTTCTTAACGAAAAAAATGGCTTTAGAAACCTCTGATATACAAAATAAGCTTGTTGACAATTTTGAATTGATTACCACCAATTTCGAACAACAGCACGACATATTCACTTTTGAAGTTGATTCTCAATCAATCATCGAGGTAATGACTTTTTTGAGAGATGACAAGACATTGCGCTTCAACTTTCTTACGGACGTTTGTGGTATCCATTATCCTGATAATGAAATCAACAGACAATTTGCTGTTGTATATCATATGCACAATTGGATGGACAATGTTCGCATCAGAATCAAATGTTTCTTAAACGGAGAAAATCCAGAAATTGATACCGTTACAAGTTTATTTCTTGGTGCCAACTGGCAAGAAAGAGAAACGTATGATTTCTACGGAATTATTTTCAAAGGCCATCCGCAGTTGAAAAGAATTTTGAACATGGATGAAATGACTTCTTTTCCAATGCGTAAAGAATTTCCTTTGGAAGACGGCGGAAGAACTGATAAAGACGACCGTTTCTTCGGAAGAACAACTGATAATTGCTAACAGCACTGAAAATATTGATATAATATGTCAGACTTATTATTACCACCAGAATTAAGATATGCCGATATCATCAAGCAAAGGCAAAATGAAGACGGAAGCGAGCTATCGATTCTGAATCTTGGGCCAACGCACCCGGCAACGCACGGAATTTTCCAGAACATTCTTTTGATGGATGGAGAACGCATCGTGGAAGGCGAAGGAACGGTTGGTTACATTCACCGTGCTTTCGAAAAAATCGCAGAAAACAGGCCTTTTTACCAAATCACGCCGTTGACAGACAGAATGAATTACTGTTCGTCGCCTATCAATAACATGGGTTGGTGGATGACTTTGGAAAAAGCATTAAATGTAGAAGTTCCAAAAAGAGTTCAATATTTAAGAGTTATCATAATGGAGTTGGCACGTATTTCTGACCACATTATCTGTAACTCTGTACTTGGAGTAGATACCGGAGCTTTGACAGGTTTCTTATATGTTTTTCAATTCAGAGAAAAAATATATGAAATCTACGAAGAAATTTGTGGCGCTCGTTTGACTACAAATATGGGAAGAATTGGTGGTTTTGAAAGAGAATGGAGTCCTGCCGCTTTCAAAAAAATCAATGATTTCCTAGAAGAGTTTCCTCCAGTTTGGCAGGAATTCGAAAACTTATTATTGCGTAACAGAATCTTTATGGACAGAACGATAAACGTGGGTCCTATTTCTGCTGAACGTGCCATGAGCTACGGATTTACAGGTCCGAATTTAAGAGCTACTGGTGTTGATTATGATATTAGAGTGATGCAACCTTACAGTTCTTACGAAGATTTTGATTTCAAAATTCCAGTTGGACAATCAGGTGATACCTATGACCGTTTCTGCGTAAGAAATGCTGAAGTTTGGGAAAGCTTAAGCATCATCAAACAAGCATTGGCGAAAATGCCGGAAGGTCCTTTCCACGCGAATGTTCCTGATTATTATTTGCCACCAAAAGAAGATGTTTACACCACGATGGAAGCTTTGATTTACCACTTTAAAATCGTGATGGGAGAAATTCCGGTTCCGGTAACAGAAGTGTATCATCCAGTAGAAGGCGGGAACGGAGAGTTAGGTTTTTACTTAATTACAGATGGTTCAAGAACACCTTTTAGATTACATTTCAGAAGACCTTGTTTCATTTATTACCAAGCGTTTAACGAAATGGTAAAAGGACAAATGCTTTCAGATGCAATTGCAACATTGTCAAGCTTGAATGTAATTGCAGGAGAATTAGACGCATAAAAGATTTCAGATTGTAGATTTCAGATTGGAGGCAACGCTAAAAAATCTTAAATCATAAGTCATAAATCTCAAATATATTTAGAAGTATACAGAGTATGGAAGTTTCGCATATCAAACAAGAAATAAATATAACAGAAGCCTTGATGGAACGCATCAACGAGCTTTTGAGCCATTATCCAGCGGACAAGAAAAAATCAGCTTTATTGCCGGTTTTACACGATGTTCAGGATGCTCACGACAATTGGTTGAGCATCGAATTGATGGATAAAGTGGCAGAAATCCTTGAAATCAAACCTATCGAAGTGTATGAAGTGGTGTCGTTTTATACGATGTTTAACAGAAGACCAATCGGTAAATTTATGTTTGAATTCTGCCAAACGTCTTCGTGCTGTCTTCGTGGCGCTGAAAATTTAATGGATTACACTTGTGAAAAGTTAGGCGTTAATTTAGGCGAAACCACAGCTGACGGACTATTCGAAGTCAGAGGCGTGGAATGTCTCGGTGCTTGTGGTTATGCGCCAATGCTTCAATTGGGAGATTTCTACAAAGAAAATCTTACGAAAGAAAAAATTGACGAACTGATTGAGGATTGCAAAAACGGTAAAGTAAGCTTACACTAATAATAGAAATTATGTCAAAGAAAATATTATTAGACAAAATAAATGTTCCAGGGATTAAAACCTATGAAGTCTATCGTCGTGAAGGCGGTTATGCTTCTGTAGAAAAAGCCCTGAAAACAATGACTCCAGACGAAGTTGTTACTGAAGTTAAAAATTCTGGATTGAAAGGTCGCGGTGGTGCTGGTTTCCCAATGGGAATGAAATGGAGCTTTATCGACAAGAAATCTGGAAATCCAAGACACTTAGTTTGCAACGCCGATGAGTCTGAACCGGGAACTTTTAAAGACCGTTATTTGATGGAATATATTCCGCATCTTTTGATTGAAGGAATGATTACTGCAAGTTTCGCTTTAGAAGCGCACCTTTCTTACATTTATATTCGTGGAGAATATATGTGGGTTTTCAAAATTTTAGAAAATGCTATTAAGGAAGCTTATGCTGCGGGATGGTTAGGGAAAAATATTTTAGGAACTGGTTATGATTTAGATTTGCACGTTCACGTTGGAGCTGGAGCTTATATCTGCGGAGAAGAAACTGCTTTAATCGAATCTTTGGAAGGAAAAAGAGGAAATCCTCGTATCAAGCCGCCATTTCCTGCAATCAGCGGATTATGGGCAAATCCAACCGTTGTAAACAACGTAGAATCAATTGCTACAGTTCCTTATATCGTAAATAATTCTGGTCTTGAATACGCAAAATTCGGAACTGAAAAATCTACAGGCACAAAATTAATTTCTGCTTCGGGACATATTAAAAATCCAGGCGTTTATGAAATTGAATTGGGCTTGAGTGTTTATGAATTTATGAATTCTGACGAATATTTGGGAGGAATGTTAGACGACAGACCTTTAAAAGCATTGGTTCCAGGAGGTTCTTCTGTACCAATTTTACCAGCACATTTAATTTATAAAACAGCCAACGGCGATGACCGATTGATGTCTTATGAATCTTTAAGCGATGGAGGTTTTGCAACAGGTTCTATGCTTGGTTCAGGAGGATTTATCGTTTATAATGACACTTCTTGCATCGTTAGAAATACTTGGAATTTTTCAAGATTTTACCACCACGAAAGTTGCGGCCAATGTTCGCCTTGCCGTGAAGGTACAGGATGGCTTGAAAAAGTTTTACACAGAATTGAAACCGGTCACGGCCGTGAAGAAGATATCGACTTGCTTTGGGATATCCAAAGAAAAATTGAAGGAAATACAATCTGTCCATTAGGTGACGCGGCAGCTTGGCCAGTTGCAGCAGCAATTCGCCATTTCAGAGACGAATTTGAATACCACGTTCGTTTTCCTGAAAAGATTAAAAATAGAGACCATTTTGTGGCTGAGCCTTTTGAAAAGGTAAAACATTTGGTAGCTAAAGAAATGATTTAGTTTCTATCTTAACTATATATTCTAACTCCTACAAATAAAATTGTCGGAGTTTTTTTATGCCCATTTTCTAATAAAGCAGTTATAATTATAATCAATAACATTGCTGTTTTCAATAATTATTGCTGTTTTTAAACATATATCCTACTTACTTTATCTAAAAACAGCCACATACTTAAGGCTGTTAATACTTATTAAAAACAAAACTAGGTTAACAAGCTCCAAAAAGATTAAGATCAAAGATTAATAAAATGCAATCTATTTTTAAATAACTAAACAATAAACATGTATTTCAACGATGAAATATGCGTTTAATCGAGTTTTTCAGTCTTTTAAAATAGCAGTATGTTTAGCCAATAACTTTGCCGATATCCTAAACAAAAATCATGGTGAAAAGACTACCTCGCTTTTTACCAGAACTTAATCTTCGTCACAGAAAAGTTATGTAAAACCACTGTTACTGATTCACTAATAAATGCGACTATAGTAATCTTTTAAAATTGACCTATGTGTGAAATGCAATTCTTCTACAAAAAAGTCATGAAAAAAACTATTCTATTCCTATTCCTATTTTGCAACAGTATTTTTGCTCAAGAAGATAGCCTTAAAAAGTATAGTGTAAGCGAGCTGATTAAAAAAATGGAATTAAATGGAGATGATAACAGCTCGCTTTATGTACAGGAAATATTAAAAAAGAACACTTCTGATTCTATTAAGGCTTATGCCCATTTAGTGAAAGCCATTGCAATTGTTAATACATCTGGAGATCTTGACGAGGCAATAAAAAATGACAAAATAGCAATGAAATATGTTGCGAACACCAATTATATTGACTTAAAAACAAACATCTCTTCTACACTTGCCCTTCATTATGCATTGAAAGGCGAATATAAAAAAGCGCTCGATTTTGTGGCAGAAATCAAAAAATCAAAAAAGTCAATTGCCAATTTATACACCACTTCGCTCATCTATTATGTGATGGGTGATTTTAAAAAAAGCAATGCTATATCCTTGCAGGAAATTAGTTTTGTCAATCATAAATTAAATGACAAATACACTACAAAAGAGGAAATCACACAACTTAAAGGAGATAAAATTGGCATAACCTTAATGTTGGCAACAGTTTATAGTTATCAAAAAAAAATAGATTCTGCCGCCTACTACATTAACGAAGCAAAAAAAATATTTAAGGAAAACAATAAGGAAATTTGGTTTGATGGCTTGTGGTATCATGAAACTTTCAGTTTTATTCTTCGCGGTCAATATGATGATGCTCTTGCGCGTATGAAAAAATCAGAAATCTTCATTGCAAATTCAAAAGCTGACACTTATCAAGCTGAATATTACAAGGCTTTGTGCTGGCAGGCAAAAGAAGATAATGAAAAATCACTTATGCACGCTGAAACAGCTTTACAAAATAAAGTGCCAACAATATCTTTTCTAAATTATGAACTCGAGCTGTATAATATCACTGCAGAAACTTCTAAAAAATTAGGTCTTACTGAAAAATATAATCATTATTTAAGGCTATACAGCGAAACTTCACAAAAGATAAACTATCAGGAGAAAGCAGAATTCATATCAAATTTGTACAACACGGATATTGTTCAACCAATGGAAAAAGCGCTGATCGAGAATAAGCAGCAATCCTATAATCTATATCTTGGACTGACATTTACATTAATACTATTGATATTTTTTATATTCAGATTTATCGCTTCTAGAAAAGAAAAAAAGAAGGTACAGCAGACTATTGAACGCCTCCTTGAAAATGAAGAAAAGGCAAGAAAAACGCAAGAAATCGAAAAAAACACCCAGCAATCCATTGTGAAAATTGAAACTGGAGTTAATGAACTTGTCGAAAAGAAAATATTAAAACAACTCGAGAATTTTGAAAGAAAACAGCAATACTTAAAACTTGATATTACTGCGGGGTCACTAGCTTCAGATTTCAACACAAATGTTGTTTATCTATCAAAGGTTATAAAAAAGCACAAAAAAAACAGTTTTACAAATTACATAAACCAACTTAAAATAGATTATGCAGTGCTCCAGCTCAAAACAGACCCAGCCTATAAAAACTATAAAATAACTTTTTGGGCAGAAGAATGTGGCATCCCTTACAGCACTTTTGTTCGAGTTTTTAGCCAGCAGACTGGCACTTCCCCTTCAAAATTTATTGAATATTTAAATCAAAGGCAGTAATGAAGAGTATTTGTCTCCTTATTGCTAAAAAGCCAGAAAATATCAAATACGAATTCATTAAGAATGGTAGTTCTGTGAAAACAGATGTTTTTGATATTTATAAAACACAATCTAAAATCGGATCAATTTAAAAATAAGTATCTGATTTAAAGAGTATTAAAAAAATATTATACCCCTCATTTTTAAAAAATGAGCGACCTAATCATTTTATTGCAGAAAAAGTAAGTCTACATTTGCCCCAGAAGTAAACTATCCACAACTATCATTGTGTCCTGAAATAAAATGAAGAAAATCTTAAACATAATATTTTTATTAATCGCGTTGCACTCTTTTGCAAATGACGATAAACATGATTATACTCTAAATAAGATTGATCTTTATGTTTTACCAGGCACCATTATTACTAATGCTGAAGATATTGAAATTTCTGGCAGAGAAAAAACAGAAAATAAGCTTAAGAACATCTATATAACGAATTCAGATGACTTATATATAGCTGATACAGCATCCAATGCACTTCACGTTGTAAAGCTTCCTAAAAAAATTTCAAAAACTACTGTAAAGCACACTAAATTAATTCCAGCCTTAAAAGATATTCCTACAGTAAAAAAGTACCTAAAAGCTTTTTCCTATTTCTCGTCACCCTTGCCAGCTGCCAGCTTATGTTCATCTATATTAAAAAATGCAGGAATTACTGTGACTAATGTTTATAAAAACCATTCTAAACCACTAGCACTGGTTATACATTTCAATATTTTCTTCTTAAAAACTCATTTTAGAGAACCTTTGAAAAATGCTTATCTCTTTAAAGGTGTAATATTGGCAGTGACCTTTACATCGAATGCTTTGTTTTGCCGCCCGCCTACCTCTGTGGACGCATAACTTTCAACAAAAAAAAATTAAATATAAACGCATCCGCTAGGACAGGCAAAATTATGCTGTAGCCCTGCCGTGGAATCGCTATGCTTAAAATTTATCTAAAAAATAGTATGCCTGATAAAGGCAGCATTTTAAACATACACTAATCATCCAGTAAAATCTGGAACAAAATTTTACAATCATGAAGAAATTTATTTACACCATCGCTTTGCTAGCCATTGGTTTTTTCACAAACGCACAAGTTGGAATCGGCACGACAACACCGGCGACAGATGCAATTTTAGATCTTACTTCTACAAACAAGGCTTTTTTGATGACCCGCGTGGCCAATACAGCAGCAATTGCAAACCCTGTTAACGGGATGCTTATCTATGACAATTCATCGAACTCGTTCAAGTCGTATCAAAACAACGAATGGACTTCTTTCGGTACAGCGGCGGCTACTCCTGATGCTATCGGCACGGCCTTGACAACGAACCAAGCCTTATACAATGCTGCAGCGTCAAATACCTGGGTTCAAGTTACACAGGCCGAATATGATGCGGTAGCGGCCATTGCAGGAGCGGCCAAATATGGTTTTTTAGATTCAAGAATGTCTGGCGCTGCTTATGGGCAAGCAGGAGGAAATACAGTGTCAACAGCACCGACCGTCCCAACAAATGGTTCGAATCTGCCAGGCTCAAATTATGTAATCGGACTTTCCTTTATTCCTTATAATTCTTCGACCTCGGTAAATGGTTTTAAGCTTAAGTACACACAAAGCAGCACGCCAAATACGGGACTTGCAGATTATCCAAATGCTACTTCATTTACTAATCCATCTGCTACTTATCTTGCAGGAACACGTGTTTTCTATGTATTAAAAAAACCATCTGTTGTTATCCCTTCGGGAACTTATATTCTTGGTGGCTATTATCAGTCGGGATTAAGCTTGAGCGGCATTGGCGGTGGCGGAAACAGATATAATGGTCCGGGTGGAGACACAACCGTTACAACAGGCGGTACTGATACCAATCCTTATCTTATGCAAGTGATTGGAACAGCAACAAAAAGCTGGTAATCTTTAAAAAAAATAATTGGCAGAGCAACTGCTTTGCTACAAAACTATAAACGATGAAAAAAATTATATATTTATTACTCCTGCTTGTAGGTTTTACAACAGCCGCCCAAGTAAAAATTGGTGCAAATGCGACAAGCGTAGGTTCGAGTTCTGCCTTAGAGCTTGAAAGCACGAACAAGGCTTTTCTTTTGCCTAGGGTAGCCAACACCGCAGCTATCGCAAATCCGGTTAACGGAATGGTCATCTTCGACATTTCAATGCAATGTGTAAGAGGATATGAAAATGGAGCCTGGACAGGATGTTCATTGACCACTCCAAGTGCTTGTGTAACACCAACAGTTTCTGCAATCACCAGCACTGGCCCAATCACGCCGGGAAACACCATAACGTTCAGCATTACTGCTTCAAACTATACCGCTGTAACTTGGACGCTTAAAAATACTTCAGGAACAACCTTGTATTCTGGCAATACCTTAAACACCGGAGCGCTGGGTTTTAGCACACCCGGAACTTACACCATTTCTTATATAGTAACTAATGCCACAAACGGCTGTACGCCAACCAGCACAACAGTTTCAGGAACAGAAACCGTGAGCGACTATCCTTGTTCTTTACCGACATTTTCAAATGTTACCGGACCAACCACAATTGTTCAGGGCGGTTCAGGCACATTCAGCGTAGAGATTGGAAATTATCACACTGCAGTATGGAAAATTACCAATGCTGGCGGTACAGTAATCTACAACGGAACAGGATTTGATACTGCAAGCAGGGTTTTCAGCACCGTTGGAAACTACAGGGTTACTTTCACAGCAACAAATGCAAGCGCAGGATGTATTGCAAGCGACAATACTGCCTATTTAGATTTTTCAGTAAGCGCAACGCCATTATCGCCATGTACATTGCCGACACTTTCAGCAGTGAGCGGACCGGCAACATTCGTGCAGAACAACACCGCAACTTTTAGTGTTGTCGCAGGAAACTACCATACCGCTATTTGGACAATTACAGACGCGGGAGGAAATATAGTTTATGAAGGAACAGGAATTAACACGGCAAGCCAATATTTTAGCACTCCTGGAAATTACAAAGTTACTTTTACAGCAACCAATGCCAGTGCAGGTTGTATTGCCAGCAATAATAGTGCTTTTTTAGATTTTACAGTAACAGCAACACCGATGTCACCATGTTCTTTACCGACCCTTTCAGCAATCACCGGACCAGCAGTAATTTCAACTGGCTCAAACGGAACGTTTAGCGTAACGGCAGGAAACTATCACAGTGCCGTTTGGAAAATCACCGATGGGGGAGGATTTACAATATTCAGCGGTTCAGGAATAACTACAACTCAGACTTTCACGACTGTGGGAAATTACAGAATTACTTTCATTGCAACCAATTCAAGTGCTGGCTGTACACCAAGAAATGCCGATATTTTTCATGACTTTACTGTAAGCGTGGCATCTCCATGTTCATTGCCTGTAGTTTCAGCAGTGAGCGGGCCTGCAACAATCGTGACTGGAGCTTCTGGAGCTTTCAGCATTACGGCAAGCAATTATCAAACGGCTACTTGGAACATTACCAACTCTGGCGGTGCAGTAGTTTACAACGGAACTGGCATCACAACCGGAAGCCAAGTGTTTAATACTGCAGGTGTTTATAAAGTTACTTTTACAGCAACAAATGCTTCTGGCGGTTGCACGGCAAGTACCCAGAGCGCTTCTTTAGATTTTACGGTAGGTGCCATAACAAACTGTCCAACGCCAACTTTATCGCTTGTTAGCGGGCCAACCATGGTTGCCTTAAACAACACCGGTGATTTTTCAGTAACAGCAGGCTCTTACACTTCTATAGCATGGACGGTTAAAAATTCGGGTGGTACGACTGTTTTTTCTGGAGCGTCAACATCAACTAGCCCTCAAAACTATACTGTGGCTGGAGTATATACCGCTACTTTTACGGCAACCAATGCCAGCGCAGGCTGTATTGTTACAACCAACAGCGTGAGCAAAAATTTTGAAGTAGTTGCGGCAACGCCAATTACCGACTGTAGCAGACCAGGTTGCTTTCCTGCTTTGATTAATGTTAATGGCACTCCGGTGGTGGTATCAGTAAAAAGGGAAAACGTTTCTTATAGTTCTTGCGGTATTGGATCTGGAGGTCTAAATTCTCCAAGCGCAGGAGCTTCTAGTGGTCTTACTGGATGCGCAACATCTATACAACCAATACCTAAGGGTGGTAAAGGCCAAGTCTTTACAGTTCTAAATGACACTCGAGACATCACTTACATCCTTACATTTTCGAGTCCAGTGAATAATTTAAATATGCACTTAATATCACATGATATGTATGGCGCTCCCTATTATAGAAACGGAACCTTCCGTATCACAACGTCTAACGATGCGGTTACATACACCAATCCAACATATACTTTTATTAATGGTTGCAGCATGGTTGCGGGTCCAGGAACTTTATCAACTACGGGAAGTCCTACACTTAACACCTTGACTAATACATATGACAGCTATGCTTATTACAAAATATCAAGCTCCACAAGTTTCACACAAGTAAAAATTATTGTTCCTTATTCAGCACCGGTTTTTCACCACAGCGAGCCAGGCTTGCCTAATAATCCTCCATCATATGACTATACTACTTTTGGTGCAGTTATTACCACTTGTAACTTGAGTAATTAAAGAAGCAAAATCTTTCAATACAACGTCGAAATACCGATGTGTTAATTGAAAAATAATAACTAAGATGCAAAACTGAGGATGATTCAGCCAGCATTCAAAACCGGAACTCATTTTGAGCTTCCGGTTTTTTTTTAACCTAAATTCAACTTTTTAATTACGGAAGTAAATGTTAAGATTGAACAGCAACACAGCATCTAAAAAGCTTGAAATTTCATTTTTCTCCTTGTCAAATACAAATTAAGAATGATTATAAACAAGGATTGTCAACCGCCCTAAATATTGGAATAATCGGATATTATATATACTTTTGGGGATTATTTCAAATGACTGAAATAGAACCACATTGAAAATTAGATCAGTACTTAAATTGATCGCAGAATAAGATTCTAAATAGAATTATAATGAAAGTAACAATAGACGGTCAAAGTATAGAAGTAGAACCAGGGACCACAATCCTGCAGGCTGCTCGAATGATTGGTGGAGAATCAGTACCGCCAACGATGTGCTATTACTCAAAATTGAAAGGTTCTGGCGGAAAATGCCGTGCCTGTTTGGTGGAAGTTTCAAAAGGAAGTGATGCCAACCCTACTCCGATGCCAAAGTTGATGGCTTCCTGCGTGACAGGAGTTATGGACGGCATGGAAGTGAACAGCATCAAATCAGAGCGTGTTACAGAAGCAAGAAAATCGGTTACAGAATTTTTGCTGATTAATCACCCGCTGGATTGCCCAGTTTGTGACCAGGCCGGAGAATGTGATTTGCAAAACTTGAGCTTCAAGCACGGGAAATCGCAAACGCGTTACATCGAAGAAAAAAGAACTTTTGAGCCAGAAAATATAGGTCCGAATATTCAATTGCACATGAATCGTTGCATTTTGTGCTACCGATGTGTGATGGTTGCTGACCAATTAACTGACAATCGCGTTCACGGAGTTATGGACAGAGGCGATCACTCGAACATTTCTACTTGTATTTCAAAAGCGATTGACAATGAGTTTTCTGGAAATATGATCGACGTTTGCCCTGTTGGAGCTTTGACTGACAAGACTTTCCGTTTTAAACAGAGAGTTTGGTTCAACAAACCTTACAACGCACACAGAGAATGTACAATGCCAGGATGTTGCGGAAAAACAACGGTTTGGATGTTTGGTAACGAAATCCAAAGAGTTACAGGAAGAAAAGACGAATTTCACGAAGTGGAAGAATTTATCTGCAACGAATGCCGTTTTGACCATAAAGACACGAAAGACTGGGTTATTGAAGGGCCAAGAAAATTTGAGAAAGATTCTGTAATCAACCAAAATAATTATACTCAAAAATTAGATACCGTTGTTATCGAAACAGAAAAAGGAATCTTAAAAGGTCGTGATCAAGACAGAAAGAAAATCAGTATGCCAGCAATTCCTTTGAAAAGAGAAGAGCAAGAAGCATTTAAGGAAGGTAATATTTAATCAAAATGGATAGCACTATAATTATAGAAAAAGGAATTTTCATTGTCATCATCTTTGCAATTACAATGCTGATGGCGATGTATTCTACGCTTGCAGAACGAAAAGTTGCCGCTTGGCTTCAAGACCGTGTGGGTCCGAATAGAGCTGGAAAAGGTGGAATCTTGCAACCGCTTGCAGATGGTTTGAAATTATTTTCGAAAGAGGAATTCTTGCCAGATACTCCAAATAAATTTTTATTCGTAGTTGGTCCGGCGATTTCAATGAGTGTTGCATTGATGACAAGTGCCGTTATTCCTTGGGGTGACAAGTTGCATTTATTTGGCAGAGATATTATTTTACAAGCTACCGATATTGACGTAGCGATTTTATATGTATTCGGAGTTTTGTCTGTTGGTGTTTATGGAATTATGATTGGAGGCTGGGCTTCCAACAATAAATTCTCGCTAATGTCAGCCATGCGTGCGGCTTCGCAAATGATTTCTTATGAAGTTGCGATGGGACTTTCAATCATTGCTTTGTTAATGATGACAGGAACTTTAAGCTTGCGCGAAATCTCGTTACAGCAATCAGGAATGAACTGGAATATTTTCTACCAACCGTTAGGATTCGTAATCTTTTTAGTATGTTCTTTCGCTGAAACGAACAGAACACCTTTTGATTTGGCAGAATGTGAGGCCGAATTAATTGGAGGTTATCACACTGAATATTCGTCAATGAGAATGGGATTTTATTTGTTCGCTGAATACGCGAGTATGTTTATCTCATCTACGATTTTAGCAGTTTTATATCTTGGTGCTTACAATTATCCAGGAATGGCTTGGGCTGTAGAAAACTGGGGCGTGAACATTGCAAACGTAATTGGAATCATCGTTTTATTTGCAAAAATCTGTTTCTTCATTTTCTTCTTTATGTGGGTAAGATGGACGATTCCAAGATTTAGATATGACCAATTAATGCGATTGGGATGGCAGATGTTGATTCCGTTGGCGATTGCAAATATTGTGATTACTGGAGTTGTGATTTTGTTGTTTGATAGTGTGAAATAAGAAAATCTTGAAAACTCAAATTGCGACTTCAAGTTGAGAAAATATGTGGTCACAAATTGTTACCACCTAAAATAAAATCAAGGTTACGCAAATTGCGAGACCTAAAATTAAAAGCCAATAAAAAAATATAAGCCTAAAAAAATGGATAAAATTATTGTTCCGAATGAAGTGATAATGAGTAAAATATTACTTATTAGAGACCACAAAGTAATGATTGATAGAGATCTTGCGGAACTTTATGGAGTAACAACGAAAAGATTAAACGAACAAGTAAAACGGAATATCAACAGATTTCCTGAAAACTTTATGTTTCAACTGACAGAAATAGAAAAGAATCAGGTGGTCGCAAATTGCGACCACCTAAAAAGTTTAAAATTTTCATCATTTTTGCCTTCTGTTTTCACAGAACACGGCGCGATGATGTTGGGAAATGTTTTAAACAGCGAAAAAGCTGTTGAAACAAGTATCAAAATTATTGAAGTCTTTGTTAAGATGAGAGAGCTTCTAACAGACAATTTAAGTCTAAAACTTGAAGTCGAAGAAATAAAGAAGAAGCTGGCAAACCAGAATAAAAACATAGAACTTGTTTTTAGCTATCTAGATGAATTGATAGAAAAACAAGACAACAAAATCGAAAGAGAAAAAATAGGTTATAAAAAATAAATTAAAATTTGATTTGAATCCGATGAATCGCAAATCAAAAATCTTAAATCAAAAATGAGTATAGAAACTGTATCATTATCGGGAAGAAAAACACAGGTTTCCAATAAAAAGATGACTTTTTTGGAGAGCCTTTATCTTGTTGCGATTGTGAAAGGATTGTTCATTACGATCAAGCACTTGTTCACCAGAAAAGTGACGATTAAATATCCGGAACAAAAAAGAGAAATGAGTCCTGTTTATCGCGGTCAGCACATGCTGATGCGTGATGACGAAGGTCGCGAGCGTTGTACGGCGTGCGGACTTTGTGCGTTATCTTGCCCTGCGGAAGCGATTACAATGAAAGCCGAAGAAAGAAAACCAGACGAAAAACATTTGTACAGAGAAGAGAAATATGCTTCGATTTATGAAATAAATATGTTGCGTTGTATTTTCTGCGGATTATGTGAAGAAGCTTGCCCAAAACAGGCGATTTACTTGACGACTTCTAAAAAAATCGTTCAAGCCGATTATGATCGTGAAGAATTCATCTACGGAAAGGACAAATTGGTGATGCCATTAGAGCAAGCTTTGAATAATACTAAATTGAAAACGGCGAATTAATATGTTGACAACTGTATTTTATATTTTATCTGCATTGACTCTTGCGTCGGCGTTTTTGACTATTTTGACCAAAAACCCAATCCACAGTGCTATTTATTTGGTAATCTGTTTCTTTTCAATTGCCGGTCATTACTTGATGTTCAACGCGCAGTTTTTGGCGGTTGTTCACATCATCGTGTATTCTGGAGCGATTATGATTCTGCTCTTGTTTACGATAATGCTTATGAATCTGAACAAAGAAGATGAACGACATAAAAGCGGCCTCACGATTATTGCTGCCGTTGCTTCTTTTTGTTTGGTTTGCTTCGTATTGTTAGCAGCTTTCTTGAAAACAATGCCAATTATTGAGGAATATTATGTTTCAGGCGAAGATTATCAATCCATCAAAGTTCTTGGACAAGTTTTGCTTGACGAGAAGGAAGGATTTATGGTTCCGTTTGAATTTGCTTCTGTTTTACTTTTAGTATCGATGATCGGAGCGGTTTTATTGTCTAAAAAAGAAGAAAAAATAAGCTTATAGTTATGCAAAATGTTTTACAAGAAATAGGCGTTGAAAACTATATCTATCTTTCTACAATCTTATTTTGTATCGGGATATTTGGAGTATTGTTCAGAAGAAACGCTATCGTAATGTTTATGTCAATTGAGATTATGCTAAATGCGGTAAATCTACTTTTGGTTGTTTTTTCTACGTATCACCAAGATGCTTCGGGACAAGTTTTCGTATTCTTTTCAATGGCTGTCGCTGCCGCGGAAGTTGCCGTTGGATTAGCCATTTTGGTTGGAATTTACAGAAACATCCATTCGATCGATATTGACAAATTAAAAAATTTAAAAGGATAATCCCTGATGGAGACAAGCTTACTATTAACTTTACTACTCGCCCCATTCGCAGGGTTCTTATTCAATGTGTTTTTTGGAAAGAAAGTCAGCCGAAATGTTTCTGGAACCATCGGAACCATTGCTGTTGCAGTTTCTTTCGTAATTTCTTTGAATTTTTTCTTCCAAGTAAACAGCACAAAACAGCCGATTCTTATTGATTTATTTCAATGGATGACACTCGGGAATTTTAAAGTAGATTTCGCTTTCTTGTTAGATCAATTGTCCATTCTTTGGCTTTTGTTCGTGACAGGAATCGGAACTTTGATTCACATCTACTCGATCAGCTACATGCACGACGATGAGAATTTGAATAAGTTCTTTGCTTATTTGAACCTGTTCATCTTTTTCATGATAACTTTGGTCACAGGTTCAAACCTATTGATCATGTTTATCGGTTGGGAAGGCGTTGGACTTTGCTCCTACTTATTAATCGGATTTTGGTATAAAAATCAAGACTATAATGATGCGGCTAAAAAAGCGTTCATCATGAACAGAATCGGGGATTTAGGTTTCTTAATCGGAATTTTTATTCTTGCCTCCTTGTTCAATTCTATCGATTTTACAACGATGAAAGAAATTGTGGCAACCGGAAAAACAATCAATTTAGGATGGTTAGGTTTTGCAACTTTGTGTCTTTTCATCGGAGCTTCTGGAAAATCAGCACAAATTCCTTTATATACTTGGCTTCCTGATGCGATGGCTGGACCGACTCCGGTTTCTGCATTGATTCACGCGGCAACGATGGTTACTGCTGGTATTTTTATGATTACGAGATTGAATTTCTTGTTTGATTTGACGCCAGATGTTCAAATGATTATTGCGGTAATTGGAGCTGTGACTTCATTGGTTGCTGCATTTATTGCTTTGGTCCAAAACGATATCAAAAAAGTTTTGGCTTATTCTACGGTTTCACAATTAGGCTTGATGTTTTTGGCTTTAGGTTTAGGAGCTTACGAAATTGCGGTTTTCCACGTAATCACGCACGCTTTCTTTAAAGCTTGCCTTTTCTTAGGTTCAGGTTCTGTAATCCACGCTTTGCACGGCGAACAAGACATGCGCAAAATGGGCGGTTTGAGAAAACATATGAAAGTGACTTATATTACTTTTCTGATTGCGACTTTAGCGATTTCTGGTATTCCAATTTTTGCTGGTTTCTTCTCTAAAGATGAAATCTTGATGGTGGCTTTCCATGAAAATAAAGCACTTTGGATAATTGCTTCTTTGGCTTCGATCATGACAGCTTTCTATATGTTTAGATTGTTATATCTGACTTTCTTCAAAGAATTCCGTGGAACGGAAGAACAAAAACACCACTTGCACGAATCTCCAAGCTTGATCACTTTTCCTTTGATTGTTTTGGCAATTCTTTCTACAATTGGAGGTTTTATCAGCTTTCCAGGCCATAGCTGGCTGAACGGTTATCTGGCGCCAATTTTCATCGGAGCTAGAGAAGAACACCATTTAGACGGAACGACTTATATGTTGATGGGAATTGCAGTTATCGGTGCTTTAATCGGAATCGGGATTGCATATTCAAACTATATCAAAAAATCACAAGTGCCAAACGAAGACAGCGAAATTACTGGTTTTGCGAAGGTACTTTATAATAAATTTTATGTAGATGAAATTTATACGGCGATAATCGTGAAGCCAATTTATGCAATTGCAAGTTTCTCGAAAGACTTTATTGAAACAGCCTTATCCGGATTTATTTTCGGATTAGGAAAAGTGACAAATATGATCGGAACACAAGGAAAAGTGCTTCAAAACGGAAGCGTCGGTTTTTACCTTTTTGCTTTCGTATTGGGAACTGCTTCCATCATCGCTTATTTATTTTTAGAACATTATCTTTAGACTATAATCATCACTAATGGACATATCTTTATTATTAATTATTTTATTAGTTGGAGCAATTGCCACATTTTTATCTGGAGATAAATGGGCTTCAAAAATCGCTTTGCTATTCAGCTTGGGCGCTTTTGGAACATCAATTTATTTGCTTACCTTATTTAATGCTGGAAAAAATCTAGGAATTATCTATCCGTGGGTTACTTCGCCAAGAATATTTTTAGCGCTTGGAGTTGACGGTTTATCAATGGCTTTAGTGCTTTTGACAACTGCTTTGACACCATTAATTATCTTTTCTTCCTTCGGAAATTCATACGCAAAATCTAAAAACTTCTACGCGCTGATTCTTTTTATGGTTTTTGCCATGATCGGAACATTTGTTGCTGCAGACGGTTTCTTATATTATATTTTCTGGGAACTTGCTTTAATTCCGATTTACTTTATCGCATTAATTTGGGGTAACGGCGATCCGCAAAGCAGAAGAAAAGCAGTAGTTAAATTCTTTATCTACACTTTTGCAGGTTCACTTTTCATGCTAGTTTCTTTTATCTATTTGTATTTAAAAGCAGGTAGTTTCTTAATCGGAGATTTAATCAGCGTAAAACTTACATCGCAAGAACAATTTTGGATATTCCTTGGCTTCTTTATGGCTTATGCTATCAAAATTCCGCTTATTCCTTTTCATACTTGGCAGGCAAAAGTGTACCAAAAAGCTCCGGCTGTCGGCACAATGCTTTTATCCGGAATCATGTTGAAAATGGCACTTTACAGTATCATCAGATGGCAATTGCCTTTGGCGCCAATTGCTGCAAAAGAATACATGTTTTACTTGATCGGACTTTCAGTTGCTGGCGTAATTTATGGTTCAATTGTAGCTTTGAAACAAAAAGATCTTAAAAAATTATTAGCTTATTCTTCTCTAGCACACGTTGGATTGATTGCTGCAGGAACGTACACATTAACTTTGGATGGTTTGCGTGGCGCAGTTTTGCAAATGCTTTCACACGGTTTTGTAGTTGTCGGATTATTTTTCGCGGCTGAAATTATCTCAAGAAGATTCAGCACTGGAAAAATTGCAGAAATGGGCGGTATCAGAATCCAATCACCAAAATTCACATCGATGTTTATGATTTTGGTTGTGGCATCTGTTGCTTTGCCAGGAACTTTCAACTTCGTTGGAGAATTTGAATTGCTTTATAGTTTGGCGCAAAGAAGCATCACGATTTCTATTTTAGGAGGAACAACAATTATTTTAGGAGCTTTTTATATGTTGAGAATGTTCCAAAAAGTAATGCTTGGCGATAAAAACGAAAAACTTTTTGCTGACGTCACAGTCAATGAAGGAATTGTAATGGTAATAATAATCGGTGTTTTGTTTTTCTTCGGATTATATCCAAAACCAATTATCGACTTGATTACGCCAAGCCTGAAAGACATCCTAACACTTATAAACAGAATCTAATTAGTCTTATATAAAATGTATACATTAATAGCTATTGCCGGATTAGGAGTTTTATGCCTTATCGCTGAAATTTTCAACGCAAGAAAAGCCATTGTTCCAATTACAATTGTGGGATTGCTTGCCATATTGGGATTGACTGCAACAGGATTCAACGCAACGGCGGCGACTTACAACAACATGATTGTATTTGACAAGTTTGCCACATCATTTTCTTGCTTGTTCATACTTTTGACGGTATTCCTGATTGCGTTGACACCAAGTTTCCATGAAAAGCAAATCCAAAAAATATCAGATTTTGTTTCAATAAAATTATTTTTGTTGACAGGAGCCGTTGCAATGGTGGCTTTTGGAAACTTATCTATGTTCTTTTTGGGAATCGAAATTCTTTCTATTTCTTTATATGTTCTAGCTGCGAGCGATCGTTTGAGCTTAAAAAGTAATGAAGCGGGAATGAAATATTTCTTGATGGGTGCATTCGCATCTGGTTTTATCTTATTCGGAATTGCTTTGATTTATGGAGCAATTGGTTCATTTGACATGGCTGTAATTCAAGAAGCCGGAAATTCTGCAGACGTAGAAGACTGGTTTTATATCGGAGCTATTTTATTAAGTATAGGAATGCTTTTTAAAATCGCTGCAGCACCATTTCACTTTTGGGCACCAGATGTTTATGAAGGTTCACCTGCTTTGACAACTGCTTTAATGAGTACTTTGGCAAAAGTTGTGGCAATGGCCGCTTTCTTTAAATTGGTCAGTGCAATGAATGTCAATCTTCCAGAATCTTCAACAACTGCTTTGATGATAATCTCAATTTTGTCAATGACAATTGGAAATATTATGGCTTTGAGACAGACAAATGTGAAAAGAATGCTTGCCTTTTCAGGTATTTCTCACGCCGGTTTTATGGTCATGACACTTTTGGCAGTTTCCTCTTCAGCAGGAGTTTTGCTTTATTATACTTCAGCGTATTCTTTAGCGGGAATTGCAGCGTTTTCAGTAGTTTTATATGTAACAAAAGGAAAAAACAACGAAGATATATTCAACTTCAACGGATTAGGAAAAACGAGTCCGTTGTTAGCGGGAATCTTGACTTGTTCCCTACTTTCAATGGCGGGAATTCCGATTTTCTCTGGATTTTTCGCAAAGGTTTTCCTATTCGGACAAATGTTAAACGCAGGACATATTGCTTTGGTAATCATTGCAGTCGTAAACTCAATCATTAGCGTTGGTTATTATTTCAAATTGATTTTGGCAATGTATACCAAAGATGCTACTGAAGAAGCGAGACCAATTCCGTTTGTTTACCATGCTGTAGCAATAGTTGCAATTGTTTTGAACATCGCTTTGGGACTTTATCCTTCTTTTGTTTTAGAAGCAATAAATTAATCCAAATAACATATACTAAAAAAGGGTGCCTAAATTTAGACACCCTTTTTTATTTATTTTTATTTTAAACTTTTAAACGGCTGTATAACCTCCGTCTGCAATAATATAACTTCCTGTAGTAAAAGAAGATTTGTCAGAACTTAAGAATAAAACCAGTTCTGCAATTTCTTCCGGAGTTCCTAAACGGTTCATAGCTGATTTTCCTGCAATTGCATTAAGTGCATTATCATCCATATTGTTTTTCAGCAAAGCAGTTTCAATATAACCAGGACCAACGGCATTGCAACGAATATTTTTCTGTCCATATTCCACAGCAATATTTTTAGTCAAGCCTACAACTCCGTGTTTAGTCGCTGTGTAAGCTGGACTATTCGGCGCAGCAACAGTTCCGTGAATAGAAGCAATATTTACAATGCTTCCTCCTCCATTTTTAAGCATTTGCTCTAATTGATAACGGCAAGCGTAAAAAACGCCGCTCAAATTTAAAGCAATAACTTTGTCCCATTCTTCTGGCTCATATTCGCCAGTCGGCTTTGCTGGTCCGCCCATTCCTGCATTGTTGCAAGAAATATCAAGTCGGCCATATTTGGCAACCGTTTCTTCCACAACGCGCTTGTTATCTGAAGCGCTTGACGAATCTCCTTTTATAAAAAAAGCTTCTCCGCCGTTATCCTTAATAATTTTTACAGTTTCTTCGCCGTGTGCCGCATTGATATCTGAAACCACAACTTGTGCTCCTTCTCGAGCATAAGCTTCTGCAACAGCACGACCAATTCCTGATCCTGCTCCTGATACAAAAGCTACTTTGTTTTCTAAAAGTGACATTTCTTCGTATTTAAAATTTGTAGCCTAAATTTACGAAGAAATGAAACCTTGTATAGCATGAAATCCTACTTTACAATAAGATTAACAGCCAAATATTCTTAATTATTTCAGCTTTCCAGAAGCTTCTAAATTTCTTTCAATTTTATGTCCAGGACGAGACCATTTTGGTTTTTCGCCTAAAGCTTGGTATTGTGAATCTGCTGCTTCAACAGTTTTTGGTTGCGATACTTTTGTAAAAGGTTTCTGCGGATTTAATCCAAGCATCTCAAACATCTTCATGTCATCTTCCACATCAGGATTTGGAGTCGTAAGTAATTTGTCCCCAGCAAAAATAGAATTCGCACCAGCAAAAAAGCACATCGCTTGTCCTTCTCGGCTCATGTTCGTTCTTCCAGCAGAAAGTCTAACTTGTGTGTTTGGCATCACGATTCTTGTCGTGGCAACCATTCGGATCATATCCCAGATTTCAACAGGTTTTTCTTCTTCCATCGGCGTTCCTTCCACGGCAACCAAAGCATTGATTGGCACAGATTCTGGCTGTGGATTTAATGAAGCAAGTGCAACCAGCATTCCTGCACGGTCTTCCACGCTTTCTCCCATTCCGATGATACCGCCACTGCAAACAGTAACGTTAGTTTTTCTTACGTTTTCAATAGTCTGAAGACGGTCTTCAAAACCTCTGGTAGAAATTACTTCTTTATAATAATCTTCTGAAGTATCTAAATTGTGGTTATAAGCATATAATCCTGCTTCTGCTAAACGGTGCGCTTGATTTTCAGTAATCATTCCAAGCGTGCAGCAAACCTCCATGTCAAGCTTGTTGATCGTTCTGACCATTTCAAGAACTTGGTCAAATTCTGGACCGTCTTTTACGTTTCTCCAAGCAGCACCCATGCAAACGCGTGAAGAACCGCCAGCTTTTGCTCTCAAAGCCTGTGCTTTTACTTGTTGAACAGACATCAAATCATTTCCTTCAACGCCAGTATGGTATCGCGCCGCTTGAGGGCAATAGCCGCAATCTTCAGGACAACCTCCCGTTTTTATTGATAAAAGCGTAGAAACCTGAACCACATTTGGATCGTGGTTTATCCTGTGAACCGAAGCTGCTTCAAAAAGAAGATCCATTAATGGTTTGTTATAAACCGCTATAATTTCGTCTTTGGTCCAATTGTATTTAGTTGCGTTCATGTGTGTAATTTTATTGTCCCAAAAGTAAGTAATTCCGCAATAAGTAAAAAAATTCTTTATCTAAAGTTAGAAACCAACATCTGTTCATAAAAAAAGGATTGCAATTACTGCAATCCTTTTTTTTTATGTCTTATGAAGATTAGTTTACCTTATTGATTTTCTCTACTTTATCTTTCCAATACTGCATCATTGCAAAAGAAACTACCATCGAAGCAGCGGCTCCTTCTATAAATAATCCAAAACAGAATTGGTAAAGTGATGGATCTCCGCCACCAAAAACATAACTGTCAGCAAAGTTTTTCAAGAATTCATCACCGCCTTGTGCTTCAATATAAATCATAAAAGCAACCAGCCCTAAAATTAATCCCACCATTCCGGTTAAGAAACCGGCAAGAAGATTCGTCAGGTAACCATTGATTCCATCGTGATAATTTGATTTAATTGTTCTGTTAATTCCAAAAATTACGAAGACGAAATTTAAAAGTCGCAAATAAATCTGGTCGGCAAGCCCTAAAGTTTCGATTAACAAAAAGTATAATCCAATACCAATAAAGATAATGGCACCGTTGATGAGTAGTCTAGAAAATTTCATAATAATCAGTTTAGTTAGTTTTAGTTTTTTTGATTGCGACCTTTTTTCATTAATCGCATTGGTATAACTAAAATTACAAAATTTAATCTAGATTTTATATGTTTGATTATTTATTAGGCTGAGTTTTAATAAAAATTTAATAAACAGGGTTTTTCTGACGAAACGGAAAAATATAGGTTATTTGATTATAGCTCCTTGATTATCATAAAGTAAGATCCAGTTATTATGAAAAAAATAATTCCAATCGGCTTGAGCTAAATCAACCTTAGGATCGATCAAAACTTTGAAAGGTTTCTGGTTTATGGAAACCTGGCAGTCTACAAAAACGCTTACATCAATTCCTTTTAAGGCGTATTCTTGCTTGATTCGTTGCGCCAATTGCCAAATTGCATCTGGTTTTTCAGAAATCATTCCCATTTGTTTCGGTGTCAATTTTGAATTCAGGTCATAAAAAATGCGATGTCCCGTTTTCTTGTCATAAATTCGAAAATGATTAAATCCAGAGCGCGAACGAAGCATCATTCTCCAGCTTAATCGATGGCCTTCTTCCGTCCAAAGCACATCGCCTTTAATCAGCCAATGGCGCAAAGGCAGAAAAAGTTGCATGATAAAATAAGGCAGAAAAAAATACAACAAGATCGATTTACTTTCATAAACCGGAACAGTTTCTAAATCTAATTCTGGTTTTTTCTTGAAAAAAATACGTCTGATTTTTCCTGGCGGATAAAAGAAAACTGCAAAACTCAAGGCAAAAAACGGAAAGATTCCGATTTGCAAAGTAACCGCGTTGAAAAGATGAAAAACCAAAGAAGCCACGAAGGCAATCGTTCTTGTACGCTTCCAAAGCAACATTGGAACTATCAGCAAATCAAAAGCGATTCCTGAATAAGCAATGAAAAGATAGAACCATTTTTGGTTGAAAATTTCCTGAATGGCAGGATAAGGCGTTTTGTTTGCAAGAAGATTTTTGGTAAAAGTACCGTCAAGCCAATCTGGATAAAATTTTGAAATTGTAGCAAAAAAATATACAATTGCAATCTGAAAAATCATCACCCAAGAACACCATTTTGGCATGCTCAAGCTTCTTATTCCTGGGTTTTTATTGGCGTCAATCGAAGCGTATTTTTCTGCTGGAAGAAAAATCATGATTAAGCAGACCAAAATCAGCATGTAATAATGATTGTTATAAGATGTTTTTTGCATCCAATAAGAAATTGTCCAAAGCATTGTAAACGCGCTTAAACTCCAGCGGTATTTCCAGCCAATCATGACAAAAATGCCGAGGAATCCCATGGTTGCAAAATAAAAATACATGCCATAACCCGGAAGCGGTTGCAACCATTCCATGCCGATGTGGCTGAAAGTAAACTGTGGATCAATGAAATTTGATTTTACCCAGCCTGTTAAAATAGCACCAAAGGTTTCTGCAGCGAGCAAAAATCCGAAGAAAATTCTGAAAATAATCAGTGGCGCATTGTCAATTGGCTGGAAAAGTTTTTTCATTTCAAATTTTTTATAAAATCTTTAGCCGTATTTCTGTCTTTTTCTAATTGCAATTTCAGAGCATCAAATGAAGGAAATTTTTCTTCTGAGCGAATTCTGTTCAATAATTCTACAACAATTTTTTTATCGTATAAATCTCCGTCGAAATCTAAATAATGTACTTCTATGGATTGATTTTTTCCGTCGACCGTTGGATTTGTTCCTATGTTCATCATTCCATAAATCAGATTTCCGTCGATAAAACTCTTTACAATATAAACTCCGTTTTGCGGAATCAATTTATACTCTTCTTCTATTTTGATATTTGCTGTTGGGAAATTGATAGTTCTCCCAAGTTGTTTTCCTTGGATGACTTTTCCGGTCAAGAAATAATTATAACCCAAATATTCATTGGCAAGAGTAATATTTCCGGCATCAAGAGCATTCCTGATTTTGGTCGAACTTATGGAAACTTCATGAATTTCTTCCGCAGAAATTTGCTCTACTTCAAAATTATAAATCTTTCCAAAGGCAATCAAGTCGTTAATATCAGCCGAGCGGTTTCTTCCAAAACGGTGATCGTGGCCGATGATGATTTTTTTAATATGAAATTGGTCGACAAGAATTGTCTTCACAAATTCTTCAGCTTCCATTTGAGAAAACTTTTGGTCAAACGGATGAATTATTAAATTATCAAGTCCTGCTTTTTCTAATAAAACGGCTCTTTCTTCAATTGTATTTAAAAGTTTTATTGTTCCATCGTTCTGTAAAACCATCCGCGGATGCGGAAAAAAAGTCAGCACAAGGCTTTCGTTTTTTTCATCAGAAGCGCTTTGGAGCAACTTTTCAATTATTTTTTTATGTCCTAAATGTACGCCATCAAAAGTGCCAAGCGTAGCAATTGTTTGTTTTTTAGACTGAAATTCGTGTATTGTATTGAAAATTTTCAAAATTGTATTTTAGCGGTGCACAAATTTATAAGTATCTGACGGATATATAAAATAGTGATGAATTTATTTTATACCTATTTTAAAGTATTATATTTTTCTAAAAGTTATCATTACATTTGTTAAGCCCGCTTATAACTAATTTATTTTACCTTTTTAACATGAAAAAAACAATACTATTAACAATGGCATCGTTTTTTTTAGCATTCAATGGATATGCACAAAGCAATTCACTTTGGTCAAATGCTAACAAAAAAGACGCAACCGAGCTTTCAAAAAACACACAAAGGCTTTCTTTTCCGGAAGAATTTGTGACCTTCAGATTAAATTTAGACACTTTCAGACAATCCTTAGCTACCGCACCGAAACTTAATACTGCCAAATCAGGAATTATTGTTGCGATTCCAAATGCACAGGGACAAATGGAACGTTTTGAAGTTTTTGAATCTTCGAATTTTACTACTGAACTTCAGGCTCAGTTTCCACAAATTAGAGCTTATTCAGGTCAAGGAATTGATGACAAATATGCTCAGATCAAATTTAGCTTAGATCCGAATGGTATTCAAGCGATGATTTTCAGAACTGATAAAAAAAATGAATTTATTGAACCTTATTCAGCCGATGGAAAAATTTATGCTGTGTTCAATTCTTCAAGATCAAAAGGCGAACTTCCTTTTACATGTTCAACTCCAGATCAAGCTTTGGCAAAAGAATTGTCACAAAAAGTTGGCGAAACTGGAAGATCAAGCTCAAATGAATTATTGACTTTTAGATTAGCACTTTCGTGCAATGCTGAATATGCAAATTATTTTGGCGCAACTAGTGCTACACAATCTGCCCTTGTATTGGCCGCTTTTAATGCAACAATGACTCGCGTAAATGGTGTTTTTGAAAAAGACCTTGCCATTCACATGAATATTATTGCCAACACGGCTTCTGTAATTTATTACAATACTGCAACTGACCCTTATTCTACTACTTTAAGCGCTTGGAATGCACAATTGCAATCTACATTGACAAGTGTTATTGGTGAAGCAAATTATGACGTAGGCCACATGTTTGGGGCTACTGGAGGCGGTGGAAATGCAGGCTGTATTGGCTGTGTTTGCGTTGACGGATCAAAAGGTAGCGGTATCACATCTCCAGCAGATGGAATTCCACAAGGAGATAATTTTGATATTGACTATGTTGCTCACGAACTTGGCCATCAATTTGGAGGAAATCATACATTTTCTCATAATCTTGAAGGTTCTGGCGTAAATGTTGAACCAGGAAGCGGTTCGACAATTATGGGGTACGCAGGAATTACATCTCGCGATGTGCAACCCCATTCTGACGATTATTTTGTTTATGCAAGTATTAGACAAATTCAAAATAATATGGTTGGAAAATCTTGCCCGGTAAAAACACCATTAACTCACGGAACACCAGTGGTTAGCGTAGCTGCTCAAAGCTATTCAATTCCAGCAAACACTCCATTTGCTTTAACTGGTACAGCTACTGATTCAAATGGAGATCCATTGACCTATTGCTGGGAACAAAATGATTCAGCAATTACACAAAGTGGTGCAAATAGTGGTGCTTCAGCAACAAAAACTGGAGGTCCAAATTGGAGATCTTATACTCCAACAGCTTCACCAACGAGATATTTCCCTAAACTTTCATCACTTTTGGCAAACCAAACAACAACGCAAGGAACTGAAATTTTAGTTGAAGCCTTGAGTTCTGTAGCCCGAAAACTTAATTTTGCATTTACTGCAAGAGACAACAATATTGCGGGAGGACAAACAGCTACTGGATTGGTCGAAGTTAATGTTATAGCTGGAACAGGTCCTTTTATCGTAACTTCTCCAAATACAAACGTAAGTGTTGCAGGAGCAACAAATCAAAATATCACATGGAACGTTGCTGGAACAGCTACTGGCGGTGTAAATACTCCTTTTGTAGATATTTATTTATCAACTGATGGAGGAAATACTTACCCACAATTATTAGCTAGCAAAGTACCAAATGATGGTGCTGAAACTATTACTATTCCTGGTGATTCAGGAACAGGCAGAATTGGGTCGCAAAACAGAATTATGGTAAAAGGTAATAAAAATGTTTTCTTTGACATTTGTGACGTAAACTTTGAAATCACAACACCTTCTTCAACTTTTGCTATCCCTTTTTCAGGAATAGAAGGCGAACAAAATAAAGGTATCTGTAAAGGTGGAGCACCAGTTTCATTTACATTTCCATATAAAACATATGCAGGATTTTCTGGAACTACGACTTTTGCAGTAACAGGGCAACCAGCAGGTTCAACTGTTGCATTTTCAACAAGTTCTTTAAGCGCTGACGGAAATGTTACTTTAACAGTAAGCAACACAGCGGCCAGTACTGCTGGTCTTTATACATTGGCTGTAACTGCTACTTCTGGAAGCACGACGAAGACTTTAAATTTATATTTTGATTTATTAGAAAGTAATTTTTCTGCCATAAGCGTAGTATCACCAGCTGCAGGAGCGCAAGTTTCTCCAGAAAATGCAGTCTTAAATTGGACAGCATCAACAGGAGCAACTTCATATGATGTGCAAGTGGCAACAGACAGCGCTTTTACAACTATCTTTAGTTCTGGAACTGTTACTACTACTTCTTATACATTGCCACAACTTGGCAATCAATCAACTTACTATTGGAGAGTGTTGCCTAAAAATGTAGGATGTCAAGGCACTTATTCTGTGGCTTCAACTTTTGGAACAACTTATTGTGGTTCACTATCTTCTCTAAATGTCCCAGTTGTAATTTCTGCAAGTGGAACACCTACAGTAAATTCTACTTTAGATATTCCAGCTTGGCAAAGCGTAATTATTGAAAATCTTAGCGTAAATGTTGATATTTCACACAGTTATGTTGGTGATATTACAGCAACTTTAATCAGCCCTGCAGGAACTCAGATTCAACTTTTTGCAGCACAATGTGGTGGCGCAACGAATGCAGTGGCTACATTTAGTGACGCAGGAGTAGCTTTAGTTTGTGGTTCAGGCCCAGCAATTTCAGGAAAAGTCAGACCAGTGCAAGCATTATCACAATTAAATGGGATTTCATCTGAAGGAACTTGGACCTTGAGAGTAAGAGACGGCGCAAATCAAGATGGAGGACAGATTAATAGCTGGAGTCTTAATATCTGTAGCCCACAAGCTCCAACTTTAAGCGTAAATGAAAATTCACTTTCAGATTTTGCGATTTATCCAAATCCAAATAGCGGAAATTTCAATATCAAATTTACAAGCCAATCTACTTCAGAGAAAGTGCAAATAGCAGTCTATGATTTAAGCGGTAGAGTTATTTTTGACAAAGAATACAATCATAACGCAGTATTCAATCAAAATATCCAACTGAACAATGTACAATCAGGAGTTTATTTAGCAAGAATCACTGACGGAAACACAAAAGAAGTCAAGCGAATTATTGTAAAATAATTCTTCATAATAAAAAGGCGATAGTAATTATCGCCTTTTTTATTATAAAAAATAAACAATATGATTTCTAAATCATTAAATTTGCTTTTATTAAACTATTAAGAACTATTATGAAAAAAATTTTACTTATTGTACTAGCGTTCTTTGCTTTTGCAGAAGGCTTTTCACAAACCCAGCTGTGGTCGAAGACTTCAGAAGGGAAATTAAACATTCTGGAGAAAACAGAGCGTGCCTCTTTTCCGAGTGAGTACCAACTTTACCACTTAGATTTTTCAGCTTTAAAATCTCAATTGGCTGCAGCTCCTTCTAGATCTAGCAAACAAGCTTCTGATGTTGTAATTTCTTTTCCAAATGCGGAAGGAAGATTAGAAAGATTTAGAATTTATGAAGCTTCTGTTCTTGAAGCTCCTCTTGCTAAAAAACATCAAGAAATTCAATCTTATGTTGGTAAAGGAATTGATGACCCAACAGCCACAATCCGTTTTAGTACTACTATTTTTGGTTTACACACAATGACTCTTTCTGGAAAAGGAACTTACTATATTGATCCTTATACAAAAGATTTGCAAAACTATATTGTTTACAACAGATCAAGTTTGGGAACAACTAGAAATTTTCAATGCCATTTTGATGATACTGATCATCCAGAAGAAGGAATTGAAAATAGACTTTTAGCAACAGATGGTATTTTTAGGACTTACCGTTTGGCAATGGCCTGTACAGTAGAATATGCAGCATTTCACATTCAAAGAGCATCGTTACCACCCACTGCAACTTTGGCAGAAAAAAAAGCTGCAGTTTTAGCTGCAATGGGCGTTACAATGACAAGAGTTAATGGTCTTTATGAAACAGACATGTCACTGACAATGGTCATTGTTGCAACTAATGAAAATATTATTTTTGTTGATTCAGATAATTTTACAAATTCACCAGAAATGCTTAATGAGATTCAGCCAATTGTTGATGCCGCAATCGGTACAACTAACTATGATATTGGACATGGAGTTTGTACAACAGATTCTGGAATTGCACAATTACAATCTCCTTGTGGCACAAGTAAAGCAAGAGGAATCACAGGCCAAATTTCTCCAGTTGGAGATACTTTTGACATTGATTATGTAGCTCACGAAATGGGTCACCAATTTGGAGCAACTCATACTCAAAATAATGATTGCAATAGAACAGCATCAACTGCTGTTGAGCCAGGAAGTGCCAGTACAATCATGGGTTATGCAGGAATTTGCGCGCCAAACGTACAATCAAACTCTGATGCGTATTTTCATGCAGTAAGCTTAAACCAAATGTTTAACTTTGTTCGTGGAAATGGAATTTGTTCAGTTAATGTACCTAACGGAAATACAGCACCAGTAATAGATGAGTTGCCTACAACTTTTGTTGTACCAGCCGGAACTCCTTTTGTACTGAGAGGTGGAGCTACTGATGCGGATGCGAATGATAATTTGACTTACTGCTGGGAACAAACAAATCCAGGAGCTACAACAGCTACTCCAAGCGCTACAGTAACAACTTCTCTGCCAAACTTCAGATCTTTCTCTCCAACAACGTCACCAAATCGTTATTTCCCATCTTTAGCAACTATCAGCTCTGGTATTCCATCTACATGGGAAGTTCTTCCAACAGTTGGCAAAAACATGAATTTTGCATTAACAGTAAGAGATAACAGAAATCCAAACGGAGGTCAAACAGCAAGACGTAACATTACTGTAGTTTTTAACGCTTCTGGAACTCCATTCACAGTAACATCTCAAAGTGGTGCGAGTTCTAGAAACACAAATGAAACTGATGTTGTAAGTGAAGGATGGTTAGCAGGAGAATCAAAAACAATTACATGGAATGTAGGAACAACAAATGTTGCACCAATCAATGTAACAAATGTAAATATCTTACTATCAACTGACGGTGGACAAACTTTCAACATGTTGCTTGAAAACACTCCAAATGACGGTTCTCAAGACATCACTGTACCAAATGTAGCACCTTCATTAAACTGTAGAATTATGGTTGAAGCTGTTGGAAATTCGTTTTTTGCAATTAACAGATCTCCATTTGCGATTGGCTATATAATTACAAGAACTTGCGAATCATTTGTATTTAATACTCCCTTTTCAATCCCAAATCCAGGAACTGGTTACACTGTAAAAGAAATAAATGTTCCAACTTCAGGAATTGTTTCTGATGTTAACTTCACAGCAAATATTACGCATACAAAAATAAGCGACCTAAATATCGTTTTATTAAGCGCAGCTAACACACAAATCAATTTAATTAATGGATCTTGTGCAACAACAGCAGCAACAACAAGCTTCAACGGAACATTCGATGACCAAGGTAGCGCTATTGTATGTGGCACAGATATAACAGGAAACATTTTACCACTTCAGCCATTGTCTACTTTTAACGGACAAAGTCAACAAGGAAACTGGAGAGTTGGAATCAGAGATTTAGTAGCTGCAAACGCCGGTACTGTAAATTCTTACACACTTACATTTTGTACGCAAAATGCCGTATTAAGCACTAAAACTTTTGGATTAGCAGATTTCAAAATCTATCCAAATCCAAATAATGGAAACTTCAGCATTCAGTTCAATTCTAATTCTGGAAATGAAATTAAAGTAAATGTTCACGATATTAGCGGTAGACAAATTATAAGCAAGTCTTACCAAAATACCGGAATGTTCTCTGAAAATATTCAAATGAATAATATCCAAAAAGGAATCTATATCGTTACAGTTCTTGACGGTGACGTAAAAGAAACTAAGAAAATTGTTATCCAATAATTTTAGGATATAATAAATAAAAAGGAGCTCAATTGAGCTCCTTTTTTTATAACTTTATTTTTACTTCTGATAATTTTTGATTGATTACAATCTTCGGAATATCTATTGAAATGCTTTTGCCTTTTTTAATTATAGTTCCTTCCTTGACTTCATAAGATCCTGCGTGCCTGCAGAAACAGAATACGCCAAAAAGCACTTTATAATCCTGAAGCTGTTTTCCTGAAATTGAAAAATCCTTTTGAGTTTTATCCATTTCAAAAACAATTTCCTCTCTATATCCAGCATCTTGCAAATTAGGATCTTTTACTTTTAAATCATATTTGTATTTGACCACTACTCTATCCTGATTATCTTCAAATTCATAGTAAACCTTACCAATTCCATCTGTTTTTACAAGTATGCTTTTGCCCTGAAGTATTTCATAACTGCAATTTACATTATCCGGACAAGAATTTTCTACTTCGATATTTTCAGTTGTTTTTGAGTTAATAGAATTTTTAGTACTGCAAGAAAAGGCAAGCAATACTAATGGAAATATAATATTTTTCATAACTTCTCTTATTGGTTTACATAAAGGTAGTAAAAAGATGCTAGCTTATTTTCCGTTGTAAGATGTCATTGTAATTTCAAGTCCTGCAAGTGCGAAAGACTGGATGATTTCTGTAGCAATATCTAGCCTTTCAGTAAGCTTTGCTTTTTCATCATCATTCCATTCACCCAGAACATAATCGACTTGTTTTCCTTTCTTGAACTCGTCGCTGATTCCAAAACGGAATCTCGGATATTCAGAAGTATTTAAGATTTGCTGAATGCTTTTCAATCCGTTATGACCACCGTCGCTTCCTTTTGTTCTTATTCTGATACTCCCGAAAGGCAAGTTCAAATCGTCAGTGATTATTAAAACGTTTGATACTGGAATATTTTCTTTATCCATCCAATATTTCACGGCTTTTCCACTGAGATTCATATAAGTATTTGGTTTCAGCAGAAAAAGCGCTCTCCCTTTCAATTTATATTCGGCCATTTGTCCCAATTTTGCTGTTTGGAATTCTACCGATTCTTTTCTAGCCAAATGATCTACGACTTTAAAACCAATATTATGTCTAGTGTTTACGTATTCTGCGCCAATGTTGCCGAGGCCAACGATGAGAAATTTTTTCATTGGGTCTGTTTCTGTTTTGTTTTCTGTTTTGAAGATTTTGGAAAGCCAATTCATTTTGTAAAAATAGTTTTTCTGTAGTGAATTTGGAAGTAAATTTCTGCAGTATTTAATAAACGGAGTTTCACGGAGTTTCACGGAGTTTCACGGAGTTTCACGGAGTTTCACGGAGTTTCACGGAGTTTCACGGAGTTTCACGGAGTTTCACGGAGTTTCACGGAGTTTCACGGAGTTTCACGGAGTT